>Ga0335072_10015981_pt1 | contig 10643 bp, 6 predicted proteins | sample Lox_Sample_21_FD_206725 | JGI IMG/M metagenome (GOLD analysis project Ga0335072, IMG submission 206725) | Soil microbial communities from Loxahatchee National Wildlife Refuge, Florida, United States - Lox_Sample_2.1 | ecosystem: Environmental > Terrestrial > Soil > Wetlands | place: USA: Florida... | reverse complement strand
CTAGCAACAGCAAGAGTGACTACAAGAACGGCCGGCGTTTGATTCTGAAAACTTCCTTGTCGGGAATGCGGATGGATCAAATCACGGCGGATGATGCTGAGACGACAAACTTTCACGAGTCGCCCTACAGCCGGAACTGCGCGATCCGCACACTCCGGCGCATGTTGGGCAAAGCACGCGACTGGAAGTTGCTCCGCGAAGTTCCGCGGATCAAGACGATCAAAGTCGACTCCAGGGACCGTATGGTCACTGGAAACGATGAGAAGCAGCTGCTGCCTGCTTGCAAGCGGCCGTTGAGCGATGTGCTCATCATCATGCTGGATACGGGCCTGAGAAATGGCGAAGTTGTCAGGATGCGGCTCGAATACATCCATTGGGAGGAAGCGTATTACTTCAATCCCAAGGGCAAAACGCGTAAAGCTCGCCGCTTTTGTACCACTAAGCGAGCGAGTGATCGCCGTTCTCAGACAGATTGAAACGGAGCAAGCTGGACGAAAGGAAGGGTGGGTGTTCCCATCGAACAAATCGGCTTCGGGCCATATCGGACTGAGCGGACTTGAGCACCAGTTCAGAAAGATTGCCCGTAAGCTCGGGATTCCGGATGCCTTGAAACTTTATTGCGCGCGTCACACTTTTGGAACCGTCGCTATGGCAGAAACAAAAGATCCGGGGCTCGTGCGAGAAGTCATGGGGCATGAAAGCCTGACAACGACGATGGGCTACCTGCATCCGGAAACTGCGCCGATCAAAGCGGTCATCGACCGTCGCAATCAACAGAAGGTCGATCGGCAAAAACTCGAGGATCAATTGAACCAGGAGAAAGTGGTCGAGCAACTGATTCAGCGGAAATATGTGATGTAAAAATCAGTTGCACAGCCACAAAAACAGCCACAGCAACTGATTTTGGGGACAGCGGGTCTACGGAAGTGGTTGAAGAATATGGTGAGCGCGGAAGGAATCGAACCTTCAACCTACTGATTAAGAGTAGGCGAATCTGATAGGGTCTTCCACGTCTTATCGCCATTACAATTCAATAACTTACCGACAATCAAGCCCGCACGGAAGCAATCAGCTCTGGTATTGAAAAGAAGCGCTTTAGCGCACATGGGATCGAAGTGCACGGCACACTTACGGCACACCTCATGACACGAACCCTTGCGGGCTGGCAGGACACTCGAACCAACCTGCGACCCATGCCTTAAAAGGGTCGCCAACCCAGTTACAAACAACAACTTGCACGTCCAGCTTACTCCATGCACGACATAACAAAATCAAGTAGATACGAACAAGACATACGTCTGGGTGCCCGGAGGGTGCCCGAACTACTGTTTCATTTTTTCCCACCAACTCAACGGCCTGACAAAGATGACAACTTCCCCATGCGTCGGCGATGCTGTGGTCTTGCCGCAGGTGTTCGCCGTAACAATGCCCTGCTGGAGTATCTGTTTCGTCGAAAGGTTTGTTATGGCCAGCCAAGAGTAGTCAGGTTTGCGCAGTTGGCATAACATACATAACCAGCACGTATATGCAGAGAATCGTCGTATTTCACGACAGGGTTGACAACTCCAAAGTCGCCACACCCCTTCCAGCGGTTATGGATGTCTATTTCGCTGTCGTTGTGGGTAAGGCGTAGCCTTGCGATGCCGCTCTCATCTGTCGGAATCGCCATTGCGGTCTTGCGTTCGTTGCCCATCCACACGTTTACACAAGCATCCGTCATAGGGCGTCCGTTTCGTCCGTTCACAAGCTTGATGTCAACCGTCTGTGCGCAAAGAATCGTCCCGCAAGAACCCAAAACGAGCAACGCCAGAAATTGGACTACACCCCCGATAATTAGCCGAACCGCAAACACTCGAATCCGGGTCATGGGCATGGCTGATAACCTTTAATGCCTTTGATGTCGATCAGATAATGCAACAGTGCACCAATTTGGATTGTAAGGAAGTGCAGAGTCGAGGTGTGCCGTAAGCTGAGCGCCCGAAAGCTCAAATGTTGCAGAGTGCTTAATTCGGTATGGTTGGCCGGAATATCACCTGCCTAACCGGGGCCGGTATGAGTCCAAGAATTGTTTCCGGCCCCAACTGAGGAGACTTTCCGCATTGCCGTCGTCCTATGCTTATAGAATTTTATCCTTTCACCAGCGGATAGAGTAACCGCTCAAAAAAACCGAGTGGACGAGCAACAAAGACTATTTCCCCAGGGCCTGCCTTTGCGGCACCGCTCGCCGGTTTCTGGGATTCAGCTCCGACCGCACCCTTCTGAATCAGATCTTGTGTGCTAACGAGCACCGCGCATCCGCAACGCCAATGGTGCGAGGATAGGTGGACTTGGGCCGATAAGTGCTGCGGCAGTGGTTCAGGCAGCGAGAAGAATGCCTGTCCCTCTGCATCAGTTTGGAGTAACAAGGGTTTTCCTTGTGAGGCCTTTCCGTTCTCGCCGTAGAGGAAGGATATTGAGATCTGCTGCTCTGGTAACGGATGTCCGTTTCTGGAATCAACGACGCGAACGATTATCTTCTGACCTAGGCACATCTGCACCGCGCACACAAGATAGAATGAGAAAAAGAACTTGAAATACCACCTCATTTTCTTCTCCCTTCAAGTAGCCCACGCCTCGGTTGAAAGTCCGCGACAGATTGGCTCTCCCCTCAGAACGGACATTTCTTTGGATCAATGTTGCCACCAAAGAACTGAACAACGTGCCCCCACAAACCGTCGACAAAGACATTGACCGGCAATCCCACCGAAACCAGAGTCAGGGTTAAACAGGTCGATATGTGCCGTGCCACTGATAGCGTACATTCCACCAGCAAAGGACCAATTACCAAGATTTTTCCAAATGTAGCGCGGGCTCAGATCCCCGGATCCGAACCGTGCTGGCGGATGACCTACCCCCAAGCGGAACATTTCAATCTACCGAGTTTGAGGGGGTGGGAGCGAAACTTGTACGTATAGGCTCCCGTTTTTTGAGCTCGGCGTACGGGTCTGCTTAGAAGCCAGCATCGGAACGGTGTAAACCGAGACACTGCGGTCATTCAGAATGACCAGCTTCGACCCATCCGGCGATAGCGCAAAGTCATAATTGTTCTTCGGCACCGGGTCAACGCTGACAGTAAGAACCCTCCTCCTGAGAGTCAGGTCATACACCGCTACTTGAAGTCCATCGAGACAAGCGCCTGCCTCAGCGAATAGAGGCTTCTTGATCTTCAGAGTTGGCAGAGCGAGAGCGGCAAAACGTCCGCCACTTGCCGCTGTGGATTTTTCTGCACCAAAGTAGCGTTCGCACTTGCTACCGGATCCGGCTGAAGAACCGCGACCGTTGAAAGGCTCCAGCGGTATGCGTGTACCGCTAGCAGTAAGCGCCAGAACTGCGTCGCAGGTTCGCATGACAACAAACTCACTGGAAATCATTGTTGGTACGCTAACTCCTGCGGGGCACCCCTGAGCAGCTTTATCTAAGATACTCAGAGCATTAGGGTGCGCGAAGTCGGTAACAGCAATGGCCCCAGATCTTTCGAAGACGAATCTCTCGTCCGTCATCGAGAGTCGGAAAATTGGGGGATATTGATCCCATGAATGTCTAATCTTTAGGCTGCTTGCATCCAGCACGTCAATGTGGCTAATCCATTTGCGATCTTTTTGCAAGTAGTGGCTAATAGCTATGCTCCGCCCGCTCGTTGATACACTCGCGAAGTAACTGCCCTTCGGGTCGAGAGGGAGTGGCAGTTCGCGAACCTGTGCGAAATCGGGCGAATAAAGCCTCACAATGCCGCCGGTCTTGACAAGTATGCCGCCCGATGTTGCCCGAACGTCAGAGTCGTAGCGACGAGTCCCCCATTCCTTTTGGAACTCCGTCTTGCCTGACTTGGCGTCAACGACCCACGCGTCCAATCGGAAAGGGCTGGAGAGTTCAGGGCTCTCACGGGAGGAAAGTTGTTTTGGCTCGGTGCTGACTGCGTATACGATCAGCCGCGTGTCGTCGAAAAATGTGACTCCGGCTCCACTCCCGAGCCCTGACTGCGTGCGGCTGAGAGTGGGTACTAGGTCTTGGTTCCACAGAGGCTTCTTGCTGTCGGGCAGGTTTGCTTGTGCAAGAGAAAATAACCCGCTCCAGAGAACCCAAGATAGTAAAGTGGCAAACCTGGTACACGAAACAAGCCTCTGAACCGACACTGGCATTACCACCATGGCCGCGGGATCCCCCCGGCGCTCCATACGGTGTTCCCGCCGATGATGTCCCACCCAAAATGGACCAGAGAACCGACAGGGAAAAACATCGGATTGCCTGTATCAACGTGAAACGTACCGTCCCCATGCGAGTAATCTAGAGAATCAAAAACTCCGCAACGCGAGAACGAACAGCCGAAGTCGCTCGGGTTTACGAATTGGCCGTTGACTTGGATGATGGGATTTCCGTTTTGGTTGGCATAGCTAAAGTCATAGTTGCCCCCTTGCATCGGCGGTGTACCCTGTGCGAGAAGTTGGTCGTAGACCTGCTGGATACAGCTCGCTACCGCAGCTGCGTCCTGTCCCGCGCAGGCCTGCTGCCCGAATTGAATTGCCGCCAATTCCCTTTGTTGTTCAAGCACACTGCCATCGCCTCCCGTAAAAAAATACTTGGTTGATCCGCAACTCCCCGTCACTGGGTCGCAGCCCGTGCTCAAGATAGTGCTGTATCGGTTCTCGTTGGCGCCCTCTATTGCCCAAAGAGGACCTGTAAAGAAAATCCCCGGACTGACGTAACTGGCGCCGTATCCCCCACCGCCACCTCCACCGCCCCCGCCACCTGACCAGCTGCAATAAGCGTTGCACGGCCCATTGCAACCACCATTCCAAATGCAATCATAGATCGAAAGACCTGATGGATCTACCGAATTGAGAGGACCGTTAAGCGCATAGGTATATCGGTTCCACGACTGCGGATTGGTAGGATCGATTGCCGCTGTTCCCGCTGGATCCGGCGAAATCCAGCGACCCTGCGTAGTAGAAAGCTGCCGGAATAAAGCGTGTGTGAGACCACTCTCAGAATCAGATGGCAGTCCCGTGTAACCCGTGTAGTGCCATGAATTCGGGCTTGTGCCGGTGCAGTTCTGCCCGTCACCGAAGGGGAGGTTTATGCAGGTTCCTACGGAACTCCCGGAGATGTTGCTCCACGCGCGTATCGATCCCAGCCAGTCGGAGTGATTGAAATACGTTGTACCATTCGCGTACAACGCCAATCTGGACGATGCAGCGTCACCCCACTGCCAGCCGCCGCTGGTGACTTCATCGATTGCAGCGCTGCCGTTGTAGATGAAATCATAGGGGGTGGAATTGATTGTGGACCGAACTCTTTTTCCGAAGGCGTCATAAACGTAGCTGGACGAATTGCTTCCGCTCACCGAAATAACACGGTTCTCGGCGTCGTAGGTGTAGGTATTGCCCAGACCGTCGTTGGTGATGTTTCCAGCCGCATCGTAGACGACTCCGCTGCCCTGGATTTGATTGTTGTTGTTGAAAATGTAGGTAGGGTTGCTGTTCTGCTGCCAACGATTGCTGTAGCGATCATAGGCGTAGCTATAGGTCTGCTGCCCGTTGTTTTTGTTCGCGCTGGCGATGCGATTGAAATCGTCGTAGGTGTAAGTCCAGTTTCCATTTATCGAGTCATTTCCGGTGAGGATGTTGCCGTCGGCCGCATATCCAATCGAGAAGCTGTAAACCGTACCGTCGGTCCGCGAAGTCGCTCGTCCGCGCATGTCATACGCGACCGTGCGGACGATCCCGTTCCCCAGCGTTGCCTTAGTCACCTCTCCCAACGGGTTGTACGTATTCACGGTCAGGAGCGTGCCCGGATGATTGGAGTCGCTGAGGCTGCTCTGCAATTTCGTAAGCCGAGCCAGCGTGTCATACGAGTATGTGTAAGTGACTCCCTCTTCCGAGTTCGTCAGCGACAGCAGATCGCCCAAGTAGTCATAGCTGAAGCTGAGAGAGAAACTGCTGCTTCCGCAGTTTATGGGCGTGCATTGCCAGTCTTCCGCAACGTGACCCATTTTATCGTAACTGAAGATCGTACTGGCAGCTCCGTTGGCAGCGGTCGCGCTAGTGAGTTTACCCAAGTAATTGCTCAAGGTCTGCCCGGACGCGGACGACTGATCGAAGCTTAGCGTAACAGACGGCGTGGACCCGTCGTTATAGCTGATGCCAATCAGACGGTGCAAGTTATCATGCGTATATGTCGTTGCCACGGTAGAACTGCCTGTCTGATTGGGCTTTGGGCGGGTGCGCTGATAGAGGTCGCCCCCTGTGCCTGTGTCGTAGCTGTACGTGGTAGTTCCAGATTCTGGGTTAACTTCTTGAGTGAGTCGAGAAAGATAATCGTAGCTGTAAGATCGCGTCAGCGAACCTTGTGTGACTGAGCTAAGATTGCCGAGGGTATCATGACCGTAAGTGGTCAGAAATCCGGTTGCTGCAACATCCTGTCCACAAGCGACTGGCGTGTTTGACGACCCGAGTTGGGACGTGCCGGACACTTCGCATACCGAAGTAAGCCGCCCTAACCCATCGCTCTGATACACTCGCTGCACGTGGGTACTCCCGCTATTATTGCCCTCATCAATGACCTGCGTTGCAGCCCCGCTGTAATTGAATGTCATTTGGGTATTGTCGGCGTGCGTCAGCGAAGTTGTCCGGTTCAGGGAGTCATAGCTGTATTGCGTGATGCCGTACGTGGGATCGTTCGTTGTTTGGTAAGGATTCGAAACAGAAGCAATTCTGCCTACGGCATCGTAAACCGTATCCACATAGTCCGTGTTGCCGCTGGGGTCCGAAGTCGCCTGCGTCTGAACAACTCGGCCAAGTCCGTCCAACACGCTTTTGCCAGTCACATTGGTAGTTGAGTCTTTTGCGGTACTCGTCACGATGTTCCAAGGGGAATTTGTTCCAAAATTGTACGTTGTGGAAGTCGACCCGCCATCGGGTGACGACGTGCTGGTAACACGCCAATAATTAGGATCGCCATAGGTGTAGTTAGTGGGATTCTGGTTCGCATCTTTCGTTTGGGTTGACACTGCGCCAACGCAGTTCCAGGTCGTGGAGCCCGAAAGATTCATCGGCGTGCTGACTGAGGTGGGAAAAGAGTTCCCGCAGGTTGCTACGGCGGACGAATAGTTATAAGTCGTGCATATTGACGGTGTATTGGCACATGTGGCTGTGCTGGATGTGCTAACACCCGTTGAATTATTCGGCATTCCGGTATCGTAATAGGTAAACTTCCGATAGAGCGTTGTACCATTTCCAACCTGCTGCGACATTGTTGTTAGGTTTCCGCGAGCACCGCTTACCGACACGTGCTGTGGCGTGCCGGTTGTGGTTGTTACCGACGTTCCGTCGAACGTGTACGAGGTGGAGGATTTGGTGTTTCCGCTACCATCTTTGACTGTCACGGTCTGAACCATGGAGGCGATCCCATTGCTCGGGGCATAATAGGCGATTGATTGGTTGGATACCAGATAGTTGGACGACGGAGCACTTCCAAGCGTCACGCCGTAGTCGTACTCCTTGTCGCTAGTGAGCATCCCATACGTTGGATCGTAGGTCACTTCTGAGAGACGTGTTTTACCATTCGGTAACTGAGTATAACTGTCGATCTGCTTGATAGGCGAAGTGACTGGCGCGGTCGAACAACTCGAGTAATTCCCGTTATAGCAGCGTATGCCTGTAGCCAATAGGGTACTGCTCCCCTGATAAACCTGGCGCTGCGTCTCGTACAAGTTGTACGTGGCCTGAGAAGTGTTCGCGTCCTCCGAAAAATTGATGACCGTCTGATTGCTGTTTGGGTCTATGACCGTGGTTTGCCAAGTCGATCCCGCTCCCGGTGTCCCACTGACCAAGGTGCGCGAATATTGCCACTCCCCACCAGGATTCAGGGTTCTGGTGAAACCGGAACCACTGCCATCGCTCTCGATTCCGCTGTTCGTGCCCGTATAGTTGTACGTGATTGTTCCACCGCTCGGGAGAGTTATTTTCTTGATTCTTCCTGTCGTGCAGGGTGCGCCGTTAATCGGCGTGCAGCCGGACGGTCCGGCTTCATAAGTAAAGGCGTAGCTACTGCCGTCCGGCAATTGAACGCTACTCACAAGCGGGTTGCTCAGAGGCCCGTACTCCTTGATGCCACTGATGCCGAAAGCAGTCTGAACTGTGTACTGCTGGTAATTCATCGTCACAGAAACGTTGGAGGCACCGTTGGGTGGCGCGGGATAGGTAAATGTTGTGGGAGTAGGCGGTGCGGCGCTAGAGACCGTAAGCACCGGAGTCGTGCTAGAAAGCGTGTCAAAGAACTGACCGCTACTGTTTATCGTGATTTTATTGCCATTGCTGTCTGTTGCAGATGCGCTTCCGATTCCTGCGTTGTATGGAGGATTTATTACGTTGCCATCCCTCGTCGTGATACTCCCGCCGCCGTTTGGGCCAACGGTAATTGTGTAACCAGAGCCGTCCGTTGCGGTCGCGGTGAATCCACCACTGTTTTTTCCTGCGGGACATTGGCTGGTTACAGCGAAGACGGTCCAATAACTGGTTGATCCGGCAAACGCATGCTTTCCGCCCCAAGCGTCGTGATATACATACCCACCCGTAGTCTCGTGTTCGGTGCCTTCATATCTCACTCGGCCTACCGTATACCAGCAGTCAACTATGTTGTCTGAGTATTCGAGATACCCCGTCTGGATCGCAGATGATCCACTCCATCCCCAGTTGAACGCAGGCGTCCATTGCGTAACGGTTCCGTTCTTTTTTGGTGTCCAAACCGAATTGTCGTAGGCGATATCGTAGTTGAAAGGCAGGCCGCGTCCCGCCTTATGCAGAACAGGGATTGCGAAATGTACATTGAAGTTGCCGAGATTTACACGGTCGAAAGGGCCGCCGCCAAGACTTCCAAACGATGGGGTACCGGTCGAGACTTGCGCTGTCGCAAGGCAAGAGACAAGCACGACAAAGCCAATAAAGTACTTACAGGGAGATCGCATTTGCAGTTCCTCCGCTGGATCGTGCGACGCTTCAGTTGATCGCGAAAATAGAAAGGGACAATCCAGTATTGAAAGCCGCTCCCGTCACGGTCATGTCCACCATTAGATTTCCTTGCTGATATTTCTGAATGTGCGTGGGAACGGTTATTCCATTGAGAGTTTGATAATTCGAGAAATCAATCTCTACCAGAAGGTTGGTCCCAGAATTATCATCCGGGTGCGCGTTGAAGGTAATGGCTAAAGGGAGCAGCGCCGCTGTGTCAAGGTAGAAATCCATCGTGCTGAGTTGTTGTGGCGTAACCCCTCGAAACTGCCCTGGGATGTACTGGTATGCCTGCAGGTGCTGAACCGATGTTCCATTGCGGGTTTCTTGGCCTACGTATGACAGCACCACGGTCGGCCCCATTGACAAGGCTCCGAGTACAGGAAAAAACCAAGCGGCATCGGTCCAACAATTCTGGGGCGCGAAGTTTCCAGCGGTGTTGTCCGGTAAGACCCATGCTCCAAGGGCCACACCAGTCTGAGCATCACGAATTTCTGTTAGTGCGCCACTCGATAGGGCGAGATCCATCCTGCTCTCGTCCTGTCCGAGCGCTCGCAAAGTGAACGTGCCCGAGTCCGTAATCGATCCATTCCAGGTCACATTACCCGTCAGGGTCGCGTCATTGATCGTAGTACCTCCAGTCATCGCTGCGATGGATTGGGCAGCAAAGCTGATGGCTTGCGGATCGCTTGGAGGAGGATTCTGCCCGGTTGCCGATGGGGAGTAGAGGAAGCTGCAGACAGCAACAATGAGAGCGAGGGACCTAAACATCGGACTTCCTCCAAAGTACAAAAACGGTTGTGACCAGCCTTAAAGCAGGCCGGCCATGCTGTGACAATGTGTAGTCCGCACCGTGAACACCCACTCGGGCATCACGCCAACACGTTCTAAACTTCAGGGGAAGCAAGCTGAAATGCTTGCGAGTCCCGCTTGGGAAATTTGCGAGCAAGGTACGCGACGGCCGCGCCGTTTGTCAACGGGATTCACATCGATTGTGCCGCTAGTCACAACATCTCGTGACGCGTCGCACAACCGTCTCGTTCATTGGCAGCGAAAATCTGCACCTCGTGGCCAGAAGACCGTGTCGCAGGAGGAAGTAGGAGAAGCTTAGCAGCGGACCTCGTATTCGCCAAGAACTGGCACGCAAGAGTGATCGCTGCCATTCATGCTTGGAATGTGGCCGACTGTAGGAACAAACTTGGGATACGCACTTGAGAGATGCCTGGCCCGGAATGGCGCACAGATTTTGGCGCGGGTCGAGCAAACTCTGTCAAGGCGCTTGCCCGCGATAGCGGCCACCTTCGGTCGGCCTTGACAAAGTTGGTGCCCGCGCTACGCTGCCATTATCCAGGACAGGCAAAGGTTCTAAAGACCGATTCCGAGACCTGTGCTGTGCTCCTGTTGCTGGCTGGTGGAGATTTCCTGCTGTGGTGCAATCGTCCGCTCGGAATTGATCTGGAGCGCTTGCGCGCTCTGTTTCGAGATGTCGTGACCGAGGGCCGTCGGCAGCTTCTCGCGGTCATTGGTGAAGAGTTGCGCGTCGAACCTTCCAAGCGAGACGGAAACATAGGCCATACGGTTATTGAGCAGGTCTCTTGC
>Ga0335072_10015980_pt1 | contig 10643 bp, 9 predicted proteins | sample Lox_Sample_21_FD_206725 | JGI IMG/M metagenome (GOLD analysis project Ga0335072, IMG submission 206725) | Soil microbial communities from Loxahatchee National Wildlife Refuge, Florida, United States - Lox_Sample_2.1 | ecosystem: Environmental > Terrestrial > Soil > Wetlands | place: USA: Florida... | reverse complement strand
GCACGCGGGAGATGGCCGCTCCGCCGGTGGTAATCCAGGCATTGGTCAGGCCCTGGGCGGTAATGCAAGTGCCGCTGGCGGCGAAAGAGGCCTCGCCGGGCAGCGCGGGCGGCATGTTATTGGCGATCGACTGCCAAGTCAGACCGTCGGTCGTCCGGAGATCCGGGAAGACGCCGTTTCCGGAGTCACTGTGAGCGATACCTGTCGTCGGAGTCCAGAAAGCGAAGCAGTCGTAAAAGGCGAGGGCGTCTTGGTTGGTGAATTCGATGCTCCACGTGTCGCCACCATCGGTGGTTTTGTAGATTTGGAAATTGTCGGGATCGTTGCCGATGGAAAGTAGATAGGCGATCTGATCGCTGACGCCCTGTACATCGCGGAATTGCAACTGCTCGGCGCCGGGGACGGTGCCGGACTTCCAGGTGTTGCCACCGTCGGTGGTTACGACGAAGACGCCGCCGGTTCCCGCGGCCCAAACGACTTGCGAGTTTACCGGACTGACGGCGATGAGAAGCTGGTTGGTATTGCTATTTTGAAATGTGAGTTTGGGTGCGTGAACTTGCGCCAAGACGAAGGTTGCGGAGGCGGCAAGAAGAAGAACGAGCAGGGAGGGTTTCCTCATAGTGGCTCCTCGAGAGAGATTGCTGGTCGCAGGGGAGTATGAAGCGAGGCGAGAAGCCGTGTCAAACGCGGGGTTTGGAGAAGAAAGTACCATGCACAGGTGAAGCGCCGGTTCCGTTTGCCGCGAACTATCCGATGTCTCTTGGAAACGGCGAGACATGGGGCATCCCGATTTCTTGATTCTGGAGGAAAGAAAGTCCCCACCTGTGGCAAAAGCCAGAAGTGGGTACCCGCTGCCCCAATGCTCAGGGTAGGGGTTCTTCGGCTCGCACTCGCGCATGCTCGTGCTCGCTCAGAATGACAAATCCCTTCTTCGTTATTCGGCACCGAAATCCTTCGGCAGTAGCTCAGGACGCATCGCAATCTTCAATCAGTTGCTTGTGACGAATGCCTGCAGCCAACCAAGAACGCGCTTCCAGCCCTCGCCGTGGCTGGTCGCCGAAGCGACATTGCCGGCAAAGCCTTCTTGCGTGACTCGCACCAAAGTACCGGTGCCCGATTTCTTGGGTCCGCTGGGATGAAGGGAGTTCACAGCTTGCGGCTCAAGTTCCCATCGGACGATGGTCCGCGTTGTATCATAGCTTCCGACCCACGTGTGAACGAGCAGGCGTGGCGGAGCGACTTCGAGATATTCGCCTTCAACATAGAAGGTCTTGCCGTCAGCACCGACACCCTCACTTCGCCACTTGCCGCCGGGCCGGACATCCATCGTGGATTTGGTGACGTGATAAAGACCGTCCTGCCCCCACCAACGCGGGAGTTGGGCAGGATCGCTGATCGCCTGAAAGACGCGCGCAGGCGGGGCCGCGATGAAGATTTCTGCGATAACCGTTTGATCCGGTGTGATGATGGCAGTCGCCATTGTCTCTCCTCGAAAATCGGTGGCTCGTAATTCGGTTGATGAGCGGTTGCAACTGACCACTGACACTCAGCGCGAATTTTCTTCGGCAAATCTCTTGAGCATTTCGACCACGCCGACCCAACCCCCGGAGTAATCCTGGCGAGCGATGGGGAGATTCGTGAGACCGCTGTGCGTGACTTTGACGTGCGTGCCGGAAGGCGATGGCGCGAGTTGCCAACAAACGACGGTGCGGCAGTTAACGTCGTCATGCCAATTGCCGAACCATGTGTAGGCGAGGACACGCGGTGGATCGAATTCGACGATCTCGCCGTGACACTCGAACTCGCTGACGCCGTTGACGACGAAGGAGCCTTTCTCGGTGGCGTAGCCGTAACGGCCTCCGAGGCGGGCGTCCATCCTCCAGGATTTGACGGGACATTCCGGGCTGCTGAACCAGCGCTTGAGTTCGGAGGCATCGCTGAGGGCACGAAAGACGCGCTCGGGAGGAGCGGCGATGTCGATCTCGCTGATAATGGCGTCCTGATCGGGCGTGACGGTGCTGGCCATAAGGGCTCCTATTTGCTTTCAATGTCGTTCTTGATTTTCGTGAGAACTCCGGGCCATCCGCCGGCGTAGTCTTTGCTGGCGGCGGGCTCGGCGGCCAAACCGCTGTGCATGACCTTAAGGTGCGTGCCGGATTTGGTGGGAGTAAGTTCCCAGCGGACGATGGAGCGGTGATTCGGATTTGAGTGAAAGTTGGCCGTCCAGGTATAGACGAGAAGACGAGGAGGATCGATCTCAAGGATTTCGCCGCCATGATGGATGACAGAAACGCCGTGGTAAGGCGGGGACATGCGCATTTCCATGCGCCACAGGCCGCCGACGCGCACGTCCATTTCGTAGACGTCGAGATTGGGGTTCTGCCGGCGGACTTCGGCCGCGTCAGTGAGCGCGCGAAATACTCGCTCGGGAGGCGCAGCAATTTCGATTTCACTTGTGATGGTGTCGTGATCCGGTGTAACGGTGGTCGTGGCCATGATGATTGTCCTTAATGCGTGGCGCTAGACTTTGCGGCGAAGATCGAAAAATTCCTTAGTCTCTTTCCCATGATCGAGGAAGACCCACTCCTCGGTGTGATGATTCTGATCAAGCAGAGTCAGGGTCATGCGTTGCATGTGGCCGGCATCGGGCGCTGCAAGATTGGTCGCGTCAAAGTAGGTGAAAGTAATCGTCTTACCGTCGGGCGAGATGGCGGCCTGCATGCGCGGCTGGTTGCCAGCGCCGCAGTAGTGAGTCAACAGCAGACGGTTGGGGCCATCGAGATAGAACATGGAAATCATGTCTTCAGGACCCTCGCCAAGGATTTCACTCATCACGGCTGAACCTCCCGCTGTAACTTTAAAGCTCACGCGCACGTCGAATCCTTGAGCGGCTTTGCCCTCCCATACTCCCGGCATGGCCTTGATAGTTTCGAAGGCCTTTTGCGCATCGGTTTGCGCGCTCGTTTGCGCGGCAGTTTGAGCGAAGGCGGATGCGGCGATTGTGGCGGCAAAAAGAATCAGCCAGAGTGTGCGAATCGATTTCGGCATCAGAGTTTTCCTTTCTGCGTTCGTTTCTACGTTCATTTCTTTCCACGAGATTTTGTGTGTTCACCAGCAGATTGCTCGCGTTGTTGTTCGGCGGCATATTCGGCTTCGACGAAAGCTTTCAGGTTGTTCAAGCTGGAAGCCCAGAAGACGCGATATTGCTCGATCCAGTGATCGACGGCGCGGAGGGGTTCGGGATTGAGTTGATAGACGCGATGGCGGCCGTGGCGATCCTCGCGGACAAGATGAGCGCGGCGGAGCAGGCGCAGGTGTTTGGAGATGGCCGGTCTCGAAACTGGAAAAGCGCTGGCAATCTGCCCCGCAGGCCGCGCGCCGCGGCGGAGAAGATCGAGGACGGCGCGGCGCGTGGGATCGGCAAGAGCCTGGAAGGTCGTCTCAGGTGAATATGTAACCGAACGGTGACGCATGATATGTAACTATACGGTTACACGAAAGAGGTGTCAAGGGAAATTTCGATCGATTTCCGCATCACATTCTTATTGAAGAAGCTGCGGATTTACCGGCTGGATGTTGCACTTTCCGTGGCGATTGTCTACGTACACTCGGCAGCCCTGTTCAATGCGGAGCATGCCAGCCAGCCATTCGGGCATCGTGATACAAAGGAAACCTCCTTGCACTTCGGAAATGCCGCGCGAACAATCGATCAGTTCACGTCCGCCTGCATCGAGTGGAATGCGGAGCACCAGCTTGCCATCGATTTTCTCAACCGGCCCCTCAAGTGAAGTGACGCTGTCATCCATTCTTTTCGCTCCTTTCCACCATGTCCAAGAAGGCCTGATGCACGCGCGTGTCGGCGGAAAGTTCAGGATGAAAAGTTGCGGCCATGGTTCTTCCCTGGCGAACAACGACCGGGTCGACGCCTTCCGTAGCGAGGACTTCCACGTTTTCCCCGACGTGGACGATTTTTGGAGCACGGATGAAAACCATTTCGACCGGGGATTCGCCGGCCGCGTCATTGGGATCGCCGGAACGGTTGCCCACGACGAGTTTACCTTCGCGGATGGAACTGTCGATCTGGCGGCCGTAGGCGTTGCGGCGAATCCGGATGTTGAGTGCGCCAAGTCCGGATTGTTTCGGGTTCTCGACGTCGACGGCGAGCAGGATGGCTCCGGCGCAGGTGCCGAAAGTAGGTTTGAGGCGGACGAAATCCTTTAGCTTGTTGAAACCTTCTTCGCCGAGAAGCTTGAGGAACGTGCCCGATTCGCCACCGGGGATGACGAGGCCGTCGATGTGATCGAGTTGATCGGGCTTTCGGACGAGGATAACTTTTGCGCCCAGTTCTTCGAGGCGGCGGCGATGAGCGTCGAAGTCGCCCTGCAGGGCGAGCACGCCGATGGTTAGCGCGTGGTTAGTGGCCTGTGACTCTGGGTTTTTTGCTCGATCCTTCTTTGCTCGATCGTTCGACACGGGATACCAGCCCTCACGACGATGATAGGGGGAGAAGCGGATATGCGCAAAATGGGAATAGCTGAATTTGAGCGGAGACCTAGGATGACTTCATCGACGATCGACGGCCGACCGTCCGGTCAACACGCTCGAGCGGTTGATCAGCCTAACGGAAATTGATATATACTTCGCGGCTTGGCCTTCAAAACGAACTCAGAGAACTCATTCAGAGGGGGACACGGGTGCGTCAATTCAAACTGCGTCAATACAGACTGAGTCAATCCAGAAATAGCTTCATCGTTCCTTTACTGCTCACGCTACTGCTCAGCATCGCGACTGGAGCGCAGGAAGCGGCGCCACAAGCGGATGCGAAGCCGTTATTCAAGCTGCAGGAAGTCATGGTTCCGGTGCGCGATGGCGTGCATCTGCAGACGGCGATTCTCACACCAGTGGATCAGAAAGAGCCACTGCCAATTCTGTTCGTGCGAACGCCGTATGGAGTTCCCGACAAACCAATGACGCAAGTTCCGTCCTCGCTGAAGGAATTGATGCAAGATGGCTACATTTTCGTGATGCAGAACCTGCGCGGGCGTTTCAAATCGGAGGGCGTTTTCAATTTGTCGTCTCAGGTCGACTTGAACGATCCGAAGGCGACCAATGAAACGACCGACGCCTACGATTCGATTGACTGGCTGGTGAAGAACATCCCCAACAATAACGGAAAGGTTGGGATGTTTGGCGTTTCGTACGATGGGCTGACGACGGCGATGACACTGCTGCATCCTCATCCGGCGCTGAAGGCGATCAGCGAGCAGGCATCGCCGGTCGATCAATGGATGAACGACGACATGCACCGCTACGGCGCGCTACGGGAAAGTTACGGCGTGGAATACTCGGTGCTGGAGCAGGCGGATAAGAACAAGAATACGAATTTCGAGTTCGATACTTACGACACGTATGAGTGGTATCTGAATCTGGGGCCGCTCACGAATGTGAACGACAAATATCTGCACGGCACGATTCCCTTCTGGAATTCGATGATGGAGCATCCGGACTACGATTCGTTCTGGAAAAAGGAAGCCTGGGTGAATCAGTTGCATGCCTCGACGGTGCCGAACCTGAATGTGGCGGGATTCTGGGACCAGGAAGATCCGTGGGGACCATGGCAGATTTTCCGGCACGCGCAGCAGAGTGATCCGGACCATACGGATTATATGGTGGCGGGGCCGTGGTTCCATGGAGAGTGGCAGACGGCGAAGGGCGACAGCATTGGGTTGGTTCCGTTCGGCGGACACGAAACTTCGCGGGAGTTCCGCGAGAATCTCGAAGCCCCATTTTTCCGCTATTACCTGCACGGAAAAGGCGAGAAGCCGAACTGGCAGGCGACAACGTTTCAGAGTGGATCGAACACCTGGCATAGCTACGAGGTGTGGCCGCCGAAAGAAGCTAAGCTGACGAAATTGTACTTACATGCGGATGGAACGCTCTCGTTTACTGCACCCGAGAAAGGCGAGAGTGGGAAGGCTTACCGCGAATACGTGTCGGATCCCGCGAATCCGGTTCCCTACCGGACGCGGCCGATTTCTCCGACGTATCCCGCAGGCGACTGGCGGACGTGGGAAGTGGCGGATCAGCGGTTTGTGGATAACCGGACGGATGTGCTTACGTTCGAGAGCGCGGCACTGGATCGCGATGTGACCGTTACCGGATCGCTGGCAGCGAATCTGACGGCGTCGACTTCAGGCAGCGACAGCGATTTCGTGGTAAAGCTGATCGATGTGTATCCGCAAAACGCGCAGAAGAACGCGTGGGGACCAGAGGAAGGGCCGAAGCCGGGGCAATATGCGCAGTCGCTCAACGGCTACGAGTTGCCGATTGCGATGGAGGTTCGCCGGGGACGGTACTTGAAGAGCTTTGAGAAACCTGAGCCACTGACTCCAAATAAACCGACGGAGTGGAATGTTCCCCTGCGAGATCATGACCACGTTTTTCTGAAAGGACACCGCATCATGGTGCAGATTCAGTCAACGTGGTTCCCAGTGATCGACCGCAATCCGCAGAAGTTTGTGCCGAGCATTTACAAGGCGACCGCGGCGGATTACGTGAAGGCGACGCAGCGGATTTATTGCTCAGCTGAGGAGCCGTCGTATGTGCTGCTGCCGGTGATGCCGTAGGTGCGGAACCTCTTCTAAATCGGACGCTCCGCGCAAGATTCCTCGTCCCGCTGGTAAGAGCGCGTGCCTTCGGGATGACGGATTCACGAGTTTTGTGCAGTCAAAATCCCACCCTGTCGCAAAAAGCGCGACAAGGGTGGGGCAACCTGCCGACCGAGAATTTACTTCCCGCTAGCGGCGCCGTGCTGGCCCAGCCACGAGGCCAGTTGTGGCTCCTGTTGCGATTTCAGATCAATGCAATTGTTGATGCGCTCGATGGACTGTCGGTAGGTGCGATCGGCGGCGGCGACTTTGTGAGCGGTGAAGAATTCGGTCACCTGGTCGCGCATGGTCGGACTGCAGAACACATCGGTCGATTGCACGACCTCGGCGCTGGCAAACGGACCGCCAGCTTTCTCCAGTTCGGGCCAGTGTTGACGGATAAAGTCCCAGGCTTCGTCGCGGCCGGCAGGATTTCCGACCACTGCGCCAACAACCTGCAGAGCATCCTGCGAGCGCACATCGGGAGAGATGGCGAAATCGAGCGTCCGCAACAACAGCTTGGGATCGCTGAATCCGGTGAGCGTGAACAAGTCGTTGTAGTAAATCTCGGGCGACTTAGCGGTTTTCATGTTCGCCATCAGCTTGTCATAAAAATCAGAACTTCCATTGAGCGCGGCGAGACGGAAAGCGGCTCCGGCAAGTTCATGATCGACGGAAGCCGGGTCGGCCAAGGCCTGGTCTGCGATCTTGCGGGCTTCGGCCAAAACCTGGAGATCGCGGCCATCGTAGCCGAGAGCCAGAAAGACGCGTGCGCGCAGAATTTTGTGTTCGTCAGGTTCGCCGGGCTTGGGCTCCAATCCCAGTTGCTGCATGGCAGGAGCGAGATACTGGCGAATCCATGCGCGATATCCATCGCGATCGGAGTCACTGACCAGGTATTCGCCGATGAAGCTCAAATGGCCGAGCACGTCGTCCACCACGGCGCGATTGCGGTCTGACTGGACTCCGTCGGCGTAGGCCAGATAATCGCCCACCGGCTCGCGTCCGACGCGGACGGAAGCCCAGATGTCATTCTGCACGGTAATACGTTCCGCAGGAGAAAGCTTGGTCTCGGCATCTTTGGCGAGATCGTGAATGGCTTCCGGCTGAAATCCGACGCGATAGTAGCCCGTGGCGTTGGCATTGGCCAGAACCCAGGTCGAGCATCCGGGCAACTGGAAGGTTTCTTCTTTCTTGGTGAGCAATTCGCACTTAACAGAATTATCGGCCGATCCCTTCATGCAAACCGGAATCTGCCAGATCTCGTCGCCGGGAGAATCGAACTTGGCGCGATCCTGATAGTAGCGTTGTTGGCTGAGAGTGACATTCGTCGTATTTCCCGAGCACTGGTTCTTCACGTTTACGATCGGCGCGCCCGGCTGTTCCACGAAGGTAGGCATGATCTGGTCGACCGGCTTCTTGGAATTTTTGGTCTGGGCGTCCCAGAAATCCGCGGCAGTGGCATTTGCGTACTGATGTTTTTGTAAGTACGAGTTTACCCCCGCCTGGAAGATGGATGGTCCGAGGTAGGCTTCGAGCATGCGCAACACTGCGGCGGTTTTGCCATAGGCGATGCCATCAAAAAGCTCCTGAATCTGCGCGGGTGTTTCGGCGGCTTGATGGATGGGACGAGTATTGGCGAGGGAATCGACGGTAAGGGCACCGCTGGTGTCGCTGACGTCATCCAGATTGAGGTTCCATTCCGGCTTCCAGGCCTCGACGGGCTTGTTTTCCATCCAGGTAGCGAAGCCTTCGTTGAGCCAGATGTCATCCCACCAAGCCATGGTGACGAGGTCGCCAAACCACTGATGCGCCATCTCGTGCGCGATCACGGTGGCAATGTTCTTCTTCAAATCGACGGAACCATTCTGATCGACGAGCAGGATGACTTCGCGGAAAGTGATACAGCCGGTATTCTCCATGGCTCCGGCCGAAAAATCGGGCAATCCGATCAGATCCAGCTTCCCGTAGGGATACTTGATGGCGAAGTAATGGTCGTAATAGGAGAGGATGTGCTGCGCCGCTTCGAGGGCAAAGCGTCCCATTTCTTTTTTGCCCGGCGTGGCCCAGACACGGATGGGAATGCCGTCCTGCTCGCCTTCGATATCTTCGAAATTCCCAACCACGAGAGCGGCAAGGTAGGAAGACATTTTAACGGTGGTGGCAAAGCGGACGGTGTGCTTGTCGCCGTCGGGAGTATCGGAGACGATTTTTTGATTGGAGATTGCGACCATCCCTTTCGGCGCGACGGCGGTGATATCGAAGGTCGCTTTGTAGGCAGGCTCATCGAACGAAGGATAAGCGCGGCGGGCGTCGGTAGCCTCGAATTGCGTGGCGGCATACTTGCGGCCCTGATCGTCTTTGCCGAGATAGAATCCGCGCATTTCGTTATTGAGAATGCCCGTATAGGTGATGTGGATGGTAGCGGGGCCGGCGGGAATTTGCTTTTCGACGCCGAGCACAACCATTTCGTTTTCTTTTTCCGGAGTCACTTTTGCCTTCTGGGTCGTTCCGCCGCTGGCGATGGTGACATCGTGGAAGTCGATATCGACGGCGTTGAGCGTGATCTCGGAGGTGGGCTTCAAGACCTCGATGGAAATAATCTCGTTGCCATCGAAACGCGCGCTATCGAGATCAGGCGTGAAAGTGAGCTTGTAATTTTCTGGATGGGCAATATCAGGAAGACGTTGGGCGGTGGCCACGGAAAGGGTGAGCAACAGAAAGGCAACGACCACGAAAATGCGTTTCATAGGCTGTCCTCAGAGAAAATCAAAATCGATTGCTTAGCTCAGAAATCGTTTGACGGCGCAGCAAGCGCCCGGCAGATGCAGGGCTCTACCCACAGAATCTCACAGTATTTTACTCACTCTACTACGAATGTCGCGGCGGCAAAGTTCCATGATTGGAAGGATGACGCCATTGGCGATCGTGGTCGTACAACAGTTCGAACCAAACCAGTAGGGGATCTCGCGGTGATCCTTGATGTCAAAAATGGCCAAATCCGCATCTTTTCCGGGCTCGATGCTGCCTTTGCGATCCGCCAACCGCAGGGCCCATGCTCCGTTGATGGTTGCGGCGGCAATGGCTTCGGCGGGAGACATTTTCATGTGCGTACAGGCGAGCGACATCGCCATGGGCATGCTTAACGTGGGCGATGTGCCTGGGTTGTAATCGGTCGCCAAGGCAACAGCCACGCCTGCGTCGATAAAGCGGCGGGCAGGCGGATAATCTTTTAATCCCAGAAAGTGATTTGCACCCGGCACGAATGTCGCAATCGTATCGCTCTGGGCCAGAGCGGTTATATCGGAGTCGCTGACGTGATCCATGTGATCGAATGAGGCCGGCCTGAAGCGCAAAAACGCCGCCAAGGGAGTTTCCGAAAGCTGGCCCATATGCGCTCGAACGTTCAAGCCGTCCTCGTGCGCCGCCGAAAAAATCTGCTCCGCCTCGGCCGCAGTGAATGCGCCCTTTTCGCAGAAGACGTCAACAAATTGGGCGAGCTTCCGCCGCGCGGCCTGCGGGACCATCTCCTTACAGACGATCTCGACGTATTTTTGTGAGCAATCCTGAAATTCTTTAGGAACCGTATGGGCGCCGAGCAGCGTAGGAACGACAGTTCCGGGCCAGTGCGCAGCAGCTTGCTTGATGGCTTCCAGCGATTTAATTTCCGACTCAACGGTGAGGCCATAGCCGGATTTAGCCTCGACGGTGGTGGTGCCGTGCGCAGCCATATTGTGCAGGGCGGCCTCTAAGCGCTGTGCCAGCGCGGCTTTGGAGGCGGCTCGAACGGCGTCAAGGCTGGAGCGAATGCCTCCGCCGGCGGCGGCGATCTCTTCGTAGGAAGCGCCTTCGATACGCTTTTCGAAATCGACTAAGCGCGGACCGACGAAAACTGGATGAGTGTGCGAATCCACGAAGCCCGGAAGGACGACTTTGCCTGCGCAGTCGAGTTCGATGAGTTGCTTGCGATGCTTTTTGATGAAGGCATCGCGGAGC
>Ga0335072_10015978_pt1 | contig 10644 bp, 7 predicted proteins | sample Lox_Sample_21_FD_206725 | JGI IMG/M metagenome (GOLD analysis project Ga0335072, IMG submission 206725) | Soil microbial communities from Loxahatchee National Wildlife Refuge, Florida, United States - Lox_Sample_2.1 | ecosystem: Environmental > Terrestrial > Soil > Wetlands | place: USA: Florida... | reverse complement strand
TTCAACGAGAAGTTCCCAACCAGCGATGCTTGCTTGGGCTATCTATGGCAAATCCACTTCACCGACAAGCCCTGTGAACGCTGCGGCCTACTCGAAGGTTTTCATAAACTGCCAAAGCGTCCCGCTTACCAATGCCAATGCGGAGCACAAGTGTATCCGCTGGCTGGCACGCCCTTTCAGAAAAGCACCACCGACCTCCGCACCTGGTTCTTAGCCATCTTCTTTATGACTAATACCCGCTCTGGCATGAGCGCCTTGCAGTTTCAACGTATTAGCGGTGTGACCTATAAGACCGCATGGCGTATCTTCAAGCAAGTGCGCTTAATGATGGCTGACGACGAAACGCTATTGAATGACGACGTAGAAGTGGACGAAGCCTACATGCACCCCAACCCGCAAAAGCGCAGCACCGCCAAGCCGCACAACAGCCAAGTTATGTTCGGTATGGTGGAACGTGGTGGCAGAGCACGCATCAAGCATGTTAAAAGTTCAGGTGTTCGGGTGCTCATTCCCGAAATCCAAAAGAACATTGGCAAAACAGCAACGATCTTCACGGACGAACATGGCTCGTACCGTCTACTTAAGCGGCGCGGCTACCAGCACGAAACGATTAATCACAGCCAGCAGGAATACGTTGTTGGCCGCGTGCACACGCAAAATGTCGAAAACTTTTGGAGCCAATTTAAACGCGGCATTTATGGCGTCTACCGCCATTGCAACCCAAAGTACCTACAGCACTATGCCAATGAGTATGCTTTTCGATACTCCAACCGCAAGAGCGATACGCCGATGTTTGAGTTGGTGTTGGCGAAAAGCGCTAAATAAGAGTTATCCCCCGACACCTAACCTATTTAGGTATTTATACAGATACAGTCTGCACTTTCATTTCCTGTTTTCTTTCTATATAAATATAGGAGTAGGTGGGTTTGGCAAAAGTAATACTAGCTATATACCCGGCAACTACATACCCCAACAATAACCCACAGCTTCTAAGTAAATAACTCCAAAAGCCAATGACTGAAACTACCCCAATAACTACTACCGAACAAAATAAGCCAGAGCCAAAGTACCGCAAAAAACTAAACGAAGAACAAGTAGAAGTACTACAAATGCTCTACCGTTTCCGGTTTGCTAGTAGTGAGCAGATAGCGCAGCTCCAAAGTAAGCCAAGCGCAAAGGCTATCCAAAAACGACTTAAGATACTTGAAGACCAAGACCTTATTGCCAAACGCTACGACAAGTCCTATAAGCTGCAGGGCAAACCAGCAGCTTATTACTTGACGCCAAAAGGTGCGCGAGCGTTCGCTGCCAATGTAGAGCGTAAGCCAGATGAGCCACTCAATATGAAGCGCTTATACAGCAGCAAGGACGCTTCTGAAGGCTTTATTACTCATTGCCGCAATGTACTCAGTATCTACCTGGCGCTCAAAGCGCTTCACCCAAAACAAGGCGAACTCATTTACTTCACTAAAAACCAACTGAATTACGAAAAGTATGATTTCTTCCCCCGTCCGCTCCAAGACGTCTACGTGCACATTAGAAAAGGCCAGGCCGACCGGCACTTCTTGCTGGATATTGTCGAAGATACCCAGCCGTTCTTTGTGCTGATTCGTCGTATTAAAAAGTACCTAGACTATGCTGGCAGCGGTGATTGGGATGCACACTGTGATGAGCCAATTACCATTCTTTTGGTTGTACAGCACAAAAGCGTGCACAAACGGCTGCGTAAGCGTTTAGCCTACGAACTGCGCCAGAGTTATGAAGACCTCAAGTTTGCAACGACCAGATTAGAGCACATCCTAGAACCAAAATACAAAGGCAAAGTTTGGTTCCCGGTTGACGAGGAGGGAGACGACCCCGACGAGCCGACAAAGCCACGAACCCTCACGAGGTTGCCATTGGAGGATGAATAGAACTTCCTACTTGCTTGCAAGTGGGAAGTCGCCTGTTCCCGCAGGGAATAGGCTTTGCGACCCAACCTAGGCTGCTTTTGCGGCGTATTCCTGCAAAAGAGTCGCGGCGTTTGGTTCTACTTGGCCTTCCTGCGCCAATGTTTGTGCTTCATCCAGAGAGACCCAGTGAAGTCTAAGCCCCGCTTGCGGCTGGGTATGTTCGCCGGAGAGATCAATAGCGCGATCATCAAACACAAGCTCGCTAACCGGCTTGCCATAGCCGGAGCCATCGAGCATAAAGCTAGTCCTCAGCGGCGATACGTTACTCGTTTCAACACCGAACTTGTCAGTTAATGCACGTCTGAGTGCACCGTTTCGGGTTTCTCGTGCTCGAACTGAGGTACCTGGCACCGTTAGCCGACCGTCGGGCCATCTGCCATCCTCAACCAAAAGGAGCCGCTTTCGGTAGCGCACGATGCCACCTACGGCTACAGAGGCTGTAGGAAACGGTAGGCGCTCCCATACACGGCCAACTGCGTCTGTGCTGCCTATAGGTCGCATGAATGATGCTTCACCTTGTCGCAATTCCTCCGCGAGTTCCTCTGGGCTTTTAATGCTGTCGGGGTGTACATAAAAGGGCACGTCCTCCGGGGCCTCAGTAAAGAAGGTTGGAACGCCACACGCTTGCGCGATTCCGTATTCATATGCACCGGACTTGCCAACATAACCATTCGGGGCAACCCAGAGTGAAAAACCGCCGAGCTTTTTAAGGCTCAATACTTTTTGTAAATACTCTGCCTCGATTCGACGAGGGTCTTTGTCTTGCTCGCCAGAAAGGAGCACAAAGCCTTCTCGCTCATCATTTGCGGTGCAGTCATGGGGTGCGATTGCAACTGCGCGACCCGTTTCGTTAAGCGTCGTGATTGCAGACTGGATAGTATCTAAATGCTTACGAAAACTACCATGTACCACGTACGGTACAGGTGCGGCTATTTCACCACCCGATAAGGGACTGCTCATATTTGGATATTATACCATAATCTTGTCTAATATAGCTGCCTTGTCGCTGTAGTATAGTTATAACTATGGCGAAACCAACCCATGACCATATAGAAAAGCTCATCCGTACACTTATTCTGCCCTTCTACCATGTCAAACGAGATATGCCACTGCCCATCGGTGAGCGCCGATGGGAGAATGATGCCGAACACTCATGGTCGTTAGCCTTTTTAGCCTGCGCACTCGCGTCCCAAGTTGATCCAAACTTAGATGTGGGTAAGATTTGCCAGTTTGCCGTAGCCCATGATCTTGTGGAAGTGTACGCCGATGACACTTCTACTTTTGCAAGCGACGAGCATCTGGCGACTAAGGCAGAGCGTGAAGAGCGGGCGCTCAAACAAATCTCGAAGGAGTTTGCGCACTTCCCTTGGATTGTGCAGACGATTGAACTCTACGAGCGCAAGGACACGCCCGAAGCGAAGTTCGTGTATGCGCTCGATAAATACATAGCCGTCACTTATGATTACATTGACCAAGGGAAACTATTTATAGAGCGTAAGGTAACGCTCGATGAGTACAACAAAAGCCTAGAAGTCCACCGTAAAAAGGCACACAGCCATCCAGTTATTGCGGAATATTATGAGGTAGTGCGCTCATTACTTGACGCACATCCAGAGTTCTTTCATGAAGAGGCGGCAGCCTAGCTGTCTTTTTTCTCTTTTAGTTTTCTAAAGAAATTCTCAAAACGCTCTTTGCCTTTAGGATGATCTAGGTCTATCTTTTCAGTTTTGATGCGTTCTTCTACTTTCTTCTGCCAATCCTTATCTCGCTTCGTGGGTTTGGAGGATTTCTTTGACTTCATACTTACAAGTATATACTATGGCTTGAGGGTATAATTGCCGGCAGCAATAGGACGCAGCTTGCTTATGAATGTATAATGGACTCTGAAGGAGGAGTGACTATGAGCTATCAAATACCAAAAGCCCGGCAGCTATACCGGGGTGACATTAACGACGCCGTCATCCGGGTCCAGAAGCTGACGGGGGTAGAGATCAATCCAGCCTGGTGGAGTCAGAACGTGGGAAACAACGGTTCGACGGAAAGTATTCTCGAGCGCTTCGACGCGGCCTATGCCCGGGACTTCGGTGCTCAGATAGCGGCAAAGCAGGCGACGTAGCAACCTGACGTAGGCTACTAAGTGCTACCAACCACCCGTACCAGTTGCCCCAGCTCCCGTTGATGCGCTTCCTACGCCTCACGCAGCTACAAAATTCGCTTCTTGGGGGCTCGGCACCAATCGTAGCGACCCGCCATCCTGCTTGCTAATGAGGTAAAGCATAGCAATGCCGCGGGCACGAACCGCAGGAAGACCGCGCAGCATTACCGCACAATGCGCCCAGAGTTCAAGCGCCTCCAGCGAGGCCTCTACGCCGCCTGGACAGTCGGGAATTCGGCGCCCGCGCGCCGGAGTGGGCCGCAAGCGGCACGTTAAGATCTGTAGGATCTTGTGTTGTATCATTAGTTAGCATGACTAATCATCTGCCACCGATTACCCTGAAGCTCTTACTAGGTTCTCACAGCTCCGAAATGGCGACTGGGGTCGCTAGGTTGGTCAGAGACTGCAACATCCTCTTTCTAGAGTACATTGCTCCCCGCACGCTCAAGGAGACCTATGAGACCTTCGCCAACGACTTCACACTCAGCAGATACGACAAGAAGCCGTATCAGATCGCTGAGATTGCCAAGAGCCCCGACGCGCTGATCCGCATTCCGTGGTTGCTGCGAGGGACGGGCATCTTAGTCGTACTGGTCGATCAGACCGGCGAGTTTGTAGAGGGAGACGACCTCCTGATCGTCAACCTGGAGCAGCTCAAAAACGTCTACCGGACCGGCGACTTCGAGGCTCTCTACGAGGATGCTAATAGACGAGCGACGGCCTGCGCCAACTACATTCGTAGCCGTGATCGCTTAGTGGCCGGTCAGGTTGTCGATTATCTAACCAAACTGCACGACGCGTACCCTTCCCGCGAACTTCGACCAGCCCTTGTCCAGGGCCTGCTCCATAACAGCGCACCACAGCTCGAACGACTCTTACCAGGTATCGCTATCAAGAGGCATTACTATAACGTCGTCGAAAATCGATTCGAGCAGCGACAACCGAACTATCGCATGACCAGAGCAAAACTCACGCACCCCCATCGTCGGCTCTCCCCTCTGGATATTGACAAGGCCCTCATCCTCGTCGCCGAAGAGGAGCTTCGCCTCTTGCGACAGGATACGAGCGATACGAACGACAGCGCTATCACTGAGGTGAAATCAGCTGAATGGCGAGACGCCGCGCGATCACGCCCAGAGGCTCAGGTGTTAGCCAGTCTTTCTCGAGAGGATGTCCACGCCCAGGCCGTCGCGTCCTTGGCTGCGCTCAGGAACGAGTTCGGAGCCATCTTGGAGTAGCGGCCGTTGAGGCCTAGTCCAGAAGTCGCCTGGCTCAGAGATGAAATCTCGAGGTCACGGGCCCTGCACCCATCTTCGAGCACTCCAGTCAGGCTGCCCAGTCTGAGCCTGTCATCTCCGACTTCGTCGGGGTGAATCCGGGGAAGGATCGATCCGCCCACGCAGTCTGGCCTGCCGCAGGCGACAGAGTCGACCCCGGTCTTCATGTGCCCGATCGCTGCTGCGCCGCCGTCAACGGGCCAAGCCGCTGATAGCTGCCACGGCAACGCCGGTATCGGTGCGCCCGTTGCTACCGCTTGGCGTACTGCCAACTTCACGTCAACTAGGAGCTTCACTTGCTTTGCCGTACAGCCCAGCAACATCGCAGGCCAGCGAAGCCTAGGGCCAGCATTGCAGCGCACCGGTAGGTTGTTTACGTAGCCACGACGGCGGTGACAATCACGCCGGTGACAACAAGGACGCCAATCGCGGTTAGCAGGACGTCGATGAGGCCACCGCGCAGCGCGTCGGCGGCCAGGGGGTTGCGGCCCAATGAGATCACGCCGCTACGGATCCCGACGTACAGCATGAGCATGACAGCGACGAAGCCGAGTAGCAGGGTGACCGTACCGATGAGCACCCTGAGCGGCGAGACCGCTCTGCCTGTAAGGGCATCCGCCAGGTCCTGCAGGAACGGTGGCACGAACGCCGAGACACTGCCGCCCGATGAGGCAGCCGAGTAGTAGACCACATTGACGGTTATGGGCAGCAGGCCGATGTGGACGATCACCTGCTGGCCGTTCCGACCCTTGACATGCTCGGTCAGTGTCTTGACCGAGGTAAGCGCCGCCTCGGCGGTGCCGACGATCTCACCCGCGCCAGCGGCTTTCATGCCGATGCCAGTGAGCGGGGACACCGTAATCTTGTCCCCAGCTTGTACCGTGCCATTGGCGTCGCTAACCAGTGCGACGGTTGAGCCGCCCACGACGACCTGCACATTTTGTTCCCCGCTACTGGACAATTCGAGAGCAGACTTCTCGCCGGCCACGCCGATGAGGTTCGCCGCACTACCGGGGGTAGCTGGTTCGACCTGGTTTGAATGCGTAGACGCCAGGCTGAGTAGCATGCCTTGCCTGACACCAGAGGAGCTAGTTTCGTAGCCCTGCGAAATGGCGCCGGCCTGGGCCGAAGCGGCACCGACAGGCATCAACAGCAGTGCCAGCAGCCATGAAACGGCATACCAGCGCGGCAGCATCCTTGCGCTGCTTGATCTGCCATCTTGACCAGGAATAGGTAATCGGGTCACGTCTTTCTTTTCAGCGAATGCACCTAGGCTGCCTTTGTAATATTGCAATTGTAAACGCTTTAGCTACGCTGAGACAAGTGCATTCTTAACGCTTATGTGTGAACGTCTAAGGCGGTTGCTCCAGCTCCGGGCATACGGCACGCTCAGTGCATGCGAGTCATGGTTACGGGAAGCCGGCCATCAGCAGACCCGAACCGGATCCGGACGATGGCGGAACATAAAGCGTGACGATCAGCCCGGCCCATGCCCCCGAGGTGGCCGTCTGGGAGTACGTGTACGACCCACCTGAAATATCGGCGACCTGCGCAGCGGCGAGGAGGAAGTTATCTCCGAACTGGACTTCAGTCCACGGCGAGCCGACCTCGCTCATTGCGTTGCCGAACGTCCCCAGCGCGGCGACGATCAGCTCAGGGGCGTGGCTAATCGCGCCGCTGGCACCGGAAGAGACCGTGCCAGAGTTTGCGTTGGAGTCGGTATTGTAGGCGTCCAGCGTGGGATTGGCCCCGAGTCCGGAGATCTCAAACGCCGCAAAGCCGGTGGCGGGCGAGCCATAGAAGTTATTCGAGACCATGATGCTGAGATTCTGAGCTCCGCCTGTCAGATTCGGCAGCAGCCAGGCGGCAACGTAAACAGTGGCCGAACCGGTGTTCTCCAGTACCTCGGCCAGCATGGTGGCACCGGCCGGTTCGGACCCGTTATAGGTCGGGCTGGAGCTGGACATCGTCCCGCCGTTGTTCGCCCCGATCACCAGCAGGATGACCGAGTTGCCCTCTGTCACGTTGTCGGTGAAGCTTCCGGAGTATCCCGCGAAACCCTGAGCCTGGACGATGTTTACGTCAGCCATTTATTTAACAATTGTAATCCTAACACACTAAAGGTACACTTTAACATTAGTACTTTTAGTATACATGAAGAGATTCAGTCAGCCTGACAACTGAAAAGGCGGCCGACTGGAGCTCATTGAACCAAAAAAACCCAATAAACCAAAACGCAAATGGACCCCGACACCAAAAGTCCGGACAGTACCCAGGAAGCCACCCTCCCCGTAGGCAGGTCTGTTGCGTTGGACCGGCTAGCGTCCGTCTCCACGGACAGTGATGCTCCTGCTACAGGGCTAGCCTCCGACCCTGACCCCGACACGGCTATACCCGTGCGGGTTGCGGCAGAGGCGACCAGTGGCGGTACTAGCGACAGCGACAATGCCGCCGTGTCCACGCCGGCTGCTCCCATCCCCAACCCTCCGGCTCGGGAAGTTGTCCTATCTGCCGTCCCCAGGCCTACAGATCCGACAAGCTCTCAGGGGCGTTCCTCTGGCACCGAAGCGGTAGATACAGACACCATCCCCATCCGCCACGGTCCCCCGGCCTTTGCTGGCCCCGGTGCTGCCGCTAGCGTCCAGCCTGCTCCGGATGCAGATCCCGGAGCAGTCTCCACTGATGTGGGCATCGCTTCGGACAAAGGAAGCGAAGGCAGTGAGGATCTTTTCACCGGCTCCACCAAGCCGAAGGAGTCGGTGGTCTTCCTGCCGGGTCAGGCGCCTCCTGCTAGCTCCGGTGTCTTGGACCAGGTGCCCTTGGACCAACCGAATGCCGGGAACGAGCCCAAGCCGCCCGTGCGGCTGCTGTCCCGCCAGCGCCTGGTTGGGTTATCTCTCCTGGGGGTCGGTCTCATTGCGGCTGCTCTGCTTGGGGTGAAAGTAGAACTCAACAAGACCAAGACCCAAGAAGCCAGTGAGAGTCTGAGCAGCCGGCTCCAGCAACAGGTAGTACCTCTTGGCTCATTGAACAAGCAGCTGGGCACTATTACCCCAGCCAGCAGTGCCGTTACCGTCAACGGGCAGCTGCAGGTCACCAACTCTTTGGTCTTACAACCCTCCACCCTGACCGGCCCAGCCGTCACCGGAGAGATGTACTACGACAGTGCTACCAACCGCCTGGCGTATTACAACGGCACCGGCTTCGTCAGCCTGCAGGGAGGGGGAAGTACCTCGGTCACCAATGTCACGAACACTTACGTCACCGACGTCACGAACGGCAGCAGCGCGGGAGCGAGTGCCGGCGCCGTGACCGGGAGCGGGACGGCGGGAACATTGGCCTTATTCACAAGCAGCAATACCCTGGGGAACTCGCTCGTGAGTGAGAGCGGTAGCACAGTCGACGCTGCCGCAGCCTTGCGTCTTCAGGGAACCACCGACTCCACAACTGCACTACAGGTCGAGAACGCCACTGGGAACACGACACTGCTCAATGTTGATACGACCGACAGTGAGATAAGCTTCGGCACCGGCGCGGGCTCAGCGCTCGGGTATACCGGCATCGGCCAGCACAACGGCGGCGGCGCAGGCCACGACGTCATGACCGCGCAAAAGGTGGTCACGACGGCCGGCGGCACTATCACCTCCATGTCGGTGTACGTCGGGGGGTGGGGTATTGAGGACGCGCCGACTAACAACTACCAGTTCGCCATCTACGCGGATAACGGCAGCGGTACTTCACCGGGCGCTTACATAGCTTCCTCTGCGGTGGGTGAACTCGGGACTTCGACAACCTGGTACACGCTGCCAATTAACGCCACATTGGCCCCCAACACCACCTATTGGCTGGCGTATTGGCAGAATGACACCGGGGCTGATTCCGACAACAGCTACTCAGTTAACTACCCGGTTTCGGGTGCCCTTAATGTTTCGGCCGGTTCTGTTGCTTGGCAATCCGGACCGGACAATGGTTTCCCGGCAACATTCCCGGCTCTGACCGCGTCGTACTCGAACCTTGCCAGCCTCTATGCCACGTATGCCAGTTCCAGCCCGGCCATGACCATAAACCAATATGGCACATTGGCTGAGAATGGGGCTGCGACGTTCCAAGACCCGACCGACTCTACAGGTGCACTGCAAGTCAATGATTCGCTTGGCAATGCGGCGCTTGATGTCAGCACGGCCAGTGACAGTGTCGGCATCGGCACGAGCGATCCCTCAGGTGGTCAGCTGGATGTCGTCGGCTCAACGGCTGAAGGGTTACAGAACGCTGAGGAGATAACCGGAGCTACGAGCGATAACACCACCAATGCGTTGACCATAGACAATAGTAGTGGGACTACTATTGGACAGTTTACCGACAATGGGAATGTTGAGCTGGGGACAGGGGCGGGCTCAGCGCTGGGGTATACGACCATCGGCCCTAACGTCGACGGCTGGGGCGATAACACGATGAATGCTCAGCGATTTACTACTACTGGCGGTGGCGCTGTCACGTCAATGTCCGCGTACGTCGGCACAGATGGCTTCGGCCCGTCACCATACAACCAGTACCAGTTCGCCATCTATGCCGATAATGGCAGCGGTACGGCACCAGGCGCGTATCTCGCTTCTTCCGCGGTTGGCACGTTTGGCGGCTCCGCCGGTTGGTATAGCTTGCCGATTACGGCCACACTGTCAGCTAATACGACCTACTGGCTGGTCTACTGGCAAAACATGGATGCGCAAGATCAAGCACTCAACGGTGTAAGCTCTAACGAACATGTGTCCAATGCTGTGTCTGGCTGGATTTGCTGGCCGTGGCAAAGTGGCTCGGATAATGGCCTGCCGGCTACATTCCCCACGAGCGGAGGTATTGCTGGTTGCGGCACTAATTTCTCGATGAACGCAACCACACTGATGACCCTCTACGCCACCTACGCCAGCTCCAGTCCAGCCCTCACGCTCAACTCCTCGGGCACTCTGACGCAGGACGGCGCAGCCTTGTTCCAGGACCCCACTGACTCCGTGCAGGCGTTACAGGTGGACGACAGTCTGGGTGACGTGTTGCTTGCCGCCGATACCGCTGACATGCAAATCACTATTGGCGGCAACCTCATCGTGACGGGAGCCATCACGGTGGACGGGCACATTGTGACTGGCGGTGGCACGCCGGCCATTACTGCGGACAGCGCCGCCGCCTGCGGAGGCACGGCCACGGCAACTATCTCCGGGGATGACACGGCTGGAACTATTACCGTGACCACGGGCGTGGGTGGCTC
>Ga0335072_10015976_pt1 | contig 10644 bp, 6 predicted proteins | sample Lox_Sample_21_FD_206725 | JGI IMG/M metagenome (GOLD analysis project Ga0335072, IMG submission 206725) | Soil microbial communities from Loxahatchee National Wildlife Refuge, Florida, United States - Lox_Sample_2.1 | ecosystem: Environmental > Terrestrial > Soil > Wetlands | place: USA: Florida... | reverse complement strand
AGCGCGCACCCCAGCGAATGCCGCCAGAACGCCATCGGGTCCACGACGTATTTGTCGCGCGGCAGCAGCTTGCTCATGCAGATGCTCAGCAGGATGTCCTCCACCCGCCGCAGCCCGAGGCCGAATACGGCTTCACGCATGGTCGAGGCCGCGCGCGAGCGGGCGAACAGCGGAGAATTCGCCATCCGAATGCACTGCGCCGTGATGGACTCGTCCTGTTCGGCCATCTTCACGATTTCCTCGATGTCCACCTCGGCCGCCGGCCGCCGGATGCAGTTCAGCAGCGGCTGCAGCAGGGTCGGCATGGTCGGCAGCGATTCCATGTTCTTGATCCGGTCGACGACGCTGGTGGAGACGTTCGTGTTCATCGTTTCACCCCCCCTTGAGAATTGGTGTTTGCCCCGGTTTGAAATACGCCGTTGTCTGCGGAAAATGCACGAGCCGGAAATCGTTTTGAATCCCGTAGAGCGATTCCGATTGCCCCAGGAAAAAATAGCCCCCCGGCAATAGGTTGCTGTAGAAGTGCTGCACCGCCCGGCGCTTCGAATTCGCGTCGAAATAGATCATCACGTTGCAGCAGGTGATCAGGTTCATGCCTTTCATGAACAGCATCTTCGTTTCGTCCGCCAGGTTCAGCCGCGTGAACGCCACCCGCGCTTTCAGTTCCGCCTTTACCTGCACGCCTTCGCCCGCCGGCTCGAAATATTTCTCCCGAAAATATTCCGGCGTGTCGCCCAGCGATGCCTCGCTGTAGATTCCGTCCTTCGCCGCCGCCAGCGACCTCTCGTTCAGATCCGTCGCCGTCAGATCGAATGTCCATCCGGCGTACTTCTCGTGGAACTCCTCCGCCAGGATCATCCCGAGCGTATAGGCCTCTTCCCCGGTCGAACACCCGGCGCACCAGATGCGCAGCTTTCGCTGCGTCATGTGCGATTTGATCTGCGTCAGCTCCGGCAGCACGGAGTTCTTCAGCGATTCCAGCATCGGCGGCGAACGGAATAGCCGCGTCTCGCCTACCGTGATTTCGTTCAATAGCTCCTTCAGCTCCGCGTCCCGGTCGCCTTTTACGGTCAGCAGATCGTAGTATTCCGAGGTATTGGCCGTTTTCCGCGAGCGCATCCTTCGTCCGACCCGTTCCTCCATGAATTCCAGTTTGTCGTCCGCCTGATAAATTCCCGCCACCTTGTAAATCAAATCCCGGATTTGCAGCAGATGGCCGTCCGTCCTCCTTTCTCCTCCGGCGCTCGCCGGATCGGCGGGGAGGGGAATCGCCGCGGTGTTGGTTTCCGTGGTCACGTTTTCTTCCCAGGCCATTTCCTTAGCGAACGGCTTGTGATTCCTTCCCCTCGCGCCCGTTCGGCGAGACCACGCTCGACCCCCGGCTTACCTCGATGCACCGCGACACCTCTCCGGAAATCTCTTCGAGCGGAATGATTTTATCGGCCAGCCCTGCGTTCGCCACCGCCCCCGGCATCCCCCACACGACGGACGTGGCTTCGTCCTGAACGAAGATTCTTCCGCCGGCCTCGCGGATGTTTTCGCATCCGTGCAGGCCGTCGCTCCCCATGCCGGTCAGAATCACGGCCAGCGTCGAATTGCCGTAGACTTGCGCGACCGATCGAAACAGCACGTCCACCGCCGGGCGGCAGGAATTCTCCGGCGGCCCTTGATTCGTCTCCAGCAGCACCCCGCTGCTGGATTTCTTCACCGTCATGTGAAAATCTCCCGGCGCGATCCACGCCTGGCCCGGCGCCAGCGCCGTACCCGCCACGCATTCCCGTACGCGGATTTTCGAATGCGCGGAAAGCCTCTCGGCCAGCAGCCGCGTGAATATCTTCGGCATGTGCTGCACGATCACCACCGGAACGGCGAGGTCGCTCGGAAGATGGGGAATGAATTTCTCCAGAGCCTGCGGTCCTCCGGTAGACACTCCGATTGCCAAAACCTTCACCGGGCCGGGCGAAAGATGGCGTTGCAGGGCCGCCTTGGGCGGCCCCGGATATAGATGGCGTGGGGCCGCTTCCTCGCGCCGGCCGCACAGGGCCTTGATCTTGGGAATCAAGCTCTGGCGAATCGCAAGGAGCCCCTCTTCCAGCTTCGAAGTGTTCGAGGGCTTTGTAACGTAGTCGCTCGCCCCTAGCGACAGAGCATCGAGCGTCGTTGTCGCGCCGCGCTCCGTCAGCGTGCTGAACATGATTACCGGCAGCCGCGGGTGCGTCTTCCGCAGCTGCCGCAGCGTTTCCAGCCCATCCATGACCGGCATCTCGACGTCCAGCGTCACCGCATCCGGCCGGATCTGCTGAATTTTCTCGAGCGCGATTTTCCCGTTCGGCGCCGTTGCCGCCACTTCGATCGAACTGTCCGCTCCGAGGGCCTCCGTGATCAGTCGGCGGATGACGCTCGAGTCGTCTACGATCAAGACGCGGATCTTGGGCATGGTTTGAGGTCAGCTTTCCTTATCTTGCGTTCCGGCAAAGTTGTTTCATTCCCGCCGGAATTCCTCGTGCTTTCGCGCCTCTTTCGGCCGGTCTCGCGCCGCACTCGGAGGCGGTGAGCCATTTCCTCGAAACACCTGAATCCAAAGCAAAAGCCGTTCCAATGACACGCAGCGTTGCCCTTCGCCTGGGCGTCCTCAAACGCTGGACACACCTCCCATCCCCGCTATCCTGAATCGGCACCCGTCGCTGGCCTCTTTAACCCTGCGCCAGCGGCAGTGCCGGAGTGAAAACCTTCGTTGGAAGCCTGATTAAAACCGGCTAAGGGGGCCGGCGTGCTCATCCTCCCGCTGATGGCTCGCGTTTTTTCAATGCACCGGCAAGCGCCATTTCAACAATTTCACGGTTTCATTTGGGGAAGGTTGTGCTTTCATAGGAAAATTGTCGCCGCAGGTTTTCATCGGCAATTCACCCGCGCGCACGAATCGCGGCTTTGCGCGGCGATCGCTCGATTTCTTCCATTCCAAGGAGACAAGGAAATATGGTCGCAAGCGGCAAGATTGGAATTCTTACGGGAGGCGGCGATGTCCCCGGCCTGAACTCGGTCATCAAGTCCGTCGCCTACCGCGCCAGCGAGATGGGCAAGGCCGTCGTGGGAATTCGTAAAGGCTGGAAAGGTCTCACGCACCTGACGAACCCTCATGATCCCACTTATGTTTTGCCTCTCGACTGGATGAACACGCGTACGATTGATCGCACCGGCGGAACGGTCCTACACACCTCGCGCACGAACCCCATCAAAATGTCCGGCGCGAAGCTTCCCGATCATTTGTCCAAGGAACATCTCGCCAAACTCAAATTCGACGGCAAGAACTACGACTTCACGCCCATCGTTCTCGAAAATCTCGACAAACTCGGCATAGGTTGCCTGGTCGCCATCGGCGGCGACGATACCCTGAGCTTCGCTTCTATTCTTTCGCAGACCGGTTTCCCCGTCATCGGTGTCCCCAAAACGATGGACAACGACGTTCAGGGCACCGAGTATTGCATCGGCTTTTCCACCGCGGTCACACGAGCGGCCGACGCGATCAACCGCCAGAGAACCACGATCGGCTCACACGAGCGAATCGGCATCTTCCGCATTTTCGGCCGCGACGCCGGATTCACCGCTCTCTACACCGCCTACGTTACCGGCGCCCGCTGCCTCATCCCCGAGTTTCCCTTTAACCTTGACCTTGCCATCCGCCTCCTTCTGGAAGACAAGCTCAGCAATCCCAGCGGCTATTCCATGGTCATCATGTCGGAAGGCGCCATTTGGGAAGAGGGAACTGTTCCGGAGACCGGCGATGCCGACGCCTTCGGTCACAAAAAGAAGATAGACGTCGGCAAGGCCTTCGCTGATGAAATCAGCCGGCGCTCGGGCGAGGAAACCATCAATAGCGATCTCACCTACGACCTTCGCAGCGGCGCTCCCGATGCCATTGATCAAATCGTCGCCACCACCTTCGGGAATATCGCTTCCGATTTGATTGCGGATGGAGTTTCCGGCCGGATGGTGGGCGTGCAGAAGGGGTGTTACGCGCACATGCCCTTGCCGGATACAAAGCTCGGCCCGCGGAAGGTGGACCTTGCCACGCTCTATAATAAAGACCGCTACCGCCCGAGTTACACCGGCAAGCTGGGCATGCCGCTTCTGTTCAACAAAATCTAGTGATTCACCACAGGGAGGGCGCGCGCCGCGCGCCCCCTCTTTTTCCCGATTTCCGCCTTATTTCTTCTCGCTCGATTTCTTTCGCGCCGCCCGGATTTTTTCGATGAATTCCTGCGCCAGTTTTGTAATCGACGCATAATCCCCGGTCTTTGCGCCCGCCGTGAGGTTTCCTCCCACCCCCACCGCAACGCTCCCCGCCTCGATCCATTCACCCACGTTTTGCAGGTTCACGCCGCCGGTCGGCATCAACGACGCCTGCGGCAGCGGCGCTCTGGCCGCCTTCACGAACGCCGGACCGAACATCTCTCCGGGAAAAATCTTGATAATGTCGGCCCCGCACTCCATCGCCGCGATGATTTCCGCCATCGTCGCCGCGCCCGGCATGTAGGGAACCTGGTACCGGTTGCAGAGCTTTGCGGTTTCCGGATTCAGCGACGGGCTCACAATGAACTGCGCTCCCGCCAGAATCGCCGCCCGCGCCGTTTCGGGGTCGAGCACAGTTCCCGCTCCCAGAAGGATGCTCCTCCCGTGCGGCGTCTTGGCCACGTCGGAAATCGCCTTCAGCGCGCCCGGAACCGTGAAAGTGATCTCCAGTGCCGCCACTCCCCCCGCCACGCTGGCCTCGGCGATCCGCTCGGCTTGCCCCGAGCTTTCCGCGCGGACGATCGCCACCAGTCCCGCCTCAATAATTTTCGAAACCACTCGCAGCTTCGGTGTCGGCATGAAAAGTGATTTCCTCCCCCTATCCTGGTGAATTCTACGCTTCCTCGCAGCCTATCATTAATGCTGCATCAGCGTCTCTGTCCCTGTCCTCGTTGTAATTGGGAGCCTCATCAACGCTCCACTCCGTTGTCGTGCCACAGCCTGCTCGGGCCGTAGAGCAAAATTTTCACTTTCCAGCCATGGTTTGCGCACCCGGTTTTGTGCTATGGTGCCGCCCAGTCTTTGCGCGAGGGAAGACTCCTTGAAAGCCGTCGGCGTTGCAGAGCTGCCCTCTGCCACATTGAAGACTTACCTGTTCAACGCGTTGCGAGACGCGATCCTGAGCGGGAAGTTTAAGCCGGGCCAGCGCCTCAACGAGAGCCAGTTGGCCCGCGAATACGAAGTCAGCCGCATCCCCGTTCGCGAGGCCCTGTTCCAGTTGCGCGAGCAGGGCTTGGTCATGAATCATCCCCGCCGCGGCATGTTCGTGAATACCCTCAGTGAAGAAGAAGTCCAGAAGATCAATAGCCTTCGCATCGTTCTCGAAGGCGAAGCCCTCAAGCTTTGCCGCGCCCGCTTCACCTCCGCCATGGACGCCCACCTCTCTCAGCTGGTCCAGCAGATGGAGGCTTGGCAAAGAGACTCGCAGATTGAGGCCGCTCAGCTCGACCTGGAGTTTCACCGCTCCGTCTGGTCCCACAGCGGCAACGAATATATAGGTAGGTCGCTCGACTCTCTCGTCGTCGTCCTCTTTGCGCATCGCGCCGTCCAAAATACCAGCCACGAATTGCTGCGCTGGCACCTCAAGCACCACCGCCAGCTTCTCGAGGTGGTCCAGGGCATCTCATCGAACACCCCGGAAGAAGCCATGATTGCGCACCTCCGCGATGGCTTTTCCGATCCCGAGCGCTTTTCCAGCATGGCCGGTGAACGCGACGCCTCGACTGCGTCTCCCCATCATTCTTCCGCGCAATAACCCTATTGACTCTTCGCAAACTTTGCTGATTTTTCCCCTGGCTCCCGTACTGCCTTTCCCATAGCATCTCCTCGGCCGCCGGGGTGTCCTCGCCGTTTCCCCTGAATAGAAATTTTGAATTGGCCGGATTAGAAAGTTCTTGACAACCCCAGAGTGGGTGTATACCGTATTCGAAATTTTGGGGGATTGGGCCATTGCGATCCCGCTGGGTTGCCAGGGGCCCCGTCTACAATTTGATTGGTTTTATTGCTCGACAAATTCGCTTCTCGGGTGGGAGGAGAATGAGCATGAGAATCACGAGTACGCGGTGGGTCGCGACTCTTTTCGTTGCCCTGAGTTTCCTTGTTGTAGGTGTCCTGGCTTTCAATCCCTCACTTCCGGCTCAATCAACCTACGGAACGGTTTCCGGCTCGGTCGCCGATACATCCGGTGGGGCTATTCCGGGAACAGTGGTCACGCTGACCAACTTGGCGACGACGGCTGCCCAGTCCATTACCACGACTGGCGACGGCCTGTATTCGTTCGTCAATGTCCAGCCCGGCAGTTACCGCCTCGACGCGGAGAAGGCTGGTTTCAAGCACTATCGCCGCGACCCTGTCGTGGTTCAGGTTCAGCAGGACGTCCGCATTGACATCGCCCTTGAAGTTGGGGCGCAAACTCAGACGATCGAAGTCACCGCCGAGACTCCGCTCCTCCAGCCCAATTCGGCCTCTCTCGGTCAGGTCGTCGAGCAACGCAAGACCAATGAGATTCCTCTCAACGGCCGCAACGTCTTCAACCTGATCACCCTCTCTCCCGCCGCCATCGCTCAGGGCGGCTCGGGCGGTACGCCCGTAGGCCAGAACCCCTTCAGCTGGGGCAACTATCAGGTCGGCGGCTCCTTCGCCAACCAGAGCGCCGAGTACCTCGACGGCCAGCCTCTGAACATCGGCTACATCAACCTCCCGATCATCATTCCCACTCAGGATTCGATCTCTGAGTTCAAGGTGCAGTACAACAACCTCGGCGCCGAATGGGGTAAATTCTCAGGCGGCGTGGTAAACCTCAGCACGAAGAGCGGCAGCAACAGCTACCACGGAGAAGCCTACGAATATCTCCGCAACAAAGTCCTGAACTCCAACGACTACTTCAGCAAAGCTGCCGGCCTGCCGACGCCGCCTTATGTTCAGAACCAGTACGGCGCTGATTTCGGCGGGTACGTACCTCACTTCAAAGACAAGCTCTTCTTCTTCGTGAGCTGGGAACAGTTCCGTTTGCGGCAGGGCGGTTCAACTTCGACTACGACCGTCCCTCTGCCCCAGAACTTCGGCATCGGTACACCGGGCGGCGTCGGAGATTTTTCCGCCCTATGCCCCGGCATTACGCCCACGACGCTGTGCACGAATCCGAACGGCGTCCAGATCTACGACCCTTGGAATGGCCGGGCAGCGTACCTTGGCAACCTGATTCCCGCATCGGAAATTAACCCAGCGGCGTTGGCTTTGTATCAGAAGTTGTATCCCTTGCCGAACGCGCCGGGTGACGTCAATGGCACGCAGGACAACTTTGTTGTCGCGCCCTCCACTGGTGGAAACACGAATCAGTGGGTGACTCGCGGAGACTACAACATCAATAGCACCACCCGCCTTTTCGGTCGCTTTTCTTACTTCGGCTTGACCGACTTGCCGAGCGATCCTTACAACACCGGGCTCTGCGCAGACCGTTGCACCGAGCTCTACCATACCAAGGCCGTCGCGGTTGACCTGAATCATCAATTTTCCTCCACGACGATTTTTGACCTTAACGTCGCGGCGAGCCGCTTTGTGTATGCGCGCTCTCCGATCAACTCCGGGTACGACCTGACCAACCTTGGATGGGATCCGATTTACAACGATCTGTCGGCAAACCTCAGGACGCCCCCGACGCCGGCTTTCCCCTATAACTTCGACGTCGGCAAATCACAGGGTGCTGGCAGCGTCATCGGCGACCACAATTCGCAGTACAACTTCTCCCCGTCCATCACCTTCATCCGCGGGAAGCACACGCTGGTCGTTGGTGGCCAATTCGAAGTGGGCTATGACAATTACGTCCAGACGAACATCGCTGCCGGCGCTTTTGCCTTTAAGGGCAACTGGACCGGCGCAGATCCGTCGAGCATTGGGTCGCCCTTTGCCGACTTCGTCCTCGGACTGGCGCAAAACCAGGGCAGCTTCGTGAACCAAACCGAAGGTGTCGCGCAAATCCCTTCACAAACCGCCGGGAAGCAGTTTTACCGCGGCTTCTACGGGGAAGACACCTGGAAGGTCCTTCCCAAGTTGACCCTGAGCCTCGGCATCCGTTACGAGTTGCAGGGGCCATGGTCTGAGAGATTTAACGACCTCAGCTACTGGAATCCGAACGCAGTCAACGCCACCGTCACAGGTTGCAATGGTGTGTTTCCTGTTCCTCCGGCAGGCGGATCTCCCTGCCCTGGCGACGCCTTCTACGTCGGGACGGGCATCAACGGATCCAGAAACAACTTTCCTCTCGACAAGAGAGAATGGTCTCCCAGAATTGGGCTCGCCTACAGCTTTGACCAGAAGACCGTCATTCGCGCCGGCTACGGAATATTCTGGGTTCCCAACTACACCAACTTCGGGGCCAACCCGGACAACGACGTGATCAACTTGGCCGCCACGCCGTTTACCGCCACAACGGATGGCTATATCACTCCCGTCAGCACCCTCAATGGGACGGGTGGTTGCGCTCTGAACGGCGCGGGAGTTCCTACTTGCGCCGATAATAGTGGTCCATTCGGCGCGGCGGGATTCATCTTCCCTCCGGGAAGCAAGCATTCGGAGGCCTTCCTGTCCAACTTCGTGGCCGCGAACGGTTCGCCGACCCTGAATCCTTGGGCGGACCCCAAGGAAGCTTACGTACAACAGTACAACCTCGACGTTCAAAGAGAGTTGCCGTACGGTTGGTTCGTAGACGCGGCGTACGCGGGCGCGCGCGGCGTACACCTTGAGAACTTCAACCCGTCGGTCAACATTAACCAGCTGCCGGATTCGTTCGTGGCTCAGGCCAATGCTCAGTGCCCTGGTACCCCCAGCGAAGTGGCCTTGTCCGGATGCGTACCCACGATCGGCGTCAAGGTCAACAACCCGTTGGTTGGAAGCCCGAACGCCAGCCTCAATTCGAACTTAACTCCGACGATCTTCCAGGGGCAGTTGGACCGTCCGTATCCGCAGTACAATGGTCTCAGCCTCGCCGGATTCGGTTGCTGCCAGAGCGATTACAATTCGTTCCAGTTGACTCTTACCAAGCGCTTCCAGGGTGGCGGCACGTTCCTGGCGGCTTATACCAATGCCAAGCTCATGTCCAACACCGATACGCAAACCAGCTGGCTGGAGAGCAGCACCGGCGGCGTCGGGCAGATCCAGGACTACAACAATCTGAAGGGTGGTGATTATTCCCTCTCGTCTCAGGACGTTTCCCAGCGTCTAGTCGTCAGCTACGTCTACGACTTGCCTTTCGGCCACGGCAAGCATTTCTTGTCCGACGTCAGCGGTCCGGTGGACAAGGTCGTTTCCGGCTGGGGCTTTGACGGGATCACGACGTTCCAGAAGGGCTTCCCGCTGAAGTTCACTTACGCTGCGTCCACACAGCTGGAAAACCTTGGCGTGGGCATCTCAAACATCCGTCCCGACGCGGTTGCTGGCTGCAACAAGGGACAGGGTGGAACGGGGAGCCTGAACGCAAAGCTGGGCGAATGGTTCAACACGTCCTGCTTTACCGATCCGCAGGCTTACGGATACGGTACCGAATCCCGAGTCGATGCTACGTTGCGCGCCTCGGGTATTAACAACTGGGACCTTGCGCTCTTCAAGAGAACGTATTTCGGACCTGACGACAAGCTCGGCGTGGAATTCCGTACTGAGTTCTTCAACACCTTCAACCGCGTTCAGTTTGGATTCCCGGGCACGGCGTTTAACGGTTCCGCTACGGGGAACGGGTTCGGAGTTGTGAGCTCTCAGAACAACAACCCGCGCTTGATTCAGTTCGCTCTGAAGTTCCTGTTCTAAGTCTCGAAACCTTCCCGGAGGAAGATGCGTATCACGCATCTTCCTCCGGTTTTTGTTTTATGGGCCCTTTTCCCTTTCTTGCCATCACATCGCTTGCATCCGCCGTTGCTCCCGCATGCGTATCTGTTCTCGGGCTCAACCCCAATGCGCAAGTTTGCTCAAAACCTCCGCTCCTCCGTCCATCTCTCCACCTCGCGCTCGCATCTGTTACTCTTTTCAGTGAAGCCTGAATGAGCTCCTCTCTCTCTCGCCGCCGGTTACTGCACCGCCTGGCCCTTCTCGGCGTTGCAGCGCCCATCCTCGATCTCAAGCACCCGCCAGGCCTCAACTTCACTCACCTCAACTCGCCCACCCCCAAGAAATACCTGATCGAAACCATGGGCGGCGGCGTGGCCCTCTTCGATTACAACAACGACGGCCTCCTCGACATTTTTCTCGTCAATAGCGGCCGCCTCACCGACCCCGTCGCTCTCCCCGAAAATTTCGATCGCCGCGACCCTCGCTATTGGAACCGCCTCTTCCGCCAGAATCTCGACGGCAGCTTCACCGACGTCACGCAGCAAGCTGGCCTCGCTCAGGCCGGCGATGGAAACTACGGCATGGGCGTCGCCATCGGCGATTACGATAACGACGGGTTCCCCGACATCTATGTCACCAACTACGGCAAAAACACGCTCTACCACAACAACGGCGACGGCACCTTCACCGACGTCACCGAGAAAGCCGGCGTTGCCGCCGGCGGCTGGTCCTGCTCCGCCGGCTTCTTCGATTACAATA
>Ga0335072_10015975_pt1 | contig 10645 bp, 10 predicted proteins | sample Lox_Sample_21_FD_206725 | JGI IMG/M metagenome (GOLD analysis project Ga0335072, IMG submission 206725) | Soil microbial communities from Loxahatchee National Wildlife Refuge, Florida, United States - Lox_Sample_2.1 | ecosystem: Environmental > Terrestrial > Soil > Wetlands | place: USA... | reverse complement strand
TGGATCGGGCGATTCGCGATTCTGAAGTTGGGCAAGACTGTGTCGATCATCACACGACCCAAAGGCACCGATTCGGAGTTTCGGCTGGGCTTCGACTTTGCCCGGTATGACGACGACTTTCTGTCTGAGGACGGCCAGAAAAAGGACCTATTTCTCGAAAACTTGGATGTGCACCTTTGGGGCCCACTCAAGCCAAGTCAAATCGTTACTACGAAAATTACGCTGGGGCGACGAGAAGTCACACGTGCACCCTACGGTACAAAGATCGAAATACGAAATCTTCGGGGCACGTGGAACGCGCAAAAAGTTGAAAACGTCTACAACGATTTGATTCGTCTTCAGTCAATTTTTGATGAGAGACCTGACAAGGCCACCAGAAAAGTAGATGCGAGCAGTTTCGACGTACTGATTTATAAGGACTTGGAATATCGCAATTTTTCGGATGAGTATCTCGAAAAGCTCAAGACCTTAATCGCCCAAAACGCAGTCTTTCGCATTGAGAAGGGCGTGTATGACGAGCCCGCAAAAGAATTTCGGTTTCAGCTCAATGGAAAAGCGAATGTTTTGAGTCTTCTCGATCAAGACATCACGGGACTGAGAATCTTCAGGGACAATTTTGGTAAGGACGGTGAAATTCTGGAAGCTCGGGGTACAAAGTGTGGATCGTTCGAGTTTGGATTCTACATTTTCGATTTCAGTAAAGACGCGAAGGGGAAGCACCTTCTCGATGCGGAAGACCGAAAGATAATCAAAGCCCACCGAATTTACCTGTACAGGGACAACATTCGCGTCTATCCGTATGGAGACCCGGACAATGACTGGCTTCAGATTGATGCCTATCGCGGCACGATCGCGGCCGGCTGGTTTTTGAGTAACGATCAAGTCGTGGGATTTGTGAACATCACACAGAAGGGTAATCCGCAACTAAAGGATAAGACAAGCCGTGAGGGTCTGATCGACGCCGGTAATCCTACACATGACTTCATCGTATTGTTGCAGTTATTTTTGGCCTGGGTAAGGCAAAAGCCCTACGCGCAGTATCGAAAGAAGCTGGAGGAAAAGGAAAAGAACGAAATAAGAGTCTTTAAGGAAGATCAAGTTAAGAAAGCATTGGAATCGGTTCGTGAGAAGATCGGGCCAAACAGGCCGGCTCAAGAAGCGCTGAGCTCTGCAACGAAGTTGTATGACGTCGAGCGGAATTATCTAGTTCAGCGAGCAGAGACCACCGAGCATCTAGCAGGCGTCGGTCTCTCGGTGGAAACGGCATCTCACGACATCATGTCGGTGATGCAACGAGCGTTGGTCTCACTCGACAGTTTGATTAGGGAGACGCAGAAGGATGGCGAACTCAGCAAAGAGCTGGTTAATCGCGAGTTGAATACACTGCGCGGAATGCTTTCGTTCATCGAAACGCAATTGCGAGACGTCCAACTTCTATTTAAATCCTCCAAGCAGCGGCGCAAGGATCTTCGACTGAAAGAGATCCTAGACAAAGTTAAAAGGTTATTTGCTCCCTCACTTCAAAGGGATGGTATCGAACTGAGCGTAGAAGAAAAAGGATCGCCCCTCGTAGCGAAGACCACCGATGCTGTGCTCCTGCAGCTATTTCTCAACCTTTTCGACAACTCCATCTACTGGTTACACGCCAAAAGAGGCGGCAAGAAAGAGATCAAGATTGTGTTAGATGGCGGTGAGAACGTGATGATCTTTTCGGACAACGGACCGGGCATCAAGAGTGAGGACGAGCCTTTCATATTCGAACCGTTTTATTCGGGAAGAGGAGAAGAGGGACGAGGGCTTGGGCTCTACATTGCGCGACAACTTCTTGACCGCCACGACTATTCAATAGAACTAGCCGACCTTAGACGACACAAGCTGTTATCGGGTGCGAATTTTGTTGTTTCCTTCGTGAAGGATGAGAAGTAATGGCAGACGCAACTCTTTTTCACGGAATTGCGGTAATTATCGACGACGAGATTACGACGGAACCGAAAATCCGCGATATTGAAAAACAGATTAAGGACGTCGGTTGCCATGTTATCGAAATGACGGCAATCCCCGATGCGGCGGCGTTGGCGAATTTCGGAGGGGCTTCGTTCTTTATCGTCGACTGGAATCTTCGCGGCAAAGAGATGGGAGAGCTTGCAGGTGGCGAGGCAGTTGTCGTTCCGACTGATCTGCAACAAGCACAAACCGCGGAGGTGATAGGACTGTTGAAGGATCTGCGAGACGTGCGGTTTGCCCCCGTTTTTGTCTTTACGAACGAGGCTGTCGACACAATCAAGAATGAGTTGCGCGAGGCCGAACTGTACGACGAGAGTGATCCTTCGCATATTCTCGTCGTGAGTAAGGCGGAGATTCTTGAAAAAGGGGTCTTTCCAGTACTCGCCGAATGGCTCCAGCAGGCGCCCTCGGCGTATGTGCTCAAGCGTTGGGAATCTGAGTATAACAAGGCAAAGAATGCGCTCTTCCGTGACTTCTATGCCAAGAGCGTGCATTGGCCACTCATCATGAAAAAGACCTTTGAGGAAGATGACGTGTCGCCTTCTGTTGAGTTGGGCAATCTCATTGGCAGGAACCTCTTGTCACGAATGACGCCGTATAAATTTGACCTTGATTCATTTGATGAATCTCCGTTGAAGTCCCTCGAAAATGATCGAGAGAACTACAAACATGTCTTGATGAAGGTTCTGGAGGGCGAAAGATTTCTTCGGAACAGCCAGTTGGATGCTGATTCCATTGGGACAGGAGACATATTTAAGGATGGTGCGGACTATTTCGTTAATATTCGACCTGAATGCGACTGCATCCCACGCGGCGGAAAGAGTCTCGACGACGTTGAACTCTACCTCTTGAGGGGTCTAAAGCTCGGCTCAGCCCAACTGAAGGAAGCATACGAACCGCGCTATGGGCTCCTTAGAGATCGTGACACGGAGAGCATCATCTTTTCGATTCATGAAGGTATTACTGTATCCTTCAAATTTAAGACTTTGTGGATCAAGAAATGGAGCGAGTATAAGGACAAGAGAATCGGCAGATTGCTGCCGCCTTTCATGACCCGCCTTCAGCAGCGCTTTTCTGCATACCTGCAACGTCCGGGACTTACTCGGGTTCCTCCCGAGGCACTCTACGAAGCGGCGCAAGCATCCGGAGCGGCGCCGCAAGACGCGTCAGGTGGCACCAGCGCGAACCCTTCGGAACCACAAACGATTTCCACTTGTCTGTCGACATTGTGGGCCGTCACTAAAGAAACAGTGCGCCGCAAGTTAAGATGGCGGCAGAACAGCAAAAAGGAGTAAAGAGACCAACGACGGCATACTAGTATTCGACATCATCTTGCCCTACCCCTACGGACGGCCCCTCTTTCATACCCAAAGGCTGAAGACTAAGGATTTTCAACGGCCATGGCTTCCGCGATGTAAAGCAAGCTATCTCGGCCAGCGACGACGGTTCAGAGTGAAGTCCTCTGGATCAAGATCTTCAAGGAGGGCCTCCTGGCCGTCGCCGGCCGGCAGCGGCTCGACCTTGTAGGCCCAGAGCAGGGTGAGAACGGCGTTGTAATTGGGAAGACTGATGGAGTGTTCGAGTAACGTATCGACGTGCTCGGCAGCCTGACGGTCGAGCCAAGCATCCGGTCGCACCGGTGCAAGTTCCGCGGGCGCGGATTCGCCCCTGAAAATCCGGGCTGCGAAGGAACCGTTCGCCGGAAGTTCCGGGAGCGGAAGAAAGAAGCGGAATGAATCGCTACGGACGAACCAGCGGGCGCGATTGCTGACGCTCCAAACCATCGCGCATGGAAGGTCCGTCAACGTCAGAAAGGAGCGGGTCGTAGCGGTCAGGCTTGTCCCGAAATCAGCTGCAACGCCCGAGATCTGCGCGAGAGAGAGTTCGGCAAGGTTAAAACGTCTCCGCAAAAGGGCACTCGGCAGCAACAGCTCGGCTGCAAACTCGTTGGCTTCAACCTCCGGTCCGTTTAGGTGACTATCGAAGCTCTCGATTTTCCGCTCCTCGCAGATATTGCCGAGGTTCCGATGGTGCGGAATGACGAAGTGGCCGATTTCGTGCGCGATCGTGAACCGCTTCCGGGATTTCTCGCGGATGCTGGCTTTGACTGCGACGATGCCTTTCTGGCCGGCCTTACTCCGGATCAGCGCGCCGTCGAATCCTTTCGCGGGAACCTCTCGTATCCTGAGACCCAGGTCCCGGCAAAGCGCCGTGAGGTCGGGAGGAACCGTCTTAACAAATTTCTGGGCGACATAGTTGGCGAGATTAGCGGCGGGTGTCACTTTTTCCCTTCACCATCATCGCCACTCCAGTCCTCCCGGAGCTCGTCGGTCAGCTCGTCGATGATGCCCTGATCGTGCGTGTCGAGTTCTCCCTCGCGGTTGCGATAGGCATACGAGGGGTCTTTCACGGCTCCCGTGTACGGAGCGGTCAGTGCATCCACGATCTGGCGGAGTTTCGACGGTGCCAGATTGTCGAGACTTTTCACATCCCGTGTGGAGTCCAGCGCGGCCTGTACGTGATCGGGCGGCAGGCGGTTTTGGACGCGGTATTCGACCGCGGCATCCGCGGCAAGCTGGTGAACGATGGCCGCGGCATCCGTGGCGGGAGCTATCGCCTCGTAGAGCATGTCGAGTTCTTCCTCGGCCATCTCATCGGGAGTACCGAAGAGCTTGTCCAGCAGGTCACGCTCTGGGTCTGGTTGATTTGGCTGTTTGTCGCGCGGCATAAAGTTCCTTTACCCCGTCGATCGCCAGTAGGCGCTCTTTGAGTTTTGAGACCTGACGGGGCGTTTTGTTCAGTATCTCTCCCAATTCCTGGTTGACGTTCGGTCCACCCTCCACCAGTTCGGCGGCGGTGATGAGATCCTGCAGTTCGGCGTCGCCGTTGACCAGGCTGTAGAGCGCATCTTTGGTGTTGGTCTTTGCCCTTTCAGGAGCCGTCGTGCCCGGGCTCTTGTGGGCTGGCGGAGAGAAGTCCGGGTCATCAAGCGAGCCACTCACGTGCTTCTGACGGCGCAGACGATCCAGGAGCTTGTTGTGAACGACGGTGCCAAGATAGGTTTCGAGCTTTCCCTTGCTTTGCTTCCAGCCGAGGCCGTTCGGCGACCTGTAGAAATCCTTCAGAACCTCTGCGACAACGTCTTCGCAGTCCTGTCCGCCGTCAAAAGTGTCCGGCCCGCGGTACCGGCGGAGGACGCCGGCCGCGTGGACCATAAGCACTTTATAAAGCCTGGTCCAGTCTATGTTCTGGAAGCGATTCACCGTCTCTCGCTTTCCCTCGTGGCCTGGTTTCACGTCGGGCGCTGCTTCCATTATCTATACGAACAGCCGCCCCCGGTTTACCCCAGAATTTTTTCACGCTTGGGGGGAAACGTGGGTGCCCTGATTCGAAAGATCAATAGGGGCTGCTGTAGAAACCCAGCGAGGGCCACCGCTTTAAACGGCGATCGTGGCCTCGGTTCATTTTTAGCCTGCGGGCTGCGGCATGTGATCGAGCGAAGCGGTGGAGTAACGAACAGCGCAATAAGGAGAATCTCGAATGGGCCAGCAAGAACAGACGCACGAAGTGAAAATTTTCATCGACCAGATCTCTTACCATTCGCCGAACCCGACGACGGGCGCGGCGCTGTACGTCTTGGGCAAGGTGCAGCCGGGCATGGAGCTGTTTCGCGAAGTGACCGGCGACCGGGAAGACTCGGAGGTGGACAACGGACCGGAAAGCGTCCACCTGAAACAGGACGAGCACTTTCACAGCGGCAAGCCGAAGGTCTACAAGATCATCGTCAACGGCCGCCAGAAAGAGGTCTCGACCAAGGCGCTCACCTTCGATCAGGTCGTCGCCCTAGCTTTCAACCCGGTGCCGTCCGGGCCGAACGTGCAGTTTACGGTAACGTATCGGAAGGGGCCGCGGAAGAACCACGAAGGCTCGATGACAGAGGGCGAAACCGTCCGCATCAAGGATGGGATGATCTTCGATGTCACAGAAACCAATAAGTCGTAGCGCGGACCTGACGCGCCTTCGTAACGAGGGTTACGATCTTGAAATCCGGTCGGGCCATTTGCTGGTGAAGGACGTGCCATACGTGGCTGCCGGCCGAATCGTCAAGCGCGGGATCCTCGTGATGCCGTTGAAGCTTGCGGGCGACATGACCGTTAAACCGGAGAATCACGTCGCTCACTTTATCGGCGAATTTCCCTGCCGCGCGGACGGAACGCCGATCACGACCATCGGGGAGAAAGGCAACGGGCGCACCAAGCTCGGGGAGGGCATCGAGATCAATCACACGTTCTCGGCGAAGCCGATGCCGAGCGGCTCTTACGAAAACTACTACGACAAGGTGACGCAATACGTCACGCTGCTCTCGGGCTACGCGCAAAAGATCGAGCAGGGCGCGACGGCCAAGACCTTCCGGCCGGTCGCGGCTGGGGCGGAGGAAGACACGCTGTTCAAGTACATCGACACGGCCTCGACCCGGGCCGCAATCGGCGCAGTCACGGCGAAGCTCGCGACGGTGAAAAAGGTCGCTATCGTGGGCGTGGGCGGCACGGGCTCTTACGTCCTCGACCTTGTCGCCAAAACGCCGGTGCGCGAGATACACCTGTTCGACGGCGATGACTTCCTGCAGCACAATGCCTTTCGGTCTCCCGGCGCGCCGTCGCTCGAAGAGCTCGTCGCGAAGCCGAAAAAGGCCGCGTATTTGAAGGGCATTTACGACAAGATGCGCAGCGGCATCTTCGTCCATGAAAGTTACGTGGGGCCGGAAAACGTCGAGGACCTGCGCGACATGAGCTTCGTCTTTATGTGCCTGGAGGGGCCGGCTAAAAGGCTCATCATGGAAAAGCTCGAAGAGTTCGGGCTTCCTTTCATCGACGTGGGAATGGGTGTCTATCTGAGCGAAGGTTTCCTCGGCGGTATCCTGCGCGTGACGACAAGCACACCGGCGCAACGTGATCATGTGCGTAAGCGCGTTTCCTTCGCGGGCGACGCCGACCGCAACGAATACGCCACCAATATTCAGATCGCCGAGCTGAACGCGCTGAACGCGGCGCTGGCAGTGATCAAGTGGAAAAAGCTGGCGGGCTTCTACCAGGATCTCGACTTCGAGCATCACTGCACGTATACGATCGGCGGCAACATGCTGCGAAATGAAGATGTGCCGGCTACGGCGGCAGGCCAGACTATGAGCCAGTCATGAAACCGACGCCAACCGTGAAACCGCCGAAGACGCTCAGGCACGAATTCGTGAAATTCATCCCCGACGCGATTGAGGAAGGGAAGATTTACGTGTCGATCGACTACGCGACGGCGGTTCACAAATGCGCCTGCGGCTGCGAAAAGGAAGTGGTGACGCCGCTGAGCCCCACGGACTGGAAGCTCATTTTCGACGGGAAGACGGTCTCGCTCGATCCGTCGATCGGCAATTGGGGCTTCATGTGCCGATCGCACTATTGGGTCAGGAACGACCGGGCAATATGGGCGGAGGGTTGGTCGCACGCGCGCGTCGATGCCAACCGCGCGCATGATCGCCGCGCGAAGGACAAATATTACAGTACCGACAACGAGGGGGAAGCGATGCCGCCAAAGCCGGAAACGCTGGCAGCGACTCCCCGATGGTGGAGGAAGTTGCTGCCCTGGTAGGGCGCGCTGGATCGCCAGCTCACATGATTACATGCAGCGTTCTATGGTTGGTATGAAGACTAAGTTCATAGTGCGGGTGCGGGCGGGGTCTGTGCGGCCATCCAGGCTTCGATTAGGTCCAAAAGATCGCAAGCCGCGGTCAGCGCGTCGTCGTAGCTGACGAGGCGGCCGTGATAGACGCCCTGCGGCTCGTGCTTCAGCTCATTGACCTGGTTGTGAATCTTATAAAGCCGGATGCTGTTCCAACCGGCGTAGCGGCCGAGAGCGTCGAGCTGCAACGCAGGCACGCAGCCGTCCGTGCCGGTGGCGACCTTCAGGATGCGGTGGTAGACGGCCGCGGTTCGGAACAAAGCACTGTTGAAGTAAAAACCCGCGATCCAGAGGCCATCGGTCTTGACGTGGCCGGCCGCGATCCGCGCGGCGCGTTGCGCGACGGGCTTGATCTTGATGGGCCGGCCTGGGCGGTCCTGAAAGTTCTTTTTCTTCGCACGGATGAGCGCGTAGACCGCACCGAGAAAATCGTCGAGCGAGCTTTCAACGTCGGCGTTGGCCGTGACGGCCGGTGCGGCCAGCAGCTGGCTGACGCGGCGGGCGCAACCGGCAAGCCGCGCTTCGGTCGGGTCGTTTAGGTCAAGGCTCGGCGTGGAGGTGGTCTTTGCCGTAACTTGAGCGTCCATAGGTCTCTCGAAAAGAGTATTATAAAAGGACGTTATCACTCTAAAAAAGAAGCGCAAGGGATTTGCATTCTCGACCTAAACCATTGATTCTAGGGATCGATTAATCCCTCGACCGTCTCTCTCAGGATGCGCCGTTGAAACTCGAATCACATATGACCTTTCAGGTCCGCTACTTCCTCGCGCAGAGACTCCCTAAGCCCGTCCAGCCCTCCGGGCGGAATATCGAATATGCAATCGGCTTTTCCGTCGGCAAGCATAGCCGTCGTTTCTCGCTCAAACCATTCCTGCAGTTGAACGACGGCTTCGCGCGGGAACTCGAACTCCTGGCCACAGATCCTGCCATCAGCATTGCGCTTCATGGAGGTCGGTGCCTTGTCCGCTGGAATCTCCACGTCCTTTCTAAATTCAAATCCGATCCGTCCCAGAACGTTTCGAGGCTTCTCGTTGGCTTCGTGAACGTGCGCAATGATTCTTTGGCCGTATTTCCAGGGCGAATAATACGCGATGGTCGCAGCCAGAGCGAAGCGCACAAGGACCGACCCTAGATGAAGTTTCCTGATCTCCTCGGCGACGGTCAGACCGCCGACTTCCCACTCATTCGATTCTTCGCTTAACATGGCATAGCAAAGGCCAACGATGTCACCAGTACTCGCCGCCCTAACGGCAAAAAGCTGGCCGTCCTCGGAATATCTTCTGATTTCATCTTCCGTACGCGGCCAAATATGTTCGTCGTGAGAAACCACCGATTGATGAAATGAAAAAGCAGCAGAAGCAAGGTCAGACGAAACATGGGTAAAAATAAAAAAATCGGATGCGCTGCTCATGGGTCACGAATATAGCAAAAGGCCCAGAACAACGCACCCGACCTGGTGATCGTGCTTTGCTTTAGCGGCTCTTTGCTGCAAGCGGCATAGCCAGTGCGCCGCCAAAATACCTAGAGCCGGACGACGCAACGGCGACTTCCTTATTGACTGCTGCGACCTTCTTGAGCTTCGCAGTAAGTTGCGCACCGATCCAAAACAGGATGTGCTTCCTCATTGCCGAGTGCGGCAGATTTCTGCCATTCCTCCATCTATTGACACTGGGACGGCTCATGGAGAGAGCATCCGCAAGTTCTTGGTCTGACATTTCCAGCACTACCTGAGCACGTCGAAAAGCGTTACGAAACCCTTCGTCGTCCTTGAGATCCAGGTTGGCCGTGAGAGACCGCAGCTCGCCAAGAGCGCTAATTCTCTGTTCAAGGGATTCTTCGTAGCTCATAGTCAACTCCTCTCGTTCGCTTGCCAGTACATCTTGCACTAAAGTGGCAGTGCTTGTCAATAGGAGATAGTGTCCGTATATTGTTAACGCTACACATACTTATAGGAATATAATAAATCGCCATGCATGCAATCGGATGCTGATTAAGGTGTGCAAGTTGCACACAGCCGAATCAGCTCACTCGGCATTACGGCCTGTCAGGAATTGCGGTATCGGGAACGTGTTCACGGAGAAGAACAAATCGATTGCGGAGGCCTGCAACCATCCGAATTGGTTGAGCTTGGCATTTCGAATTCAGCTCATACGTGCTGCTTAGAAAGAGCGCGACACAAAACTGAATCGTCGCGTCTGCTGAGTACTTCATGCAAGAATCCCTGCCTCCGCTACGCTTACCTTCTAGCGATGCAGCACAAACCACCTAACTAGCACTAGTGGTGTCGGCTAGGCAGCCGTGGATGGTAGCGGTTGCTCGTCCGGCATTCGCCCGCTGAGATTAAGGAATTTCACTCCTTCTGGTACCTGCGGAGGAGTGCCTTCCTCACCGGTCGCAAGAACAACTGCTTGTTCAATGTTGCCGCTCAAAAGCAAGGCCGTAAGCAGCTTCCGCTTTCCATTGTCCAGGACATCGGCACGATCAATAACAACGAATCGAATCCCGGTTGCGGTTGCCAGAGCGAGCTGGAACGCGATGCTGAATCGAAACCGCTCAGATTCCGAAAGCTGCTTCAAAGAGAACCCGGAATGATCAACCGGCGACGAGATGACGCGGATTTCGAAGGGATCGAGTGCGAGATTGCACGCGTAACCGAAAGTCGCCAGATGCATATTCAAGCTCTCAGCGAATGATCCGATCCAACTGCTTGCTTGGGCCATCATGGCGCCATTCGGCCCGAGGAATTCAACCAGCCGGTCCAATAGGCCGACCCTTCTCTCTAACGTCGACTTCTCTCTTTCGTGTGCTTCCCACGTTTGTAGGGCACTCTGACCCTGCTGTGCTTTCTCGAGTACCCGCTCCCCCTTGTTGATCCTTTCCGCGAGGATAGTCATTCGGCTTTCGAGATCTG
>Ga0335072_10015974_pt1 | contig 10645 bp, 9 predicted proteins | sample Lox_Sample_21_FD_206725 | JGI IMG/M metagenome (GOLD analysis project Ga0335072, IMG submission 206725) | Soil microbial communities from Loxahatchee National Wildlife Refuge, Florida, United States - Lox_Sample_2.1 | ecosystem: Environmental > Terrestrial > Soil > Wetlands | place: USA: Florida... | reverse complement strand
ACCGCGATGGTCTCGCCGACGGCCAGCTGTGCGACCTCGACGGTGCCGAGCCAGGCAGTAAGGAAGTTGACTCCGACCGCCGAAGCCTCCTCGAAGCTCAGGTGCTCTGGCTTGCGGGCCAGCGCCGCTGGCGGAATGGCCAGCAACTCGGCGTGAGAACCGTCGCGGGTGATGCCCATGTCTCCGCCGGTACCCCAGACCTCCGCGCCGATCCAGTCGTGCGGTCCGTCGATGACGACTCCAGAGAAGTCGCGTCCAGGAACCCGGGGCAGGCTCGTTCCCCCTACTTGGCCGGCCACGTTTTTCAGATCCGACGGATTGACCGAGGCAGCCTTGACAGCTATGACGGCGTCACCTGGCTGAGTTGCCGGATCGGGAACATCGGCCAGGTGAAGGACATGCGGATCACCAAAGTGGTCGAAACGCAAAGCGCGCATGAAGGACCCTTCCTCTCGTTCCGGCGGTTTTGTCGCAGGCGGGAAGGCTCAAATCTCAGGCTATCCACCAACCGGGTCGGCTCATCGGGTGGGTCTGGCCTGCCTGTGATCGCGATCGCCGCCGCGCTCGCTGCCGGGCGGGACGCTGATTGAATATCTGCCTGGGCAAGCCAAGCGATTCCGAGGGGGACACATGATCGCGGCATGGTATGACCGGCAGGGCCCACCAGCAGAAGTCCTGCAGGTCGGCGACCTGCCCGCGGCCGAGCCAGGTGCGGGGGACGTGCGGGTTCGCCTCAGCGTGTCCGGCGCGAACCCAGGCGACATCAAGAAGCGCGAGTCCTGGCTCGGGAACCCGATGGCCTTCCCGCGGATCATCCCGCACAGCGACGGCGCCGGCGTTATCGAGGCGGTCGGCACTGACGTCGATCCGGCTAGGGTTGGCAGGCGGGTCTGGGTGTACGGGGCTCAGTCGTACCGGCCGTTCGGCACCGCGGCACAAACCACCATCGTGCCCGACTCGCTGGCCGTTGACCTGCCCGACGCGGTCAGCGACGAGATTGGGGCGTGCCTTGGCATACCGGGGATCACGGCACACCGCGCGGTTTTTGCCGACGGCCCGGTGACCGGCCAGACAGTGCTCGTGCACGGCGTCCGGGGCTCGGTGAGTTCGCTGGCTGCCCAGCTAGGACGCTGGAGCGGCGCCACCGTGATCGGCACCGTGCGCACCAAGGCCGAGGTCGACCAGGTGAGCTCGGCCGCCGCCGATCACGTCGTCGCGCTGGACTCCGAGCCGGAGAAGACGATCCGCCAGATTGCCCCCGACGGCGTCAACCGGGTCATCGAAGTCGCCCTGTCCGCGAACGCGGACCTCGACGCTGCGATCGTCCGCAACGGCGCAGTCCTGGCCGTCTACGCTAGCCCGAAGGACCGTCCAGAGCTGCCGTTCTGGCCGATGCTCTTCGCAAACGTGACGATCCGCCTACTCGGGAGCGACGACTTCCCTCAGGACGCGAAGGACGCCGCGGCACGGGATCTTTCGAAGGCTGCAGCGCAGTCGGCACTCTCGATCCCGATCGCAGAGATCATGCCGCTGACTCGGATCGCCGCAGCCCACGAGCTCATGGAATCAGGAACCGCCCCAGGGCGAGTGCTCGTCTCGCTGCCGTAGCAGGCGGATTCCAGGCGTCATCGGCGGTACCAGCCAGCGCAACCACTCCCGGCGGCCCAGCGCACTTAGCCAGTCGCGTACCTGGCCAGGGCCCAGGTCAAGCGGCCAGCTATTCACAGCACCAGGCAGGGTGCGTGCAGCAACCGGCAGGCCAGCCCGCCGGGCAGCCAGACAGGTCGCCTGCGCCAGCCGCGCGTCGTCAGGGCCGGCATCGACCGGGTCTGGGATCAGCAGCAGGTCAGGCCCATGCTCGCCGATCGCGCGCTCGACTCGCCCGGTCAGCGCCGACATCGCAGACCGGCTGAGCCGGGGCAGGCAGAGCAGTCCCACGCTGCAGCCTGAGCGGCGGAGTGCGCTCAGCAGACCACCGAGCTCCGCCGATTCCTGGCCAGGCCGGACCATGACGGCCAGCACGCGCAAGCCGCGCGGTGGCGAGAAGCGGTCGGGCGCTGATACGGGCTGGACGGCGGGTGCGGTTGCGGTGACGTACATCAGGTGATTCCTCTCTAACTCGGCGAACCGTGCCGGATAACAAGTAGCCCTCATCTCACTTAGGCGCCGTGTAACTCCAGCGCGCCGACCGTGGAGATTGTGTGAACCTCGGCGCCAGACTCAGCAGGCGGGGGCAGCCGCTGCGGCGACGTGTGATGATGAGATCGCAGGCCAGGCTGACCGAGGAAGGAAGTCGTTCCGATGACGCAGGCCGCGCCCTCGCCGCTGTTCGACCCGTTTGCCCCCGGATTCACCGACGACCCATATCCGCAGTACGCGACGCTGCGGGCCGAGGCGCCGGTGTATCAGCACCCGTTCGGATTCTGGCTGCTCACGCGTTATGACGACGTGTCCTGGCTGCTGCGGGCCGGTCTATCGGTGGAAGACCGTAACGTCACCGACGGCCCGTTCCAGGAGTTGCGGGAACAGATGTATGGCGAGGAGCTCGTCCGCGCAGACAAGCTGTCAATGCTCGACAGGGACCCTCCTGACCACACCCGGCTTCGCCGGCTCGTATCTAAGGCGTTCACGCCGCGCGCTGTTGAGGGACTGCGGCCCCGCATCACGGAACTGGTCGACAGCATGCTGGATGGCGCTGACCGGCTCGGCCAGGTTGATCTCGTCGACGGCCTGGCGTTTCCCTTGCCGTTCGCGGTGATCGCCGAGATGCTCGGCACCCCGCCAGCCGATCACGCACGCCTCAGGGAGCTGACCGGGACCGTGGTCCGCTCACTGGAACCGGTAGCCGACCCCGCGCTGGTTGCAGCGATCGCCGCCGCAGATGCCGAGCTGATCGTAATGGCGACCGACATGATCGCCTGGAAGCGTGCCAACCCTGCTGACGACCTCCTTACCGCACTCATCGCCGCCGAAGACGACGGAGACGCACTCAGCGACGATGAACTCGTCGCCCAGACCCTGCTGCTGTACATCGCCGGCCACGAGACGACGGTCAACCTCATCGCTGGCGGCACCCTGGCGCTGCTGCGCAACCCCGCTCAGCTGGCGCTGCTGCGCGCCCGCCCTGCCCTCGCCACGGGCGCCGTCGACGAACTGCTGCGATATGACAGTCCGGTTCAGGCCAGCAGGCGGATCACGCTGGAGCCAGTCAGCATCCGCGGGACCACCATCCCGGCGGGCGCCTTCGTCATGGCCAGCCTCGGCTCGGCGAACCGGGACGAGTTGTACTGGGGTTCTGATGCCGCCGAGGTCAGGCTCACCCGCGAGAACGCCCACCACCACGTTTCCTTCGGTGCTGGACCCCACCACTGCCTGGGCGCATCGCTTGCCCGCCTCGAGGCCTCGATTGCCTTGTCGCGGCTCGTTACGCGTTTCCCGGCCCTGGCCCTTGACGGCGATGTGACCTGGAACGGCCGGATCAACCTACGCGGGCCAGCGCACCTCCCGGTGCGGGTCCGCTAGGCAAGCCCGATTATGGCCGCCGAGATGTTCGTTCTCCGGGCATATGGGTACCCCCGGTAACGGGCCGGGCTGGGGATCTGGTAGCCGATCAATCCGAGGCGGACATGAGGAGCAGCATGAGTAGCGACCGGGCGGTACTGTCCGCAGACAAGGTCACGCATGAGGAGCTGCGTGAGCTGGGCCAGCAGCTAAGGGTCGATTCGATTCGGTCGAGCACCTCGGCGGGTTCGGGGCATCCGACCTCCAGCATGTCGGCGGCAGATCTGCTGGCGGTGCTCATCGGACGCCATCTGCGCTACGACTGGAACGACCCGCATGAGCCCGCGAATGATCATCTGATCTTCTCCAAGGGGCACGCGTCGCCCTTGCTCTACTCGGTCTTCAAGGCCGTCGGCGTCGTATCGGATAACGAGCTGATGACCGAGTACCGGCGGTTCGGGTCGCGACTGGAGGGCCATCCCACACCGGTTCTGCCCTGGGTCGACGTTGCTACTGGCTCGCTCGGCCAGGGGCTGCCGTACGGTGTCGGGATCGCGCTGGCCGGCCGGTATCTCGACAAGCTGCCCTACCGGGTATGGGTGCTCTGCGGTGACAGCGAGATGGCCGAGGGCTCCATCTGGGAGGCGCTGGACAAGGCCTCGTACTACCACCTGTCGAACCTGATCGTGATGGTCGATATCAACCGGCTCGGCCAGCGCGGACCGACCGAGCTGTCCTGGGACCTGGATTCCTACGCTCGGCGCGCCGAGGCATTCGGCGCGCGCGTGCTGGAGGTAGACGGGCACGACCTCGCGGATATTGACAAGGCGCTCGCGCACGCCGGCGAGCCTGACGCTAACCGGCCCACAGTGATCCTGGCCAAGACCGAGAAAGGCCGGGGTTTCAGCGAGGTGCAGGACCGCGAGAACTGGCACGGCAAGCCACTGCCCGCCGACATGGCGCAGCGCGCGATCATCGAACTGGGCGGTGAACGGAACCTGCAGGTCAGCGGCCTACGCCCGCAGCCGTCGGGGCGGCCGCAACGCCCCGACCCCGGCAACCAGCAGGTGATCATGCCGACCTACACGCGCGGCGCGAAGGTGGCGACGCGTAAGGCCTATGGCGATGCGCTCAAGGCGCTAGGCACGCGACAGGATGTCGTCGCCATGGACGGTGAGGTTAGCAATTCGACCTTTGCCGACGAGTTCGCGCAGGCCTACCCCGAGCGCTACTTCGAGATGTTCATCGCCGAGCAGCAGCTGGTCGCAACGGCGATCGGTTTCAGCGCGCGCGGTTACCGCCCGTTCGCGTCCACCTTCGCAGCATTCCTGACCAGGGCCTACGACTTCATCAGGATGGGCGCTATCTCGCAAGCCAACATCTGCCTCGTCGGCTCTCACGCCGGCACCGAGATCGGCGCTGACGGACCGTCCCAGATGGGCCTGGAAGACCTGTCCATGATCCGCGCCGTACACGGCTCCACTGTCCTGTATCCGTCCGACGCCACCAGTACCGCCGCGCTGGTCGCGCACATGGCCGATCAGCCGGGCATCTCGTACATGCGGACCACGCGCGGCGCTTACCCGGTGCTCTACGCAGACGGCGAGCCGTTCCCCATCGGCGGCTGCAAGGTTCACGGCTCGACGGCAACCGATCAGGTCACGCTGATCGGGGCCGGAGTTACGCTGCACCAGTGCCTCGCTGCCGCGGAGGCGCTGCGGCGCGATGGAATTGCCGCGCGAGTCATCGACCTGTACTCCGTCAAGCCGGTCGATACCGCTACGCTCACCGTTGCCGCTCGTGAGACTGGCCGGCTCGTCCTCGTCGAGGACCATCACCCGGAGGGCGGGATCGGCGAAGCAGTTCTCGAAGCCCTAGCTGGTCAGGCGCTCAGCGGGGTCGCGATAGCTCATCTCGCCGTCACCATCATGCCGGGCTCGGGTACCACCCAGGAACTGCTCGACGAGGCCGGCCTCAGCGCCGACCACATCGCGACAGCTGCCAAGCGCCTGATCGACGGGAGCCAGTCCGCCTGACGCCGCGTTCGCGGCGTCAGGCGTGTGCGCGCGGGCACCGGAAAGCTGCCTACTGCTGCGCGAGTACTGGAGCCGCGCCGGCCGCGGCCGCTTCCCGGACTATGGTCTGCTGCTCTGCTTGCCGGCGGACCCGGCGGGTGTAGCCCGCCATCCACCGCAGCAGGCCCGCGATGACGATGTAGGGCATCAGCTTGATGACCATCAGGGCGGTGCCGGCCGAGATGGTCTCGACGATCAGCACGCGGGCCGCGGCCTCGGCCAGGAACGTCACGCCCCAGACCAGCGTGATAGTCCGGAAGGCGTGCTGGGCGGCGGGCCCTGCCCACCGCGCCCGCAGATCGCGACCGGCCGCCGTGGTGGTGCCGCGCGTCTGCAGCGCGATGCGGTACATCAGCGGACGGGCCGTCAGCAGCGAACCGAGACAGGCAACGGCGAACACCGCCGTTGGTATCGAGCCTTCCATCAGCACCAGCCGCGCACTGTGCGTGAGAAGCCCGGCAAGGGTGCCGACGATGATCCCGAACAGCACCAGCGAGCCGATGGCGTCGACACCGCGGTGCCGGATGATCCCGATGGCCACGCCAACGGCCGGCAGGATGCCGCTGACGATGAGTGCCGTGACCTCGGCGGTACCGGCTGCGCGCAGCAGCCAGTAAACCGCCAGCGGTCCGGCGATGTCGAACACTGCAGTCGGGACTAGTGCACGCAACTGGCTGCGGTCCAAGCCGCTGCCCTGTTCCTGGATGCCTGTGGTAGCCATACCTCGACGCTAGGGCCGTCGATAGGCAGGCTGTAGTGTGCCGCGTCCCGACCTCGGCATGACACCCGTCACGCGCAGGGCATGAGGGTTGATGCCCGCGCAGCCCGTTGATCAGCCCGGTTTAGCTGAGCCTGCAGCCGGCGGCGGGAACAGGCCAAGCGCTTCAAACTGCCGGTGAATCTCTTCCAGCAGGGCCGTCTGCTGCGACATCGTCACCTGGAGACCGTGCACTTGCTTGGTCAGCTCGGTGTTCTCCGCGATTGCCACCTTCAGTTCGCGCTCGATGGCGGCGTCCCGCTCCACGGTGGCGCGGATGTGCGCGAGCAAGACCGTCAAAGCGTCTTGCGCCCTGTTGGCCGCGGCCGCGACGAGGAAGCCGATGAAAAGCTCGGCAACCGTCGTGATCAGGTTGAGCGGGAAGTTATAGCCAGTCGAGGCGAACCACGCCGGCAACCAGGTGCCAGAGGCGAGGTGGGGCCCGCCTAGGGCGAAGATCAGTGTCCAGCACACGATCAAGACAAACCAGAACGCGATGTTGGCGGGTCTGCCCATCGCCTCGGAGACCCAGTTGGCGAACCTCAGGAAGAGCCCCGGAGGCTTCTCGATCGTTGTCGGCTCGGTCGGATCTACGTCCGGATTGGCCGTCGTGATTGCCATGTCGGAAGCGGTCAAGGTCACTCCAAGGTCGCGCTCGCTACTTATCCCGGCAGTGCGGTTCTATCGTGGATCAGCAAGCGCTGTCGCGCTCAGGGCTGCGGAGGTACCTCGAAGGTGAATCCCTTGCCGAGGAATCCGTCGTAGCTGCAAGTTCCCGGCGCCTTGCGGGGTCGTGCTCGTTCCAGGCCAGGGTGTAGTGCTCCAGGATGCTCTCGACGCTCTGCTCCCATGAGCAACGGCGAGCACAAGGACGCGCACCGCGCCGCACAGCCGTCCCGGACCTTCACTGAGATCGCCCGGCGGGCACAGATCGTGGAGGCTGCGATCGCGACGATCGCCGAGGCCGGCTACCAGCACGCCTGCGGATCAAAGCGGCGGCGCCTGGATCGGCTCGATTGCGCGCCTACATAACGTCCAACCTCGAGTTCATGGCCGCCCACCCCGCGCACGTGCATGCCGTGGCTAGCATCTTGAGCCCGCTGTGATGGCGCTCGCGATCCGGGCGGCGATCGATGAGGTGGCATACCGGCTGGCCGGCGAGCGCGACCTTGACCTGGCCGCCTACGGGCGCGAACTGGCGGCCCTATTCGATCACGCTACGGCTGCGGGACCCCCGCGCGGGGCTATGGGGTAGCATCCTGCCGTGCCTGTCGCCATCCGCCTCGCCCCTGGGTGCCGACCGCGCGGCTGCCGGGCACCCGCGCGGCGCGTGCTCGGACGCAAGGTGCGGTATGTGCTTGGCGCCGAGGCTGGTCAGGTGAACGGGATGCGATGGTTTGGCGTCCCCGTTGCCGCCCGAGGTATCTGAGCGAGATCGCTCTCCTCGGTTCCGTCGTTCCTCCCTAATTCGGGACGACGAGGCCTACTCATAACCTCCTTGCCAGCCACCTAAGGCCGGGCGTGTCCCGTGCCAGGAGCGTAGATGCGATGAACAGCAAATTCTTCTTCCCTGCGTTGCCGTGCCAATCCCCCACCGGGGACGGATATTTCGGTGCGTTCGGCGGCAAGTTCATCCCGGAGGCACTGGTCGCCGCCGTGGATGAGGTCGCCGTCGAGTACGAGAGAGCCAAGCTAGATCCGGGGTTCACCGCGGAGCTTGAGCAACTACTCGCGCACTACGCTGGCCGTCCGAGCGCGCTCACCGAAGTCCCCAGATTCGCAGAGCACGCTGGCGGCGCCAGGGTGTTCCTCAAACGCGAGGACCTCAACCACACCGGCTCACACAAGATCAACAATGTGCTCGGTCAGGCCCTGCTGACCAAGCGGATGCGTAAACCGCGCGTCATCGCGGAGACGGGAGCCGGCCAGCATGGGGTGGCGACCGCGACGGCATGCGCGCTGTTCGGCCTCGAATGCGCCATCTACATGGGGGAAACCGACATCCGCCGGCAGGCGGTCAACGTGGCACGGATGAAGATGCTCGGTGCCACGGTGATACCGGTCACCTCTGGCTCCTGCACACTCAAAGACGCGATCAACGAGGCCTTCAGGGACTGGGTCGCCAACGTCGAGACCACGCATTACATCTTCGGCACCGCCGCTGGGCCCCATCCATTCCCCGCCATGATCCGCGATTTCCAGCGCGTCATCGGCGTGGAGGCCCGCCATCAGATTCTCGAGCGGACCGGCCGCCTGCCCGACGCCGCGATCGCGTGCGTCGGAGGGGGATCTAACGCCATCGGCTTGTTCCACGCCTTCCTCCCGGACACGGACGTGCGCCTCATCGGCTGCGAGGCCGCCGGGCACGGCGTGGACACCGGGAGGCACGCGGCAACACTGTCGGCGGGCGACCCCGGCATCCTGCACGGCTCGCGTTCCTACGTGCTGCAAGACGATGAAGGCCAGATCACCGAGGCCTGGTCGATCTCGGCCGGGCTCGACTACCCAGGCGTCGGACCGGAGCACGCGTACCTTCACGACACCGGCCGCGGCGAATACCGTCCGGTCACCGACGCCGCCGCGATGCGGGCCTTCCGGCTGCTCGCGTCCACCGAGGGCATCATCCCAGCGATAGAGAGCGCCCACGCGATCGCCGGCGCTACCGAAGTCGGTACCGAGCTCGGACCGGACGGCCTGATCCTGGTGAACCTGTCGGGGCGCGGTGACAAGGACATGGACACCGCTGCGCGGTACTTCGAACGGGACGCCGACGCAGCTGAGACAGGGAGCATCTCGAAGTGAGCGGAAACCTACAGCTTCTAACCGACACCCTGGCCCAGGCGAGGCACGAGAACCGGGCCGCGCTCATCACGGGCACGACGGCCGGCTTTCCTACCGTCAAGGAGGGCATCGCAGCAATCCAGGCAATGCTGAACAGCGGTGCCGACATCGTCGAGGTCGGCTTGCCGCACAGCGACCCGCTACTCGACGGCCCGGTAATCCAGGCCGCCGATGACATCGCCCTGCGTGGCGGCGTGCGGATCGCCGATGTCATCCGCACTGTGCGAGAGGCATACCGGACAACTGGCAAGCCAGTTCTGGTGATGTCCTACTGGAATCCGATCGACAAGTACGGCGTCGATCGCTTCAGCAGCGAACTGGCAGATGCAGGCGGGGCAGGATGTATCTTGCCCGACCTGCCCCTGCAGGAGTCCGCGCTGTGGCGCGAAAGCGCGGCCCGGCATAGCCTCGCCACCATCTTCGTGGCTGCGCCAAGTACAACCGACGATCGACTCAGGGAGCTGACTGCCGCGGGATCGGGGTTCATCTACGCCTCGTCCTTGATGGGAGTGACCGGAACTCGGGACAGCGTCAAAGCGGCCGCCAGCTCGCTGGTACAACGCATCAGGGCAACCACGGGGCTCCCCGTCTGCGTCGGAATCGGGATCTCCAACGCCGCCCAGGCCGCCCAGGTGGCTGGCTTCGCTGACGGCGTGATCGTCGCGTCCGCGCTGGTCAAAGCTATCCTCGAGGCACCCGACGCGGCCGCAGGAGCCGCGGCCGTGGCGGAGCTTACCGCCCAACTCAGCCTGGCAACTGTCCGGGCCGCGATGGCCGGCTGATCGGACACTCAGCCGTGCTGGTCGGTCTGGGTGCCGCCCTTCCACTGCGCCGAGCCGGCGTCCCACTGGGTGTAGGTGTAGGGGTTGTCCGTCAGCGTGGTCTCGGGGATGTCGGGGTGCATGCCCTCGGTCCAGGCCTGGGGTCCGAGCTGGGCTTTCAGGTACTCGACGGTCTGCTCGATGACCTGCCGGGGCTTGGTCAGGTCGGTGCCGGCCAGGGCGTGGTCGTATTTGACGACCCGGCCGTTGACCAGCACGGTGTGCACGTCGGCGCGCTGGGCCTGGAACGCGACGTGCCCGTAGGGGTTGAGCAGCGGGAACATCACCGGCGAGGCGTCGTTCTTGATCAGCACCAGGTCGGCTTTCTTGCCGACCTCGATGCTGCCGGTCATCGACTCCATCCCCAGCGCCCGGGCGCCGCCGCGGGTCGCGTAGTGCACCACGTCCTCGGCGCGCAGGTGGCAGTGGGTGACGGTCTGCTGCCGGGCGTGTGCCTCCAGGTGCTCGCGGGACCGGTCAGCGCCCAGCGTCGTGCGCATGGCCGAGAACAAGTCACCCGACCACCACACGCTGGTGTCCATCGACAGCGACACCCCGATGCCGTGCTCGCGCAGCTGCCAGGTCGGCGGGTAGCCCTGCCCGGCGCTCTGCTCGCTCTCGGTCGACACCGACGCCGACCCGCCGGTCGC
>Ga0335072_10015972_pt1 | contig 10646 bp, 7 predicted proteins | sample Lox_Sample_21_FD_206725 | JGI IMG/M metagenome (GOLD analysis project Ga0335072, IMG submission 206725) | Soil microbial communities from Loxahatchee National Wildlife Refuge, Florida, United States - Lox_Sample_2.1 | ecosystem: Environmental > Terrestrial > Soil > Wetlands | place: USA: Florida... | reverse complement strand
TGATCGCTGGCGTATTGCTGCGCGACTTCCGCCGTGGCCGGGACGACGCGTCGGTGGTCGCGATGCACGTGCTGCTGTAAATTAGGGCAATGAACGTCCGACTGCTACTGGTAGCGATCGCGAATGAAACCGACATCGTGCTGGTGCGCAAACGCACGCGCCGACTGGCCGAGCAAGTTGGGTTCGAAGCGCAGGATCTGACGCGCATCACCACGGCGGTATCCGAGATTGCCCGGAATGCCTTCGAATATGCCGGCGGCGGCCAGGTCGAATTTCGTTTGGAAGGCACCGGCGGCGCACAAGAGTTCGTGATCATTGTCAGCGATAACGGCGCAGGCATTGCCAACCTGCCCGACGTCCTGGCCGGCCTGCACAAATCCGCCAACGGCATGGGGCTTGGTATTCTTGGTGCGCAGCGGCTGATGGATGCGATGACGGTGGCATCCAGGCCCGGTGCCGGCACGACGGTGCGGCTGGTGAAACGGCTGCCGCCCCGCGCAGCGCAGGTAACGCCGGCCGGTCTGCGGCGCATCGCCGCGGCACTCGCCGCCGATGGGCCGGCTGACGCGATGGAGGAGATCCGTCAGCAGAACGCGCAGATCCTGTCGCAGATGGAGCAACTCCGCGCGCGGCAGGAGGATCTGGAGCGGCTGAACAAGGAGCTGCAGGACACCAACCGCGGTGTCGTCGCGCTGTATGCCGAGCTCGATGAGCGCGCCGACCATCTGCGCCGCGCCGACGAGCTGAAGTCGCGATTCCTCTCGCATATGAGCCACGAGTTCCGCACGCCGCTGAATTCGATTCTTGCCCTGTCGCGGCTGTTACTGTCGCGCAGCGATGGCGACCTGACGCCGGAGCAAGAGACGCAGGTCCTTTTCATCCGCAAGGCAGCGGAGAATTTGACCGAGCTGGTGGACGATCTGCTGGATCTGGCCAAGGTCGAAGCCGGCAAGACCGTTGTCACGCCCTCGGAATTCACCGCCGTTTCGATGTTCGGTGCATTGCGCGGCATGTTACGGCCGCTGCTGGTCGGCGATGCCGTTGCCTTGGTGTTCCAGGACCCGGTCGATGTGCCGCCGCTGGATACCGACGAAGGCAAGGTCTCGCAGATTCTGCGGAATTTCATCTCCAACGCCATCAAATTCACAGAGCGTGGCGAGGTGCGCGTCGCGGCGACCGCCGACCAGATAGCCGATACCGTCACCTTCAGCGTGCGCGATACCGGGATCGGCATCGCCAAGAGCGACCTGGAGCTGATCTTCCAGGAGTTCGGCCAGGTCGCACATCGGCTGCAACGGCGTGTCAAAGGTACCGGTTTGGGCCTGCCGCTGTCGAAGAAACTGGCCGAGCTGCTGGGCGGCCGGATCACGGTGGAGAGTACACTGGGCGAGGGATCGACATTCGCGGTCACATTGCCGCGCGTCTATTACGCTGCTGGCGAGTCAATTGATATCTCCGAGGACTGGACCGTCGAAGCCGGAAGAGCCCCTGTCATGGTACTGGAAGACGATGCCGCCGATGCCTTCGCGATCGAGCGGATTCTTGCCGGCTCGCCGTACCAGATGTTGCGCGTCCATACTGTGCGCCAGGCGCAGCACGTGCTGCGGCACGTGAAGCCCGCCGCGGCATTGCTCGACATCGTCTTGCTCGGCGACGAGAGCTGGCGCCTGCTGATGGAAGTGCGCGGCAACGAGGTCAGCGCCGACATCCCGCTGGTTGTCATGTCGTCCTCCGGCGAGCAACGCAAAGCCGTCCATCTCGGTGCCGACGAATATCTGCCGAAGCCGATTGATGGACCCTGTTTGCTGGAATTGCTCGACCGCCTGACCGGCCGCCAATCGGTGACCAACATCTTGCTCGTCGACGATGAGGAGGTGACGCGGTATCTGGTGCGGCAATTGCTGCCGCGCAGCCGCTACAATCTGCGCACCGCCGACAACGGCAGCGACGGGTTGGCGCGGCTGGCCGAGATGCCGGCCGATGTCGTCTTGCTCGACATCAACATGCCACAAATGAACGGCTACGAATTCCTGACGCGCATTTCCGCCGACCCGGCACTGGCGGACATCCCGGCGATCGTGCTGACCTCGGCAATTCTCGATCCGTACGCGCGCGGCCTGTTGCAGCACGCCGCAATGGTGATGTCGAAATCGAATCTCTCGTCCGCCATGCTGATCGACGCCATTCAGGGCGTGTTGCAGTCGGGCGAGGCTGCGTTGACCGTATGAACGACGTCCGCAAACGGATTCTGGTTGTCGATGACGACGACGGCGGCCGTTATTTGAAGGCGCATATCCTTCGCAAGCACGGCTACGTCGTCGAGGAAGCCGGCAGCGGCGCGGAGGCTTTGGCACGCTGCGGGACTGCCAGGCCGGACCTGGTATTGCTGGACGTCATCCTGCCGGACATGAGCGGCGTTGATCTGTCCCGGCAGATCAGGACGGATTTTCCCGCGGTTGCCGTGTTGCAGACCTCGGCCGCGATTACCACCGCACGCGATCGCGCGCTGTCGCTGGCCGGCGGCGCCGACGCCTTCCTGGTGGAACCGATCGAACCGGAGGAATTGCTCGCCACCGTCAATGCCCTGTTGCGCATGCACGCAGCGGAGCAAGCGCTGCGGCGGATGAACGAAACGCTGGAGGACGCCGTCGCCGAACGCACGCGCGAGCTGACCGAGGCGTATCGCCGGCTGGAAGCCGAGGCCGACGAGCGCCGCAAGGCCGAGCAAGTACTGTGGCACACACAGAAGCTGGATGCGGTGGGCCAGTTGACCGGCGGGATCGCCCACGATTTCAACAACCTCCTGGCGGTGATCGTCGGCAGCCTGGAGATGATTCGGTCCTCGCTGGACACATCCGCGGAATTTCCCCGCGCCAAGGTGCAGCGCCTGCTAAGGGCTGCCGAGGCTGCGACCGATCGCGGCACGAAGCTGACGCGGCAATTGATGACGTTCGCCCGCCGCAGCACGTTGCAGCCTGAGACCGTGAAGGTCGATGCGGTGCTCCACGCCTGCGAACCATTCCTGCGCCGCGCCCTGGGCGAGGCGATCACGTTCCGCCTGGACTTCGATCCGGCCTTGTGGCCGTGCCGGATCGATCCGGTGCAATTCGAAGCGGCGATCCTCAATCTGGTGGTGAATGCGCGCGATGCGATGCCGAATGGCGGCATGCTGGAAATCGCCGCGGTCAACGTAACGGTCGCAACGCCATTGCTCGAGCCATCGGGCGCGTTGGACCCAGGCGATTATGTCTGCATCCGCGTCACGGATACCGGCGTCGGCATGGGCCCGGATATCGCCGCGCGTGCCTTCGAGCCGTTCTTCACCACCAAGGAAGTCGGCCGCGGCACCGGCCTGGGCCTGAGCCAGGTCTATGGCTTCATGAAGCAGTCGGAAGGTCATGTCGCGCTGGAGTCGGAACCAGGCCGCGGCACCAGTTTCCGCCTTTATCTGCCGCGCAGTGCGCCGGTACGCGCCTCCGCCGCCGCCATCACGCCGCAGCCGTGTGGCGAGCTGCCCACCGGAAGCGAAACGGTGCTGGTGGTGGAGGACAATCCGCAAGTGCGCGAGCTGGCGACTGAAACGATCAGCGGCCTCGGCTATCGCGTGCTGGAAGCATCCACCGGCCAGGACGCGCTGGATATCCTGCAACGCAACGGCACCGTTGACCTGTTGTTCAGCGACATCGTGCTGCCGGATGGCATGAACGGCTTCGAACTGGTGCGCAAGGCGCGCGCCCTGCACACCGGCCTGCGTGCGCTGATGACATCCGGCTATGCCAACGCAAATCGCCCGGTCAGCGAACGGCCGGACGTGCCGGTGCTGCTGAAGCCCTATCACCGCAACGAACTGGCCGAGCGCATCCGCCTGGCGCTGGACCAGGCGTAACCAGCACTGTTTTACTGCCCGGAATCTGTGCAGGGCACGGCATAGCGCCACATGTCATCGCGGGGAGCGAAGCGATGAAGCCATCGCTTTCGTACTGATCAAAGAACGGTACCGGTGCCGGCACGAACCGGGTTCCTCGTCGCTTCGTTCCCCGCAATGACATATGGATGCGACGCGGACCCACTCACAACGGCAGGAACCGGGCATGACCTTACGCGTCGGCATCGATATCGGCGGGACCTTCACCGATCTGGTTGCGATCGATCGCGACGGCCGGATGCGCACGCACAAGATTGCCTCCACACCGCATGACTATGGCGAGGGCATCGTCGATGGCCTGCGCGCCCTGCTGTCCGACGGTGCGACGGTGAGCGAAGTGCTGCACGGTACCACCGTCGGCTCCAACACCATCCTGGAGGGCAGGGGCGCCCGTACCGCCCTGATCACCACGCGAGGGTTCCGCGACATTCTGGAAATTCGCGACCTGCGCATGCCGGTGCTGTACGACCTGCACTGGAGCAAGCCGCGTGCATTGGTGGAACGCCGGCTGCGTCTTGAAGTCACGGAGAAGCTGCGGCCGGACGGCTCGGTTTCCGTGCCGCTGGACATAACCAGCGTCGCCGCCGCGATTGCCATGCTGCGTGCCGAGAACGTGCAGAGCGTCGCGATCTGCCTGCTGCATTCCTACGCGAACCCGGCGCACGAACGCGCCGTGGCAGAGCATGTGCGCACGGCGCTCCCGGACATCGCGATTTCGATCAGCCATGAGATCCTGCCGGAGATCAAGGAATATCCGCGCACCAGCACGACGGTGATCAATGCCTATGTCCAGCCGGTGGTGCGCGCCTACATCACCGCGCTGGACGCACGCCTGCGCGCACTCGGTATCGCGGCCGGCCTGCAACTGATGCAGTCGAATGGCGGGCTGGCATCGGCGGACTTCGCTGCCGCCGCGCCGGCGCATATCATCGAAAGCGGTCCCGCGGCCGGCGTGGTGGGCGGCGCCGTACTGGCGCGACATTTGGCAGAGCATCGGCTGATCACCTTCGACATGGGCGGCACCACCGCGAAGGCCGGTCTGGTCGAGAACGGCGAGGTCTTGCGCAGCGAAGCATTGGAAGTCGGCGGCGGCGTGATGGCCGGATCGCGCTTGCTCGTCGGCGCCGGCTACATGCTGAAACTGCCGGCGATCGATCTGGCGGAAGTCGGTGCGGGTGGCGGTTCGATCTGCCGGCTGGACGCGGCCGGCGCGCCGAAAGTGGGGCCGGACAGTGCCGGCGCCGATCCCGGGCCGGTTTGTTACGGCCGCGGCGGCACCGCGCCCACCATCACGGATTGCAATCTGGTGCTGGGCTATCTCGATCCGGATGGCCTGGTCGGCGGCGCCATGCGGGTCGATGCCGCAGCCGCGCGCGCGGCGATCGCGCGCGACCTCGCGGCGCCGATGCAGTGCTCTGTGGAGGAAGCTGCGTTCGGCATGCTGCGCCTGGCGACCGCGACGATGATGCGTGCGATCCGCGCCGTGTCGGTCGAACGTGGGCGCGACCCCCGATTGTTCTCCTTGCTGGCGTTTGGCGGCAACGGGCCATTGTTCGCCGCAGGCATTGCGGCCGAACTGGGCATCGCCCGCGTGATCGTGCCGCCGATGCCAGGCTTGTTCAGCGCCTTCGGTCTTTTGGTCGCCGACACCGAGCATCACGCCACACAAAGCCTGCGCCTGCGAACAGGTAATGCCGATCCGGCGCTGATCGCGCGCGTGCTGGAGTCATTGATCGAGGCGGGGGCACAACGCCTGACGCGCGATGGCTTCCCGTCGACACAACAGAATTTCCGCCGTGCCGCAGCGGCCCGTTATGTGGGGCAGTCGAGCGAGATCGAAGTGCCGTTGCCCGATGGGCTGGATGCGGCGGCACTGGTTGCACGACTGCCGTCATTGTTCGCGGCAGAGCATGAACGCACGTACGGATTCCGCGCGCCGGATGATGAGGCGGTGGAGTTGATCGGCTTGTCGGTCATAGCGCGCGGCATTCCGGCAACTCCGCGCCTGCCGAAGCGCATTCCACCGCCGGCGGGATCCGTGCTGCCGCAGCGTCGCGCGTGGTTTCCCGATGCGGGGTGGATCGAAACGCCCGTCGTGACGCGTGCCGGTTTGTCCGATGCGCAACCGGGGCCTTTGATCATTCAGGAATACGACGCGACATGCCTGGTGCCGCGCGGTGCGACAGCGGCGCCCGACGAATTCGGTAATGTCATCGTGTCGTTGCAGGGTAGCTAGAACTCACCTTCCTGCGAACCTGCCCCGTACGTGCGCCCGCTTGCCAATCCGGTTGCCAATGTTGTGCACCTGACGGATCGAGCCCCGCTTGTCATTGCGAGCGAAGCGAAGCAATCCCCAACCAGCGGTCGCAAGTCCTCGCGGCCAGGATTGCCTCGCTCTGCTCACAATGACATATGCGAGCACCCGCCATCTGTCAGCATCCCAACACCAGCGTTGCTGCGCTGCTCTGCCCCGCTTCTCGCAATGGCACGACGGGACACGCACTCTGTTGACTCTATTCTAACGGCCTTTCATCATCCTGAATGCCGTTCTCTCCTTCGGACCCTAGACGAACCATGAGCCCGTCGAACGCGGATTGGCAAAGGTTGATCTCCGCAATGCATGCGTCCGGCCGCAAGGCTGCGCTTGTGATCACCGGAGGCGGCAGCGGCGCGATCGGCGAGTTGCTTCGTATTCCCGGCGGCTCCCGGCTGCTGATCGAGGCGCAGGTTCCTTACGACGCCCAGGCGCTCACCACGTTTCTCGGCTTCGCACCGGCACAGGCCTGCACCACCGAAACCGCGATTGCCATGGCCCAAACCGCACGTGCACGCGCAGCCACGCTGGCGCCGGCGGGCAGCGATGTCGTCGGCCTCGGGGCAACGGCGGCGCTGGTAAGCGACCGCCCGCGCAGGGGCGAACATCGATTCCACATCGCGTATGCCGACGCGACCGGCATCGCACACTGCACGTGCGTGCTGGCCAAAGGTCGGCGCGACCGCGCTGCCGAAGAAGACCTGGTTTCCCGCGCGATCATCCTTTGGTTATCCCGCGCATGCGGAATTGCCGCCCCGTCGCCGCACAGCTTGCTCGACCCGGATGAACATTTTGCGGAAACCGCCGTCGCGACCGAAGACACCATCAACCGCCTCCTGACCGGCATGCTCCACCGCGTCACCGTGCAGCCCGATGGCCAAATGGCACTATCAGCGCCGCGCCCGTCGGTATTGTTCCCCGGTTCGTTCAACCCGATGCATGTGGGGCACGTCTCCCTGGCACGGGTCGCCGAAAACCTCATGCAGCAGCCGGTGGCATTCGAAATCTCCGTCACCAACGTCGACAAGCCGCCGCTGGCGGACGAAACGGTGCGGCAGCGCCTGAAGCAATTCGCCTGGAAGGCCCCGGTCGAACTCACGCGGGCGCCGACCTTCTTGGAAAAGGTGCGCCTGTTTCCGGGAACGACGTTCGTGATCGGCGCGGATACGGCGGAACGGCTGGTGGCGCTGAGATATTATGGCAACGACGAAAGCCGCATGCACACCGCGCTGGCGGAAATCGCCTCCTCCAGGGCCAACTTCCTGGTGGCCGTACGCATCGACGCGTCAGGGCGCGTGCGCACGTTGAAGGACATTCGTGTACCGCAGCGTTACGCCGATCTCTTCACCGAAATCCCCGAACACCATTTCCGCCATGATACCTCCTCGTCCGAGATTCGCGCGCGGTCGCGTGCAGCCGCCAATTCATAGCGGTCAGTGCCGGAGGCGATCGATGATCTGCCGCCGGTGGTCCACGCCCTGGCAGAACACAGCGAGGATCCCGACATCAGCCAGTTCCTCAGCTCTCTCGAAATAAAAGATGCAACTCCTGCCTGTCACCGTGCGGATACCTGGACGGATATCCGGGTATTCTGCGCCACGATGCGGATGGCGCCCGAGCGTCCGCCTGGATGCGATCGTATCGCCAATGCGGACTGCCCCGCGGTCCATCGCTTCCCCAACACGTCCGTGCAATCCGCCATCCTTGCCCACTCCTGTTGCCGGCGCATACTCGTCCCGAAGCCGCACCCCACGGAGGAAAGCGTCATGCCCTTGACCAAGGATCTCGGCCAGTTCGTCGCCGATCTTTCGCCCAACCGCCTCCCAGAAGAGGCCGTGCGCGTCGCCCGCATGGGCATAACAGACGTGATCGGCACGATGATCGCCGGCCGCAAGGAAGACTGCGTGCGCATCATGCGCGAGGTGTTCTCCCCCGGTGACGGCCCCGCCACCATCACCTTCGGCCCGGACAAAGGTCCCGCCCCCGAAGTCGCCTGGATCAACGGCACCGCCGCGCACGCGCTCGATTACGACGATGTCGGCCTGCGCGGCCATCCCAGCACCGTGCTGGTGCCGGCGATCCTCGCGGAAGCCGAGACGCTCGGTTCATCCGGCGCCGATGTGATCGTCGCCTATGTTGCCGGCTACGAGACCTGGGCCGAGTTGTTCCGCCGCGACAACGGGCTGCTGCACAAGAAGGGCTGGCACCCGACCGGGCTTTATGGTGCGGTCGGCGCCGCCGCTGCCTGTGCCTCGCTGCGCCGGTTGGATGCCGACAAGGCCGCGCAGGCGATCGCGCTCGGCGCATCGCAGGCGGGCGGGCTGATGGCCAATTTCGGCACCATGACGAAGCCATTCCACGCCGGGAAAGCCGCGCATGCCGGCATCATGGCCGCGCGCCTCGCCGAGGCCGGCTTCACCGCCAGTACAGACGCGCTAGAGCACCCGCAGGGTTTTCTCAGTGCGATCTCGGTGGAAGGCAATCCGGATCGCGCCAGCGAGACAAAGGCCGGCAAGGAGTGGGCGATCCTGTCGCAGGGCATCGGCATCAAGAAATACCCCACCTGCTATTGCACGCACCGCGCCATCGACTGTGTGCTGGATCTGGTCGCCGACAGCCCGATCAAGGCGGACGAGGTCAAGAAGGTCACCGTCAACATCAGCGACTATTTCGCGACGATCCTGCGCAACCACCAGCCGCAGACCGGGCTCGCGGCAAAATTCTCGATGGAATTCGCGATGGCCAGCGGCATCATCGCCAGGCGGGTCGGTCTGCGCGAGCTGACGGATACGTTCGTGCAACGCCCGGACGTGCAGGCCCTGATGCGGAAGGTCGAGATCGTCACGACGACGCAATACGACCCGGAGCTTGCCGGGGGCGCGCCGGCTGATTCGGTGGCGGTGGAACTGGCGTCCGGCAAGACGGTTGCCGGCGAGCCGGTCGCGCGCGCCACGGGCCACGCATCAAGGCCGCTCAGCGAGGCGCAGCTCTATGAAAAATTCGCCGATTGCCTGGAAGTCGGCGCATCCGACATCCCGGCGGATATTTTGTTCCGCCGCTTGCAGTCGCTTCAGTCGATCGGCGCGCGAGAACTCACTCTGCAATAACCTCGCCCGCGGCCACGAAGCCTCTCCCACGCAGTGGCAGAGGTCGAGGTGCCTCAAGGAGTGAGGGTGATAGGAAGAGGGCAGGGCAGGGCAGGGCGCATGCCACGAGCCCTCCCGACCACCCTCGCCGTCGCCGCCCCCCGGCATCTCGACCCCTCCCGCCCGCGCCGTGGGAGAGGTAACGTGCGCGCATGACCTCCTCCCCATTCGACGGCAAAATCCTGGGCGTGCTCGGCGGCATGGGCCCCCTCGCCAGCGCCCAGTTCATGCTGCGCCTCACCTTGCTCACCCCTGCCAGCCGCGACCAGGACCACATCCCCACCGTCCTCTGGTCCGATCCGCGCGTCCCCGACCGCACGCGCGGCAAACGCGCCGGCGGCGAGGACCCGCTGCCCTGGCTGTTGCACGGCATCGCCGGCCTGAAGCAGGCCGGCTGCGGCGCCATCGCCATCCCCTGCAACACCGCGCACGGCTGGTACGACACGATGCAGGAAGCGGCCGGCGTGCCGATCCTGCATATTGTGGACGCCGCGGCGCAGGATCTGCGCCGCGCCGGCATCGGCCCCGGCACCATTGGCGTGATGGGCACACAAGGGACACTGGATATGCGTCTCTACCAGGACCGTCTCCACCGTCTCGGCTGGCAGTGCATAATCCCCGCCCGAGACGAAATGGACCGCCTGGTCACCCCCGCCATCGCCATGGTGAAGGCGAACCGGGTCGCCGACGCCTATCCGCCGCTGGTCGAAGTCGCCAACACCCTCGCCGTGCGCGGCGCCACGGCGGTGATACTGGGCTGCACGGAGATCCCGCTCGGCATCCAGGCCGGGCCGCAGGACGCGTTGCGTGTGCCCACGATCGATACCATCGACGCCCTTGCCCGCGCGGCCATCGCCTGGGCACGGCCCGGGTAACACCGGCCGGCCCAAAAATTGGCCGGTGCCCCCATGCCGAGGAGTCACGGCACCCTGAAGGCCGGCCGTGAAGCTGGCGGACTCCGAAGCTTGCGGCGACTTGCGCTTCTCGTCATCGCCAGCACCGGCGAAATCGTTCAGGCCCGCATCGGCCGCGGCGAATTTCCGCTGGACTTCGTCTAACAATCCGGTTATCATACCAAACGAAACCCGAAAGGAGACCAAACATCACCGCCGTCACCGCCACGTCAGACGCCATCCCGGACCGCAACGCCCAGGCCATGCCCGAGCGCATCGCGGATATGCTCTGCAGCCTGACCATCATCGCCGAATACGGCCGCCGCTTGCTCGACATCATCGACCGGCGGGCGCTCACGCGCGGCTTC
>Ga0335072_10015971_pt1 | contig 10647 bp, 11 predicted proteins | sample Lox_Sample_21_FD_206725 | JGI IMG/M metagenome (GOLD analysis project Ga0335072, IMG submission 206725) | Soil microbial communities from Loxahatchee National Wildlife Refuge, Florida, United States - Lox_Sample_2.1 | ecosystem: Environmental > Terrestrial > Soil > Wetlands | place: USA... | reverse complement strand
GATCGTCGACGGCGAGGGCCTCCACGCCGACGATCCGATCCTGGCCGTCGAGGCGAGCTACGACGAGGGGGTGACGGACGAGTTCATCGAGCCGGTCGTCATCGACGGCCGCCCGCGGCTCGATCCCGGGCGCGACACCGCGATCTTCTTCAACTTCCGCCCGGACCGTGGGCGGCAGCTCTCCGAGAAGCTCGGGGAGCTCGGCGTCGACCTCACGACGATGACGCGCTATCGCGACGACTTCGACTTCCCGGTCGCCTTCCCGGAGCACGTCGTCGAGAGCACGCTCGCGGAGGTGCTCGCGGCGCACGGCATCCGCCAGCTCCATTCCGCCGAGACCGAGAAGTACGCACACGTGACGTACTTCCTCGACGGCGGTCGCGAGGAGCCGTTCGCGGGCGAGGACCGCATCCTCGTGGACTCGCCGCGCGACGTGCCAAGCTACGACCACAAGCCCGAGATGTCGGCGTCGGAGGTGGCCGACCGGGTCGTGCAGGCCGTCGACGGCGACGGCTACGGGTTCGTCGTCGTCAACTTCGCGAACCCGGACATGGTCGGCCATACGGGCGTGATCCCGGCGGTCGTGCAGGCGGTCGAGACGACCGACGCGTGCCTCGGCCGGATCGTCGACGCGGTCGCTCGCGCCGGAGGCGTGACCGTCGTGATCGCCGACCACGGGAACGCCGAGAACCTCCTGCAGGAGGACGGAATCAGCCCGCAGACGGCGCACACGACGAACCCCGTGCCGGTGATCGTGACCGCTCCGGGAGCGCGCTTGCGGGACGGCGAGCTGTCCGACGTCGCACCGACGGTTCTGGCGCTCCTTGGCCTAGATGGGTCATCCGAGATGTCCGGTAAAAATCTCGTACAAATCACGTGAATTTTCGGTCTATACTGCGGCACCTTGTCGCTGCCCCAGCCTGATCACGGCGTCCTGCGGAAGGCGCAGCGAGGCGATGAACGCGCCTTCTCCATCATCGTGCGTGCGTACCAGGTGCCGGTCTACAACTACGTGCTGCGGATGGTCGGAGACCGGACGCTCGCCGAGGATCTGACGCAGGAGGTCTTCCTCCGCGTCTTCCAGGGACTGCCGCGCTTCTCACTCCGCTCGAAGTTCACGACGTGGCTCTTCCAGGTGACGAAGAACCGCGTGCTCGACGAGTTGCGCGCGACCGAGCGCCGCCCGCGGGCGGTCGTCGACCTCGACGACATCCCGCCGCTCGAGGTGCTCGACGCGCCGTTCGAGCGGCTCGAGGCGATCGACGCCGTCTGGCGCGCGGTCGAGGCGCTGAGCGTCGACCTGAAGATGGCGCTCCTGCTCCGCGACGTGGTCGGCCTCTCGTACGGCGAGATCGCCGACTCGCTCGAGGTGACGCTCGCCACGGTCAAGTGGCGGATCTGGAAGGCGCGCGAAGACGTCCAGCTCGCGCTCGCCCGCGAGGGCATCGAGGTGTTCGAGGAGCGAGCCGCGGTTCCCGAGGTCGCCGTCGTCGCCGCGCCGGCTCCCACGCCCGCGGTCGTACTCGCGCCGCCGGCTCTGCCGGCTGCCTAGAGCCCGAGGGACAGTCTCCCGGCGAGCATCTCCGGGAGGCCCGCGTCCCGGATCTCCCGCTGCGTCCGCTCGATGTCGTACTCGGTGCGGCGGAAGGTCGCGCGTCGTGCGTCGAGGTCGAGGAGGAGCCACGCCGCCCGCGGATCGGTGTCGCGCGGCTGCCCGACCGAGCCCGGGTTCAGGAGCGCCCGCACACCGCCGAGGTCGAGCTCTCTTCCCGCCGGCGCGACGCCGCCCTGGAGGTCGTCGTCCGACTTCACGACCTGCAGCGCGACATGGCTGTGCCCGACGAGGACGAGCGGCGTGCCCGCGAGCTTGATCGTGACGAGCGCCGCCTCGTCGTCGAGGACGTACTCCCAGACCGGGTCACGTGCGGAGCCGTGGTAGAGCGCGACGCCGTGCGCCGTCCCTTCGGGCTCGAGCCGGTCGAGGAACGCCTGCGCCGAGGGAGCGAGCGCCTCGCGCGTCCACCGCGCCGCGACCGCCGCCTCACCGCCGAACTCGTCGAGGTGGATCGTCCCGCGCACCGCGAGGTCGTGGTTGCCCGCGAGGCAGACGTCGGCTCTCTCCTCGATCGCGGCGCAGCACTCGTTCGGCTTCGGCCCGTAGCCGACGAGGTCGCCGAGGCACCAGAGTTCGTCAGGCGCCTCCGCCTCGATCGCGGCCAGCACCGCCTCCAGCGCGTGCAGGTTCGAGTGGATGTCGGAGACGACTGCGACGCGCATCGGCAGCGGCGTACGCTAACCCGGCGAGGACCGGCAGCGTCGCGGCGACCTCGTCCGTCGCGTGTGTGAAGAGGAGGTAGCCCAGCAGGTACGCGGCGATGCCGACGATCACCGCCGCCGCGACCTTGCGCCGCCCCGCGACGACGACGCCCAGCAGCGCGGGCGCGAGCAGGTCGAGCCAGCCCATCAGGGCCGAGCCGAACGTCGCCTGCTGCAGGCTCGGCAGCGACCGTCCGCGTGGGGGAGGGGAGTGTTCTCGAGCGTGGTCGTCGCGTTCTGCACGCTCGGCGTCCCCCAGACGAGGATGACGTCGAGCGCCGCGAGGGCGACGAGGCCGACGCGGATCGACCAGGCCGGCGCGACCATCGCGATCGCGGACGCGGCCGCAAGGCAGGCACCCGCGATCAGCACGAGGCCCGCCCCATCCTGGACGAGACCGCCCGCGAGCCAGGCCACGAGCCAGAGCCCGAGCGCGGCGGGGGGCCAGAGCCACCACCGACCGCTGCCCTTGAAAAGGCCGCCGGTCGCGGCGAGCACCGGCGTCCCGAAGGTCGCGAGGCGCGCGAGCCAGTGGGGCCCCTCGGGCACGACGTTGATGATCAGGACGCCGGCCCCGAGCAACGCGGCCGGCACGGCCAGCCACACCCAGCTCCGTCCTTGCTCCCGTGCCTGCCGTGCCGGCGCCGCGACCGTCGCCGCCTGTGCGGCGCAGAGAACGGCGTACGACGGGACGAGGGAGAGCGTTATTCCTCGGCCGGCTCGTCCAAGCGGTCCGGCGCCTCCGGGAGGTTCCGGATCCCCTCGCGCGTCACGTACTTCGACCACGCGTCCTCGAGCGCCGAGATCAGCTCGGGGATGAACCGCGGTGAGGCGTTGACCCTGGAGACGACCGCGCCCGGGACGTCACCCTCCTCGACCTCGTGCTCGATCCGGGCGAAGGTCAGCGTGAACTCGTACTGCGAGAAGCTGACGTTCGCGAAGTTCGCGTACGTGCCGCCGACCAGCTCGGCAGGCATCTGGATGTTGAGCCGCCGCTCCTCCTCGGGTTCCGGCTCGCCTTGGCCCAGCTCGTCGTCCTCCATGGCCACATACTAGGAACATGGACAAGGACGTTCGCCCGCGGCAGGTCGCGAGACTGCTCGCGGCCATCGCGCTGACGCTCGTGGCCGGGACGATCGCCTTCCGCGCGACCCTGCACGAGTCGTGGTTCCAGTCGTTCTACCGCACCGTGATCACCGTGACCCTGACGGGCCTCGACTCGGTGCCCCGCAACGACGACTCCCGGATCATCTCGATCATCCTCGTCCTCGCCGGTCTCACGATCATCGGCTACGCGGGTGCCGTTATCGTCGAGGCGATCTCCGGCGGCGTCGTCACCGGCGCGCTGGCGGAGCGGCGGAGGGAGCGGACGATCGAGCAGCTGCGCGACCACTTCATCATCTGCGGCTACGGGCGCGTCGGGCGCCGCGTCGGCGACGAGTTCCGTGCCGCGGACGTCCGCTACGTCGTGCTCGACATCCACCAGGACGCGATCGCCGCGGCGCGGGAGGACGGGGCGCTCTTCCTCGAGGGCGACGCCACGCGCGACGAGAACCTGCGCCGCGCGGGCATCGAGCGGGCGCGCGGGCTCGTGGCCGCCTCGGACTCGGACGCCGACAACCTCTACGTCGTGCTCTCCGCCCGCGCCGCGCGGCCGGAGCTGACGATCGTCGCGCGGGCGTCCGGCGCCGACGCGGAGCGCAAGCTGACGCTCGCCGGCGCGAACCGCGTCGTGCTGCCGTACACGACCGCCGGTCACGTCATGGCCAACCTCGTGCTCAAGCCCCAGGTGACGGCGTTTCTCGACGTCGTGACCACGGCGGCGGGGCCCGAGCTCGAGCTCGCCGAGATCGAGGTGCGCGAGACGTCATCAGCTGCGGGACAGACGATCCGCGACCTCCGCATCCGGCACCGGACCGGAGCCCTCGTCGTCGCGCTGCGAAAGGCGGACGGCAGCTTCGACGCCACGCCCGAGCCGGACACGCCCATCGGAGTCGGAGACGTCCTGATCGGCGTCGGATCGCCCGAGGAGATCCAGGCGCTGGAAGACCTCTTCGCCCCGCACGAGACCGTTGCCGGCTGATCCCGTCAAGTCACTCGCGTCGGCGCTCGCGGTCGCGGCCGGCGCGGAGCTCGAGCTCGAGCGCCCGGGAGAGCCGGAGCACGGCGACTACGCGACGAACGTCGCGCTGCAGCTGGCGGGGGCACGCCGCCTCCCTCCGCGCGAGATCGCGGCCGAGATCGCGGAGGCCGTCTCGGGGCTCGACGTCGTCGAGCGCGCCGAGGTCGCCGGTCCCGGGTTCGTCAACGTCTTCCTGCGGGACGAGTGGTTCGCGGCCGCGCTTGGCGACATCCTCGGCGCCGGCGACGCGGTCGCCGAGCCGCGGGAGCGCGTGCAGGTCGAGATGGTCTCCGCCAACCCGACGGGGCCGGTCACCGTCGCCTCGGCCCGCAACGGCGCCTACGGTGACGCCGTCGCACGCCTTTTCGAGCTCGCCGGGCACGAGGTCGAGCGCGAGTACTACTACAACGACTCCGGCGCGCAGATGGACCGGTTTCGTGCCTCCGTCGAGGCCGTGCGGCGCGGCGAGGAGCCGCCGGAGGACGGCTACCAGGGCGCCTACGTCGACGACCTCGCAGCCCTGAAGGGCGACCCGGTACCGCTGATGCTGACCGAGATCGAGGCGACGCTCGAGCGTTTCCGCGTCCACTTCGACACGTGGCGCCGCCAGAGCCAGCTCGAGCTGCTGTTGCCCGAGCTGCTCCCGCGGCTCGACACGTACGAGAAGGACGGCGCGCTCTGGGCCCGGTCGTCCGCGTACGGCGACGACGAGGACCGCGTTCTCCTCCGTTCGGGCGACCGGACCCCGACGTACCGGGCCGCCGACGTGGCGTACCTCGTGGACAAGCTCGAGCGGGGCTTCGACCGTGCGATCTACGTCCTCGGCGCCGACCATCACGGGACGCGCAACTGGTACGCGGCCGTCGCCCGGATGCTCGGCTACGACCCCGAGCGCATCGAGGTGCTGATCTACCAGCTCGTCCACCTCACGAGGGGCGGGGAGAAGGCGAAGATGTCGAAGCGGCGGGGCGACGTCGTCTTCCTCGACGAGTTCATGGACGAGATCGGCGTCGACGCCGCGCGCTGGTACCTCGTCAACCGAGGCCCGGACCAGACGATCGAGATCGACGTCGACCTGGCGTCGGAACGCTCGCAGAAGAACCCCGTCTACTACGTCCAATACGCGCATGCGCGGATCGCGGGGATCCTCCGCAACGCCGGCGAGGCCGCGATCGCCCCCGAGCCGGCCGCTCCGCTCGCGCCCGAGGAGCGCGAGCTCGTGAAGCGGCTCGCCGAGCTGCCGGAGGTCGTCGCGGAGGCGTTGGCGAGACGGGGCCCGCAGGGCGTGCCGACCTACGCGATCCGCGTCGCCGACGACTTCCATCGCTTCTACCACGAGCAGCGCGTGCTCGAGAGCGAGCAGCAGGCCTTCCGGCTCGGTCTCTGCCTCGCCACGCAGCGGGTGATCGCAACCTGTCTCGGCCTCGTCGGGGTCGACGCGCCTGAAAGGATGTGAGCCGATGAGCGCTCGGCAGGCCCCCGACCGCAACATCGCGATGGAGCTCGTCCGGGTCACCGAGGCGGGCGCGATGGCCGCCGCGCGCTGGATCGGGCGCGGCGAGAAGGAGAGCGCCGACCGGGCGGCGGTCGACGCGATGCGGTTCGTCCTGGACAGCGTCTCGATGCGCGGCGTCGTCGTGATCGGCGAGGGGGAGAAGGACGAGGCGCCGATGCTCTACAACGGCGAGGAGGTCGGGAACGGCGAGGGTCCCGAGGTCGACGTCGCCGTCGACCCGCTCGAGGGGACGCGCCTGACCGCGCTCGGCCAGCCGAACGCGATCGCGGTCATCGCCGTCGCCGAGCGCGGCACAATGCTCTTTCCCGGCGCGGCCTTCTACATGGAGAAGATCGCCGTCGGTCCCGAGGCGATCGACGCGATCGACATCGAGCGGAGCCCGGCCGAGAACGTCGGGGCCGTCGCCGAGGCTCTCGACAAGACGCCGCGCGAGGTGGACGTCGTTGTGCTCGAGCGCGAACGCCACGAGCTGCTCATCGCCGAGCTGCGCGAGGCGGGAGCACGTGTGCGACTCGTCCGCGACGGCGACGTCGCGCCGGCGATCGCGGCGGCGCAGCCGGGTACCGGCGTCGACATGCTCTACGGGATCGGCGGCACGCCCGAAGGAGTCATCTCCGCGGCCGCCCTGAAGTGCGTCGGCGGCGGCATCCAGGGACGGCTCTGGCCGCGCAACGACGAGGAGCGGCAGAGCCTGCTCGCCGCGGGCCTCGACCCGGCGCGCGTCCTCCGCACCGACGACCTCGTTTCCGGGGAGGACGTCTTCGTCGCAGCGACGGGCGTCACGACGGGCTCGCTCCTCCAGGGCGTCAGGTACACACCCGGCGGGGCGGTCACCGACTCGATCGTGATGCGCTCGCGCTCGGGGACGGTGCGGCGCGTCGTGGCCCAGCAGTCCCTCGCGAAGCTGTCGGCGCTGACCGGGTTCGAGTACACGTAGAGACGGGGATGCCGCCCGCGCGTCAGTCGGCTGCGAGCCACGCGTCGCAGATGGCGGTCACGTGGCGGATGTCGGTTCCGCAGCAGCCGCCGAGCAGCTCGAGCTCGGGTAGATCGCGGCGGAGCGCGACGTACCGCTCGGCGAGATCGGCCGGATCTCCCGCGTCGAGGGCCTCGGCCTCGTCGAGCTCCGCGTGACTGAGCGCGGAAGCGTTCGCGCGGAGCCCGCGGATGCGCGTGCGCGAGTCTCCTTCGGGCAGCGCGTCGGCGAAGTGCGTGGGGTGGGCGCAATTGACCATGAAGGACGCTGCCGCGCCGTCGGTGGCGTTGTCCACCGCGAGGATCGCCTCCTCGATCGAGTCGCCGCTCGGCAGCCGGCCGTCGGTCTCGACCGTGAAGCCGATGTGCACCGGGAGCCCTTCGGCCTTCGCCGCGCGCACGATCCCCACCGCTTCGTCGGGATAGGTCAGCGTGATCGCGGACACCTGTGCGCAGCCGGCGTCGGCCAGCGTCCGGACCTGGCGGGCGTGGTAGGACTCGGCCTCGCCGGCGTCCATGAGCAGCGCCGGGCGATATGCGTCGCCGCGCGGACCGACAGAGCCCTCCACCACGACCCTGGCGCGGTCGGCAGGCTCGAGGACCGCGTCGCGCGCGGCCTCGACGAGCGTGACCGCCCGCTGGTTGACTCCGCGGAGCTCCTCCTCGTCGTAGCCGAGCCGCCGGCCCCAGTCGGTGCTGGCGCGCCAGGTCGGCGTCGACAGCACGAACGGCACGTCCCGGTCCCGGGCGAGCTCGAGAAACGGGTCGTAGTAGCGGCGGAGAGCGGCGCGGCCCTCATCGCTGTCCACGAGCGGAAAGGCGGCGAACTCCGGCAGCTCGAAGCCCTCGCCGAAGATGAGGACCGTCTCGATTCCCGCGTCGGTCAGCAGCATCAGACGCCGACCGTCTCCTCCTCCATGGCGGGCGCGTACAGCCCCGTCCGCGCGGCGGAATTCAGCTTCGCGCGGTGGTAGTACGCGCTCTGGGCGGCCGCGACGTTCTCCGGCTTGCCGCCCCACGCCTTCAGCGCGGGCGCCTGCAGCGCGCGGCCGTAGGAGAAGGACAGCTGCCACGGATGCGGCCCGTGCGCGTTCATCGCGTTGAGGTGCGCCGTCGCGTCCTCGTCCGACTGGCCGCCCGAGAGGAAGACGACGCCCGGCACCGCGGCCGGCACGTGCTTCGCCAGCGTGTGCAGCGTCGCCGCGGCCACCGCCTCGACACCGGCGCGCCCCGACGCCTCGTAGCCGGAGAGGACCATGTTCGGCTTGAGCAGCGTTCCCTCGACGTCGATCCGCTGGTCGAACAGCTCCTCGTAGACGGCGGCGAGGACCCGCGACGTGACGTGGCCGCTGCGCTCGATCGAGTGCGTTCCGTCCTGCAGGACCTCGGGCTCGACGATCGGGACGATCCCGGCCTCCTGGCAGAGCGCCGCGTAGCGGGCGAGCGCGTGGGCGTTCGTCCAGATGCAGTACTCGCTCGGGAGCGTGTCGCTGATCGAGTACGTCGCGCGCCACTTCGCAAAGCGCGCGCCGAGCCCGTGGTACTCCTCCAGCCGCCGGCGCAGCCCGTCGAGCCCCTCCGTCACGGTCTCGCCCTCGGCGTTCGCGAGCGGCTTCGCGCCCTCATCGACCTTGATGCCCGGGATGACGCCCTTCGAGGCGAGCAGCTCCGGGAACGGCGTGCCGTCGTCGGCCTTCTGCCGGATCGTCTCGTCGAACATGATCACGCCGCTGATGTACTCCTCGGCCCCCGGCGTCGTGAAGAGGAGGTCGCGGTATGCGCGGCGGTTCTCCTCGGTCGATTCGACGCCGATCGAGTCGAAGCGCTTCTTGATCGTGCCGGTGCTCTCGTCGGCGGCGAGGATCCCCTTGCCCTCGGCGACGAGCGCGGCTGCCGTCTCGTGCAGCTCGGTGTTCGCCATCCCAAATCTCCCTGTCTCGCGGTCTCTCCGTCTGGAGTTCCATTATGGCCGGGCTACAATCGCCGCACCCGCGGGAGTAGCTCAGTTGGTAGAGCATTGGCTTCCCAAGCCAAGGGTCGCGGGTTCGAGTCCCGTCTCCCGCTCCTCACGAGGAGAGCCGAAAAGCCCCGGCTACCGGGGCTTTTCTCTGCGCGACCCCGGGTCTCCAGTCGGACAGCGCGAGGACCAGCGTCGCCAGGACCGCGACGAAGACGTGGACTCGATTCAGTCCCAGCCCATTGTTGGCCTCCGAGGCTCCCCAGATCAGCAGCGGGGCGAGCCAGACCGCCGCGAAGCGGCGCTGGTAGAGCGCGATCAGCACGAGGAGCGCGGTGAGGTAGTGGATCTCTAGTAGCGGTGTGAAGGCGAGGATGGCGAGGATCGTGAACGCGAAGGCGTCGCGGTCCCGGCCGAGCCGCCCGGCTCTGGCGACCGCGAGGAGCAAGCAGGTGCCGACGACGGTTTCGATCGCGAGCGCCGCGCTCCAGCTCGGGACGAAGAGGTGAGCCAGTGCCGCCAGCGAGTAGCTCTCGGCGCCCTCTCGTTGCGCTACGAACGACATCAGCTGCGGGTAGCCCCGCAGCCCTGCGAAGCCGATCGCGGCCCACGGCAGGACGACGAGAGCGGCGGACGCCGCCGCGGTCAGCGCCGCGACCCGGTAGCGCCGGGTCGCGACCAGCCAGACGAGCAGCGGCCAGAAGAACAGCTTGGACGCGATGATGAGTCCGCCGACGAGAACGACGACCGCGGCCCGCCGGCGGTACCGCCAGACGAGCGCCAGACCCAGCACCATCGGCAACGTGAGGTTCGCGCACTCGATGCCGGCGATCGTCGGCAGCCATAGAAAGGCCACCGCGTGGCAGCGCCAGTCGCGGACGCCGAGCACGAGCAGCGTCGCGGGGACGCACGCCGCCACGAGCACGGTCGCGAGCATTCCTGCGACCAACGGCGGCATCAGCGTCAGCGGCGCGAACAGGTAGGCGGTCAGCGGCGGGTAGAGAAACGCGAACCCCTCCTGTACCGCCCGGGAGCTCACGCCGCTGTAGGGGGATCCACCGTGAACGACCGCGTGCGCCGCCGGCAGGAATGCATAGCGGACGTCGAACGCGAACTGGTGATCCAGGGCGTTCCTGATCATCATCCAGGCTGGCGTGATGACCGCCCACACGGCAAGGCTGTGCTTGAGCGCCTTGTGCAGCGGATCGGGCCCCGCCGTCCGCGGCGCGCTTGACCCCCCAATCGACATTCCCGAACCCCCCATCGCACTATGATGAATCTGTCCATCGCAGCGTGATGCATACGCCGACCGCCAAGGCTCCCCGCAGGGCGGGGCAGTTCAAGACCTTCAGCTAAGGACGGCTATTGCTGTCGCCGGAGCGTCTCGATCCAGGACTGCGCGGAGCTGTCCGTCTCGGGATCCGGAGCGGAGCCACGCCCCAGCACCCGCTGGAGCCGGTGGTGAAGCGTCGACGGGACCGGCGCGTCGTCGTCGGCCTCGTCGTCGGCCGCCCGGTCCTCGGGTTCCGGCCGGCCGCCCGTGAGCCGAAGCTGGAGCTGTAGTCGCTCGAGCTCCTCGAGGAGGAGCAGAATCGCACGACCGGCCGCCGCGGACTCCTCGCTCTCCGCTTCGCGCAGCCCCTGACCCCATTGCCTCAGCTCCTCGAGCTCCGATTCGTCCAAGCGCATGGAGCGGAGTATCGCCGCCCGAGCTAAACCAGGCGCGGTTCGCTGCCGATGCAAGCAGCGTGAACTGGGCTT
>Ga0335072_10015970_pt1 | contig 10647 bp, 7 predicted proteins | sample Lox_Sample_21_FD_206725 | JGI IMG/M metagenome (GOLD analysis project Ga0335072, IMG submission 206725) | Soil microbial communities from Loxahatchee National Wildlife Refuge, Florida, United States - Lox_Sample_2.1 | ecosystem: Environmental > Terrestrial > Soil > Wetlands | place: USA: Florida... | reverse complement strand
AGCGGGTTGCGGTGACCCTCACTTTGCGCGCCGGGCCCTCCGCGGCGCGGGTCGGCGACGAGGGCCGCGCGGTCCGCTGGGCGGGTCGGTTCAGCGCGGTGGTGCCGCTGCTCGCGGTGGTGTTCGTACTGGCGGTGCTCGTCATCGAGGCGGTCGGCGCGGTCCGGGTGAACGGGCTGCATTTCTTCACCGGCGTCCGATGGAACCCGGGCAACACCTACGGCGAGACGGTGGTCAGCCACGGCGTCGCCCATCCGGTCGGCGCCGAGTACGGGGCGCTGCCGCTGATCGTCGGCACCCTGGCCAGCTCTGCGATCGCCCTCGTCGTCGCGGTGCCGGTGTCCATCGGAGCCGCCCTGGCGATCGTGGAACGGTTGCCCAAGCGTCTGGCCTCGGCGGTCGGCATGGTGCTCGAACTGCTCGCCGGCATCCCCAGTGTCGTGGTCGGCCTGTGGGGCGCGATGACGTTCGGGCCTTTCATCGCCCACCACATCGCCCCCGCAATCGCCCGCAACACACCAGATGTGCCGCTGCTCAACTACTTCCGCGGCAACACCGGCAACGGCGAGGGAATGTTGGTGTCCGGCCTGGTGCTCGCGGTGATGATCATTCCGATCATCGCCAGCACCACCCGCGACCTGCTGCGGCAGGTGCCGCTGCTGCCCCGGGAGGGTGCCGTCGCGCTGGGGATGTCCGACTGGGAGTGTGCCCGCAGGGTCACCCTGCCGTGGGTGTCCAGCGGCATCGTCGGTGCCGTCGTGCTGGGCCTGGGACGCGCGCTGGGCGAGACGATGGCTGTCGCCATGGTGTCCGGGGCGGAGTTGGGCGCGCTGCCCGCCAACATCTACTCGACGATGACCACCATCGCCGCCACCGTGGTGTCGCAGCTGGATTCGGCGCTGACCGACTCCACTAACTTCGCGATCAAGACGCTGGCCGAGGTGAGCCTGGTGCTGATGGTGATCACCTTGCTGACCAACGTGGCGGCCCGCGCGCTGGTGCGCCGGTCCTCGGGCACCGCGCTGCCGGTCGGGCGCGGTGTCTGAGGTGGGCGCGTCATGAGATCGATCGGCGCTCGGCGCAAGCTGGCCGACGCGCTGTTCTGGGCGGCCTGCCTCGGCTGTCTGGCGGTCGTGGTCGGCCCCACGTTGTGGATGCTGATCGGAGTGGTCGGCCGCGCGTTACCGGTGTTCCATTTTCACGTGCTGACTCAGGACAGCCCGGGCGGCCTGCGCAACGCCATCGTCGGAACCGTGGTGCTCGGGCTCGGGGTGATGCTGGTGTCCGGCACCGTGAGCGTGCTGGCCGGGATCTACTTGTGTGAATTCGCCACCGGCAGAATGCGTTCGATCCTGCGCGGCGCCTATGAGGCGCTGTCCGGTATCCCGTCCATCGTGCTCGGCTACGTCGGCTATATCGCGCTCGTGGTGGACTTCGACTGGGGGTTTTCCCTGGCGGCCGGGGTGCTGGTGCTGTCGGTCATGAGCATTCCGTACATCACCAAGGCCACCGAGTCCGCGCTTTCCGCGGTGCCCACGTCCTACCGGGAAGGGGCGGCGGCGCTCGGGCTGCCTTTCGGTTGGACCCTGCGCAGGATCGTGCTGAAGCCGGCGCTGCCCGGGATCGTCACCGGGATGCTGGTGGCGCTGGCACTGGCGATCAGTGAGACGGCGCCGATGCTGTACACGGCAGGCTGGTCGGATTCGCCGCCGACCGGGCAACTCACCCACTCGCCGGTCGGTTACCTGACCTATCCGATCTGGACGTTCTATAACCTGCCTTCGAAATCCGCCCAAGACCTCTCATATGATGCGGCCTTCCTACTCATAACTTTCCTGTTACTGCTGATCATCATGGGACGGATGATTAGCTGGCTCGCCCGTCGGCATTTGGAATCTTTGTAAGTTCTATGTGAAGCGCTCACCACTAGGCGTGGCATTCATAGGACATTCAGAATGATGCGATGCGCCATCTCGATTCCGGACCATTGCTGCGGAATTTGCGGCACGACCTTCCCGCGTCGCTCGTAGTCTTCCTGGTGGCCCTGCCCCTGTCGCTGGGGATCGCCATCGCCTCCGGGGCTCCGCTGATGGGCGGTTTGATCGCCGCCGTGGTGGGCGGCATCGTGGCCGGTTCCGTCGGCGGCTCGGCACTTCAGGTCAGCGGCCCGGCCGCGGGCCTCACCGTCGTGGTGGCCGGTCTGATCGCCGACTTCGGCTGGGCGATGACCTGCATCATCACCATCTGCGCAGGAGCCATCCAGATCCTGTTCGGGGTGGTCAAGGTGGCGCGCGCGGCCCTGGGCGTCGCCCCCGTCGTGGTGCACGCCATGCTGGCGGGCATCGGCGTCACCATCGTTCTGCAGCAGGTCCATGTCCTGATGGGTGGTAAATCCCGCAGCTCTGCGTGGGAGAACATCAAGGCGCTGCCCAACGGCATCATGAACCATGAGCTGAACGAAGTGATCGTCGGCGGGATCGTCATCGGCATTCTGCTGTTATGGCCGAAGCTGCCGGCCAAGATCCGGTTCATCCCCGGTGCGCTGGTCGCCATCGTGGTGGCGACCGCGGTGGCCGAAGTTGCACACCTGGAAGAAGTCGACCGGATCAACCTCAAGGGCGACTTCTTCAAGGCCGTCGGCCTGCCGCATCTGCCCGCTACGGCCCCCGGCGGAGCGCCGTGGATGCACGAGGTCAGTGGTGTGGCGGTGGGAATCATCACGGTCGCCCTGATCGCCAGTGTCGAGTCGCTGCTGTCGGCGGTGGCGGTCGACAAGCTGCACAACGGTCCGCGGGCGAACTTCAACCGCGAGATGATCGGGCAGGGCAGCGCGAACATGTTGTCCGGCCTGCTCGGCGGGCTGCCGGTTACCGGGGTCATCGTGCGCAGCTCCACCAACGTGGCCGCCGGTGCACGCACCCGGACGTCGGCGGTGCTGCACGGGGTATGGATCCTGCTGTTCGCGTCGCTGCTGACCGGACTGGTGGAACTCATTCCCAAGGCGGCGCTGGCCGGCCTGCTCATCGTGATCGGTATCCAGCTCATCAAGCTGGCGCACATCAAGCTCGCTTGGCGCACCGGCAATTTCGCAATCTATTCGATCACCATCGTGTGCGTGGTGTTCCTCAACCTCCTCGAAGGCGTGGCTCTTGGCCTGGCTGTCGCGATATTCATGTTGCTGACGCGGTTGGTCCGCGCACCCATCGAGGCCCGGCCGTACGGCGACGGCGAGGCCAAGAACTGGCGGATCGACATAGACGGCACGCTCAGCTTCCTGCTGCTGCCCCGCCTGACCCAGGTGCTGTCCAACGTGCCGCCGGGGTCTCATGTGCGGCTCACGCTCAACGCGGATTACATCGACGAGGCGGTGTCGGAGGCCATTTCCGATTGGCGACGGAGTCATGAGGCGACGGGCGGAGTCGTCGTCATTGTCGAGAGGTCGCCGGCGACGCTGCACCACGCGCACACCAGCCGGCCCAAACGTCATTACCAACGCCCCCCGAAGGAAGCGGTTTCGCGGGCATCGCAGAACGGTGAGCACCACGATGCCGGGCCCTCCATTCTGGACGGGGTCGACCAGTACCACCGCAACGGTCGCGACGAGCTGTATCCGCGGCTTGCCGAGCTGACCGATACGCCGACACCGACTGCGGTGTTCATCACGTGTGCCGACTCGCGGATTCTGCCCGACGTGATCACCGCCAGCGGGCCCGGTGAGCTCTATATCGTCCGCAACGTAGGCAACCTGGTACCGACCGATGGAGCCGACCGATCGGTCGACGCCGCACTCGATGTCGCGTTCAACCACCTCGGTGTGACTTCAGTTGTGGTGTGCGGACATTCGTCGTGCCGCGCGATGGACGCACTGCTTGCCGGTGCCACGGATCAGACGGCTACGGGCCAGTGGCTGGAACACGCACACGAGAGCCTCGACGCGTTCCAGAATGACCATCCGGCACGCGGGAGCGCCGACGGCGTCAGCGAGGCCGACCAGCTGAGCATCGTCAACGTGGTCGTGCAGATGGAAAGGCTGGCCGCCAACCCGATCTTGGCCGGCGCGAAGGAATCCGGCGCATTGAGGATCTACGGCATGTTCTTCGACATCTCGACGGCCCACGTGTACGAGGTCGATCAGGACGGCCTGGTGCGCCCCGTCGAGCCCGCCGGTGCGCAATAGGTCGCAATAGGCTCAGCCCTGCGGAAGACGGACGACCTGAAGGAAGAACTCGTCGATCTGCCGTACTGCGCTGATGAATTGGTCGAGGTCGACCGGCTTGGTGACGTAGGCGTTGGCGTGCAGTTCGTAGCTGCGCAGGATGTCCTCCTCGGCCGAGGAGGTGGTGAGCACGACGACCGGAATGCGGGACAGGTCCGGGTCGGACTTGATCTTCTCGAGCAGTTGCCGGCCATCGTATTTCGGCAGGTTCAGATCGAGCAGGATGAGGTCGGGCCGCGGCGCATCCTGGTATTGACCGCGCCGGTAGAGGTAGTTCAGACCCTCCTCCCCGTCGTGCGCGACATGCAGCCTGTTCTTGAGTTTGTTGTGCTCGAACGCTTCCCGGGTAATGAGCTCGTCGCCCGGGTCGTCTTCGACGAGCAGGATGTCGATCGCTCGGCCGGCCGGTGTCATTCGCGTGCTCCTTCAGTGATCGCGCCCACCGGCTCAGCATTGAGCCCTTCGATGGGGAGGGTGAATTCGAATCGGGTTCCGCCGGTGTAGGACGTGTCGATCCAGATAGTGCCGCCGTGGTGCTCGACGATTTTCTTGCACAGCGCGAGACCCATACCGGTTCCCCCGTACGCGTCGCGGCCGTGCAGGCGCTGAAAGATGACGAACACCTTTTCGGTGAACTCCGGTGCGATGCCGATCCCGTTGTCCGACATACTGACCAGCCAGTCGCCGGCACGTCGCCGGCACTCGATGACGGCGCGGGGCGGGCGATCTTCATTCCGGAACTTCACCGCGTTGCCGATCAGGTTCTGCCACAACATCGTCAGCAAGGTGGGGTCGCCCATGATGCGCGGCAGCGGCTCGGCCGGGCGGACTATTTCAGCGCCGGACTCCTCGATCGCGACGGCAAGATTGGCCAACGCGGCGTCCAGCGGGGCGTCGAGGTCGACCTCGGTGCGCATGGTGCCCAGCCGGCCGGCCCGGGAGAAGCTGAGCAGGTCGTTGATCAGCACCTGCATGCGTTTGGCGCCGTCGACCGCGTATCCGATGTATTCGGAAGCGCGCTCGTCGAGCTGGTCGCCGTAGCGCTTCTCGAGCAGCTGGCAGAACGAGGTGACCTTGCGCAGCGGTTCCTGCAGATCGTGCGACGCGACATAGGCGAACTGCTCGAGTTCGGCGTTGGAACGTCGCAATTCGGCCGCCTGTTCGTCCAATTGCGCACGCGCCAACCGCGACACCTCGAGCTCGCTGACGATGCGCTGGCGCATGTTCTCGACGTCAATGGCCATGGCTCGAATGTCTTTCGGCCGCCGCGGGGGTGTGATGCTCTCACCGAAGTTTCCCTCGGTGATCCGCCGGCACGCCGAAGCCAGGGCGAGCAGGGGAAGGGTGACCGCGCGCCGGGTCAGCAGACCCAGCAGGGTCGCGGTGATACAGAAAACCAGCACCATCGCCAGCAGCACCCGGTCCCGCCAGTCATCGATGTGTTCGACCTCGGCGATGGCATGCGCGCGGACCGCGACCAGGTGCGTGTTCTGTAAGTCGAAAAGCTGTCGCAGATGGTCGAATTCGGCCTTGCCGCGTTCTGCCGTCTCGCTGCCCACGACATTGGGGGCCTTCGGCTGCACGCTCGAGATGACCGGATCGGCATAGTTTTTCCGCCAGTCGGCGGCGGCCGTCTCGATCGCATCCAGATCAGCGATGGCTTCGGGGCGCTGTGCCAGGTGCTGCCGGATCACTTGGGCCGCCGCGTGTTCGGCTTCCTGCCCTTCGTAATACGGCGTCAGGAACTGGCGATCGGCGGAGATCAGGTAACCACGGACGCCGGTTTCCTGGTCGCGCAGCGCCGCCTGCAACTGGACCGCGGCGATGCGCGCCGGCGAGATATCGTCGTTCAGCTCGCGCGAGACCTCGTCGGTGCGATGCAGCAACACCGTGCCGACCCCCGCACCGATCAGCACCAGCACCCCCATGCTGAACAGCACCACGAATTGCCATCCCCGCACGGTCAGCTGTAGATCCCGCAGCGGTGTGAACTTGGGGCTCACCTCGCGGTCCGCTGCACGCGCAGCACCGCTATGTCGTCGGTGAGCCCGCCCAGTGCCTGGGCCCGTTCCTGCGCCCCGTCGATCAGCGCGTCGACGAACGCCGGACCGGGCAAGCCGGCGTGCGAGCGGGCCAGCGCGAGCAGACCGTCCTCGCCGAGTCGCTGCGTGCCGTGTCCCGAATACCCCTCGAACAGCCCGTCGGTGAGCAGCAGCAGCCCGTGACCGGACGGCAAATCGATCTCGTACTGCGGCCAGTCCCCGGCATGCAGGCCCAGCGCCGGCCCCCCCGGCGGCTCGATCCAATCCACCGTGCCCAGGGCGCCGGGGCCGTGCAGCAACATCCCCGGGTGGCCGGCGCGGATCGCGGTGATGGGTCGGCCCGGGCCGACCGGACCAGGCGGGATGGCCAGCGTGAGCACCGTCGCGAAGATCCCCTTGCCCGCGCGTTCGGCGTCCAGTACCCGCTCCAGCTGCCCCATCAGGTCGGCTCCGTGAACACCGGCAAGCGTGAGCGCGCGCCAGGCTATCCGCAACGCGGCGCCCAGGGCCGCCTCGTCGGGCCCGTGGCCGGCGACGTCGCCGATCAGGACGTGGACGGTCCGGTCGGGCGTCTGCACTACGTCGTAGAAGTCCCCGCACAGCAGGGCGTCCTCGCGGCTCGGGCGATATCGGGCGACGATCTCGACGCCCGGGTTCTCCAGCAGCAGCGGGGACGGCAGCAGGCCGCGCTCGAGCAGCGCATTCTCCCGGGCCCGCAGCTGGCTTGCGTGCAGGTCGGCGGCAATCAGCTCGGCGCGCTTGCGCTCGATCGCGTACAGCAGCGCACGCCGCAGCATGTCGGGTTCGACACGCCCCTTGACCAGGTAGTCCTGCGCACCGGCCGCGACGGCGGACACCCCGAAGTACTCGTCGTTCAGCCCGGTCAGCACGACGATCGGAACGGTGGCGTCGTACTTGGCGATGCGGTCCAGGGCGTCGATGCCGTTGGCGTCGGGCAGATGCAGGTCCAGCAGCACGCAATCAGGCCGGGCCGAGGCGAGCTCGCGCTCGGCGTGGGCCATCGACTGCGCCCAAACCACGCGGATATCGGCGACGGCGTCGGCGATCAGGTCTTCGACGAGCAGAGCGTCGGCCCGGTCGTCCTCGACCAGAAGCAACGACAGTGACTGCCGACTCGCAGCCTGGGCAACTGGACCTCGCACAGGCATCAATTCCCGGTCACCCGTGGGGTGCACGCGCGCGACCACGTCCTTCACGTCATACCCCCCTCGGCCGCAGGTAGAACCCTTGCAAACGCCTGACGACCACAGCGGGTGTACCGATGCGGGCCGTGCGCGTGCCCCAAAACACGTGGTCTGGCCAGCCCGACTGGTTGCCAATTGCGCGGCCTTGGTCCTAAAGCCTTAAGCGTGGATCGTAGGCGGTCTGGCTGTGCTTTTCGCCTCGTTGGTGAAACTACTCGCGGGTATCAGCGGCAAATCAGCGCAGCAATGCCCGCGACATGACCACCCGCTGGATCTGGTTGGTGCCCTCGTAGATCTGGGTGATCTTGGCGTCGCGCATCATCCGCTCGACCGGGAAGTCAACGGTGTAGCCGGCGCCGCCGAACAGTTGCACGGCGTCGGTGGTGACCTCCATCGCGACGTCGGAGGCGAAGCACTTCGACGCGGCCGAGATGAAGCCCAGATTCGACTCACCGCGTTCGGCCCGCGCGGCGGCGGTGTAGACCATCAGCCGCGCCGCCTCCACTTTCATCGCCATGTCGGCCAGCATGAATTGCACGGCCTGGAAGGTGCTGATCGACTCGCCGAACTGCTTGCGGTCCTTGGTGTAAGCAATGGCGGCGTCGAGCGCTCCCTGGGCGATACCGACGGCCTGAGCGCCGATGGTGGGACGGGTGTGGTCCAGCGTGGCCAGCGCGGTCTTGAAGCCGGTGCCCGGCTCGCCGATGATCCGGTCGCCCGGGACGCGGCAGTTCTCGAAGTAGAGCTCGGTGGTCGGTGAGCCCTTGATGCCGAGTTTCTTTTCTTTCGGGCCGACACTGAATCCCTCGTCGTCCTTGTGCACCATGAACGCCGAGATGCCGTTGGCGCCGCGGTCCGGGTCGGTCACCGCCATCACGGTGTACCAGGTCGACTTGCCGCCGTTGGTGATCCAGCACTTGGCGCCGTTGAGAATCCAGTCGTCGCCGTCGGCCTTGGCCCGGGTCCGCATCGAGCCCGCGTCACTGCCGGCTTCGCGCTCGCTCAGTGCGTAGGAAGCCATCGCCCCGTCGTTGGCGAGCGTCGGCAGCACCTGCTTCTTCAGCTCTTCGGAGCCGCGCAGGATCAGGCCCATCGTGCCGAGCTTGTTCACCGCCGGGATCAACGACGCGGAGGCGTCGACGCGCGCCACTTCTTCGATCACGATGCAGGCGGCTACCGAGTCCGCGCCCTGGCCGTCGTATTCCTCCGGGACATGTACGGCGTTGAAACCCGACGCATTCAACGCCGCGAGCGCCTCGTCGGGGAACCGGGGTGTCTCGTCCACCTCGGCGGCGTACGGAGCGATCTCTTTTTCCGCCAGCGCGCGGATCGCGGCCCGCAGTTCGTCGTGCTCCTCGGGCAGCTTGAACACGTCGAACTCGGGGTGCCCGGCCCATCCAGCCATCTTGGTCTCCTTGCACTCTGCCGGCTTATTACTGACCGGTGACTTTATCCTGAAGCTGCTGCAGCGCCGCATCCTTGGCCCGCACGGTCTCGGCCAGCTGATCCTGGAATGCGACGACCCGGGCCCGCAGTTGCGGGTCGGAGGATCCGAGGATCCGCACCGCCAACAGGCCGGCGTTGCGGGCGCCGCCGATGGACACCGTGGCCACCGGAACACCGGCCGGCATCTGCACGATCGACAGCAGGGAATCCAGGCCGTCCAGCCGGGCCAGCGGCACCGGCACCCCGATCACCGGCAGCGGCGTCGCGGCGGCGACCATCCCGGGCAGGTGCGCGGCACCGCCCGCACCGGCGATGATCACCTCGATGCCGCGGTCGGCGGCGCCGCGGGCGTAGTCGAACATCACCGCGGGGGTGCGATGCGCCGAGACGACCCGAACCTCGGCAGGGACGTCGAACTCGGCGAGTGCCTTCGCGGCGTCGGCCATCACCGACCAGTCGCTGTCGCTGCCCATGATCACCCCGACCCGGGCGCTATTGGTCATCTTGGACCTGTTCAACCATCTTGGACCTGTTCAACCATCTTGGACCTGTTCAACCATCTTGGACCTGTTCAACCATCTTGGACCTGTTCAACCATCTTGGACCTGTTCAACCATGTGGATCCCATCCGTCCGTCCACTGCGCGTCTGACAACCAGTGTGCCGCCCGTTCGGCACGTTCACGCAGCTTGTCGGCATCCTGGCCGAGAAAGTTGACGTGCCCGATCTTGCGGCCGGGGCGCTCGGCCTTGCCGTAGAGGTGAACCCGGGCGTCGGGCATCCGCGCGAACAGGTGATGCAGCCGCTCGTCCATCGACATCGAAGGCATGGCCGGAGCGTGGGCCGCACCCAGCACGTTGCCCATCACCGTCACCGGGACGACGGCCTCGGTCTCGCCGAGCGGGTAATCCAGCACCGCGCGCAGATGTTGCTCGAACTGGCTGGTGCGCGCGCCGTCCATGGTCCAGTGTCCGGAGTTGTGCGGCCGCATCGCGAGCTCGTTGACCAGCAGCGCGCCGTCGGTGGTCTCGAACAGCTCGACGGCCAGCACGCCGACGACGCCCAGTTCGGCCGCCAACCGCAGCGCCAGCTGGGATGCGGAGGCCGCCGCGTCGTCGGACAGCGCCGGAGCCGGCGCGATCACCAGTACACAGATCCCGTCGCGCTGCACCGTCTCCACGACCGGCCACGCCGCGCCCTGACCGAACGACGACCGCGCCACCAGCGCCGACAATTCGCGGCGCAGCTGCACCCGCTCCTCGACCAGTACCGGCACCCCGGCGGCCAGGTATTCGCCGGCCACCTCGCGGGCGTGCGCCACGTCGCGGGCCATTCGCACGCCCCGCCCGTCGTAACCCCCACGGACCGCCTTGACCACCAGCGGACCGTCCACATGCTGTGCGAATGCGTCCAGGTCGGCGAGGCGCTCGACACCGGCGTAGCGCGGCACCGGCGCGCCGAGGGCTTCCAAACGCTGCCGCATGACCAGCTTGTCCTGGGCGTGCACCAGCGCTTGCGGCGGCGGCGCCACCGTGACGCCTTCAGCGACCAGCTTGTCCAGCAGTTCAGTCGGCACGTGCTCGTGGTCGAAGGTCAGGACGTCGGCGCCGGCAGCTACCCGGCGCAGGTCCTCCAGATCGGTGTGCGACCCGATCACCACCTCGGGGGTGACCTGCGCGGCGGGTTCGTCGGCGGCGGTTGCCAGCACCCGCAGGGTCTGCCCCAGCGCTATCGCCGCC
>Ga0335072_10015969_pt1 | contig 10647 bp, 6 predicted proteins | sample Lox_Sample_21_FD_206725 | JGI IMG/M metagenome (GOLD analysis project Ga0335072, IMG submission 206725) | Soil microbial communities from Loxahatchee National Wildlife Refuge, Florida, United States - Lox_Sample_2.1 | ecosystem: Environmental > Terrestrial > Soil > Wetlands | place: USA: Florida... | reverse complement strand
TCCCTCCGCGCTCCAGCCGGCGGAACTGTGGTCGCCGGCGGAGATGAGGTCGCCGGCGGAGATGAGGTCACCGGCGGAGATGAGGTCACCGGCGGAGATGAGGTCACCGGCGGCTGCTGGAACAGCCGCGAACGACCACGTTCCGGGTGGGGCTCGCTCATCGTCCGCGCCGCAGGCGCAGGCGTCGCGAACGGCGCAGGCGCGCGCGTCGCAAACGGCGCAGGCGCAGGCGTCGCAGACGCCAGAGCCGCTGGTGTCGCCGACGTACGATGCCGGCTGGATCGCGGGTTCGGGGCTCATCATGGGGGCGGGCCTGCGCGAGATGAGGCGGCGGAGCAAGCGCGGCCAGCAAGGCGATGCTCCCGAGCCCGATGACCAGCTGGTTTCCACGACGATCTCGTCAACGCTGACCGCCTTCGTCAACCGGCCGGTCCCACCGGAACGGCATGGGCCTGCCGAGCCCGACCCGGACCGGCCACCGGTGCGTCGTTACCAGCAGCGCCTGCCGGCCTCGGTCAAGAACGACTTCGTCGCGATGGCCAGGGGCCCGCTGCTGCACGGCGAGCTGCTGTACCGGGACATCGCGAGCAGCTTCGGCCTGAGCTGGGAGCTGCTGGCCGCGTGCGACTGGATGCAGTGCCACGCCCGGCCGCGTTACTCGCCCGTGCACGGCGAGAAGCTCGGGGCGCGCAACCACGACGGCAGCATCTACTGGTCCCGGTCCGAAGCCCTCGAGCAGTGCGCCAGGGACCTGGTCGACCTGGCGGACGCGGTGTACGGCATCGACCTGACAACCGAGCTCGAGCTGTCCGTCGCCGACCTCGCCAGGGTCTTCGCCGCGTTCCGGTGGGGCGGGCTGCTCCGGAGGCACCGCACCTCGGCAATGGAATTCCCCTATTCGGTGGCCGGGCTGACCGTCCAGCACCTGAATATGCGCTGGCCCAGCATTGGCGACCCGAATACGCCGGACAAGCAGGGAACACGATTCCGCAAGCCATTTGGAGCGGTTCCCATCGTGCTGAGCCTGCATTACCCGGCCACTGTCTAATCACGCGCACGTCGAAGAGGAAGAAGGTGGAACGGTGGCTCGTCTTGTGCTCTTTCTGCTGAGCCTGCTGACCGGCGGCAGGCCTGCGCAGCGGCAGCTGGCCTGGCAGCAGGCCGGCGGCTCGTACCGCGGCAGCCCGGTCATCCCGCGCACCGAGCCGGACGGCACCGCTGGATCAGGGCCGGAACCGGACGACTGGCCGGCTCGGCCGGCCGCCCCGGCGCGGCCCGAGCCGGAGCCCGACCGCCACGTCTACGCCGGGCCGCCCCGGCGGCGCCGCGTCCCGCGCTGGGCCAAGTGGACCGCCGTCATCGCGGCCGGGCTGATCTTCCGCAGGGCGATCGCGTCCGTGGCAGTGGTCGCATTGTCGGCCGCGCTGCACCTGGTCGGCGTCAACGTGCACCTGCCCAGCATCAGGTTCGGCTGGCCCTGGCAGGCGAGCACGAGTGTGATCACCACCAAGACGACGAACACCGACCTTGGCCCGTGGGTGCTGCAGAAGATCGAGGGGATTTCCAAGCCAGCGCTCGGCCGCGTCACGTTCAACTTCCTGTTCACGCACAAGGTGTCCAAGAACATCGGGCCGTGGCCGTGCTGGTACGCGAGCACGTTCTACGCGGTCGGGTACGCGTCCGCCACCGTGGACCTGAACCCGGGCCCCACCTGGTGGGCGCCTGCCACGGGCCACTACGCGCTGCGGGTGCTGACCCGGCCTGCCGGCGGGAAGCCGGGAAGCGTGAGCGTGACCATGGTCCTGCCGCAGCCTCAGCTTCCGCAGACCGTCCACGACGTGTCGATCGACAACCTCCCGTCAAAGCCCGTGGCGACGCAGCACAGCTGGACCTATCCGGGATTCGGCTGCGGCGTTCTGCTGCGGCCACAATTTGCCGAGTCGGTGCTTTATGCGCAGGCGCAGCAATTGGCGTTCTACAAGGCGACACACGCATCGCAGGTAACCCGTCCGCTGATAAGCGCGGCCGAGACGGAGGCGACTCAGACGATCAGGGACAACTTCATCCAGCCGACCGTGAACGCCTTTGGCTACACGCTGGACAGTTTTGCGATCACCTGGGCCAAGGACTGACAAGCTCTATGATCTGGGTAGATTGCGAGCAAAAACGGCACCTCGGCTGCCACGATCATGAACGGGGCAGCACCGCGGCCGGCTCGGCGTCCAGAGAGGGTGCGGTCCGGAGTGAGCCTGCGCATCGCCGTGGTCGGGGGCGGCATCGGCGGCCTGGCGACCGCGGCGTTCCTGCATCGCGCGGGCCTCACCGCGACCGTGTACGAGCAGGCCGACGAGATCTCCGAGATCGGCGCCGGCCTGGTCGTGGCGCCGAACGCGGTGCGCCTGCTCCGGCGGCTGGGCCGCTTCGAATTGTTCCGCGAGACGGCCGTGCCCCTCGAGGTCGGCTGGGAGTTCCGCCGCTGGCAGGACGGGCGCGTGCTGTTCTCGCAGCGCATGGGCGCGGAATGCGAACGGCTGTACGGCGAGTGGTGCTACACCGCGCACCGGGCCGACCTGCTGGGCACGCTGCTCTCGGCTGTGCCGGACCCGGGACCGCGGCTCGGCGCGCGCTGCGTGGGAGTCCGCCATCGCGGCGGCGGGGTCGAGCTGAGCTTTGCCGACGGCTCGACGGTCACCGCGGACGTCGTGATCGGCGCCGACGGCACGCACTCGGTGGTGCGCGATGCCGTGCTGAACGCGGAGGCTCCCGCGCCGCCGCGGTTCTCCGGCGTGTGCGCGTACCGCTGCCTGATACCGGCCGGCCGGGCGCCGGCGTTCGCGTTGCGCCCCGTGCAGACGCTCTGGCTCGGGCCAGGTCACCACTTCGTGCACTACCCGATCTCGGCAGGCCGGTACGTCAACGTGGTCGCGTTCGCCCCGGCGCGCGACTGGCGGCTCGAGTCGTGGACGGCGGAGGGCCGGATCGAGGACCTGCGGGCCGAGTTCGCCGGCTGGGACCCGCGCCTGGACAGCCTGGTGGCAGCCGCCGACCGGACCGGGCGGTGGGCGCTGCTGGACCGCGAGCCGCTGCCCCGCTGGACCCGCGGGCCGATCGCCCTGACCGGCGACGCCGCCCATCCGATGTTCCCGTTCCTGGGGCAGGGGGCCGCGCAGGCGATCGAGGACGCGGCCGTTCTGGCCGGCTGCCTGGCGGCGAATCCCGGCGACCCAGCGTCCGCGCTGCGCCGCTATGAGAAGCTGCGCAAGCAGCGCGCCACCCGGGTCCAGCAGGCCAGCGGCGCCCGGCTGGATGCCAACCACCTGGCCGACGGGCCGGAGCAGCTCGCGAGGGACGAGGCGTTCTCGGACCAGGACCCGCTGGCGTTCAACGGCTGGATCTACGGACACGACCCGGAGCTGGCTGCGGCGGAGCCGATCCGGCGACGGCGCCGCGTTAAGGCCACTAAGGCTGTACCACGACCTTGACGGGATCGCCGTCGCGCTCGGCCACCACGCGCAGGGCCTCGGCGATGCCGGCGAGAGGGAAGTGATGGGTGACCATCTCGGCGCCACGGATCTTGCCCTGGGCGGCGAGCGCGACCGCGCGCTTGACGTTGTTACCGCCCTCGCCGCGGGAGGTGTGGATGCTGATGTCGTTGCGGACGATCGCGGACAGGTCGATCGTGACCGGGCCAGGGTAGAACGCGACGATCACGATCTTGCCGCCGCGCTTGGTGGCCTGCGCGCACTGCTGCGGTGCGTCGAGGCCGCCGGAGCATTCGATCGTCATGTCCGCGCCAGCGCCATCGGTGAGCTCGAGCACCGCCCGCACCGGGTCGGTCTCGCGCGCGTTCACCACGTGGTCGGCGCCGAGCCTGCGGCCGAGTTCGAGCCGGGACGGACGGGTGCCGACGAGGATGACCTGGCTCGCGCCGAGCGCCTTGAGCACCTGCACGGTGGTCAGCCCGACCGGCCCCGGGCCGAACACCGCCACGTCGAGCCCGGCAACGTAGCCGCCTGCGACGTCGAGCCCGTACAGGCCGGTGCCCGCCGTGCTGATCAGGACCGCGTCCTCGAAGGCCAGCGACGGCGGCAGCCGGTACAGCGAGCCGACGTGGTGCACGGCGTACTCGGCGAACCCGCCGTCCGCGGTCATGCCGGTGGCCCGGTGCCCCTTGGCGCGGTCACCGTAGTTCAGGCACGCCGTGTACTTCCCGATCAGGCAGTTGTCGCAGCGCGCGCAGCCGCGGTGTGCCTCGATGCACACGCGGTCACCCGGGGCGAACTCGTCCACGCGGCTGCCGGTCGCGGCCACCGTCCCGGTCCACTCGTGCCCCGGCGTGTACTCGCCGAACGGCGGCGTCTGCGGGAAGTGCCCGCCGAAGATCTTCAGGTCGGTGCCGCACATGCCGCACATCGCGACCCTGACCAGGACCTCGTCGGGTCCTGGCCGCGGGACCGGCCGGTCGACGACGCGGATGTCGCCGGGGCCGAACAGCACCGCGGCGCGCATCGACTCCGGGATCTGTAAGGCGGCCGCTGCGCTGGGCTCGGTCATGGCAGACTCCCATTCGCGGTGCGTGACCTGCTCCCATCGTGCCTCTTCTGGCCCTATTTGACCAGAAAAGCGTGCTCGCTCCGCGGCCGCGGGCTGCGGCCAGTCAGGCCGGGCCCGGCGCCTGCTTGAGCGCGTCGAGGAAGGTCGCTGCCCAGTGCGCGACGTCGTTCTCGAACACCCGGCGCCGCATCGACCGCATCCGTCGCCTGGTCTCCTGCGGTGACATCGTCACCGCGTGCACGATCGCGTCCTTCATGCCGTCGATGTCGTGCGGGTTGACCAGGAGCGCGCCGATGAGCTCGTCGGACGCGCCGGTGAACTCGCTCAGCACCAGCGCGCCGTTCTCGTCGTTGCGGCAGGCGACGAACTCCTTGGCGACGAGGTTCATGCCGTCGCGCAGCGCGGTCACCAGCATCACGTCGGCGGCCAGGTAGAGCGCCGCCATCTCCTCGCGCGGGTAGGACTGATGCAGGTAGTTCACGGGCGGCGGGCTGTCCAGCTCGCCGTGCTGTCCGTTGATCCGGCCCACCGTGGTCTCGACCTCTTCGCGGAGCACGCGGTACTGCTCGACACGCTCCCGGCTGGGGCTCGCCACCTGGATCAGCACCGATCCCGGCGCCGCGAGCCGCCCCTCGTCGAGGAGCTCGCCGTAGGCGTTGAGGCGGTGCAGGATCCCCTTGGTGTAGTCGAGCCGGTCGACGCCGAGCAGGATCACCTCGGGATCGCCCAGCGCCTGGCGGATCTCCTTTGACCGGGCCCGCACGTCCTCGCGGCCCGCGAGTTCAGCGTAGGACCCCGAATCGATCGAGACAGGGAACGCGGCGGCGCGCACCTCCCGCGCCTGGCGGACCTGGAGTGTGCGGCCGGCGTGCGGCGCCTCCGGCGCCCCCGGGGTCTCGGGCGCCTCGGACGGTTCCCTGCTCGGAGGGGCAAGGTCGAGCGGGACCCGGACCAGCGACCCCCTCGTGGTCATCCCGGCGGCCCGGCGGCACGCCCGCTGGAAGTTCGACGCGTCGGCCGTGCGCTGGAAGCCCACCAGGTCGGCGCCGAGCAGGCCAACGACGATCTGACGGCGCCAGGGCAGCTGGGCGAAGATCTCGTAGCCGGGGAACGGGATGTGGTTGAAGAAGCCGATGCGCACGTCGCGGCGCAGCGCGCGGAGCATGCCGGGGACGAGCTGCAGCTGGTAGTCGTTGACCCACACGGTTGCGCCGGCCGCCGCCTGCCCGGCCGCCACCTCGGCGAACCGCCGGTTGACGGTCACGTAGGCGTCCCACCACGGGCGGCGGAACTCCGCCGGCACGATCACGTCGTGATACAGCGGCCACAGCGTGGTGTTGCAGAAGCCCTCGTAGAAGTCACGGACCTCGCCGGCGGACAGGCCCACGGTCACCAGGTGCATGCCGCCCGCGTCGAACGGCTCCGGGGCGTCGTCCGCTGACCCGGTCCAGCCGACCCACGCGCCGTTCGCCTCGCGCATGACCGGCTCGAGCGCAGTGACCAGGCCGCCGGGGCTGCGCCGCCACTCGCCCGTCCCGGGTTCAGGATCGTCGACCCGGTCGACCGGAAGCCGGCTGGCGACCACCACGAAGTCGTAGTCCCCGGTCGGCTGACGCGGCTTCCCGGCGTCGGCCGCCGCCGCGGAATCGGCGACACTCCTGGTCACGGACATCGCCTTTCACCCTATCGGGTGCCGAAACACCGGGCGCGGGCAGCGGGCGCGCCACGGGCCGTGCATAGCAAAGCGCGGGGGGACGGTGTCCCCCCGCGCTTTGCTGCCTAGATCTCAGGCCCTAGGTCAGGCGGCACTCCTGATGATCAGCGGCTGCATCCTCGGCGTGCCAATACCCGTGGCCTCGTCGTATCCCGGTGTGGTCGGGAAGAAGCCGTTGTTGAGGGTGGTCTGGCCCGCGCCGGTGATGTCGTGGAAGTACAGACTCGGGTCGGTCTGCAGCAACCGGTACACCATCGGGTTGAAGTTGCCGCTGCGGTGACCCTGGAAGCTGTCACGGTCGGCGGCGATGCCGGACCACAGCGGGGACGACAGGCTCGTCCCGCCGATGCCGAACCAGCCAGGAGTCGGCTGGGTGGCGCTGAACGTCCCGCAGAGGCTGCCCGGCGTCTTCTTGTTTCCGGTGCAGTACTCCGCGTACGGCGTGTACTGGTCTGCGTTCGCCGAGATGTCGGGAACCTGCCGGCATCTCGTGCCCACGGTGGCGAACGCGCACTGGGTCGTGCCGTTGCCCCTGGTCACGAACGAGTTGATCACGCCCGGTCCGGCCTGGTACCACGGCCGGCCCCAGAAGGAGCTGGATCCGCCGCCGCCCGCGCCGGTGGTGTTGCACCAGAACAGCCCGGAGTCCGGGTCTGCCGTCGTGCCGCCCTCGTTCGCGTCCTCGTTGCAGAGGCTGTCGACGTTCCAGACGCTCTCCACGCCCCGCGGGTAGGCCGGGTGCGTGTTGGTGCCGGGGTTGTCGGTCTGCAGCGACGTGCCGCCCACGCTGGTCACCCAGGGCTGCGACTCGGGGTCGTCGACGGCGAGCGTCTGCGGCGTGGTGCCGCAGTCGAACGCGCCGGTGTCGCCCGCCGACGCGAACATGCTCTGGCCCTGCGTCGCCATCTGCTCGAACACGATGTCCTCGGCCTTGGCCATGGACCCGCCGAGCTGGCTCTCGCACTCGCCCCAGCTGGAGCTGACCGAGGCCGCGCTGTCGTCGTTAGCGATCTTCGTGTACTCGGCGAGCTCGGTCTGGCCGGTCTCGTCGTCCGGGGCGTTGTACACGATGATGTGCGCCGCGTCCGGGGCGATCGAGAGCTGCTGCTCGATGTCGGCGTCGACCTCGATGTCGCCGAAGTAGGCCTGGTTGGCCGGCTGGCAGGTGTCACCCTTCGGGCACTTGGGGTGCACCGGACCGCCGTCCACGTTCACGTTCTCCAGCGGCGGGGTGAACTTGTTGCCGTAGAAGGTGTGCGCCCAGTGGCTGATGTCGGACGTCAGATAGCCCGAGAGCTCGAACACGGCCAGCGTGACGCCCTTGCCCTTGCCCTTGGCGCCCAAGGAGGGCGCGTCGTAGAGCGAGTTGGTCTGCTTGGGCGTGAGTCCGCTGCAGGACGGCCCGTCACCGTAACCCGTGGGGAAGGGCGTGCCGGCGTTGTAGAAGTCGAACAGCTGCGTGTCGGTCGGATAGGGGGTCTCGCAGGCCTTGCTGGCCGCTGCCGCCGGCTTGCCGGACGGGCGCACCGTGCTCGTCGCGCGCTGGACCATGTCGTGCTCGCGCACGGCGCTGTTGAGACCGAGCACGCCGAGCACGTTCGGGGCGATCGAGGCGGGCAGCCTTGCCGCGGTGGAGTTGGCGTAGAACCGCGTCCCGCGATAGCCCCGGTACCTGCTGAAGCTGGTGTCGAAGGCCGCGGCGACCCGCTGGCTGGAGCCGGTGGCGCTGACCAGGAAGGGGGATCCCGAGTTGGTGATCGTCAGGCCTTCGGAGGTCAGGTAGTGCTTCACCGCCGCGGTGGTTGAGGCGGCGGGCCCGAAGCGCTTGTCGAACTGCCCCTTGCCCAGCCACTTCTCGTACCTGCCGCTGCCCGGGGTGTAGAGGTTCTTCAGCAGCGCCTGCAGCCCGGTGGTGTTCCGTGCCGCCAAGGCGACCGAAACCGTCATCTGCGAGCTGCTGAAGCTCCCGGTCTTGGTGGCACCGCTGGTCGCGGGGTTCCCGCTGAGCGCGACCATGTGCGGCCCTGGCGTCGCCGCCGCCGACGCTGAGGCCGCAAACGCGCCCGTCATCGCCGTCACTGCCAGCCCTAGCACGGCGATCGCGGCGCCGTGGATAGGACGATGAATCAGGCGCATGCAAGCCCTCCTCGGCTTCATGACAAGTCCTTGCAGATGTCTGGCCCGGCGGTCGGCGCGCGGCCGACCAGGGCAGCGCAGCGCGGTCTGTGAGAGTGCGCTGCAACGCAGACCGACGGAATGTACCGCGGCTAAGCCTGATTTAGATGGAACAGCGTGTCAAGAAGCGAAAATTGTTACCACCGTGACATTTTTTGTCACCTTTTATGATCTTGGTTGACCTGCCCTGATGCCGGGGTGCGCGCGGCGTGCCGGCGTGCAGTGGAGAGGCCATGAAGGGGAAGAGGAGGTCTGTGACGGGGAGTTGGCGGGCGGCCGGCCCGCAAGGGAGGATCGGGACGTGACCGCCTCCGGGCTGCCTGCCACGCCGTTCTCGCCGCACACCGCGTGGGAGCGGGGCCGCCAGACGCCGCTGCGCCAGTTCCTGCGCACCGAGACCGGCAGCGCCGCGGTTTTGCTGGCCGCCACGATCGCCGCGCTCGTCTGGGCGAACGCGGGCCCGTCCTCCTACCGGGCGTGCTGGGAGACCGTGCTGTCGCTCCGGATCGGCGGCGCCGGGCTGGAAGACAACCTGCACGGCTGGGTCAACTCCGGGCTGATGGCGTTCTTCTTCCTGGTCGCCGGGCTCGAGGCGCGGCGCGAGTTCGACATGGGTGAGTTGCGGGAACGGCGGCGGCTGTCACTCCCGGTCGTCGTCGGGATTGGCGGGATGGTCGTTCCGATCGCTATTTACCTCGCCATCAACGCGGGCCAGCCGACGGCCGCCGGCTGGGGCACGGCGATGTCCACGGACACCGCGTTCGCCCTCGGCATGCTCGCGCTGGTCGGCTCCGGCCTGCCGGACCGGGTGCGCACCTACCTGCTCACGTTCGCCATCGTCGATGACGTGGTCGGGATCGTGGTGATCGCCACGGTGTACAGCGCACACATCGACCTGATCGCGCTGGCGATCGGGGTGGGCCTGCTCGCCGTGGCCGTCGTGGCCCGCGCGTACGGGATCCGGCAGGGCGTCCTCTACGTGCTGCTCGGCGCGGCGTCGTGGGTCGCGTTCTTCAAGTCCGGCGTCGACCCGGTCGTGGTCGGGCTCGTGATGGGCCTGATCGCGGCCGCTCATCCGGCCACCCGCCGCGACCTGGAACGGGCGTCCGAGGTGTTCCGGATGTTCCGCGAGCAGCCCACACCCGACCTGGCACGGTCGGCGCGTGAGGGGGTGCGAACGGCGCTGTCCCCCAACGACCGGATGCAGCAGATCTTCCACCCCTGGACCAGTTACCTCATCGTGCCGCTGTTCGCTCTGGCCAACGCCGGAATCACGCTCAACGCCAGTTTCCTGGCCCGGGCCTACACCGCGCCGGTCACGCTCGGGATTCTGGTCGGCTACGTGGTCGGCAAGCCGGTCGGCACCGTCTGCGCCGCCTGGCTGCTCGCCACGCTCAGCCGGGGCCGGATCCGGCCGCCCATCGGCTGGGCCGCGGTGACCGCGGCCGGCGCGATCGCCGGCATCGGGTTCATCGTCTCCCTGCTGATCGCGTCGCTGGCGTTCCATGGCGAACAGCTGGCCGAGGCCAAGGTCGGCATCCTGTCCGGCGCGCTGTGCGCGTCCGCGCTCACCTGGGTGGTGGTCCGGCTGACCGCGCTGCTGCCGAAGCGGCTGCGGCTGCGCGCGCTGCTCGGCACCGCCGACACGGTCATCGATCTCGCGGTGCCGGTCGACCCGCGCCGTGACCACATTCGCGGCCCGGCCAAGGCGCCGGTCACGGTGGTGGAGTACGGCGACTTCGAGTGCCCCTACTGCGGGGAGGCCGAGCCGGCCATCCGGGAGGTGCTCGCCGACTCCGGCGACGTCCGCTACGTCTGGCGGCACCTGCCCCTCAACGACGTGCACCCGCACGCGCAGCTCGCCGCCGAGGGCTCGGAGGCCGCGGCGGCCCAGGGCAAGTTCTGGGAGATGCACGACCAGCTGCTCGAGCACCAGGGCGCACTCAACGCCGAGGATCTGATCGGGTACGCGGGCGAGCTCGGCCTGGATGCCGCGCGCTTCGCCCGCGACCTGGACAATGACATCGGTGCCGGCAGGATCGACGAGGATGTGGACTCCGCCGACCTCAGCGGGGTGTCCGGCACGCCGACGTTCTTCATCAACGGCAAGCGCCACTACGGCGCCTACGACCTGGGCGAGCTGTCCGACGCGGTGCGGGCCGCCCGGGCGCGCTTCCTGATCAGCAAGGCGAGCCGCGCCAAGG
>Ga0335072_10015968_pt1 | contig 10647 bp, 9 predicted proteins | sample Lox_Sample_21_FD_206725 | JGI IMG/M metagenome (GOLD analysis project Ga0335072, IMG submission 206725) | Soil microbial communities from Loxahatchee National Wildlife Refuge, Florida, United States - Lox_Sample_2.1 | ecosystem: Environmental > Terrestrial > Soil > Wetlands | place: USA: Florida... | reverse complement strand
GCCGTCCGGCAAGTCGATGGGGTCCTGGCTGTCGAAGACAGGCTGAGCTACCCGCGAAGCTGGCAATGACCATTGCTCTGGGCCTGACAGGACAAAACATGGGTCCAGTTGGCCAGAGTCCTTCGCCGCGGTGCCGCGACCTGTCGGGCGAGACCGGGACCAACGTCCCCGTTCCCCTGGCGGTCGGCCCTGGCAGCGACCCGCGGAATCGCGCAACGCTGCAGGTAGAGATACGAGGAGGATGGGATGAGAAGCGAGCGGACGCCAGGTCGGATAGTAGTGGGTGTGGACGGGTCGCCTCACTCGAAGGCCGCTTTGGCCTGGGCGGTACGTCAGGCCGGGCTGACTGGTGCCTCGGTGGAGGCGGTCATCGCCTGGCACTACCCGGCGATGTTCGGCGCCGCGCCGTTCGGCCCGACTGGTCCGCTGGAGACCGCGGACTTCGGCGAATGGGCCGCGAGCGTCCTTGCCGACGCGATCAAGGAGACGGTGGGTCCTGACGCGCCGGTCAAGGTCAGCGCGACGGTGCGCGAGGGCAACTCCGCGCAGGTCCTGCTTGAGGCGGCCGACGGTGCGGACCTACTGGTAGTTGGCAGCCGCGGACATGGCGGTTTCGCCGAGGCGCTGCTTGGCTCAGTCAGTCAGGCGTGTGTCCATCACGCACAATGCCCCGTCGTGATCGTGCGGGGCCGCAAAGCCGGCTGAAGGCGCCGGGCGCTTCTACGGGGAGGGGAGTCCGATGGGTACGACGGTAGCCGACGTCATGACCACCAAGGTCATCGCGGTCAAGAGGAATGCGGACTTCAAGCAGATCGCTGAGGTGCTGCGGCGGTACCGGGTCAGTGCTTGCCCGGTCATCGATGATGCCGCGCGGGTGGTCGGCCTGGTGTCAGAAGCCGACCTGTTGTACAAGGCGGCCGACTGCGAGCTGCCGGCCGGCCTGATAAGGCTGCGCTGGAAGCTCGGCGAGGAATCCAAGATCACCGCAGTGACGGCGGGGGAGCTGATGACTTCCCCCGCAGTGACCATTGAGGCAGACGCGCCGGTGCAGGTCGCAGCTAGGGTGATGCGGGATCGCCGGATCAAGCGGCTGCCGGTCGTCAGCAGGGACCGCTCGCTGGTCGGCATCATCAGCCGGGCGGACGTGCTCGGCGTATACGACCGGCCAGATGCCGACATCCTCGCCGAAGTGATAAACGTCGCTGCGAGCGAGCTGGGGACGATCCCTGACGACTTCGAGGCCGAGGTGTCGTCTGGCATAGTGACGCTCACCGGATCCGTGGCGCGTCAGGAAGCAGCGCTCGAGCTGGTAGCGCGCCTCCGGCACGTCGAGGGCGTAGTCGCGGTGCGCGACAGGCTCACCATCGGCGAGCTGGTCGACTGAGCCCAGCACACATCTCGACGTTTCCCGTTTCATGCCGGAGAGCCCGCCATCGTCGTCGCCGGCGAGTACCCTCCTGAAACTCTGCATAGCCGCATTTCCTGCGGTTCGTCGGCGCGTAGCATTCTCGGACTCACGACGACGACCGGGCAGTGCGCCTGACTCAGGCAGGCCCGGATCACCGGCCCGACCGACTCGCCGGGTCCCGAACCCAGCACTAGCAGGTCGGCGGCCGCGGATTCGGCTACCAGAGCCTGCTCCGCGGTGCCCTTTACGATCTCTACGGTGATGTCGGGCTGCGCGGCTGGCCCTAGCACGGCCCGAATGATCTCGGAAAGGTGACGCCTGGCCCGCTCGCGTACGCTCGAGCCGTCCGGCGAGCGCGCCGGGCCGGCGTAGAACGCGCGCAGTTCCGGGTGCCAGACCAGCATGATCCGGAGCCGTCCGTGACGGCGATCAGCCTCGTCCCGGGCCCAGCGCAACGCGGCCTCCGAGGCCGGCGAGCCACTCACACCGACCAGGATGGTCGGCTTCTCCTCGATCCTCATCCCGATCTCCTATCACCTACAGGCCGTCACCAACTCTTCGCTCTCGCAACTCCACTCAATGAGCAGGAGAGGCAGTGAAGGTAGGGCCTAAGGTCGCAATCACGACAGCCGTAGCTAAATCTAGGAACCGGCAGAGCACCGGTTCCTAGATCGTGCTGCTAGAGGCTGGCGCCCACCAGCGCGGCGAGATCGACTAGCCGGCAGGTATAGCCCCACTCGTTGTCGTACCAGCCGAACACCTTCACCAGGCGCCCGGCAGCCTGCGTCAGGCCGGAATCGAACACGCACGACGCGGGGTCACCGATGATGTCGCGGGAGACCAGCGGATCGGTGCTGTACCTGAGTATCCCGGCCAGCCCGCCATCGGCCGCCTGGCGGAACGCGTCGTTCACTTCGTCGGCGGCGACCTCCCGGCCGACTATCGCGGTCAAGTCGGTTAGCGAGCCGTCCTCAACTGGGACTCGGACCGCAACGCCATCGAGCCGTCCAGCAAGTTTGGGGATGACAACCCCCGTCGTGCGGGCGGCACCGGTGGATGTAGGTACAATGCTGATCGCCGCGCTGCGGGCGCGGCGCAGGTCCTTGTGCGGGCCGTCAAGCAGCATCTGGTCGCCGGTGTAGGCGTGCACCGTCGTCAACAGCCCTTGGTCGAGCCCGAAAGCATCATCGAGCACCTTCGCCATCGGCGCTACGCAGTTCGTCGTGCAGGAAGCGCATGAAATCACGTCGTGCGTATCGGTGTCGTAGTCGGCGTCGTTGACACCGATCACGATCGTCGCGTCTGCGTTCTTGCCTGGGGCCGAGATGAGGACCTTGCGTGCGCCGCCTTTGAGGTGCAGCGCGGCGTCCTCGCGGCCGCGGAACTTTCCAGTCGATTCGACCACGATTTCGGCACCGAAGCTGCCCCAGTCGATCGTCGCCGGGTCTCTCTTGCTGAGCACAGGGATGGCGACCTCGTCGACGACGATGGCGTCATCGGTGTGCCCCACCTTCGCTGCCAGGCGTCCGTAGGTCGAGTCGAACTCCAGCAGGTGCGCGAGCGTGCGCGCGTCGGTGATGTCGTTGATAGCGACAACTTCCAGATCGGTTCGGTCCAGGCACCTGCGTGCGAATGCGCGGCCCACCCGGCCGAATCCGTTGATGCCGATGCGTGTCGTCATTGCCTTCCTTCTTTCGTGGCACGGGCTCGGGCTGACGTCCTTCGTCAGCCCGAGCCCGCTGCTTGGACATGCTTGCGACGGTCTACCGGCCGGATGGGACCACGACGACAGGGCACTTGGCGTGGTGGACAACCTGGTTGCTGACCGAGCCGAGGAACAGCGCGCCGAAGCCGCCACCGCCGCGACTGCCGACGACCATCAGGTCGGCGTTCGCTGAAACACCGATGAGAGTCCGCGCCGGGAAATCGCTCACAGCCACAACCCTGACCGACTTCGGCTGCTTGTCGCCTAGCGCGGACGCCGCCTTGCTGACGGCCTCCTCAGCCGACGCGCGGACCTCCTCGACCCTGTGCTCATCACCTGGCAGCGTCACTGGAGCGCCGGTCCAGTAGCTGGCTGGCACGGAGTGCACTGCGATGACGGTCAGATCGGCATCGCGCACGGCGGCCTCTGCCATCGCCCAGTCCAGCGCATGACTAGCGTTGTGCGACCCGTCGATGCCGACGACTATGCCTGACATCTGAAGCCTTCCTTTCCGGGCCCCGCAATCGCCGGCCCACTGGGATTTCAGCGACTTCAGAGTCGCACCGCCGGGCTTGGCTATACAGAGTCTGAAGGCCGTACCGGAAGCTGCCATTGGTCCCTAGTACGCCAGCCAGTGCGCCATAGCTATGAGCTACGGGCCCGGCTCAGCCTTATCCGCGGCGTTGCGTCAGCTGAGTCGATCCCGCACGGCGACAACGCCCTGGACGTGACGGACCCCGTCGAGAAGAGCGCGGGTGGCCTGCTCGCTTTGCGGGAGGCCGGAGATTGTCACGATGCCGTCCCGCACTGTCACATCGAAGTCCTCGGGCTTGCCGATGACAGCAGCGGGGAGGACTCGGAGCACGATCTCGTCGCGGATTTCCTCGTCTGGCCGACCGAAAACGGCCAGGACGTCGGCGCGGCTGATGATGCCGAGCAGACGCTCTGCCGCGTCGACTACCGGCAGCCGCTTGACGCGGCGGTCATACATGATCCTGGCAGCCTCAGCCACCGAGGCATGCGGCCCGATCGTGATCGCCGGGCGAGTCATCAGGTCCGCGGCTGTGACTCCCTTGGCCTTGTCCTCCTCCCGGACATGGCGCAGCGCCGCGAAAATGCTGGTCCCTGTCGCCTGCACCGCCTCCTTGACCAGCAAATCCGCCTCGGAGACGACTCCGATTACCCGGTTAGTGCTGTCGATGACCGGGAACGCACTGATCCGCGTGCGCCGCAGCATGTCGGCCATCTGTTTGAAGGAGGCATCCTCGCGCACTGAAACGACCCGCCGGGTCATCACGTCCTGCACAGTCGCGTCCACTGGCGCCATCTCCCTAGCAGCGGGCCATCATGCCTGTGGCTACCCGCCTGCCAGCTGATCCTCGCGCCCGCGAACTAGTGCTGCTACGAGCAAACGTCATGGTTGTGGCGCTGAAGGTCCTTAGCTAGCCCAGTCAGCCCGGTTCAAAGCTGCCCCGCGCTGGTCCCAGCCGGCTCGGCTGCCGCATTGCGAGCGCTGGCCGCAGCCGCCGTCTGCAACGGGAAGTGGCAGGCCGCTACATGACCTGGCCCGAAGGACCGAAGCTCAGGTTCCTGCTCGACACAGATCTCCTGCGCGAACTGGCACCTGGTACGGAACCGGCAGCCTGACGGCGGGTGGATCGCGCTGGGCAGTTCCCCCTGGATGCCGACCTTCGTCTCGGCGCTGGCGGCAGCGGGGTCGGGGATGGGGATAGCTGACAGCAGGCCCGCGGTGTACGGGTGGGCATACCGCTCGTAGATGTCGGCGCCGCTGCCCAGCTCGACCAGCTTGCCGAGGTACATCACGCCGATCCGGTCGGCCATGTACTTGACGACGGCCAGGTCATGAGAGATCACGATGTACGTCATCCCGTGGGCTGCCTGCAGCCGCTTCATGAGGTTGAGCACCTGGGCACGAATCGACACGTCGAGCGCGCTGACAGGCTCGTCCGCAACGATTACCTGCGGGTTGAGCGTGAGCGCCCGGGCCAGGCCGATCCGCTGCCGCTGGCCGCCGGAGAACTCGTGCGGGAACCGCTCCACCGTGTTGCGCGGCAGCCCGACCTCCGACAGCAGCTGGTAGACGCGGTCGTCTTGCTCCTTGTGGCTGCCCAGGCCCTGGATGACCAGCGGTTCCCTGATGATCGCGCCCACCCGCATCCTGGGGTCGAGCGAGGCATACGGGTCCTGGAACATCATCTGCAGGTCGCGGCGGTAGGTGCGCAGCTTCTCGCCGCGCAGGCCGGCCACGTCGGTTCCGCGCAGCCGTACCGATCCGGCGGTTGGTCGCTCGAGCGCGACCACCATCTTGCCGATCGTCGTTTTGCCGCAGCCCGACTCGCCCACCAGGCCGAACGTCTCCCCGGCCGCTACCGAGAACGACACTCCGGAGACTGCGTGCACGCTGCCGACCGCCCGCTGGAAGATCCCGGAGGTAACCGAGTATTCCTTGACGAGCCCGGCAATCTCGAGCAACGATTCCGAGCCATTGCCGTCTCCGGAGGGCGCAGCCCGGTCGGCCGCCGCGACGATAGGAGCGGCCTGGGTAGCTGGTGCGAGCGCGGCCTGGGTGTCGGCGCCGGCCGGGCCAGTCGGTTGCGCGGACCGGTCCTGCTGTGCAGCCGCGGCGAGGATCTCGGCGGGAGTTAGCGGACCGTCCACCGGGTGCCAGCAGGAGTACAGGTGCTCTAGGTCCTTGCCGATCAGCGGCGGTTCCTCGGCGCGGCACTTGTCGGTGGCCAGACGGCACCTTGCGGCGAACCGGCAGCCCTCGGGCGGATGTCCTAGGTCCGGAGGCAGGCCGGGGATGCTGAGCAGCCGCAGGTTCCGGTCCTGGCTGAGCAGCGGGATCGAGGCGAGCAGCGACTGAGCGTACGGATGGTGCATGTGCTGGAACAGCTCACTGGTGAGGGCGGTCTCAACGATCCTGCCCGCGTACATGACGTTCACCCGGTCGGTGTGCCCGGCGATGACGCCCATGTCGTGGGTGATGAGGATCATCGCCATGCCGAGTCGGCTCTTCAGGTCGTCGAGCAGATCAAGGATCTGGGCCTGGATCGTGACGTCCAACGCGGTGGTCGGCTCGTCGGCGATCAGTACCTTCGGCTCGCAGGCCAGGGCCGTTGCGATCATCACCCGCTGCCGCATGCCGCCAGACAGCTGATGCGGGTAGTCGTCAAGCCGTTCGGCCGGTCTCGGCAGGCCGACTAGGGCGAGGACGTCGATTGCCCGCTGCGCCGCCTGCTGCTTGCTCGCCCCGCGGTGCTGCCGCACCGGCTCGGCTACCTGCGAGCCGATGGTCTTGGTCGGGTCCAGGGAGGTCAGCGGGTCCTGGAAGATCATCGCGATCTCGTTGCCGCGGACCTGACACATCTCCCGCTCTGGCAGCTCGGTGAGATCGACGCCGCTGAGCTTGATCGAGCCGCCGACTATCTCGCCGCCGGGCGGCAGTAGCCTCATGATCGACAGCCCGGTCATCGACTTGCCGCAGCCGGACTCGCCTACCACGCCGAGCGTTTCTCCCGGCTCTAGCCGCAGATCGACGTTCCCGACTGCCTGGATCGTGGTCGTGCTCTGCTTGATGTGCGTCGAAAGGTTGCTGATCTCAAGTACGGGGGCCACGTACCGTGCTCCTCGCTAGCCGGGGTTGTCCTGACACCAATGGTCGCGGCAGGCATACAGGCGGCGACGCCATCACCGCCGCCGAAGCCGGACGTCGAGCGCGTCCCGCAGCGCGTCGCCGACCAGGTTGAACGCCATTACCGTCAGCACGATGCAGATGCCGACCGGGTACACCTGCCACCAGTAGCCGTCCAGCAGCCTGCTCGTACCGTCGGACAGCAAGTCGCCCCAGTCGATGATCGGGAAGTTGAGGCCGAAGCCCAGGAAGCCGAGCACGGAGACCAGCAGGATCGCGTCGGCGACCTGGAAGGTGATGTTGACGACCACGACGCTCAGCGCGTTGGGAATCAGGTGCCGCAGCACCAGCCTGGATCTCTTCGCTCCGGCAATCCTCGCCGCCGAGATGAAGTCCCGTACCCGCAGCGTGAGCACCTCGCCGCGGACCAGCCTGGCTGGCACCAGCCAGGAGAAGATGCCGATGATCAGCGCCAGCAGCAGAACCGTCGAGCCCCATCTCTGCCCGATGATCAGGACCACGAACAGCAGCGGCACCGCGAGGATCACGTCGACGATGCGCATCAAGATCCCGTCCAGGATGCCACCCGCAAGGCCGGCGATCGCACCCCACAGCGTGCCGACGACCGTGGCGATAGCCGAGGCAAGCAACCCGATCTCCAGCGAGGTCTGACCGCCAACCATCAGCTCACCGAGGATGTCGAACCCTTGCGAGTCGGTGCCCAGCGGCTGGCCGGCCCCCGGCGGCTGGTTGGCGTTGAGCAGCTCAGAGGTCGAGGTGTTTCCGTGGTAGATAACCGGGCCGAGCCAGCAGAACACGACGAAGAACACCAGCAAGCCGACGCCGATAACCGCGAGCCTGTTCTCGGCGAAGGCGCGCAGGCCAAGCCGCCAGCCGCTCTGGATGACGGTGACCTCGCCGCCTTCCGCGCTGGCCTCGGTGGTCGGCAGCGGGGTGAGCTGCACGTTGGGGAGCATCGGGGGCCTCCTCGATCTACGGGCGTGCGGTCATGCCAGCCGGATGCGCGGGTCGGCAACGGTGAGCGCGATGTCGGCGACGAAGTTGCCGATCACCGTGAGCACGCCGGCCATCATCGTGTAGGCCAGTAGCACCGGATAATCCAGGTCGTTGAGCGCGGTGATGAACATTACGCCCAGGCCTGGGTAGTTGAACACGTTCTCGGTGATCAGATTGCCCGCAAGCAGCAGCGGGATGGAAAGCCCGATCAGCGTCACCATCGGCAGGCAGGCGTTGCGGATCAGGTGCCGCCACAGCACGAGCCGCTCCGGCAGCCCTTTCGCGCGGGCCGCCTTGATGTAGTCCTGGGCCAGCGCATCCAGCGCGGACGAGCGCATGTATCGCGAGTACGACGCGACGGAGAGCATGACCAGCGTGGCCACCGGCAGGACCATGGCACGCGGATCCTCGATCGCACCTATCAGCGAACTGTTCTGGCTGACCGACGCCGGGGCGCCAACCGGGAAGATTCCCAGGCCGAGCGCGAAGATCTGGATCAGCAGCAGGCCGAGCAGGAAGGCCGGGAACGAGTAGGTAACGAACGCTGCGGTGGTCACTGCGTTGTCGCCGAGGGTGTTACGCCGCACGGCCTGGTAGATGCCCAGCGGGAAGGCAATGAGGATGGAGATCACCAGCGCAAGTCCGCTGAGATAGGCGGAGATCGGCGCGCGCTGGGCGAGCACGGAGTCCACGGATTCGTTGAGCTTGTAGGAATAGCCCAGGTTGCCGTGCAAAGTCAGCCAGAGCCAGCTCAGGTACTGCACGATGAACGGCCGGTCGAATCCGTGCGTCCTGTTCCACGACGCCACAGCGGCCGGTGACGCCTTCAGCCCGAGCACGGACCTCCCGGGCGCACCGCCGATCCAGTGCAGCATCCCGAAGATCAGCAAGGACAAGCCGATCAGGATGATGATCGACGTGCCAGCGCGCCGCAGCAGGTACGTTCTCATCGCGCGGACCTCCGATATGAGTCAGCAGCCAATTGGATTTGCGGTGAGTTGCTGGTTCCGGCCGGCGGCCCGCAGGCCGCCGGCCGGAAACGAGCAGTGATGGCTGTCGCTACTTAGTGAAGTACCACTGTTCCGGGTTGATGGAGAACTGCGTCAGTTCCCAGAACGAGGACTGCGGCCCCGACAGCTTGTTCGTCCACGCGTACACGTGGTCGGCCTCGGGCTGGAACAGCGCGGGCAGGTTCACCGCGAGGTAGGCTGCCTCGTTCTTCACAGCCGTTGGGTTACTGGCGTAGACCGAGTCGTTGATCAGCGTATTCGCCTGCGAGCTGCTGTATCCGCCGATGTCGAACGATCCGGTGGTGTTGAAGATGTCTTCAGTCGTCGGGTAGATGTCTTCGGAGAAGCCGCCGAAGTCTTCCATCTCCCACTTGTTGTCGTTAGCCGGGGCCGCCGGGTCGTCGTAGTCGCTGATGAGCGTCGTGAACGTCTCGCCCTTCAGCGTGACCGGAATGCCGGCGCTCTTGGCTGCCGATGCGAACGCGGTGTCCTCGGAGACGATCGCCGGCGAGGCGCTGTTGTAGAGCAGGTTGATCGTCAGCTTGGTGCCCGCCGGGATACCTGCCCCGCAGTCGGTTGCCGCGGTGCCGGCCTTCGAGCAGGTCTGCACACCGCCGACAAGCTTCCAGCCATGTGCGGCCAGCACCGACTTCGCCGATGCGATGCTGTACGGATACAGGTCCTTGGTGGCGTTTGACGGAGTGTAGGGGCTGGCTGGCTCGGGCGGCACCGTACCGCTCGAAGCCACCGCATAGCCATCGTCGATGGACTTGATGTAGCCGGCATTGTCCACCAGGTGCGCGAGTGCCTGACGGACATAAAGCTGGCCCACGATGTTGTTCCAGTCCGACGTCGTGTCCTTGAAGTTGAACACCATGTAGTCCCAGCCGAAGTCCGGATAGCCGAACACGGTGTAGCCCGACTTCTGAAGGTGCGGGATCGTCGGGTAGTCGTCGCTCGGCACCAGGCCAACGTCAAGTGCGCCGCTCTGGAGCGCCGCGTACTCGGCGGAGTCGGATGTGTAGGCCACTTCCTCGAACTTGCTGATGGTCGGCTTGTCCGGGCCGGTATAGGCCTTGTTTGGCACCATCGTGTTCGCGTCGGTGCTCGCGTTGAACGAGGCCAGCTTGAACGGACCGTCGACCACCTGCCACACCGGGTTCGTGGCGTAGGTAGACAGCTTCAGCGCCTGCGAATTGAGGTACTTGTAGACGGCCTCGCACTTCGCCCACTTGTCGGCCGCGCTGTCGGCCAGGCAGCCGCCACTATCGGCGGCGTTGCCGAACTTGGTCACATCCCAGGCCAGCGGCATGGGTGTGATCACTGCAAGCTGGTCGTAGAAGGTGTAGCTCGGGTTGTAGGCCTTGGTCAGCGTGATCTTGACCTGGTACTTACCCGTAGCGGTGATGCTCGCCACGTTGCTCGGGTATAGCCCGGGCGTGTAGTCGCCGTAGTTAGCCGGGCTCAGCGTTACCGCGCCTTCGAGCAAGTGGTCGAAGAAGACCACGTCATCGGCATCGACCGACTCGCCGTTGGACCACTTCCAGGTGGAGTTCAGGTTGATGGTGATGGTCTTGTTGCCATTGCTGAACACCGGCTTCTGGCCAATGCTCTCGGCGTAGTCGACGCTCAGCGAGTGCCCGTCCGGCGTCCACCAAAGGGGCCGGTACATCAGCGCCTGGAACTCCCCAGCCGTGTACACGGACAGATCAGAGGGGGGCGTAATCGGGAAAATGTAGTTGGGGGTAGCGCCGGCTGCCATGCCAAACGTAACGGTGCCACCGGACACCTTCTTTGCGGCAGGTGCGGGGATGTCTCCGTATCCCTTGGCGGCCGCCTGGCCGGTGGTGTG
>Ga0335072_10015967_pt1 | contig 10648 bp, 9 predicted proteins | sample Lox_Sample_21_FD_206725 | JGI IMG/M metagenome (GOLD analysis project Ga0335072, IMG submission 206725) | Soil microbial communities from Loxahatchee National Wildlife Refuge, Florida, United States - Lox_Sample_2.1 | ecosystem: Environmental > Terrestrial > Soil > Wetlands | place: USA: Florida... | reverse complement strand
ACCCGCCACGCTGGCCCGCCTCGCCGAGATCCCCAACATCGTCGGCGTGAAAGAAGCCAGCGGCAACATGACGCAGGTCGCCGAAGCGATCGCCTTGGTGCCTGAAACGTTTCTCGTGCTTTCCGGCGACGACGCGGTCACGCTTCCCATCATCGCGCTCGGCGGCGTCGGTGTCGTCTCGGTCGCCTCGAACGAAATCCCTAACGAAATGGCCACGCTCACCCGCGCCGCTCTGAACAACGATTGGACCACCGCGCGCGCACTGAACCGAAAATATCTGCCCTTGATGCAAGCCAACTTCATCGAATCGAGCCCGCTGCCGGTGAAAGCCGTCCTCACCATGATGGGCAAAATCGAGGAAGTCTACCGCCTGCCATTGCTGCCCATGCGTCGCGACACACGTTCGCGCCTGCAAAAAGTCGTCACCGAAATTGGACTCATCAGCAAGCCCGCCGGACCCGCCGCCGAGGCACCAGAATTTTTCATCTACGAAAATTGGGCTGCCGGCCCGCACAAAATCGTTCTGCACCGCGGCTCCTGCGGCCAATGCAGCCACGGCAAAGGACGCCCCGCCGGACACGACCAGAACCATTCCCGCTGGCACGGCCCCTACCCCACACTCCCCGAAGCCCGCGAAGCCGCCCACGCCATGTCCAACGTCCTAATCCGCAGCGAGTGTAAATGCGTGTAAGAGCGATTGCAGATTTGTGATTGCAGATTGCAGATTTCACGGCAACTCCCTTGCCCTGTCATCCTGAGCGAAGCGAAGGACCCCACGCAAGCAGGCACCATCAGTGGCTCATAAAGGAGTTTCTAAATTGGCACTCGTGCTCCGAGCTGATCTCCACCTTCCCCATTTCCCGTATACTTTTCCCGCATGCAATCCCTGAAATCCTCCATCGAGCATCTCGCCGCGCAAGGCGAAGTCGAACACGACCCTGAAGCGCGCAAAGTTTTCCTCGAATTCCGCGACCAGCTCACTCAAGGCAAAATCCGCGCCGCCGAAAAAATTGCCAACAAATGGACAGTCAACGCCTGGGTCAAGCAAGGCATCCTCCTCGGATTCCGTCTCGGCGTCCTCGCCGACATGGGTGTCGGAACTTCGACCTCCGGCCTCTCCTTCGTCGACAAAGACACGTTCCCGGTCCGCCAGTTCACGATCTCCGATCGCGTCCGCGTCGTCCCGGGCGGCTCCTCCGTGCGCACCGGAGCTTACGTCGCGCCGTCGGTCATCTGCATGCCGCCCATGTTCATCAACGTCGGAGCCTACGTCGACGAAGGCACCATGGTCGATTCCCACGCGCTCGTCGGCTCCTGCGCACAGATTGGCAAACGCGTCCACCTGAGCGCCGCCGCGCAAGTCGGAGGCGTCCTCGAACCCATTAACGCCGCCCCGGTCATCATTGAAGACGACGTGCTCGTCGGAGGAAACTGCGGAATTTACGAAGGTACGCTGGTCCGCTCCCGCGCGGTCCTAGGCGCCGGCACAATCCTCACTCGCTCCACCCCGCTCTACGATCTGGTGAAAGGCGAAGTCTACCGCGCCACCGCCGACGCGCCGCTGGAAGTTCCAGAAAATGCCGTGGTAGTTCCAGGCTCGCGCGCCGTGAAAAAAGGCAAGGCCGAATGGAATCTTTCTCTCTACACGCCGGTAATCGTAAAGTACCGCGACGAAAAAACCGACAGAGGAATCGAACTCGAAGACTGGCTGCGATAATCACACCCGCTGACAGATGAGCTAGCCGCCCAAAGTAACGTTGACCGACTCAATCTGACACGCCAAGATCGTCTTCATGAGAAGCTTTGCGTCCTCGTGCATTCTTGCGATCTTTCCGTTTGGTATCGGCCTCTTTGCCCAGTCTCAGAACAGGTGTCGCATGGAAAATCTCCCTGTTCAAGCTCAGGGGCTGATCCGTAAAACCTTTCCCGGGTGGCGAATCAAGCTAGTGTCCGACCTCGAGTCCTACGACAAACAACTTTGGGAAAAGGCACACCCTAAGGACTGCCCTGGCCTTGCGATCGGCCATTTTCGGACGGCCGATCAGACCGACTATGCGCTGCTACTGGTACCCAATGAAGGAGTTAACGACGGTTCCAAGATATTCGTGCTGACCAAGTCGGAGAGGGCTGATACTTACTCTCTGAAGGTGTTGGATCATGCCGAGCAACAACCCGGCAGCAGTTCTGGACTTGTAATTTCCAAGGTACCACCCGGAAAATATTCGAGCTTCGACACGACTCAATCGGTAACGCTAAAAGCTGACGGAATCGAAGCGGAATGGCTCGAGCAATCCTCGATTTTGTATTACTGGAAGAACGGCAGATATCGAAAGCTTCAAACGTCAGACTAGCTCGGTTTCCACGGTCAACTTTCCTGCGCCGTTGAACGATGCGCGAATCAACGCTAACGTTTGCACCACCGCGTTTGCTCGCTTCAGCGCCTCCACCCCATACGTGCTCATAATCCCCACCACAGTCATCCCCCCCGCGCGCGCTGACTCAATTCCAGCCGGCGCATCCTCGATCACCAAACACTCCGCAGGCGAAAATCCAAGGCCCTCCGCGCCCTTCAAATACGGCTCCGGATGCGGCTTCCCATGCGTCACATCGTCCGACGTCACCAGCACCTCCGGCACAGGTAACCCGCAATAACGCAACCGATTCCTCGCCAACAACCTCGACCCTGAAGTGACCACGCCCCATCGCCCTTCCGGAATCGACTTCACTAGATCAATCGCCCCCGGCATCACCGTAACTCCCGTCTGATCGCCCGCCTCGCGATTCTCAATCGCGTCCGCCTCAGCCTCCGCATCCAGATGCGGTGCCACCCGCCGGATCACCTCAATCGTCCGCACCCCGTGCGCGATCGCCATAATCGCATCGCCATCTACGCCCTTGCGCGCAGCCCACTCCCGCCACTCGCGGTCCACCGCGCGCGTCGAGTCGACCAGCACTCCATCCAAATCAAAAAGTATGGCTGAACAGGAGAAAGTAGGCATCCCTATTTTTGTAACACAGCGTCGAACGCCACCGACATTTCGTAGAGAATCATCTTCCCCGTAGCGTCGGCGTCCCGCCGGCTGTCGCGGGGGCGTCTCGCCCAGAATCCACATGCTGATCACCGTCGGGTGGCCCATTTCTCGCTTCTTTTGCGAGAAGTGGGGACGCTAACTCTTCACCATCGGCAGCCCACTCGGCCCCGGCAAACTCAAAGCCCCATCCTGTGCCCGCTGACGCAGCGCCAGGTGCCGCGCGCGAAAATGCGCCCGTGCCCGCTCTCCCCACGCCCGCACGAACCAGTAATTCAGCCCCGCGCCAATCGCCGAACTCGCCAGCGGGATCACCCGTCCCGCCCACTTCTCTACGACTTCCGTACTGGCCCTCGCCGCAATCCTCTGGATGACGCGCGGCACAAATTTATTGATCACTTCCTTCTCCAGCACCTCGCGGCTCACGTCCACTCCCGCCGCGCTCGCCGCGGCAATCCACAACTCCGCAATCTCGTCGTCGGTATTGAATTCAAATCCGTAGATGAGACTCAGCTTCTGAATCGTCCGCATCGTGATCGCGGAAAGAATTCCGAGGTCCGGCACAATCGTTAATACCCCGCCCAACCCGAATCCCGCACCTTCGACCGCCGCCAGCTTCATTCCGCTGCGAATAATTGATTCCGCCACCGCATCCAACTCTCCGACCTCCAGCGAATACACTCCGTGATATCCGCTGATCGGCACCCGATACGCCGCGCGCAATTGCAGAAGAAATTTCTCCGGATCCACGCGCACCGTCGAGTAAGCGCGCGTCAACCCGCCCACCAGCGCGCCCTCCACCCTCCGCCGCAGCCACGATTTGCGCTCTTCCGCCATACTTCCAACCTTACCGCAGCAGCAACCAGAAAGCTATCGGGGAGAAACAGTGGCTAGTGATTGGTGATCAGCAACCAGTGTCTAGTGTCGAATCCACGGTTCCAGCGTAGAAGGCAGGTCACTCTTTCCATCCAGCCGATCGAAATCACGCAGAAGACTGATCGCGAATCACTAATCACTAACAACTGACCACTGTTCACTGATCACTGATCACTAGCCACTGACCACTGTTCCTCTGTGCTAGCATCATCTTTACTCAATGCCCACTGGAAAACTGCAAATCATCCCCTTGGGCGGCCTGGGCGAGTTCGGTATGAACTGCATGGCCGTGCGCTGGGGAGACGACATCCTTGTCATCGACGCCGGACTCATGTTCCCCGAAGCCGAACTCCTCGGCGTCGATATCGTAGTCCCCGACATTTCCTATCTCACCGAGAATCGCAGCAAAGTGCGCGGCATCGTCCTCACTCATGGCCACGAGGACCACATCGGGGCTCTCCCCTGGGTGCTCTCCGAACTCAACGTCCCCGTTTGGGGCACCGAGTTCACGCTGGCCTATGTTGAAGACAAACTCGACGAGCACGGCTTGCTCGACGACGCCGACCTCCGCGAAATGCGCCCTAACGAGCGTTTCAAGGTCGGACCGTTCACCGTCCATCCCATTCAAGTCACGCACAGCCTGGTCGACTGTGTTGCGCTCGCCATTCACACTCCACTCGGCGTCATCATCCACACCGGCGATTTCAAGGTCGACCCCACGCCCACCGACAACAAACTTTTCGACCTGCACACCTTCGCTGAATACGGCAAGACCGGCGTCCTCGCTCTGTTTCAGGATTCCACCAACGTCGAGCGCAAGGGATACACTCCCAGCGAGCGCGCCGTCCGCCGCAAGTTCGACGAGGTTTTCGCCCACACCAAGCGGCGGCTTTTTATTTCTTGCTTCTCTTCGTCGATTCACCGCATCAACCTGGCTGTGCAACTCGCGCACGAGCACGGACGCAAAGTCGCCTTTCTCGGCCGCTCCATGAACAACTCCGCCGAGATTGCCGAAGACCTCGGCTATATCGAGGTTCCAGAAGGCCTCGTCATCAATCCCGGCGAGATGAAGAATTTCCCGCCCGAAAAAGTCTGTGTCCTCATCAGCGGCACCCAAGGCGAGCCCATGTCCGCGCTCTCCCGCGCTGCCGTCGACAACCACAAGCACGCAAAGATCGAAAAGGGAGACACCGTTGTCCTCTCCAGCCGCATCATCCCCGGCAACGAAAAAACCATCTACCGGATGATCGACCACCTCTTCCGCCGCGAAGCCTACGTCATCTACGAAGACGGCACCTCGCCGCCCATCCACGTCAGCGGACACGCCAGCCAGGAAGAACTCAAGCTCATCATCAACCTGGTCAAGCCGCGCTACTTCATCCCCGTGCACGGCGAATATCGCCAGCTCAAACTCCACGCCGAAATGGCTGGGGCCATGCACAGTTCTGTCGGCAAAGTCATGCTCATCGAGAGCGGAGACGTTCTCGAATTCGACGAACTCGGCGCTCGCAAGACCACCCGCATCAAGGTAGGCCGCGTCTGCATCGACTCCGGCAACCGCACCGATGTGGTCGAAGATCTCATCATCAAAGATCGCCTCCATCTCAGCGAAGACGGCATCGTCCTGCCCATCATCGCCATCAACAAATTGTCAGGCGAAGCCGAGTCCGCTCCCGAGATCGTCACTCGTGGATTCAATCCCGGCGACGACGGCCTTATGGAGGGCGCGAAGCGCATTGTCGAAGACACGCTCGCCCACTCCAGCGAAGAAGAGAAAGGCGACTACGGCGTCATCAAAGAAAAAATCCGCGCCGACCTTAAGCGCTACATCTCGAAGCAAACTCAAAAACGTCCCCTCATCATGCCGGTGATTCTGGAGATCTGACTCTCGTGATCTTCTGCGCAGGAGAGCGATGAACAATGGGCGCCGCCTCCATCGCAGCCGGTCAATCCGATGTATGGCGTCCCGCGGCCAATCCCTGGCTCGTCGCCGTCGCGGTTTCCCTGGCGGCGTTCATGGAAGTGCTCGACACGGCCATCGCCAACGTCGCCCTCCCTCACATTGCCGGTAATCTCGGTGCCAGCAACGACCAAAGCACATGGGTCCTCACGTCCTACCTCGTCGCCAACGCCATCGTCCTCCCCATCACCGGATGGCTGGTCAGTCTCTTCGGACGCAAACGCTTCTTCATGACCTGCATGGCGATCTTCACCGCCAGTTCCCTGCTCTGTGGAATCGCCCCCAACTTGGGATTTCTCCTGCTGTTTCGCGTCCTCCAGGGCGCCGGCGGCGGAGGCCTGCAACCTATGGCGCAAGCCATCCTTGCTGACACGTTTCCTCCCGACAAACGCGGCCTTGCGTTTTCCATCTATGGCATCACCGCTGTGTGCGCGCCTGCCATCGGACCCACCCTCGGCGGTTGGCTCACCGACACCGCGTCCTGGCGGTGGATCTTCCTCATCAACTTGCCCGTCGGCCTTCTCACCCTGGCACTCGTGTGGCGATTAATCGAAGATCCGCCTGACATGCTTCGCCGTGCACGCTCTGCCATCAAGCTCGACTACATCGGCTTTTCTCTTCTCGCTATCGGAGTCGGCGCCCTTCAGATCATGCTCGATAAGGGCCAGGAAGACGACTGGTTCGGATCGCACTTCATTCTGACCTTGGCCATCGTCGCCTGCGTATGCCTCACCGCTTTGATCGTCTATGAATGGTTTCACGACGATCCTATTGTCGACGTGCGCCTGTTCAAAAACGCGAACTTCGCCGCCGCCAATATGATGATGTTCATGGTCGGCGCCATCTCCTTCGCAACCACCGTCCTCATGCCTCTGTTTCTTCAGACGCTGCTGGGTTACACCGCCGAGTCGGCTGGGATGGTTCTCTCCGTCGCGGCAGTCCTGCTCTTGATCGAATTACCGATTGTCGGCCGTTTGATTGGAAGCTTTCCGTTGCGGAATCTCATCGCCTTCGGTTGGATCACGCTCGCCGTCGGCATGTACCTCTCGACCAAGGAAATCGATCTGCTGATCAGCTTCCGCGCCGCCACCTGGCTCCGCATCGGTCAGTACTTACCACTGGGTTTCGTCTTTGTGCCCGCGACCACAGTCGCCTATGTTGGAATTCGCGCCGACAAGAGCAACGCTGTCGCTGGCCTCGTCAACTTCACAAGAAATATTGGAAGCAGTGTCGGCACCTCGATTGTGACCACCATGATCGTGCGCCGCTCGCAATTCCACCAATCCCGTCTCGTCACCAATACCAGCACAGGAAGCACAAGGTTTCAGGATGCCGTCAGCGGTCTCGGCCAGCAACTCGCCCATGCTGGACTAAGTCCCCACGATGCCCACGTCCAGGCCTTGGCCCGAATCTACGCCGCCCTTCAAGCGCAAGCCGCCGCCCTCGCCTACATCGACACCTACTGGGTCCTCGGCATCGCCGCTGCAGTTATGTTCCTCTTGTCTTTCGTCCTGAAGAAAAACGATCCCCGCGTAAGACCCGGCACCCGCATGACCCACTAACTTCTCCAAGCTCCCTCTGTCATCCTGAGCAACGCGAAGGACCCCGTCACTGCCAGCCCGACCAGAACCGTTTCAAGGCATTCTCCCGATGCACCTCAGGCCCCGCCTTCCGCACACGCGACGACCCCAGTAGCGTGACACCTGCCCTTAACGATACCCTGTGCCGTAGACACAGACTGAGAGACGGAGAAGAGCACCTTGGAAACTTGGGCGTGTTCGCAATGTGGACAAACTCACACGGAAGCACCCCGAAGCTTTGCCTTCCGTGCTCCGTGGCCTTGGTACATCACACCCAAGAAAGAACGCGAACTACATTGCACGTTAACCAAGGATTACTGCACCCTGTTCGACGAGGACTTCTTCATACGGGGATGTCTGGAAATCCCGATCATCGGAGAGCCCGAACCTTTAATCTGGGGAGTCTGGGTCTCGCTGAGCAAGGAGGATTTCGAACAGTATCGAACAAATTGCCCCGATCCAATTCACTGTGGGCAGCCTTATTTTGGCTGGCTATGTTCTCGGATTCAGATGTATCCAGACACACTGCTCTTGAAAACCCATGTCCACTTGCGTGGAGTCAACGCACGTCCATTGATTGAACTGGAACCAACCGACCATCCACTTGCTGTCGAACAGCGCAACGGCATCACCACCGCTCGGGTTCGCGAGTTAGGTGAACTTTTCGAACACAAATGGATGCATCCCGAGTGGGACAAAAAGGGATTCTATGGCGGTGCCTCGTAACTAATCTTATGGCGCAAAGACTTGTTGAACTAGAGGACCTCCACTCCGCCCGCACCCGCCTCCAAGGCATCACTACCCACACACGCCTGATCGAATTCGATCAGACCATGGAACAAGGGGTGCCCCATGTCTCCTCGCCTTCGCGAGACATGGGAACTCACGCCCCCGCCCGCCGGCTCTATCTCAAGCCCGAAAACCAACAACCCATCGGCGCCTTCAAACTCCGCGGAGCCTACAACAAAATCGCCTCGCTCTCCGACGAAGAACGCCATCGCGGCGTCATCTCCTACTCCAGCGGCAACCACGCCCAAGGTGTCGCCTACGCCGCCTGCGCCCTGAAAACAAAAGCCGTCATCGTCATGCCCAACAACGCGCCCGCCATCAAGCGCGAGGCAACGGCCGCCCTCGGTGCCGACATCGTACTGGTAGGTCCCAGCAGCACCGAGCGTCAGCTCAAAGCCGAAGAACTCGCCGCGCGCCACGGATACGTCATCGTGCCTCCCTACAACGACGAAAAAATCATCGCCGGACAAGGCACCATCGGATTAGAAATCCTCGAAGATCTGCCCGATGTCGAAGCTGTCTTCGCGCCCGTCGGCGGCGGAGGGCTCATCAGCGGCGTCGCCACCGCTATCAAACTCACCAATCCCAACATCAAAGTCATCGGCGTCGAACCTGAACTCGCCGCCGACGCCCAAGCGAGCCTGCGCTCCGGAAAAATCGTCACATTCCCCGCCGAACAGGTCACACGTACCATTGCCGACGGACTCCGTACCCAAAGCATCGGGCCCATCAACTTCGAGCACATTCGCAAATACGTCGACGACATCGTCACCGTAACCGAAGACGAAATCCGTCATGCCATGAGAGTGCTGGCCGCAAATCCCGACACCATAGCCGAACCCAGCGGCGCCGTAGCCACCGCCGGATTCCTCTTCCGCCAGGATCAATTGCCAAAAGTAACTGCGAACGTAGCCATAATCAGCGGCGGCAACATCGAGCCCAAAATGCTCCAGGAGCTCCGCCATGAATGAGGCCGTGTGCAAAAAAGAAGATGCCTCCGCCTCTCGCCTGTGGACCCCTGTGTCCGCCGTGGTGAACGCCTTTCCGATGGCGCAGACTTTTCCTCAGCCTCCCGACGTTCAAATAACCTTGACTTCAAATCCACGAACGACGATTCTGAGTACCACTCACAAAGCCATGACGAAAGCGCCCCACAGCGACGTTAACTCCTTTAAGCACAAGATTTTGCCCGCAAGTGATTGTACCTCTAAGATTTTTTCGAGATTTCCCCCTAACTTGATGATTCCAATAGACCGGGGGGGAGGGGGGGTACCCCCCTCGAAGCGGCGATTCCCATTTCGGGAATCGCTGCTTCTCATCGCCGTTCTCGCCTCTACCCTTTTCTTTTCCACAGCCCAAGCCTCCGCACAAGCGCAACGCGGCACGCTGGTCCACGAAGAAACCATCCGCGTTTCGCCCAGCGATGACGTCGCCAAACTCGGCGAAGCCGGACGCGGCCACGAACTCGTCGTCCTCGAAACCAGCCGCGACTGGGTTCACGTGGAAGCCATCATCCGCGAACCGAAGAAGGATGCCGACGAAGATCATCCCGAATCCGAAGGCAAGACCATCACCGGATGGATCCCCGCCAAAGCCTTCGTAGGCATGAACACTCCCAACGGCGACAAGATTATTTTCGGCGAGGCCGCCGACTCCGAAGATCAGGCCAGCCGCCGCCGCGGACGCCGCGACGCCGCCCAGGACGCCCTTCGCCTCTACTACCGCGTCTACGATTTGTTCCCCACTTCGCCTCTCGCCGCGGAGGGACTCTATCGCGCTGCTGACATCCGCTGGCAGATCGAGCGCTCCGACGTGCTGACGCGGCCCTCCGCACGCGAGCGCGAAGCCTACATGCGCGGTCAGATCGATGAAGAGTGGATGAAGATGGTGATGAAGAAATTCCCCGGCACAAAATGGGCCGACCTCGCCGCCTTCCACCTCATCGAAAACAAGCTCTGCGGCGATTGGCAGGGCGCGTCGAAGTGTCCGGAAAAAGAAGCCGACATGTACGAGAAATACGCGAGCGAACACGAGCAGTCGCCTGCCGCGCCCGAGGCCTTGTACAACGCCGCCTGGCGCCGCTCCGCGCTGATCGAGATCTACAAAACCGAAGCCAACCAGAAAAAATCCGAAGAATCGAAGACGCGCGCGCTAGCCCTCGCGCAGAAAATCATCAGCCAGTACTCGCAAAGCGATTGGTCATTTCGCGCGCACGATCTGATGTTCTACGTCCAGCAAGGCGTTCCCACCTTCGGCAACGCGGCAAATTAGTTTTTTGGTTTGTCATCCTGAACGTAGGAACTGGATCGCGCAGCGAGCCAGTTCCGAAGTGAAGGACCCCTATCACGCCGATACAACCGAGAATGCCAAAGGGAACTCCCACGCTGCCCTCGGGCAGATCAGCCGCAATCACA
>Ga0335072_10015966_pt1 | contig 10648 bp, 12 predicted proteins | sample Lox_Sample_21_FD_206725 | JGI IMG/M metagenome (GOLD analysis project Ga0335072, IMG submission 206725) | Soil microbial communities from Loxahatchee National Wildlife Refuge, Florida, United States - Lox_Sample_2.1 | ecosystem: Environmental > Terrestrial > Soil > Wetlands | place: USA... | reverse complement strand
TCCGCGCGGACATCCCCGGGCGCTTCGCGCTCGAAGAACGCCTGGGCCATCTGCGAGCGCCCCGCGTTGTGGGTGCAGATGAACAGCACGTACTTCATCGCGGCACTCCGGTCGTCGTCATGCCGCGGATAGTATCCATTGACAAACGTCAGTTCAATAGGTATATGTAGATTGATGAACGTCAATTTGGAGCTCACCCCGAAGCAAAAGCGCCCCAACGGCCAGCCCTGCTGCGAACCCGTCGTCTACCCCGACGTCGAGCGCGAGGAGGCGGTCCGGATGGCGGCGGTCGCCAAGGCGCTCGGCGACCCCGTCCGCATCCAGCTCGTCGATGTGCTGCGCAAGCACGCCGGGAAGGTGTGCGTGTGCGAGCTCGTGCCGCTGTTCGACCTCTCCCAACCCACCGTCTCGCACCATCTGAAGGTGCTGCGACAGGCCGGGATTGTCGGCTCCGAACGACAGGGCCTGTGGGCCTACTACTACGTGATCCCCGAAGCCCTGAAGGAGCTATCGACATGGCTGAGCTGACCAACGAGTGCTGCACCCCCGCTGCGCAGGAGACCTGCTGCGAGCCGGTCGCGAAGCCCTCATGCTGCGGAGACAGCCACGCCGGCGGGTGTGGCTGTGCTGCGGGCGCCGAGCCGGCGTTGACGGTCGGTGCCGTTGCGTCGGGAGGAGACATTCGCGAAACGGTTCGTGCGAAATACGCGGAGGCCGCCAGGTTGGCTACCGGTGGCGAGTTTCCCCAGGCCCGGGCGCTGGAGTCCGAGGCGGGTAGGGACGAGGATTTCTATGGCTGCAGCCCGGCCGATCGGACCGGCGTGTTCGGGTCCGCGCTCTACGACGAGGCATCCCGTGAAGAGGTGCCCGATACCGCCGTCATGGCGTCGCTCGGTTGCGGCGTCCCGACCGCCGTGGCCGATCTGCACGAGGGCGAAACGGTCCTCGATCTAGGGTCGGGCGGCGGCGCCGACGTTCTCATCTCCGCTCGCCGAGTGGGGCCGACAGGCAAGGCGATCGGGCTCGACATGACGGACGAGATGCTCAAGCTCGCGCGGGTCAACGCCATCGAGGCCGGCGTCGAGAACGTCGAATGGGTGAAGGGGTACCTGGAGGACATGCCCCTCGACGACAACTCGGTCGACGTGGTGATCTCCAACTGCGTGATCAACCTGTCGGGCGACAAGCCGAAAGCCCTCGGACTCGTGAACGCGAGCGCTCCCCCAGCGGGGTGCGGACTCAGCGAAGCCGGGTTCGGATCACAGCTGCGGCGCTTCCGCCAGCTCTCCGGGCACGTCACCAGCCTCGAGCCCACACCAGGCAAAGTCATCGCACAGTTCGGAGCGGTGATTCCCGGTGATAGCCGATCACGTGCTCGCTTCGGGACGACCAGCAGAAGCAAGCGCGTCGTGGCCGCTGGCTCCTCCAAACAGCGACCGAGTTCAGACGTAGCGCGCCAACGCAAGACCGGGTCTCCAGTCGCGGTGGCGGTCCGAGCCTGACAGTCGCCACAAGCGGGGTCCAGCGTTCACGCTGATTCGATCCGCGGAGCGTTCAGATCTGAGCCGGCGTTCTCGATGCGAGAGGTGGACGCGGAGCTCTGCACGTCCCCGACTGCACCGGCAAGCACCGCGGCCGTTCAAATGAAATCGCCCGTTCAGCCGTCATTCTTGTCACCTCGTGCCGCCTCCACACGCTGCCTCGCCCAAATCAGGCTCTTCTCCGCAATCTCTACCGCCGCGCCGCGGTCGAGGGTCGCGTTTATGTCGTCGTAGCGCGTGGCGACTGCCCACGGAGATAGCGCGTTGGCGTCGTGAAGCTCGTTCGGAAACGGGTCCGGCCCGGTTGCCACGAGCCGTGTCAGAAGATCAAGGTCATGCGTCCTCGGTATCTCGAAGCCGCGGACGGCGAGCACTGCTTTGAGTGATTTCTCGATCGCCTGCTGGGCATGGAAGCCCACGACATCGTCGTGTTGATTCGCATCGTCTGCGAGCACGCGCGCGGCCGACAGATCCGAGGCCGCCTTCCCGAGCAACAGGTCTGCGACCTCGACTTCCTCAGGTGTCGGCAAGAACCCGGCCCTCGCGCAACGCGCGCTCGACCATGGTGCCTCGAACAGACGCCCGCCGCCCAGCTCGTTCGCGATCAATGACAACGACGTCGATCGGTACGAGCAGGTCCCCCAGCTCGGTGCGAAGGCGGACAGACTCCCGCGCGGCGTCTGCGACTTCGGGCTCGATCACGAGAATGTCGTAGTCCGAGCCCTCGTCGGCTTCCCCACGGGCGTGCGATCCGAACAGCACGACGCGCGAGTCCCTCGGCGCCGCCCGAGCCAACCGAACTCCGATCTCCTCGATGACCTCCGCCGATGTCATGTGTCGCTGATCGTACCCCCGCATCCGGCCGTCGCCGTGGCAACACCGGTGGCAACATCCACCCCGTCCGATGCCTCCGGGGCGTCCGCAGAACCTCGCAATTTGGACGAATCGGACGCCAGCCCACGCGCCTACGCGGGCCGTTCAAGGTTGAGGGCCTTGTGGACCGTAGGGTCCGTGGAGGTTCGAGTCCTCTCGGGCGCATGACGAAAGCCCTGCATAGCGGGGCTTTCGCTATGTACGGCAGTCGCGCTGGCTTCTGTCCGTAGCCGTGGGTACAGTTGCCACGTGGCGAATACGCACACTCGTACCCATGTCTGGCAGACACGGTGTGGGTAGAGCGCCAGGGTCCAGCGTGAGCGTCCGGTACCGCAGCGACGGCGGGGAGACACGTCGGCGTGACGCCTCCCGGCCGGCAGCTCCGCAGGCGGGGGGCCGGAGCCTGTCCGCTTGACGGCCAAGGCTGACCGCCACACGAACGCGGTGATCCCGGGCAACAAACGACGCGGGAACCGCCGTCGGTCCCACCCGAAAGGCTGACCGTGGAGTTCCTGGTTGAGTTCGAGATTCAAGTTCCCGGCGGCGCGCCAGAATCGGAGGTCCAGAACCGGGAGACCGCGGAGGCGACAGCCGCGGCCAAGCTGGCTCGCGAGGGCCACCTCGTAAGGCTGTGGAAGTCATCACGCGCGGCTGCGGATGGCAAAGCCGTGGGCTTGTATCGCGCCGACACCGAGGCCGAGCTCGACGGTTTCCTCGGCGCCCTGCCCCTGAACGACTGGATGCAGGTCACGGTCACGCCACTTGAGCCGCACCCGAACGACCCGACGAGCCCGCGGCCGGGCAACTTCCGGCTTCCGGATCCGCAGCTGAAACCCGTCTACCGCCTCGAGGCCATGCTCGGGGAACCAATCGAGCTCGGCGCCAGCGGCCGCGGCCACCGACGGATCGTGCCGCTGACCGGAGGATCATTCGTTGGCCCTGCGATCAACGGAAGGCTGCTTCCCGGCGCCAGCGCCGACTGGCAGACGGTGCCGGCAGACGGCACGGCGCTCGGCGACATCCGCTACACCCTGCAGACCGACGGCGGCGACGTGTTGTACGTCCAGTCACGGAGCGTACGGCACGGCAGCGCCGACGTGCTGGCCCGGCTGGCTCGAGGCGAGGACGTCGATGCGAGCGAGTACACGTTCCGCGCCTCGACCCAGATCGAGACGGCCGCCGCCGCCCTGGATTGGCTGAACAAGGGGGTGTTCGTCAGCGTCGGCGGACGCGGGCCGGGCGCCGTGGTCTACGAGACGTACCTCGTCCAATGAACGCGCCGGTCGCGATCATCATGGTCGCGTCGTAGCGCATCGGCAGCGTCTCCTAGCGCCGGAAAGCCCACCCATGCGCGCAGCCGGCGACGACTACAGGATCCAGAACGCCACCACGGCGTATTGCATCCCGGCGGCGGCGATCACCAGCGAGTGGAACAGCTCGTGGTAGCCGAACACGCTCGGCGCCGGGTCCGGTCGCTTCCGCGCGTGGATCACGCCGCCGGCGCTGTACAGGATGCCGCCCAGGGCCAAAGCTGTGACGGCGGGAATCCCAAGACGACCCACGAGTTCCGGGGTCGCGATAACGGCGATCCAGCCGATCGAGATATACGTCGTCGCGCCGAGCCAACCCGGGGCGTCGATCCACGCCAGCTTGAACACCGCTCCCGCGAGCGCCGCGCACCACACCGCGATCAGGATCACCGCGCCTAGGGTGCCGTGCAGCACGAGCAGCGAGAACGGCGTGTAAGTGCCGGCGATCAGCACGAAGATCATCGTGTGATCGAATCGACGCATCCAGCGGCGAGCAGCCAACGTCCTCCAATCGACGCGGTGGTACAGCGCGCTGGTACCGAACAGCCCGACGACACTCAGCGCATACACCGCCACCGCCAGCCGAGCGCGGACGGACCCCGCTTCGAGCACCAAGCCGACGCCGGCGACGACCGACACCGCGAACGCCCATTGGTGAAGGACCCCGCGCAGCCGTGGCTTGAGCACTGCGTCAAGAGTCCCAGCCGCCGTCACTCGGGAGCTCTACCGATCTGGCTCGTGGCCGGTTGCACCTGCCGAGACTGCAACAGATCAGTCTCGTCCGTCCGCTTGCGTGCCTCCTTCTTTGCCTGCTTGTCCCGCCGTCGCTCGCGAAGCTTCTGCTCACGGGCGAGCTTCGCAAACGTCGTCTTCTTCTTCCCGCCTGAGGCCATGGCCGTCCGTCCTTTTTTCTTGAAGTCTCATCGCGGGCGCCCGTCAGGGCGCCCAATCAGCCACCGGGTCAGCGACCCCGCCGCCAATGACGGGCGACGGCATGCCGCCAGGATCCAGCAGCACCCCCCGGTGCGGCGATTCGCGAGCTAGATCAGCTGGACGTTTGCGGCCGCCGGGCCCTTCTGGCCCTGCTCGGCGTCGTAGGACACCTTCGCGCCCTCGGCAAGCGACCTAAAGCCGCTGCCGGCGATCGCTGAGTGATGGACGAACAGGTCCTTGCCGGCCTCGTCGGGCGTGATGAAGCCGTAGCCCTTGTCGTTGCTGAACCACTTCACGGTTCCGGTCGCCATTGCATTCCCTCCGGGGAGATCGTGTGCTGCGAAACGCGGGAGGTGCAAAAGCAACAACAACGAACGCGGGCACGCCTTCGCCGAGCGTTCCGCTCGGCACGAGAGCCTGAGTCTATACCTCGATCTCCGCCACCCGAACGGATCCTGCGCGCGGCTCGCTCAGGTACCGGGTGTCGATCTGTGGACAGTGAGTTACCCGTCGCCGGGCGGAGTCTCGACCGTGCTCCTCCGACTCGATCGCGACGTCCAGCTCCCGGGCCACTCGATCTACCCGTATTCGTGTGCGCTCCCAGCGATGTAGGCTTGAGCTCAGTCGAAAGAGGGCCGGTCCGGATGCATCCGGACGAAGATCGATCCACTGAAGCAGCCAGGCACCCTGCCGCGTCTCAGAAGCCGCGGCGCGAGTCGAACGAGTTGGTGCTCGTCGCTATGGAACGCGAACGAGTGGCCGCGGAGCGCGAACACATCGCCGAGGAGAGGGAGGAGCTTGCCGCGGAGCGTGAGCGGCTGGCGCTCGGGCGCGAGCGGCTGACCGAGCCGCTTGAGTGGCGAGTTGAGCGCCTCGACGAACGTGAGGCAGACGTGGAAAGGCGTGAGCGCCTCGCGAACGAGCGCGAGCGTTTGGCGGATAGGCGGGAGCGGATCGCGGACGAACGCGAGGGGCTGGCCGGCGTGCAGGAACCCACTGCCAATGAGCATGAAACGCTGATGAACCGGCGCCAGCGGACATCAAAAAAGCGCGAGCTGGAGCATCTCGAGCGTGTCGGGACGAGGCTCGAAGGCGAGCGGCAGGCCGAGCGCAGACAGGGGCCGGCGACCCACCGGACGACCGCCGACATGGAGCGGGAAGAGGCAGCCGCCCACCGGCGCGAACATTTAGCCGAGGAGCGGGAGCGGATCGCGGACGAGCGAGAGCGCCTCGCCGATGCCCGGGAGTTCGCCGCGGACGAGCGGGAGCGGCTAGCGGACCAACGCGAAGGGACCGCGGAGTGGCGTGAGACGGAGCGTCGGGACCGTGCCGAGGCCGCGGTCGAGCGGCGTCGGCAGGCAGAGAGAAGAGAGCAGGCGCAGATCAACCGGGAGATCGCTGCGAGCGAGCGCGAGATGGATAGGGACGACAGGGTCGAGGAGGCCACGCGGGACGGCGGCAATGGCGACGGCGACGCGGAAGAAGGCGTCGACGCCGTCGCGCCACATGAAAGACCCTGAGCCGCTCGAGGTGCCGAACGGCCGGCTCGACCCGCCGCTTTCGATCAAGACGCCGAGTCCACTCGGCACGAGCGCAGCGTCCCCGACGCGTCCCTGCGGGCCGCCATGACCGACGGGTGGCGGGCAACTCGACAGTCGAATGGTTCATCATCACCGGACGATGCGCGCGGGGATGAGACGTGCGTGCTTGGTGGCGGCGGCCGTGGTCCTGGCCGTGCTCGCCGGCGCCCCGGCGACGGGCGCCGCGGCGACCAGGGCCGCGTCAGCGCCGGTTTTGCGCCCGGTCGTGCTGCCGCGTGACCACGGCGCTCATCCGGCGTTCCAGGTCGAGTGGTGGTACACGGCGGGAACTGTGGCCGGTCCCCACGGTCGGGATTTCTTCTGGTTTGCCACCGTGTGGGCCGGTCTCGGGTTCAAGCTGGCCAAGGTCAACGTGGTCGACCTGCGCGCCGACCGGATCGTGCTCTCTCGGGACTACGTGGCCGCTGGGGCGCTGCGACCGGGCCAGACCCGCTTCCCGGTGCAGGGCTTCACGCTCGGATGGCGGCCGACGGGACGGTTCGGACGCTGGGCGGTGGACGCGTCCGTCCCCGGGACCGGACGACTCCAGCTCAGCCTGACGCCGATCCAGCCCTACGTGCTCAATGGCACCGATGGGATCGTGCCGGAGGGCCCCGGAGCGAGCTCGGCCTATTACTCCGACCCGCGGCTGGCCGCCCAGGGCACGCTCGTGCTGGGCGGCCACCGGACCGCGATCGGCGGCCAGGGCTGGTTTGACCACCAATGGGGCAACTTCGCGACCGACAACGCGTCCTGGCACTGGAATTGGTTCGCCTGCCAGTTCACGAACGGCAGCGACCTGATGCTCTACCAGTTCATCACCCCCACAGGCCAACCCACCGGCGTGCAAGACGCCACCTATGTCCCGCGCCACGGTTCGGCCACCCACCCCGACAACTTCACCGTCACACCCCTGACACCCGCGATCCGTCCCGCGGGCGCAACCGGCACCTACCCCCTACGGTGGCGCCTGACGGTTCCATCCAGGCACCTGAACCTCACCCTCAAGGCCCGCGCGCGTCACCAATTCATCACCAACCAGTACCTCCCGGGCTTCTGGGAAGGTGCCTCGACGATCACTGCCGGCACCCCTGGCACCTGCATCGTCGAATCCACCCGCGAGACCGCGAGCGGCGGCTTTTGAGGCTGTCTCTCATCGTGCCGCCTTGCCGTCGTGGTCGGCGAGCCGACCGAGCCCGGCCCCTACCCGAAGCCGTGATCGCGCTACCCGGCGGCACCCCTCGCCCGGGTCCAGCAGGCGCTCGAGGCCGGATTCAAGAGCCTGAAACTGCACGAAACGGCACGACTACTCGACGAACTGCTCACCCCCGTCAATGTCGAATGTCGCGCCCGTGACCGCGGTGTTGGTCATCAGATGAACCGCCAGCGCAGCGACGTCGGCCGGTCCGACGACGCGTTTGATGGGCAACGTGGCACGGAGCTGCTCGCGCCGCTCGTCGAGCCCGCCGCCGAGGATCGATGCTGACAACGGCGTGTCGACGAAGCCGGCGGCGATCAGATTCACGCGTACCGGTGCGAGTTCGAGCGCGAGCGCGGCGACGAAGGGAGGCATTACGGCGGTGGCCGCGGACGCGATGCCGACCCCGGGACTGATCCGCCGGCCGCCGGTCATGCCCATGAGCAGCAGCGTGCCACCGGATTTCATCTTGCCGACGGCATGACGCGCGACCTCCAGCCCCAGGACCACCCGGTCGCTGATCGCCGCCCGCACCCCGGCCGGGCTCATCTCCAGCAGTGGCCCGTAGTGCGGCCCGCCGGCCGTGACCATGACGTGATCGATCTCGTCCGGCAGACCGTCGAAGAATCCGGCCAGCGCGTCAGGGTCGCTGGCGTCAAACGCGGCGACGCTCCGCGCTCCTACCTCGCGCGATGCGTTCTGGAGCCGCTCGGCGTTCCGGCCGGTGAGGATCACCTCGGCGCCCTCAATACGCGCTCGTCGGGCAGTCTCGAGGCCGATCCCGCTGCTCCCGCCGATCAAGATCACCATCCGCCCGAGCAGCTGTTGTTCTCCCATGGCCGGAGCGGTACTGGTTGCGGTGCTCATCGCTCCTCCAACGTTGGTTTTGGAGATGATCGCTCAGCGGAGCCGGCAGAGGTTCATCCTGGCGCGGGTCGTCATAGTGCGCTCGTGGCCAGGGCACTTGGGATCGACACGGTGCTGCTCCCAGCTGATCGAAACTCGATCCTGATGCGCCATTGGTGAGCCAGCCGGCAGCCCCACCCGCCGAGGAGCGATCCGGCTGGAGTCCGTTGCGCTTCGGCGCCTTCCGTCGCTGGTGGCTCGCGAACCTGACCTCGAACGTCGGCAGCTGGATGCAGACGGTGGCGGCGCAGTGGGTGATGACCACGCTCACGACTTCCGCGCTGCTGGTCGGCGCGATTCAAGCCACGAACCTTCCGGTGCTCCTGCTCGCCGTCCCGGGTGGCGTGCTCGGCGATCTGCTCGATCGCAAGAAGCTGATCATCGCCGGCCAGACGATCATGCTGGGATCGGCGGCCGCGCTCGGCGCGCTCGACGTGGCGGGACTGGTGACCCCCGCCGTGCTCTTGATCCTGCTGTGCGGGATCGGAGTTGGACAGGGACTGACCGGACCGATCGCCCAAACGCTCCAACCCGAACTCGTCCCAGCCTCGGAACGCCCGCAAGCGATCGCGCTGGGGTCGGTGAACCAGAACCTGGCGCGCGCGATCGGGCCGGCCATCGGCGGGCTGCTGCTGGCCGCCACGAGCGCCGCGCTCGTGTTCTTCGTCAATGCGGCGTCATTCCTGGCGGTGATCGCCGTGGTCGCGTCGGTTTCCGTTCCTGGACGCATCCTCGCGCTCCCACGCGAGCACGTTCGCTCGGCGACGCGAGCCGGTGGCCGGTTCGTCCGCAACTCTCCGGCGCTGCTCGCAATAATGGCCCGGGCGGCGGCGTTCGGGTTCTTCGCCACCGGTGTCTGGGCACTGCTTCCGCTCGTGGCCCGCCACACGCTGGGGCTCGGATCCGGCGGATACGGACTGCTGCTCGGATCCGTCGGGATCGGCGCCTTGCTGGGCGCGACCTTTTCGCCGGCGCTCCGCCGGGCGCTCTCGCCGCGCGCCATGATGGTGGCCTGTGCCGCGGCAATCGCGGCCTGTGCCCTGGTGCTGGCCGTCTCGCGCGCGGCCGTGCTCGACGGCGCCCTGCTCGTACTGTCGGGCGGCGGCTGGATCCTCGCGCTTGGCCAGCTCAGCGCCTCGTTCCAGTCAACGCTACCCAGCTGGGTCAAGGCCCGCGGGATGGCGTTCTACACGGTCGCCTTTCAGGGAGCCACCGGGACCGGCGCGCTCGCGCTCGGCGCGCTCGCCCAGGCGACTTCGCTGCGCGACGGGCTGCTCATCCTCGCCGCGGGGCTCGCGGTCGGGACCGTGGCGACATTCCCCCTGGGCTTCCCCAGGCCGGGCGAGATCGACGTCGCGCCCGGAGACCCGATGCCACTCCCGGTGGTGCCCGAGGGCACCATCGGCAGGGTATTCGTGACCGTGACCTATGACGTCGCCTCCGAGTCCGAGGGCGCCTTCCTTGCGCGCTCGGATCAGCTGAAGCACTTCCGCCAGCGAACCGGGGCGATCGAATGGCGACTGTTCGTCGACGAGGCAACCCCCGGCCGTTACCTGGAGACATACCTGGTCGAGTCCTGGCAGGAGCACCAGCGCCAGCACGCGCGCGCGACGCAACACGATCAGCAGCTGCTCAGCGAGATCGACAAGCTGCTCGTGCCCGGAACCAAACGCGAGGCCCACCATTATCTGACCGCGCCTCCGCAGCGCTAGCCAGCAGTGAAGCGCAAAGGCAGCCCACTTCGTGCCAGGCTCGGGTGAGCTTCAGATCAGGTGCCTGGCTGGCGGTTGTAGAGGCGTATCGCCCACAGGTAGCAGGCCACGGTGATCCCGACGCTCCACACCGCCGCCCAAAGGACGTTCGACGCGACCGTGCCGCCGAAGAGCAGTCCCCGCACGGAATCGGTGACCGGCGTGAAGGGCTGGTAGCGGGCAAATTGGCGCAGCCCGGGTGGCATGGAGGCTATGGTCACGAACCCGCTGCTCAGGAATGGCAGCAGTGTGAGGAACATCGGGGTGTTGCTGGCCGTCTCGACGCTCCCGGCAGCCAGACCGAGGGCGGTCGCCACCCAGGCCAGCGCGTTGGCGAAGAGGGCGAGGATGGCGAGGGCAGCCAGCCAGTCCAGCGGGGCGCCGGTGGGCCGAAAGCCAAGCGCGAGCGCGATCCCGGTGACCACGAGAACCCCGAGGAGGGCCTGGATTACGCTCCCGAGCACGTGACCGGCCAACACCGAGCCGCGCGCGATTGACATCGTGCGAAAGCGCGCGACGATGCCGCCGGTCATGTCCATTGCCACGAGCACGGAGG
>Ga0335072_10015963_pt1 | contig 10648 bp, 9 predicted proteins | sample Lox_Sample_21_FD_206725 | JGI IMG/M metagenome (GOLD analysis project Ga0335072, IMG submission 206725) | Soil microbial communities from Loxahatchee National Wildlife Refuge, Florida, United States - Lox_Sample_2.1 | ecosystem: Environmental > Terrestrial > Soil > Wetlands | place: USA: Florida... | reverse complement strand
ACCTGACGTGTATAGACTGTTGCCTGGAAATGCATAAGATGTACAGTAAAGTCCCTAAAAAGGGCGAAGGGGTGTACTATACCTGTTCTGGCTGACACAACGTCAGCCCAACATGAGCAGCAGTTATCTGGTCGGGATCTTGAAAGACGTGTGCTTGGAGTTTCTAGACGTTTACATCGTCATCGACGCATTGGATGAGTGTGAACAATACGAAGAATTAGTTGAGTGGGTCGAAGAACTTGCCAATGCCAAAGACAGCGTATTACACCTGCTCTTGTCGAGCCGCCAGACTCAGCAGTTCCGAGATTTGATGGGACCACTTGCCACCGCGGCAATCAGCGTGAACGATTCCACTCCTGCGAACGACATCCAACTACATATCCGCGAGCAGTTGAAAAATGATCCTAGAATGAAGAAGTGGCCTGCCGATCTGCACGACGAAATTGAAAGTACCCTGATGGCGAATGTTGATGGCTCGTAAGTTGCTAGTCGAGTTTGCTTCAACATCCCCTTCTGCGTACGGGCATGCCCTCTAGCCCACACCCGTACCCTGTTCTCAGCCTTGCCTGTGCTAGAGCGGATGCTGTGCAATACTTGTCTTACTTGTGCTCGAACTTGATTTGGGAGTGGATTGGACGGCCGTGCTTTCTCGTCTTGCACTTGCCGCAACCGTGCGGGTGTAAATACTACACCTCACTATGCTTACTTGCTGAGTTGCAGATTCCGATGGGTGGACTGTCATTTGCAAGGCTTGCGAAAATGCCTTCGAGTCAATGCCGTCGTACCCATTCTCAAAACCCTACCGAAGACGTTAAACGAGACATATGACCGGATCTTGATGAGTATCGATGAATCATATGTTGAAGACGCACGCCGAATCATGCAGTGGCTCGTGTTCTCTTGCCGTCCGGTGAGTAAATGGCATCTCTGAGATAGCGAGGCCGTTGACAAAGGAGGTCACGAATCGAAGGCACGAATTTAAAATCTATTAGCTAGAATTTGCTAAAACGTTTGATCTTGTCCACCACCTCAGATGGCTAGCGCTGACTCTTGTATCATTAGATGCGGATGAATGAGATGAACGATGCTCTTGCATTCGACTGGGGCGATCCGGACGTGCCGCGCTTTGACCCAAGTCTTCGGTTCCATACAATTGAGGACATCCTTACAATCTGCTCTAGCCTCGTCATTATTTCCGGTGGGAAAGTGGAGGGCCAACCAACCTCAGTGACTGAACGCTCGGAAGTCCGCTTGGCTCATCACTCCGTCAAAGACTATCTCCTTTCAACTCACCTGAAAGATGTACGGTTATCTCATTTTGCTCTAGAAGCTCGTACAGCCCATTCTATAATAGCTGTATCTTGCTTGGTTTATCTTCTTCAATTCGAAACTCGGCTAGACACAGCAACAGTGGAAAGGTTCCCCCTTGCTCGATATGCGGCACGGTACTGGCCTGAACACTCGAAATGCTGTCAGACTGACGAGGAGAGTTTGTCGTATAGACTGGCTTTGCAGCTGCTCAATACGGACGGGGTACCCTATAAAAACTGCTGCTCACTGTACAATCCGGCTTCGCCATGGTTAAAAACGGACTTGGAAATGGATAAGTTCCCGCCAGTACTTGGGTATGCGTGCTGCAATGGCCTAAGACAAGTAGGAAACGCTTTGGTGAGTCCCCTCTACACCGTACACCCAGCGATATTCTCTTGGCTTTCTGAGCAGCGTCTCGTGATCAAGTCTGAGATTCGGGGGCCAACATTATTGATCATACTGGTTGAGTAGCTGCGCGCCGGATCTGATCCAAATCAGTTCATGAGATACTATGGCTGTGCATTGAGTGCGGCTGCTTATCACGGTTATGAAGGAATTGTACAAGATCTTCTCGATGCAGGAGCCACCCCAGACAGTACTGAATATGGATACCACGGATCAGCCATGGCTGCCGCAGCATACAAGGGTCATATCTCAATTGTGAAGCTCCTTATCAAAGCGGGTGCAGATCTTGATCGGAGAGGCGAGGAAGGCGAAGGACCTGCGCTATACGCTGCTGTGTCAGCTGGAAATACCGAGATTGTCAAGATGCTGTTGGATGCGGGTGCAAATCCAGGGGCGTATGAAGGTATGAGTGGAGTTCTCTATGCAGTTGATGTGGCTGCTCTGAGAGGCGATTTGGAGCAGGTTTCTCTCCTACTTGCACAAGACACCGTCCGACCAGACATGCTTAAGTCGGCGATGAGATACGCTGCTCATGGAGGGCAGAGGATCCTCTTCGAAGCTCTACTAAATTACGGGGAGAACCACGACTACGCGCTCGAATGCGCAGCTCTGGCCGGGTGGAATGACTTGGTCCGGTCGCTGCTTGATGAGAGCTCCAAGTTGGAGAGCGGTCAATACTCTACAGGTGATGCATTTTACGAAGCTGCACAACGGGGGTCACTGGATACGATACAGATACTATTCGAGGCCAAGACGGAAGCAGAGCTTCTGGTGTCCGAACTCAGCGGAGCCGTGTATCCTGCCTCGAGGAATGGCCACGTGACGGTAGTGCAGTACTTACTCGATCGTGGTGCCGACGTCGACAAGATGCAAGAAGCCTTGCGTGCGGCGGTTGAGTGCCGTCACCTCCCTACAGCGAAAGTGCTGCTAGTTGCTGGGGTCAAACCAAACATCAAGTCAAACGCTCGAGATAGAGACAGATACTACAGCGTACCGCCGTCCCCACTTTACATTGCCGTTCGCAACAATCACCTCGACATGACACGCTTGCTCCTCTCTTTTGGCGCTGAAGTAAACACGCGATATCACAGTGTCTCCGCTATCGTCAAATCTGTTGAGGAGAATAACGAAGAAATGTTCAACCTGCTGCTGAAAAACGGAGCGAGCCTAGAGGCTGGGGAACGTGCGGGAAAAATCGTCTATGACACACTCCACCTGCCGGTCCACCACGCAGCCGCTGTAGGCAACGAGAACATTTTACGAAGACTGCTCGAATCAGGGCACGGAGTCGACGACGTACTCATCAACGAAGGTTGGACCGCCCTCTTCCACGCCGCAAAAGCTGGAAACGACAACACCCTACGCGTTCTCATCTTTGAATGCCACGCCGACATCAACAAGACCGCAAATGGAGGTATCTACGCCATCCATACCGCCGCATTCCACAACCACCCGAAATGCATACAGGTCTTCTTAGAGGCAGGGCTGGACATCAACGCCGCTAGTGGGTCCGGAATGACATCGCTGCATTGGGCAGCCGACGAGGGTAGTATTGATGCGGTCCGATTCCTGGTGGAACAAGGTGCCGACGTGTCCCTCGAAGAATCCGACGCCAGAATGAGGCCAATTGATTTCGCCCAGCGAAATGCGTTTCGGGCGTCGGAGGCGCCCAAGCGGAGGACCCACCCCTGGGCACGAGATACAATTCAGGATAAGAACTACAGGGCCATTGTGGAGATTCTAGAGAAGCGAACGGCTGAGGTACCAGACAAGGCACAGGGCCGGAGTAGTGGCTAAGGGAGGGGAGAAGGGGCGGTGCCCAAGAACGTCAAGGATATTCTTTACGCTAGGACCACAAAGCCCAGCCTTAAATTGTCCGCTGGGCTGAGGCGAGGGCAGGGTTAGTTGCCGGGGTAGAGCCTGCCGGGGTTTTGCTCCCCGGTGGAGGCGGTTTTCCAGGGCCACCTTTGGGCCCCGAGTTTACAGGGAAAGAGCCTAGAAGTTTTCCAAAAGCGTAATGCTCCAGATCCCCCTCCTTAGGATACTGTCTAGGAACCTCAGCAGTTAAAATCGCGTTTTATGACTTCCTTCTCATTGCAACGTGGAAAATGCTACCAGCTACAAAGTAAACTCTACGGCTATGCATCGCCAACTACTAGTATCAAAACCCCCAAAACGCCAGAATCAGTATAGAACACTAAAAGGTAAAATGCGTATATACTTTTGTTATCTCATTTGAACTCCAAACCCAATCCCTGCATCTCCGCCTCATTATCATTGCTGGAAGCCGGCTGTACACGGGGGTTCGCGGGCGCTCGCGCCCGATTCGGTCGGAAAGCACCCTTCTCAAAGAGCATCAGGCGTCGTGCGTACTCGTCTGCTCTGGTTCTAGCCTCGTAGATATTCACCGGCGAGGCAGACCCGAATTGCACCACGCCTGGGCCCGCTCCGTCGAGAGATATGGCGGGCGCCAGAGGCATCAACCCCGTGGGTGAAGTGGAAGTGGCCGCCCAGTCACCGATGCGGCTCAAGTTGTTGCTAGAGTAGCTTGCTGCGAGGGCATCGCTCGATGTGGGGCCCGGGCGATGTAGATAAGAGTAGATACTCGGTGGCGATAAGGATGTGGCACCTGGAGCGGCGGGAGCTGTGGCTAGAGAATGGCTACTTTCGCGGCTGCCGTCGCGTGACATGGGTTGAGAAGCGTAGCCTGTTGGTAGGTATGGAGGAGGCATGGGGAGGACGTCGGATTGTGTCATGTTGAAATTTTTGCCCAGGGGAAGCGCTCGTGGCATGTTGACGGGCGGAATGCGCCGAGTGAGAGAGATGTTTTCTTCTATTGGGAGGGTCGTTAGGGACTGAGTATTCAGATTGGTGTTCTTATCAGGTGAAATATGTAGCAGTGGGGGTGATGTAGTCAGGCTGCGAGAATGATGGCGTGTGGATGGCGCTGACTTCCCATGATAGTGGATTTGATTTGGGTCGAACTCTGATGAAAGTGGCGAAAGGGTCGAGTTAGGAGACTTCACCCCAAGTGGTTGTTTTAGATTCTCCTTATCCTGGGATCCTACTGTGGCAAGCAGATTCGGTGACTTGATCTGGCCTGCTCTCGAAGCAGGGGGGCTGGACCTATGCACAGCGGCAAGTGCAGCTTCCGCCCGAGAACCGGCCGAGATCGGTCGGTGGTCATCACTTGAGCTTGCTCTAGAGGATGCCGTGGTCTTGATGTCCGCGTGTGTAAGGCTAGGGGGCGCTGGCACTGGGCGCCAATCGCCAAGGTCTTTGTGTTTAGGCTTGACAGGATGACCCTTGAAGATGGCTTGCAGGAAGGAAGATTTGCGAGACGAAGGTCCATTGTGCGGTCGCTCCGGATTTTCAGGAGAAGAGGCCATCGGTAGTTCAGGAATGCTCCGTCGACGCTCCGTCACAACGGACGACATCATGCTATCGTCGAAGCCTGATAAGTAGCCATAATCCTCTTCACTGCTCACTTCGCCCGATTCCGCAGCCCCCGATATGATTCCTTGGTATCCATTTTCGATCTGGGTGGGCGATTCCGACTTTGACTGGAGATCCTCGAGAGCCCATGTTGACGAGCGCGACATTGGGGTTTCAGGGCCGTCAGACGAAGTACTGCTTGTATGCTCGAATATCGAGATCTGGACCTCTTGACGAGCACTCCGAAATGATTGCGACGGGCTCCTGTTCTCTATTTCCCGTTTGATCGCTCGAATCACCTTGCGCAACTCATGTCTGGCCCTCTGAACATTGATGGAGGCTGCATGCTTGTCTTTTGGGAAGTGTGAATAGAGTCTCGCAGCATGAGTCTCGTATTCACGGTAATCGCGCACCAGGCCTTGACCGCCGGGAGCTCTGATTCTCTCGTCAGCACTGAAGTATGACAGGCGGAACAGCTCCACCGCAACTATAAGCCACCACCAGTACATTTCCCTACCCTTGAGCCTCAGCTCATCGCGGCAGAATCCTTGAACCACAGTGTGAACTTGCAATATATCAATGCTATACACGGTGGACCGAGTCGAAGAGCTTTCAAGGCTGCTTTCAGGTCGTTTGGCTATGGCATCCTCCCGGATGCTCTCTTGCGTCAGCTCTGGCGAGGAGTCTCCGCCCGTGGTACTCAGGCTGGGCTGGGACTTCAGAGAGTCAGTCTGTTCGACGTTGTAACATCGCAGCGTCCTCTCTACCATTCCGTACTTGATCAATGTCGCAATTGTGGTCTCCAAATCTCTTCGCGTGCTCCCTTCACGGTCGATCGATCGGATCTCAACGTTGAAGCCCTTCAGTGCTCTTCTGCCTAGCTGTAGCATAGCCACCGGTACAGAATGACCGAAGAAGCTCAAAAGATTGATTAGGCTAATAGCTTCGTGGTGAAAATTCTCCAGCAGGTCTTGCATTATCTCAGCATATGGTTCTGCCAGTCTCTTGCTGGTTGGATAGGAGCGAACGTGAAACTTTTCGAGGGCTTTGCCTTTAGCGGTGAGAACATGTCCGGCGGCATGGATCGCAAGGGGGAGACACTCGTAGTATTTCACAAGCTCGGTGGCTTTGGCTTCCTGTGCAGGCGTGGGATTTTTGATGTCGAGTCCTTTGTAGAGCAAGCGTCGGGCATCGTCGACGCTCAAGGGGGATACCTTGACAGCGGCCGGGTATAAGAGCCGCTGTCGCTTCGCCAAGGTGCGATCAACAGAAGTAAAGATGATGCTGTTTCCCTTGCTGTCCGGTATGAACTTCATGAAGGTCAAGATCTCATTTTCGGAATCGAAAGTGACGCCATCAAATATGATCAGCCACCCTTCTTTTGACTCGAACCATTTTCTGACAGCCTCCACGAAAGTTGTTGCATCATCCCGATCACGACTGCGCTCAGAGACGTCTGCGGCGCCCAGTAGCGCGGCGGCTTGGGCGATTTCCCAGAAAGATTTGTAGATGGACTCTTCTGACCTACAGTCTATCCAGAAAATGCCACTTTGAAAGTCGTCTCGGTGGCGCCATAAATATTCTCGAGCAAGATGTGTTTTGCCGCTGCCCGGTGGACCCCAAAGTACCACAGCACAGGATCCTATGGCCCTCTTCTTCGGGTTGGAGAGGCGTTGATGGATCTGATCAAGCTCAATCTGGAATCCGTAGAACAACGAATTTTGTCTAAAACCGAGAGGTGCAATGAGCAAGGGGACACCAAATTTATCTATTGGCGGAGCCTCGATTTGTCTGAGTGAATGAATGGAGCTACCTACATAACGCCCGTCGTCAGCAAATCCGACTCAGCGAGATGCCGTGGTCTTCTCCTCGACCTCCTCAAATTCATATTCGTATCGAGAGTCAACCACGCCTTCGAGAGATTTTGGAGGCCCACCGAGAGGAACAGGCTGGCTGATGCGAGCTGTATGGGTACCCTGGGCTATTCCAGAGCCTTCACCAACACCATTGTCCATCGTTTGTAGTAGAGTGTCTGCCAAGTATTAGTCGGTGATTAGAGGAGGGTTAAAGAGTAAGAGTCATATACCGCCAAGCAGTTCCTGAGCTGCTTCTCGTCGTTCCACATCTCTAATACGTCTCTCCTCAATCCAGCGCTTTGATATAGTCGCGGGGGCCTCTTCAGCATATCTTTGGATCGCCTCGGCAACAACGTCGTAACCAGGAGCGCTTTCGTCTTCAAACTTGCACATATGGCTGTGATCCCGCTCGATGCCCATTCTTTCGACCCCTTCGATGACAGGAGCAGCCGAGTCTTCGTCCACCACAAACGATATGGTGCCCTTTAGGTTCATAGGCTTCGATTCGTGGAAGAAGTAAACCCGATACCTGCCAATAATCTCGATGAAAAACCGATTGATATTCTGAAGCGTCTCATTGTTCGTCTTAAGCGCTTCAATAAGCTGCGGGGAGGTATCGAAGAACTTCTTTGGTAGAACAGCTGCGCAAATAGATTGTAACAGCGTCCCCCATTTCGCGAGATCAGAGCCGTTGTGAGGCGTTCCGAGAAACAGAATGCCGTATGTGGACACGTAGATGGACCGCAGTCGTTCAGTATGCGCGTGACGGAGTGACTTGGCGTATATGAGACATCTTTTGACCACGAGGCCTCCCAAGGAATGACAGACAAAGATGATAGGCCGCTCGGTAGCTTTTTTTAGCTGTGGAGAGGACAAATTAGCGAGGACGACCGCTGGGGTGCTGTTTGCTCACTAACTCACCGATCGATTGGCAGTCAGCCTGCTAGCTAGATGTTCTGCATGATTATGTATCTTATCCTTTGACGCTCCATCGGTGAAGACGCCAACATTGGCGTCATATCCGTATGTCAGGATGCGTACGTGCTGCTCTTCGAGAGCGGATGGGAGAAGGTCGGCAGGCCAGAATACTTCCGGCTTGTTTGTGGCCCATGTGTGATGAGGGTGGCCGTTCAAGCCATGAACAAAGACAATGCTGTGCAGGAGTAATGTTAGCACTGATTGACGAGGAGGACATTGAGGAGGAGAAAGAGAGACGACGAGCAACAGTAGTCAAAGGCGCCGGTTGTATGAGAGAGATAACGAGCCAAACGTTGGCAGTGATGCTCTCAGACAGCGCGGTGACGCCGTGAGGGTGCCTGCATCACACTGCAACACTTACTCGACTTTTGGACTCGAAGATGAATAAATCTCCGACAGGCCATATTGGACGATTTTCTTGGTGAGAATGTCGCTCATGCTGCTGCAGTGTTCACATTTCTGGTAAGACCATGGGCTCCCATGCAAGAATCTTTGGGAGGGCCTGTCTTATTAACATTCGCCGTACACACAGAAGAGGGTGTGCGCAGCTAGTCAAGTGACGGAGTCATTCGTGATTACCACTGTGTAGCCTGCAGGCTGATCACCAAGATCTGAACGGCTCCACTATGTGCGCCCGTCCTGCAATAGACAGGGGCGCAGGCGCAGGGGGCGAAAGCTATAACGGTTACTGCCGAAACCTGGGGGGGCCTTAAGCCTATCCAAGGCACCGCTGCCAAACTTGCGACATGGTCCTTGAGGACATCTAAGCGCACTGTAAGAGGACAACTAGGACACCCCCTGCAGCTCATGATTCTAGTTACGATCGCATCTTTAATCAACGACGAGCGCCCTCTTGAATGGCTTCGCGACAACGCTGCTGAATCTGGCCGCAAATGTGATACCATCATGGGGCAATAGGCGGCAGGATTGCTTAGCATATGCCTATTCGTCCGACAAGCAGAAGTTCCAGGAATACGTAACCTGAACTCAAATTTGAGGCTCTTTTGGCACCCGAGTGTGGCGAGTTCTGAAGCACGCCGGTTGTTACCAATGTCCTCTTCCCCAAACATTCAAGCCCGAAGTCTTCCTACATAGGAGAAGCAGTCCAGAGGATATTCAGTTGCTGGACCACATACAGCATGTGCGAGGTCCTGTGTCGGTACAATCGTGGCCTTCAAATATTTCAAAAAGACACCCTTTCAAGGATAAAATTTGTGTTTGTGCGACCAGCTCCGGACAGTCTGCCTCGAAAGCTTCAGACGCACGCCCCACAAACACGACTCGAGAAGCTTTACCGCTAGTACACAGCTTTGGTCGAGTGTCAGGCTATGCTTGAAACAGCAATGATAGGGCAATGAGTATCAACTGAACTCTCGATTCGCTCTTGGCCATGTCTCAGGTCTTTCTATGGGGCGATGGCCAATCCTTAGGTCGCGGCGCCAACGCTGACAAAAGGTGGCTTTTTAGCCTCAGTTTAGTACGACACCGCCCGAAGCCCCGGTGGCCTCATCATGGACCATGTATTTTTGAAGAGGTCGTTCTGCGCTTCAAATGTTTGTCTTCGGCCGACGAATGACTCATCTGCCTTTGAAGGATGGCCGTCTCTTCTCTGCAAAAGCTCTCAGAGCCTCAAGCCGGTCCTCGGACTTCAGGACAACATCGTAAGCCTCATTCTCAGCCTCTTCGCCGCGTTGCCAGCCATTTACGGCCCTCAAAGCTTGAGTTAAGGCGATAGGCCCGCCCTCGCAAATGTGTGTGGCTAGTTGGAGACTCACGTCGAGAACTTTTGTTCTCGCCTGACCTGGCTGTCCCTCCTCTTCTGGCGTAATCTCCACTAACCGATCACAAAGACCCATGAAGTATGCCTCGGTGCCACTAACTCTTCGGCCTGTAAGAATCATGTCGCGTGCTCGGTTTAAGCCGATGAGCCTTGGTAATCTGTAGGTGCCGCCAGCGCCCGGTATTATTGCTAAACGGGTCTCTGGCTGACCAACATTGGCTGAAGAGCCAAATACACGCATTGAGGCGCAGAGAGCTAGCTCGAGTCCACCTCCTAGCGCAAGGGACGAGATGGCCGCAATTGTGGGGATGGGCAAAGCTGACAGGTTTGTGAAGGTATTTCGGAGACCGGTAAGGAAAGCCTTCGTGCTGGGAAATGTCAGTAGGCCGTCTAAAGAATCTGCACATGCACTCACTCTTCTTGTGTGAATGTCTTACGTTCCTTCAGATCCGCACCTGAGCAGAAAGCTTGGTCGACGTTCGAAGCAATAATCAGTGCTCTTGTCTTTCCCACTCCTTCCTCGGCTTGGATCTCATCGACATGTCGAGTCAACTCCGACACCAACTTCCGTGATAACGCATTGCGAGCTTCGGGCCTGTCGAGAAGCAGTACGCGGATGATCCCTGAATGAGGAGCAGGGTGTTGCTGGACCTTTATTGGGGAACTCTCAGGTGCGGTAGTGGTGGAAATGAGCCTTCGCGAGTAGCGGGCATAGTGCGTTAATGGTCGTAGATAGGGATAAGCAAAGGTGCTTCGCATTGTAAGGATTTACAGCACAATCTATTTCCACCGCAAGGAAATAAGTGAGTGAACTAACACGCTGTGTGGGACAGCATTGACCAACGCGGAGTCCATCCCGAAAAATCTACCACGGTAAGCTGCG
>Ga0335072_10015962_pt1 | contig 10648 bp, 7 predicted proteins | sample Lox_Sample_21_FD_206725 | JGI IMG/M metagenome (GOLD analysis project Ga0335072, IMG submission 206725) | Soil microbial communities from Loxahatchee National Wildlife Refuge, Florida, United States - Lox_Sample_2.1 | ecosystem: Environmental > Terrestrial > Soil > Wetlands | place: USA: Florida... | reverse complement strand
GGCATCGATCTGCGGAACGTGATGATCCTCGGAACCAATCAGCTGAGCTGCGCGCTGGCCAGGCACATCGAGGGCCACCGGCGGCTGGGATACCGCTTTGTGGGATTCATCGGAAAGCCCGGAACGCCGATGAGCGGGGAGATTTCGCCCACCCGGGTGCTGGGCGGCCTGGAAAGACTGCGCGCGCTGACGCGGCAGTATTTCGTCGACGAGGTGGTGATCGGGGAGTTTTATCCCACCGAAGATGCGGTGCGCCTGGTGCAGGACGCGCGCGATCTGGATATCGACGTGCGGGCGATCGCCGGATATTACGGGGATCTGACTACGAACGCCCCGGTTGAATATCTGGGAATCTTTCCGGTGGCGGCGCTGCACCGGCGGCGGCCGCGGGTGGTGGGGATGATCGCCAAGCGGGCGATGGACATCGTGCTGTCGGCGCTGGCGCTGTTTGCGACCGCGCCGCTTCTGCTGATCATCGCCCTGGCGGTGAAGATCGACAGCCCCGGTCCTGCGTTGTATGTTGCCGATCGGATCGGGAAGCGGGGAAGGAACTTCCGCTGCTTCAAATTCCGCACCATGGTGGTGAACGCGGAAACGATGAAGCCGGAACTGGCGGCGCTGAACGAGCGGGACGGCATCCTGTTCAAGTGCAGCAACGATCCGCGGGTGACGCGGCTGGGCCGGTTCCTGCGCAAATACAGCCTGGACGAGCTGCCGCAGTTCCTGAACGTGCTGCGCGGCGAGATGAGCATCGTGGGACCGAGGCCGCCGATCGCCAGCGAAGTGGAGAAGTACGAGCTGGAGCATTTCCGGCGGCTCGAAGTAACTCCCGGACTGACGGGGTTGTGGCAGGTGCAGGCCCGGCACGATCCCTCGTTCGCGAAGTACATCGAGCTGGACACCGCTTACGTGGAGAACTGGAGCGTGTGGCTCGATGTGAAGATCCTGCTGCGAACCGCCAGCGTGGTGGTGCAGGGTACCGGAACCTAGAACCGGTTCATCTCCAGGCTGGCTGGATGGCAGCGGCGTGTGATGCCTGATTGCCTCCAGGCGCCAAAACATTCTCGTTCAAATCATCTCCAGGCAAAGTTACGGTTCGCCGGATGCGACGCGCAGGCGGCGGGCCGTTGGCGCGGCTATCTTTTGGCTGTGTTACCGAAATGCCGCTGGAATTCCGGCCAGAACTGCTACTTTACCGGCAGGCTCGCGTCCTTTCCTGCTGAGTTTCCGTTCACCCCCCAAATGAGCCGCGACGACCCTTGAGGGAGATCCATGCGTCGGCTCCGGGTCGTGTTCCTGATCGAGAACATGTCTTTTCCGCGCGACCCACGAGTTCGACGGGAGGCGGCTGCGCTCCAGCAGGCGGGATGGGATGTTTCGGTGGTTTCTCCAAAGGGCGCGGATCACGATTCGCGCATGTTCGAGGCGATCGACGGCGCGAAGGTGTACCGCTATTGGCAGCCCTGGCGCGGCAAGAGCATCCTGGGCTATCTGCTGGAGTACGGATGGGCGATGGCATGGACCTTCGCTCTGACCTGCTGGATCGCAGCAACCGATGGTTTCGAAGTTCTTCACGCGGGAAACCCTCCGGACCTGTTCTGCCTGATTGGGTTTCCGTTCCGATTGCTGGGAAAGCAATTTGTCTTTGACCAGCACGACCTTTGCCCGGAGCTGCTGGCGTCACGGCTGCAAGGAGCGCACGGGCTGCGAAGCCTGGTCTGTTTGTTCGAGAGATGGTCATACAGGCTGGCGAACCTGGTGATTGTGACCAACCAGTCGGCCTATGACATCGCACTAGTGCGCGGAGCCAGCGAGGGAAGATTATGCGTCGTGCGCAACGGGCCCGAGCTCGATTCTCTCAGCGACGCCGAAGTGCGCCCGCAGCTGCGGGAAGGGGCAGAGTTCCTCGCTCTCTATGCCGGCCACATCTCCCCTCAGGATGGCGTTGACCGCGTGGTAAAGGCGGCTCATTATATCGCTCACATTCGGGGCCGAAGAGACATCATGTTTGCCATCCTCGGCGAGGGAGATTCCGTCAGAGAACTGCGGCAACTTGTCCGTTCCCTGCATCTGGAGCCATTCGTCGGTTTTTGTGGATGGGTTCAGGGGGCCGACTTTCACAGCTACCTGGCAACAGCGGACGTCTGTTTGTCGCCGGAGCCGCCCGAAGACTTCAATCAATGGTCGTCCTTTATCAAACTGACCGACTATATGAGTTACGGCAAGGTGACGGTGTGTTTCGATGTGCTGGAGTCGCGGCGCACTCTGGGACCGGCCGGCGTGTTTGTGGAGCGCGACGACGCCGCGCTTTTCGGAGACGCGATCCTTCGGGTCCTCGATGATCCCGATGGCCGGCGCGAACTGGGCGCGATCGCGGCCACACGCCTGCGCAGCTCCTTCCACTGGGGCCTGTCGCGCAGAGCGTTGCTGGACGCCTATGAGACAGTGATTCGGGAAGGATCCCTTCTTTCTGCCGGTGAAGCCAGCGATGCGGTGCCGGCTGCGTGGAGGGAGAACTGAGGCGGGGCGCAGCGCATCCGGCCTGCAGGGCTGCGCTGAGGGCTGGACAAGAACTTCGAAGTCAAGCAGACTGGATCGCAAGATTAACGGCAGAAATCCGCTCAGCTGCTGTCGCTGCTGGAGTTTGTCTGCCCACTTCCGGAGGTCGAGTTGAGCCAGTTTCAGCGCAGGATGTGCGTCCTCGCCGTGGGGGCGTTGTTTATTTGTGGATTGCAGACGGTTCGCGCACAGGAGCAGCGGCGCCCCGACGATCAACAGCAGCATCAGGGCGACGCGAACAAGACGGAAGCCCCCATCCCGCCGGAAAAGAGCTCGGTCACGCATCACGACATGACGCTCAACGGGCAGGCACTGCATTACACCGCGACAGCGGGAACGCTGCTGATTCGCGACGGCGAAGACGATCATCCTTACGGCAGCATTTTTTATGTGGCCTACACGGTGGACGGCGCGGATCCGAACACCCGGCCGGTAACCTTCCTCTACAACGGCGGTCCGGGGTCGGCGACCATCTGGCTGCACATGGGTTCGGTGGGGCCGGTGCGGGTGGTGACCGACAGCCCGGACGCAACGGGACCTGCGCCCTACAAGCTGGTTTCGAACCAGTACAGCCTGCTGGACAAGACGGATCTGGTGTTTGTGGACGCGCCGCTGACCGGCTTTTCGAAGGCGGTGGGCAAGGGAACGGACAAGGATTTTCGCGGCGTCGATCAGGACATCAAGGCGTTCGACAAGTTCGTGATCCGCTACGTGACGGTGAACGGGCGCTGGAATTCACCGAAGTATCTGTTTGGCGAGTCGTACGGCACGCCGCGCTCGGCCGGTTTGGCGGATGCGCTGCAGAACGACGGCATCTCGCTGAACGGAGTGATCCTGCTGTCGTCGATCCTGAACTTCAACGACGGGGCGCCGGGACTGGACGAGGACTACATCGGGACTCTGCCCTCGTACGCGGCGATCGCCTGGTACCACAACAAACTGCAGAACAAGCCTGCGGATCTGAAGGCGTATCTGGAGCAGGTGCGTGCCTTTGCGAACGGGGAATACGCCGCGGCTCTGCGCCAGGGCGATCTGATCTCGGCGGAGCAGCTGAACGATGTTGCGACGAAGGTGGCGCAGTACACCGGACTGCCGGTGCAGTATGTGAAGGACGCAAACCTGCGCATCAATCCGTCGCGCTTCCGCAAGGAACTGATGCGGGATGACGGCGATATTCTGGGCCGCTACGATGCGCGCTTCGAAGGGACGGACGTGGACAACGCGGGCGAGTTCCCTGGGTACGATCCCTCGGACACAGGGATTGCCGGCGCCTTCGTCTCGGCGTTCCACGACTACCTGGTGAACGAGCTGAAGTGGGACACGACCGACACCTATCATGTGTCGACGGAGTCGGAGGTGCCATGGGATATGTCACACCGGATGCCGGGCATGCGCTTCTTCGGCGGCGGCGGACGGGGCGGCTCGCCTTATCTGGCCGGCGATCTGGCGGACGCCATGCGGAAAGATCCGAAGATGAAGGTCTTTTCGGCGAACGGGTACTTCGATCTGGCGACACCGTTCTTCATCACCGAGTACGATCTGAACCACATGATGCTGACGCCGGAACTGGCGAAGAATGTCGAGTTCGGCTACTACCCGTCGGGTCACATGGTGTACCTCAACGTGGATGCGCTGAAGTTGTTCGTGCACGATCTGGACGGCTTCTACGATCAGACGGATCATCACTAGGAAGGCAGCGGGAAAGCGGTTCGCTCAAGAACGGCTAGCGTAAATGCGGTTAGCGAAGAAGCGGTTCGCTGAACGCCGGTTCGAAGAAGCAGTGGGGCAGCGAGGGGAGGAATTCCTGGCTGCCCTGTTTTGTTCCGGTGTGGGTGCTGAGAATTGTCTGGACGTGACGGCGGATACAGCGCGGTAGTGGGTGCGCGGGATACCCTTGATCCATGGCCACGGCGCAGATTCACGAGACGGAGCGGACAGGCGGCGGACGGCTGCGTGGGGCACAGTCCGTGCTGGAGCGCGGCATCGAGCAGCAGGCATTTCCCGGCGCTGCGTGGGGCGTATTGCACCGCGGGGAGTTGGTAGCGCTCGACGCGGTGGGGCGATTCACGTACGAGGAGACAGCGCCGGCGGTCGAGCCGGAGACGGTCTTCGACCTGGCGAGCGTGACGAAGGTGGTGGCCACGACGTCGGCAGCGATGCTGCTGGTGGATCGGGGGCGGCTCGAGCTGGATGCGCGGCTGGGCGATATCCTGCCGGGATTTGTGATCGGAATGGAGCCGCATTCGGGCAAGGAGCGGGTGACGCTGCGGATGCTGCTGGCGCACACCTCAGGCTTGCCGGCGTATGTGGAACTGTTCAGGACCTGTACCACGCCGGAGGCGATGCTGCGGGCAGCGCTGAAGCTGCCGCTGGAGGCGCAGCCGGGCACGAGGACGGAGTACTCGGACATTGGTTTTATGCTGCTGGGCAAAGCGATCGAGGTGTTGAGCGGCGAGGCGTTCGACGCGTTGTGCGCGCGCGAAATATTTGCTCCGCTGGGACTGGAGTCGACGAGGTTTGGCCCCAATGCGGCGGGGCGCAGTGCGATTCCGCCGACGGAGAACGACACCTGGTTTCGCGGACGCGTGATCCAGGGTGAGGTGCAGGACGAAAACGCGTCGGTGATGGGCGGCGTGGCGGGGCACGCGGGGGTGTTTGCCAACGTGCGCGATCTGCTGGAGCTGGCTGCGTGCCTGATGGCTCGGGGAAAGACTGCGGAGGGTCGGCAGCTTTTCCGGCCGGAGACGGTGGAGCTGTTTACAACCCGACAGGAATCAGGGCGCGCGCTGGGATGGGACGTGCCGAAGGAAACGGGATCGTCGGCGGGGAAGTATTTTGGGCCGCTGTCGATCGGGCACCTGGGATACGCGGGAACGTCGATCTGGATCGATCCCGAGCAGGAGCTGGCGGTGGCGCTGCTGACCAACCGCACGTGGCCCGACCGGTCAAGCCAGCGGATCAAGACAGTGCGGCCAGCGTTTCATGACGCGGTGGTGGAGGGGTTGCGGTAGGGCAAGACCGAACTTCAGCAAAAAGACCCTCGCCGAGCCGAGGGTCTTTGGCGTTCGGACGCCGTCAGTAGATCCGGAAGTTGACCTCGATGTTGATCTCCACCGGGACCGCGTGGCCGTGGAAGATGGCCGGCTTGAATTTGTACTGGCGAACCGCCTCCATGGCTTTCTCGTCCAGCCCCATGCCCAGCGGGCGCACCACGTGCACCTGCTGCGGATTGCCCTGCGCGTCGACGATCAGGCCCACGATGCAGATGCCCTGGTACTTGGCGCGGCGCGCCTCGTCGGAGAACTCCGGATCGGGCGCGTAGAGCAGCACCGGCTCGGAGACGCCGCCGCCGGGATGCATCACGCCGCCGCCGTAACCGCCGCCTTCACCAGGCCCGATGCCGTTGCCGTTACCGGATCCGATGCCGCCGCCGTTGCCCGAGCCGAAGCCTGAGCCTCCGCCGGTGCCCTGCGAGGCCAGCGCCACCTGCGGCGACTGCGGAATGCCAAGGTTGGGCATGTTGGGATCGTCAGGCAGCTTGATCTGCTGCGGCATCACCACGGTGGGCTCGACCGGCAGCTTGGGGTGGTCGATGCGCAGCAGCTGCGGCGGAGTGATCTGGGTCTTGGCCATCTTGGGCAGCTTGCCCTTGGAAGCCTCGACGATCTCGTGATTGCCTCCGCCACCGCCGCCGCCCATGGTCTCTTTCATGGGAGCCGCGGGGATGAAGGGCGTGACGTCCACCATGGCGGCTGTTTTCTGCTGAATCAGGCGGGTGCGCCATTGCGAGAGGGCAAACAACAGCAACAGCGCCACCACAAGAGCATGCGCAGCCAGAGACCAGAGACTGGTCCAGCGCGACTGCGTGGCAACGCGCAGGCTGGCGAAGGAAGGCACGAAAGCTGGTTCGCGCAGGCGCTCTTCGACGGCGACGATCAGCGTCTCCGGAGCGGCTTCGCGCGCGAACGCTGCAAAGAGTGCCTGTTCGAATTCGGTATCGCCGTCGATCATCGCAAACCTCGTTTCCCGCTAGCGCAGAACGCGCGTCATCTTCTCGCGCAGCAGCCGCAGCGTTCGCCGCAGATGGCTCTTCACCGTGGCGACCGGCATTTTCATCGTCGCCGCAATCTCTTCCGGCGTCAGATCCTCCTGGTAGCGCAGCACGATCACGGCGCGTGGCGCGGCCGGGAGCGATGCCACCAGTTGCCGAAGCTGGCGGCTGAGCAGCGGATCGCCCGGAGGCGCCTCAAAGGCCACCTCCGGAAGCTCCGCGCTGTCCATCGCAATCTCCTGACGGCGCTCCCGTTGGCGAATCCGATCGATGGAGCGATGCACCGCGACGCGCCGCAGCCAGTGCAGGATATGCTCGCCGGATGTGAGTTCCTCCCGCTTCGCATGCAGCTCCAGAAATACGTCCTGCGCGACCTCTTCGGCCTGGAATCGGTCGCCCAGAATGCGCAGGGCGATACTGAAGACCATGGACTGGTGCTCCAGCATCAGGCTGCGGAAGGAGTGATCGTGAGCGCTCAGACTGGTTCCCTGCTCTTTCCTTCTATAGACGTATACGCACGCAAGGGGCGGGGAGGAGGCAGAGGATTTCCCTCGTTTTGCCAATCCCCGGCACCGGGCATCGGCCGGGGAGCAGACGCGAAAAGCGAGGCACCCCCGGGTTGACCGGCGTGGTGCGCCGGCGCGCATCTAACGGTTTGTTCACATTCGCTTCAGAAGGCGCAACTTAATCTGTTCAGATGCGACGCGTTCTGCTGTTCCTGAACCCGCTGCTCATCCACAACGCGCGGCGTCGCGCCGCAGTGGAACAGATTGCGGAGTTGCTGAGCAGCTATGGCAGCGACGTCCACCTGCAGGAGACGCTCTCCGCCCATTCGGCCGGCCAGCAGGCAAGCGAGGCCGTGGCCGCGGGCTTCGACACATTCCTGGTGTGCGGCGGCGACGGAACGGTCTTCGAGGTCATGCAGGGCGTGGCCGGGTCGGGTGCGGCGCTGGGTGTGCTGCCCTTCGGCACCGGCAACGTCATCGCCCAGAACCTCCGGCTGCCCCGCAATCCCCTGCTGGCGGCCCACATGCTTCTCCATGCGCAGGCGCGGCCGGTGAGCCTGGGAAAGATCGAACTCAGCCCTCCAGGCCACAAGCGCATGCGCAGCTGGTTTTTCTTCATCGCCGCGGGAATGGGCATGCACGCTGCCCTGATGAACCTCGCGCCCACGGGCCAGGGCAAACGCCACGGCGGGCGGCTCGCATATTTCGTAGGCGGCGCAAAGCTCCTGCTCGAGCATCGCGTACAGCCATTCACCATCGAGATGACGTACGCCGACGGCAGTACCACGACCGAAGTGGCCTGCGAAGCGATCGCAACCCATGTTCCGGAGATCAATCGCTGGCACCCGCAGGGCGATCCCTTCGGCGACGCACTGCGCCTCGCGTGGTTACCTCAGACCGGCCGGCTGGGCCTGGGGCACGCCAGCTTTCACGCGCTGGCTACGCGGCAGGTAAACGGCCACTACGGATGGGGCGGACTGCCGATGCCTCGATACGAGTCAGTCCGGCGGCTGATCTGCCGGCCTCTGAACGGCGCTGCCTGCGATCAGCCGCTGCTGGTGGAGGCTGACGGCGAAGTGCTTGGCGCGTCGTATGCGGTCATTGGAATGGCCGCCGAACGTCTGAATCTCCTGTGGCCGAACGGCAGCGCGCCGCAGCCCGCGGACTCGTAACCACCGGCCGAAACCGGAGTCGCTTTCCCACTGATCGCCATCTCCTCCCTGCCGATAGGGACAGGCAGAGGCGCGCTGCGCCGACCACGATCACGAGCGGGGAACGATGGCCCAGGAGCAGATGCTGGAACGCAGCGATGAGTGGCACAGATACGCCCTCGCGCTGGAGGCCTCCCAGGAGGGTTTCTGGGACTGGGACCTGATCGCCGGGCAGCTCTGGGGATCGCACCGCTGGCAATCCATAACCGGCCTGAATGGCCCCTGTTCCGACGTCAGCTGCTGGATGGAGCGCGTGCACCCGTATGACAAGCCGCGCTTCGAAGCGGAACTGCGCGCGCTGCGGGCAGGCAAGGCAAAGACAATTCAGAATGAACACCGCATCCGGCACCATGACGGGCGCTGGCGGTGGGTACTGGCGCGGTGCGTCGCCTCGGAGGATGCCGCCGGTCGCATCACGCACGTCGCTGGTTCGCTGAGCGACAATACCGACCGGCGCACAGCCGATGCGCTCACCGGGTTGCCGAACCGCTTCTTCTTTGTCGAGCATCTGGAGCGGCGCATGGAGCGCGGCCGGTTGCTCGGAGACTGGAATTTCGCCATACTCGCGGTGGCCATCGACCGCTTCGAGCGCGTGAACGAAACCCTGGGCTCCAGCGGTGGCGACCGCCTCCTGATGGAAACGGCGCTGCGCCTGCAGCGGATGTTGCCCTCGCTGTCAATCGCGGCGCGCGTGAACGGCGCGGAGTTCCTGATCTGTCTGGAACGGGCGAGCAGCGAGCCGGAAGCTATCCAGTTCGCAAGCGAGGCGGCGGAGGCCGTTCGCGAGGCGTTTGTCTGGCGCGCCCATCGCGTAACTCCCCAACTCGCAGTGGGAATCGCGGTGGCGGGTGCCGAGTATGCCCACCCTGAAGATCTGATCGGCGACGCGGAGAGCGCGCTGGCCAACGCTCGCTGCCAGGAATCGACGAGCGTCGTCTGTTACTCCAGCGGCATGCGGGAGCGTGCTCTGGAAAAGCTGGAAATGGAAGCCGACCTCGAGCGCGCGATCCACAAGGGTGAGCTCTCCATGTTCTATCAGCCCGAGGTGGACCTGCGAACGAACCGCATCATCGGCTTTGAGGCCCTGGTGCGCTGGCGCCACGCCCACAAGGGCCTGCTGCTGCCGGCCGAGTTCATCCCTCTCGCCGAGGAAACCGGGTTGATTCTGCCCCTCGGCGACTGGGGTCTGGTGGAAGCCTGCCGCCAACTGGTCGAATGGCGCAGCGGCGGCAACCCGGAAATGCAGGGCACGCGGATCAGCGTGAATCTTTCGGCGCGCCAGTTCGAACGGCCCGACCTCGTGGAACGCGTCGAACAGGTACTGCGGGAAACGGGGCTGGATGCAGCCAGCCTCCGTCTCGAAGTGACCGAAAGCTGTCTGATCTCCGATGCCCTGACCACCCTGAAGACGATGCGGCAACTGGGCCAGCTGGGCGTCGGTCTCCATATGGACGACTTCGGCATGGGCTACAGTTCCCTTCACTACCTGCAGCGCTTCCCGTTCGACACTCTCAAAATCGACCGCTCGTTTGTCCAGGGCATTGCCACCGACCCGGACTCTCGCCGAATCGTCCGCAGCATTCTGGATCTGGCGCGCTCCCTGGGCGTCAATGTTGTAGCCGAGGGAATCGAAGACACAGCACAACTGGCGGAGCTGAAGTCTTTGGACTGCCCCTGCGGCCAGGGATTCCTCTTTGCGCGACCGATGGAGCCGGCCGCCGTTCACGCGCTCGTGGGGTCCGGGAATCCGGCCAACTACAGTGGCGGCGTGACCATCAGCCTCGGCTGACAGTGCCCGAAGCCGGCACCGCGGATCGCACGCCGGGCTGCATGTTAATCACCCGCGCCGGCTCAGCGGCGCGAACGCGCTGCTCAGGCGCTGGTTCAGGAGGCAGAACCTCGCCTCGCAGAGCCGTGGAGCCCGCCCCGGCAGTTTCGGCCCCGACAACCGGCATCGGCGGCACGCCTTGGGCATGCCCTGCCGCAAACGCAGCTTCCGATGGCACAGCAGCGGCGGAAGGCATGGGGCGGAATGGCGATGGCGGCGGAACCGGCTCCGGGCTCCAGGCGGGAGCCGAGCGAAACGGAAAGTCCGGCTGCGCAGGTTGAGGCCGTGCGGCCCGAGCGGTTGCGGCTGCGGGATTGGACGCCGGCTGCGTTTCGTCTTCGCTGGCCGCCGCTTCCCCCGCTCGAGCCGGCGCAGCGCGACGCCGCCTGGCAATCAGCAACGAGAAATGCGGCTGCAGCCTGCGCATCCGCACTCCGGCGACGAGCACCGACCCTTTCAGGGCTGCCCACCCGGGGCGCAGAGCGCGCATTCC
>Ga0335072_10015961_pt1 | contig 10648 bp, 8 predicted proteins | sample Lox_Sample_21_FD_206725 | JGI IMG/M metagenome (GOLD analysis project Ga0335072, IMG submission 206725) | Soil microbial communities from Loxahatchee National Wildlife Refuge, Florida, United States - Lox_Sample_2.1 | ecosystem: Environmental > Terrestrial > Soil > Wetlands | place: USA: Florida... | reverse complement strand
TTGACGTGCGGCTGACGGTCTGCAACCGGGCCGTGCCGTCCACATGCGTGGGCGCGGGAATCGCAGCTCGCTTTTCCGGGCGCACCGGATAGGCAAACGTCATGAACGGCGAAGGATGCGTCTTCTCGAAAAATTCCCCGGTCGCTTCTTCCGCAATCGAAGGCGCAAACGGACGGAACGACTCGCGGTGCTTGATCCGCTGATTCAGGATGTCTTTCATTTCGGCGCGGCGCGGGTCCGCCAGGATGCTGCGATTGCCGAGCGCGCGCGGTCCCCATTCCGCCGCTCCCTGGAACCATCCCACGATCTTTCCGTCGGCGATGTGGCGCGCCGTCGCGCGAACGAGTTCGTCTTCGCCCAGTTGCGCGATCTCCACTTCGTCCGCGGAGCCGACGCCATCCACCACCGCGCGAATCTCGCCGGGCGAAAACTGCGGTCCCCAGTAGGCGTGCTCCATCACGAATTCGCGCGGCCGCCCGAGAATCTGGTGGTGCACGGAAAACGCCGCGCCCACCGAAAGTCCCGCATCGCCCGCGGCAGGCTGCACGAACACGCGCTCGAAGGGCGTGGCATCGAATATCCGTCCGTTGGCCACGCAGTTGAAAGCCACGCCGCCCGCGAGGCACAGATTCTTTTGGCCGCTGGCCTTCGCAACACCGTTGCAGTAAGCCGCGAGCACTTCTTCCAGTGCCGCCTGCATGCTGGCCGCGAGATTGTAGTGGCGCTGCGTGAGAGGCTCTCCCGCCTTGCGCGCGGGACCGAGGCGCTGTTCAAGATAATCCGAGAAGAGCCGGCCCAGCACCGGCGTGCTGGTCGCGTCGCGCCAGGTCATCTCGGCGCCTTCGCTCTGGTGCGTGAAGTATTCGAGCCCGAGGCGGAAGGAAAGCGGCCCGTCGGACCAGACGATGCGGCGGAACTCCTCCAGAAATTCCGGCTGGCCGTACGCCGCGAGGCCCATCACCTTGTATTCGTCGCCGAATTTCCAGAAGCCCACGTATTGCGTCAGCGCCGTGTAATACATCCCGAGGGAGTGCGGGAACGCGACTTCACCCAGCACGCGCATCTTCGGCCCTTCGCCGAGGGCGCTCATCGAACTGGCGAAATCGCCAAGGCCGTCGGCGGAAAGCACGGCCGCGCGTTCGAAGGGCGAAACGAAAAACGCGCTCGCCATATGCGCGGTGTGGTGCTCGACGCGATGGAACTGCCCGCGGATGGCGTCCGGCGCGATCTCGAAGGTGGACGCCAGGTCCTCGCGAATACCCGCGAAGCGCCGCATCACGCGCACGCGATCCAGCGCGAACTTCGGCATGCGAATCGCAAACCGCAGCTTCGTCCCAAGCCGCGCCCAGGGATCCCGCGGCACCGCGATGTGATCGACTTCGGTGAGTTTCACGCCCGCGCGATCGAGGCAGAATTGAATCGCGCGCGCCGGCAGGCCCGCCGCGTACTTCACTCGGTTCAGCCGCTCCTCTTCGACGGCAGCAACCAAGCGGCCGTCTACGACGATCGCAGCGGCGGCATTCGCGTGATAGGCGTTGATCCCAAGTATGACCATCGACAAGCTTGCGCCCCAGACCCCAGCCTGCTCAGCGGCAGTTAGATGCCTATTGCCTCGAAACGGTGACGATCCCCTGGCGCTCCGCACTGCCCATGTGCGTTTCGCCCAGGTTTCGCTTCGCCCATTCGTTCAAAACATACAAACTCCACGGGCGAGACCAAGAGGTACGACCCCGCGTAAAATCGTGCCATATCCCAAGCGCAAAGTCTCGGCCAAGCTGCGGTTCGAGTGCGGAAGACCAATCCGCCAGTCCCGCCGAAACGCGCCGCCCAAGCGGCCCGCGCAGCCATTTCTCCCAAGGGAAGGTAAAGGTGCGTTTCTTTTGCGCCACGATCTCCTCGGGCAGCACATCCCCGAGCGCCGCGATCAGCAGCGACTTCGGGCGCGAGCCGTCGCGCTTTGCCGATTCGGGCAGCGACAGCATGTATTCGACGAGCGGTGAGTGGAGGAACGGCACGCGCACCTCGAGCGAGTGACGCATGCTCATGGCGTCCGTATCGCGCAGCAAAACATTCGCGAGATACGAGCGCAATTCGAGCCACGAAACGGCCGTGAAGCCGTCCGCGGCGCGCACCTCAGCGGCCGAACCGGCCATCCAGCTTTGCCAAGCTCCATCCGCAAGCCGGCTGGCGCCGTTCTTCAGCGCCGGGGCCAGGGCTCGCGGCGTAAAAAGCAGGCGGGTGAAAAAGTAGGGATGCGGAAAAAGCTTGGGGTCGAGCAGGGCGGCGCAAACTTTTCGCAGCGCGTCAGGTGAAGCGGCGCCGCCTCCGGCGGACGTGATCAGGGAAGCCACTGGCGCCAGCAAAGGCCGCGGCAATGATCCGCCGAGCGCCGCCATGCGCGCGGCCTTCGCCGTCGCGTGAAAGGAAGTATAGCCGCCGAAAATCTCGTCGCTGCCCAGCCCCGAGAGCGCGACCTTGAGACCTGCCTGCCGCGCCGCCCACGAAACGAAGTAGGTGTTGATGCCGTCCGCGCTCGGTTGATCGAACGAAGCGACCGCTTCGTCGAGCCGCGCCACCATCTCGTTTCCGGAAAGCGTCAGTTCGCTGTGTTCGGTTCCGAGTCTCGCGGCCGTGCGGCGAGCTTTCTCCGCCTCGCTGAATTCCACGTCGGGAAACGCGACCGTAAAAGTGTGGATGCCCCGGCGCGACCGGCTCGCCAACGCGGCGATCGCCGTGGAGTCAAGGCCGCTGCTCAGGAAGACTCCGACGGGCACGTCCGCGATGAGATGCGTCGCGACCGCCTCTTCCAGAAGCTCGCGCACGTGCCGAGCCGGGGTGCGGGACTGCGAGCCCTGCTTGCCGTCTTGCGCGGCCGCATTCTTCAGGCCCCGTCCAAAATCCCAATACGATTTTGGAGTTGGCTCGGCGGCCGGCGTGATTGCCTCGATGGTGAGCGTATGTCCGGGCGGTAGCGAACAAATGCCTTCAATCAGCGTGAGCGGCTCGCTCACGGCGCCGAACAGCAAATACGACGAGATCGCCTGCGGCGAGAGGCTCCGTGATATGCAGCCGCTTGCCAGCAAGACGCGGACCTCGGAAGCGAAAACAAGCGCCCCGTCGGCGTGCGCGTAGTACAGCGGCTTGATGCCCAGCCGGTCGCGAGCGAGAAAGACGCGCGTGGCCCGTCCACCGCGCCCGCCCGGCACTTCGACGATCGCGAACGCGAACATCCCCAGCAGCCGCTCGACGCACCTCTCGCCCCAGGCCTCGTACGCATGAACGATCGTCTCGGTGTCCGAATGAGTGCGGAAACGGTGCCCCAGCGCTTCGAGTTCCCCGCGCAAGCTCGCGAAGTTGTAAATCTCGCCGTTGAATACGACGGCGACGGTCTCCGTCTCGTTCCAAACGGGCTGCGTGCCGCCCGGAAGGTCGATGATGCTGAGCCGCCGCATTCCCACGGCCACCGGCGCCGCGAGGAGAATTCCATCCTCATCCGGGCCGCGGTGAATCATCGACGCCATCATGCGGCGAGTCACTGCCTCGCCCGCATCTCTCGATCCGATTCCGATGACCCCGCAAATTCCGCACATGAGATGAGTTCACCGCTCGCTTGGAATCCGAACGCCGGACTGAGTGGCCGCGCGAGTCGCCTAAGAAGTCGCGCGAATGGCAGTATATCCGAAGGACTGCGCCGTGCGGCCCGGGAAGCGCGGCTAGTTCGGGGAATTCGGCATCGTGAACCCCAGCGCCCGGATCGTCGCCAGGTCAGGCACGGCCTTGCCGTCCTGCCGGTTCACCACGTCGAAGCCGCCATCGTAGTCCCACATGGCCCAGCCGATGCCGTGCTTTTCGAGCGAGGTTCGCACGTCGGAGATCCACGCCGCGCGCTGGGCCGGATCGGCGTTCTTGCGATAGACGCCAAACTCGTTGCAAATTACCGGCACGTTCCAGTGGCTGGCCCACGCCGCGACCTGGCCGACTTCTCCCTCGATGCGCTGCGCATTCCAATGATCCATGCCGTAGCGCTCGATCGCCAGCCGGTGGACCGGATCGGTCACCTGCTCCATCACCGCCTGAACGTTCTCGGGAGTCGACGGGTACGGCACGCCTTTCAGCGAGCGCCAGTAGTTGGTCGACCATGTCGCGCCCTGATGCGTGAACACGTGCGGCTCGTAGAAATGGAATGTGTAGATCACGTTGCCGTCGCGCAGCGGCTCGAGGAACACCAGATCGTCGTCGTCCGACCAGTGCGCTCCCGTCGCGACAATGGTGTGCCGCGGCGCTCCCTCGCGAATCGCCGTCGCCAGCTTCGCCTCCACCCCATACCAGCGATAGCGGTCCTTGCCGCCCGGCTCGTTGAGAATTTCGAAGAAGACGCGGTCCGGGTCGAGCCCGCTCCAATGCCGCGCCAGCGCGCGCCAGAAATCTGCGAATTCCTCGACCGATTCGTCGTCGCTCGCCAGCCGCTCCTTGAAATCGGGATCGGCGTAGATGTCGATATCGACGGCCAAGCCCTGATCGAGGAGCATCCTCACTGCGGAATCCAGCTCGCTCAGGTATTCCGAGTCGATCTGATCTGCCTGCTTTTCGTGAAACATCGGCCGCGGGTCGACGCTCAGGCGAACGTAATCGAAGCCCATCGCGCGAATCAGCTCTACGTCCTGCGCGGTGATCGCCGTTTCGAAATGCTCTTTCGTGTAGGCCGTAGCGTCGGGCAAGCCGGCGAACCATTTGCTGACATTGATGCCGTGCCGCAAATGAACCAGCCTGTGCTGCGCGATTTCGCCGCCGGCCACCCCGGCTTGCGGCAGGGCCCAGACGCTGGGTCCAGTGATGCAGACAGTAAGGAACAGGACAATAGCAGCCGCTCTTGAACCCACTCGAAGGAACCTCGCCGAGAACGATAGACCAGTCGTTTCGCTCCCGCAACCGCCTGCGCGGCCGCACCGTGCTGTCTCTCGAAAATTGGAATCGTCGCGCGAAGGGGAATTTCATCCACGACATTAGTAGTTGTTGGCTGCGCGTCGATGGAACCACGTATGAGTATGATTCTTAAGGTGATGCCGGATGAGTTCCACGGGTCGATCAACCTTTCGGATGGTGACGAGAAGTTTCTTGCATGTTCTTGGCATGCAGTCTCCGTTCCCTCATAGGCAGCCCCACAATGGGAAGCCGCAGCCTTTCGCTTAAAGTCTTTATCTGCAACAGTTTGTTACGCTATTGTGACTGTGTCGTTTTGGCACGATAACTGCTCCATATCGGCTGCCTTAAGTTTACTAGGGCGTACTGGGGGCATTCTGTATCGGGCCACGGGGCCGAATGAAAGAGGAACTATGAAAATCGTACGCATCTCCTTTCTGGCGATCGTTGCCGCTTCCTGCGCATTGCTTCTTACCCCCGGCAATGCCAGCGCCGATACGCTCACAGGCACGACTGGAATCTCCTGGATTGCCGGTGGCAGTACGTTCGCGTCGGATACGATCGCGGTGGGATCGTCGCTCAACTGCCCGGGGGCGTCGCCGATCTGCGTGGGCTATTCTGGTTTCGGAACCGAGAGTTTCAGCGTGGGCACGGACTCGATTACCTACTCGGTGTCCGACTTCCCGGTAGGTGACTACGGTGGGGGCACGAACGGCTTCGAGTTTACCGGCCTCACGTTCGCGAGCGGCGACGAGTTGACCGGCTTCACGATCGTAAGCGGAACGAATACCGTGGGAGTGTCGCCTTCCGACATCACCATCACGCCTACGTCGATATTTATCAACCTGAACGCATTGCCGATCGACGGCACGTTCACCATCGACTTGCTGTCGGGTCCGGTCGCCCCAACTCCGGAGCCGTCGTCCTTGCTTCTGCTGGGTGTCGGCTTGCTTGCGTTGGCAGGGTTCACGCGTAAGAAGGCAAACAGCTACGTTTAGTTGCGGATCGCTCTGAAGTCGGGGGAACCCCGGGCGATCTAAGCGGTAAGCGACGGTGCAGGCGCTATCTGAACGAGACCGGGCGCGGCGGAGCCAGAACTCTTCCGCGCCTTCATTCCTGCGGTAACAATTCCCGTACGAACATACGATTTCTCGCAGTCCGCCGACGACGGTCCGCGCATATTGCCTTCCATGTAAGCAAGCCCCGGGCAGCGGGTGCAGCTTCCGGCGTGCGTGCACGAAGAGCATGTCGTCAGGTTCTTCAGGCGGATGGCCCGCACCTCGTTCAGTTGCGGTGAGTGCCGCCAGATATCGATGAACTTCTCGCGCCTCACATTTCCGCACGTCAACGGAAATTGCACGCAGGGATACACGTCGCCGTAAGGCGTGATGTAGCACGAAGTGTGCCCCGCGCTGCAAGGCAGTCCCTCGAGAACGTCTTCATCCACTGGCGTCGGCGGCGCGCAGAAACTCTCGACGTCGCCCACCAGGCTGGGATCATGGAAGTAGCTCGAAAGCTCGCTCGCATCTACGCGGTGCCGCAGCACGGACGTGTTCCCGTCCATCATCGGCGTAACCGTCGGATCGAGCGTGTAGTGCGCGCCGATCTCCTTGGCAAGTGCCTGCACGCTCGCGGTGTCGTCGCGATTGCTCCGCATCAGGACGTTCGCCAGGTTCACTCGCAGGCCCTGCGCCCGCAGCAGGCGCACCGCGGCCAGCGTTCGTTTGAGCGAGCCCGGCAGCTTGGTAACCGCGTCGTGCACCTCAGGGCGATGCGAATACACGCTGATCTGCACCTGCTCGACGCCCAGCGCGCGAAGCCGCTGCGCTTCCTGCTCGCGGATCATCACGGCGTTCGTTTTCAGCTTCACGTTGAACATCAGCGAGCGCGCGTACTCGATGATCTCGAACGCGTCGCGGCGCATCAGTACTTCGCCGCCACTCAGCGTCAGGAAAAAAACTCCCGCATCGGCAAGCTGGTGGAGAAGGTCCTTGATCTCGGCGGTGGTCAGCTCGCCGTGATCGTCGTGGTCCAGGTAGCAGTGCTCGCAGCGCTCGTTGCAACGGTAGGTCACATCCAGATGCGCGCTCAAGGGAACGCCCAAATCGAGCGCCTTGCCGGCCAGCTCCTGCATCAAGCTCATGGCGCCTCCGCGGCAGGGTGCTCGGCCACACCTTCGGGAATCGGCTGCGCCGAAATGGACAAGATTCCCCGGCTGGCCAGATCCTCCACGAGCTGTTCGGCGTCGCGATAGGCCACATCCGCCGATACGTCGAAGTGCGCGCAAACGCGCTTCGTCACGATCTCGGAGAGGGGTGTGCGACCGTCGGCGGCTTCCCAGATCACAGTCGCCACGTCGCTCAGGCTGAAAAGCCTCGAATCCACGGCGGACATGATCATCATTTCACCGCCCAGCACTCGAGCGGCAACCGCCTTGGAACGCGCGATGTATTTGTCGCTCACCGTATCAATTCCCAGGCTCTTTCATCGGGCGTGAAGACAAGCCGCGCAACGGGCACTCGCGAAACAAACTCGAGGGCCCCTTCGAAGACGCGCCGCACCAAGTCCTGATCGTGCGCGAAGAACAGGATGTTGCGAATCAGAGCGTGAGCCGCATCGCTCTGGCTGGCCGCGACGATGCGGTTATCCGGCCCTTTTTCGAGAAAATAGAGAGTGGCGAGCGGCGCCTTCACGTTTGCGCCCGCTCGGTTCAGCTCTCCCGTGAACGGCGTCCCATGAGCATAGTAACCGTTCCTGCTTCTCCGTATATAGGAAATCTCGTCGGTCAGCAGCGTCGCGTCGGGAGGCACCAAGCGCGACATGGTCGTCTTGCCGGCGCCGGAAACGCCGGCGAAGACGAACGCCCGCCCGTTCCGCACCGCGCTCGCGGCATGCAGCAGGAAACCACCCTCTTCCGCCAGAACGAGCGAATGCATAATTCGCATCACTGCATCAAGCGAATATGGATTTGCCGATTGGCGCACCCAGCCCCGGCGCGATTGCGCGTCGAATTCGGCGGTGAAATCGCCACGCTCGATACCCCACACCGAGCCGCTCCTCGATACCCGCACATCACCCGGCATGTTTCCGACCGGTGGATGGAGGTGAATCTGCAGTCGGCAGGCCGGCTCGGCTGAAGCATTCACGAAGCCTGCGTAGCGATCCTCGATGAGGCGACGAAAATCCTCGTCGTCCGTCCGCAAAAAAATCGGGATGCCGCCGATTTCGATCGTCGCGCCCGATTGCGGGAGACGCGCCTCGTCGGTAAGTCGCAAAGAGCCTATGCTGGTGGCCATCAGGCTCTCCCCTCGAGTTGCCAGCGATTCTGGTCACTGGTAGCAACTGAACTTCGCGAAAATCTGGTGTTCAGCGAATGCCATCGGAGCAGCCACTTCACGGTGCCTTCGGAGCGGCGCACCATCCAATGGAGCAGCCGCTGGCTCGGCGCTCGACGCGCACTGTCGAGTGCGATTCGTTTTCCTCGGCGAATCACCGCAGTCACGCGGCCAAGAACTTCGTTCTCTTCGAATGGCGGATCGTTCCTGCTCAAGGCATCGCCTCGAGCGATGAGCAAAGTAGAATCGCCTTCGTGCGTCTTATTCATAAGCCGATGCGCGCAGAAGAGTCCGTACCTGAAGAACACGATGACGTCGCCCTGGCGCGCGGTCTGGGCATTCTCGGGGTGCACAACGAGGACATCTCCGGGAAAAAGCGTGGGGACCATACTGGCGCCGCGCACCACCGACCGAACCTCGCCGAATGATCGCAGCATCTCCGTCGCAAGGGTCAAGTTAGCGTCTTCGCTTTGGTGATCCGCGTGGCCACCCATTACGTCCCCTGGGATTAGGAATTCTGGGCGTTCTGGTGGCAGCCGGCCTGCGTGCCGCCCGGGGTCTTGCCGCAAGTCAGCGCCATCGTTTCGAAAACCTTCTCCTCGCGGAAAGAAGGCTTAACGTATGGCCTCTTGGTCACGGGCGAGGGATCGGTCGTTTTTCGCGGTGCCGCAGCGTGTGCCTGTTGGTCGCTCATGTTTCTACTCTAACCCCGCTTGGGTGAGTTTAACAGCGCAATAACCTGTTCCTGTGGTGCCGCAAGTCTGCGATGACAGACTTCCGAAGTAAATGCTCGAGGCCTGCGGGTCAGTGCTCTCGTTGTCCGGAATAATGCCGCTCGGCCCGCCCGCCACGGTGAAGCTGTCGGTATTCGTAAAACCGCCCGAAAACCCGGAACCCGTGCTGGTGCTGATATTGAAGTTGAAGACGTTGCCGCCCGAGAGTCCTGCGAACAGCCAGTCGGTGGGCGCGGTAAATGGCGGCCCGGAACCCAGATTCTCGAAGTCGCTAAGCGGTGCACACGTCTCGACGTCAGGCGCGAGTTCAAACTGCGCCGACGCCCCCGGCGTTATTGTGCTCATCGTGCGTGAGGCGCTGAATCCTACGGTGTATAGCTCAGTCAGCGTACCGGTCGAGTCGTTGCCGCACGAGAGTATCGCCCAATTGGCGGAAGTCGAGCTCAAAAAGTAATCGGTGTTAAACGTGGGAAGACCGATGCTGACGCCGGAAGTCGGGACTCGCCCCAGTCCAATGATTTGTCGCGCCCCAAGAGCAGTAGTGGCCTGCATCAGAACTGGGTTGGTGTTATCGGTTCCCGCCACAGCATAGATGAATCCGTTTGCGCTATCCACAACCGGGGGAAGAGTGACACCGCCTGTAGGTGGACCAGATCCGAGACCAATGAAGTTCGTCGACAGCTTTGCGCCGGTAGACTTGAAGGCGTAAACCCTTCCATCGGAGCACCCGACGAAAACATTCCCAGTCGCGAAGTCCTCGACGGGTCCGCTCAATTGGCCGCAGCCACCACCGACACTCACGACGCCCGCTGTTCCCCAAGTCAGATCCAAGCTCGGTGCCAGGCCGTCAGTGCAACCCGTATCCGTACTAAACGTCGGGCAGAAAACATCCTTGATTCGGTACAGATTGCCCTCGTCGTCCCCCACGTACGCGTAGTCATTGGTGTAGTCGACGAATGGAGGAGAAATCGTGTCGGAAGCCCCGGAGTCGATACCGAAGGTCAAATCTGTCGCAGTTCCGCTGCCGGCCACTGGGTCACTTGTGACGAAAGTGGTGATCTGTGCCGGCGTCTTCGTGTTCTGAAGGCCGTCTGGATCGATCGTGTCCTGACCATCGCCCGGCTTAAATGCCAGCACGTGGAAGTGCGCGGGGTGGCCGGGGGCCGACTCGACAAAGGCGACCTTGGTACCAAGCACGGAACCTGGCACCCCAGTGTAATCCCAAGACAATGTCGGCGAGGTTGTGACTGCGCCGCCAATCGCGTTCACGTTGTACGCCCAATACACTGTTGCGTCGACGCCGTCGTCATCAGCCGCCGCCGGACGACCGGTGATGGGAGCGTTGCAGATGCCAGTGCCGCCTGCCGTCCCGCTATACAGATTGTTGAACGCCACAATATTCGCCTGCGACGCGCTTCCAACCGCATTCACTGGATACACGGCGTAGTCGCCAGCGCAACTCGGCGCGGCAGTAATATCGAAAGAAAATTTGGCAGGAAACATGTTCGCCGCAACGCCGCCGCCGGTGCCGAGACTGATGCTCCAGTCGCGATCGAAGGAATTCACCGCATGCCGCACGGAGCGAGGCAGGATCGGCCGCGGCCGGTCCGGGCTGTATCGCCACCAGCTGAACGTCGCGCGCGGATCGCGCTTCGCCAG
>Ga0335072_10015959_pt1 | contig 10648 bp, 12 predicted proteins | sample Lox_Sample_21_FD_206725 | JGI IMG/M metagenome (GOLD analysis project Ga0335072, IMG submission 206725) | Soil microbial communities from Loxahatchee National Wildlife Refuge, Florida, United States - Lox_Sample_2.1 | ecosystem: Environmental > Terrestrial > Soil > Wetlands | place: USA... | reverse complement strand
CTGGGTGTAACCGTGCTGGACGAGGTATTGCCACGTGCTCGCGGATTGGGGCACACCGCCTTTACCTGCCAGCTGCGGCGGCGCCTCCCTCTGGAGGAACTGGCCGAGCACAGTCAAGCTGACCGGATGGCCACCCCTCGCGAACCACTGCTGGCTCACGATCCACGCGGAACTAGGCAAGTTCAGGCTGCGGGTAACCACTGGTGCCAGGTAGCGCTCGCGCAGGAAGCCGCCCGCCGCGAAGGCGAGCCCGGTGTAGACGGCCAGGGTGGCGACGATCGCGGGCACCACGCGGCGGATGAGCATGCCGGCCAGGGCGCCGATCGCGAAGGCGGCCAGTGTCCAGGCCGCGAACGTGACTCCGCGCAGGTCGAACAACCCGACAGCGAGCGGTGACGGCTCGTTAAGTCCCAGGGTCTGGTTGGTCGTGACGAAATACGGCTGGTAGTACCAGGAGAACAACACGCTGACGGCTCCGGCGGCTGCGGCGACCGCGACCGCGAGCGCCACGAGCTTCGCGAGCGTCCAGCGCCACCGGCCGAAGCCCTGGGTCCAGGCGTACCTGAATGTGCCGGTCTCGAGCTCGCGGGCCAGCACCGGCGCCCCGACGAACGCCCCGATCAGCACGGGCACTGCCTGCAGCGGAAAGCCACTCGCGAGAAAGCCGCCGATGTTGTTAAAGTTGCGGGCCAGCCCATTGCAGGCCAGTGAGCTTGCCGGATGGCAAGCGATCGCGGCGGCGTAGGCGTGGTGCAGCTGAAGGCCGGTGATCCACATGTACACGGCCAGCAAGCCCAGTAGCGCGGCCACGCCGCCCAGCGCGAAACGGTGCTGCCGCCAGGTGACCCAGGTCATCAGCCGCCACGGCACTGGCCGCAGGCTGGCGTCCTGTTCCTGACTGTCGGCGATAGTCAGCGCGGTCATTGCGTCACCTCCGACGGTTCGCTTGTTTCAAGCCGAAGAGCCCGGGCGTGCGCGGGGCCGGGTAGCGCCGCGGCGCCGGGCTCGCGCAGGTAAGCCAGGGCGAGTTCTTCCAGGCCGACGGGATGCGCCTCCCAGCCCGGCGGCACGGGGTCCTCGGCGGTGGCCCGGACCAGCAGGTGGGCCTGTGCCTCGCCGCGACGGACATGAACCACGCGGAGCCGCCCCGCATACTTATCGGCCTCGCTGGCCGGGCCGGTCAGCACACGGTGGCTGCCGAGCAGGTCATCGACCTCGCCAGCTACCTGCACCCGGCCGAGCGACAGCAGGATGAGGTAGTCGGCCACCCGCTCTAGCTCGGCGAGCACATGCGAGGACAGCACGACGGATACACCGTCGTCGACCGCCGCGGTCAGCACGGTGGCCATGAAGTCGTGCCGCGCAATCGGGTCGAGCATCGCCACTGGCTCATCGAGGACGAGGAGCCGCGGCCGGCGGGCGAGTGCCAGGGTCAGCGCGAGCTGAGCCTGCTGGCCGCCCGACAGCCTGCCCGCCTTCCGCTTCAGCGGGATGCCCAGCTCGGCTAGCCGTGACTGCGCGTAGCGCTGGTCGAAGCGGCGGTTCAGACTGCGGGTTAGGTGCAGCATGTCCGCGGCCGACAGGTTCTTGTACAGCGGGGTGTCCTGAGCGACGAACGCGATGCCGTCCAGCGCGGCCGGGGATCCGGCGGGCCGCCCGCCGAGCACGGTCAGGCCGCCCGCGGACGGGGCGGCCAGTCCGACCGCCAGGTTCAGTAGCGTGCTCTTGCCGGCGCCGTTCGGGCCTACCAGTGCCGCCACATGCCCGGCCGGGATCGACAGCGAGCACTCGCGCAGCGCCCAGGTGGAGCCGTACCGCTTTCCCAGGCCGCTGGTCTCAACCACGTTCATGCGACGCCCTCCGTTTCGCCGCTCGCCGTGCCGGCCTTGGCCCGCGACCCGCTGCGGCGCTCATAGAAATCCCGCAGCGCGCTCGTGAACAGCGCCACGATCCCGTCCTCGTCCAGGCCCGCGCCGTCCGCGGCGGTCAGCCAGCCAGACAGGGAGCGGCGCAGCGCAGTCAGCTCCGGGAGCGCGATCTGAGTCAGCGTGGCCTGGACGAACGTGCCCTGGCCGGGACGGCCGGCCGCCAGGCCCTTGATCTCCAGGTCCCGGTAGGCCTTCAGCACCGTGTTCGGATTGATGGCAAGCGACGCGACCACGTCCCTGACCTTTGGCAGCTGATCACCGGGCTTGAGGTAGCCCAGCCGCAGGGCGTGCTCTACCTGCTGGACTAGCTGCAGATAGGTCGGCACGCCAGAGCTCGCGTCCAGGCGGAACTCGATCGGCGACGCCGGCCGGCCCCTGCCTTCGGCCGACGCGCTGCCGTTATCGCCGGGCGAGGGCACGCCGGCCGCGCCGCCGCTTGGGCCGCTGATGCCTTTACCTATGTCCATATGACAAGAGTACATTCAATAAGCTCGCCGTCAAGCTGGCGGGCCCCAGCCGACACTCACTGTCAGTGACAGCTGAGAGCATCACGGCATGAAGCTGCGGCGGCTGCGCGAAGGCGACGTCCTCGATGATGGCGTCACCCTGATACGCGGCGGCGAGCTCGACCCAGACCTACTTCGCACCGACGCGATGCGCTACCACGGCATCTATGGCAGCTACGGAATCTCGGTTTTCGCCGCGCGCGGTGCCACGTTGAACGAGATGGCCCAGCACGTGCCGCTGGTGCGCGGCACTACACGGTGGGCTTTGATGACCTGGACCAGGGCATCAAAGCCCTGGCCGGGTGCCGACACGAGGTCGTCCCCAACCGTTATCACGACGCGTAACCTTAATGCCGGAGGGAGATGCGATGGACCCGGAGATTGACCTGGTAGCTGACCTCAACGCCGAAGACGACGAGGGGCTCGGCTGGTCGGTGCTGAGCGAGGCCCGCGATCCCTCCCGAATCCGTCGTGGCGTAATGCTGGTGGCGGGGAACGACTAGGCGAAGGCAGTAGTCAGGATCGTGGCCGTAGACGAGGACGGGCAGGTTCACTTCACTGTGATGCCAGGATCACTGGACAAGAATCGCCACCTCATCGGCCGCGCTCTGGCGTAACTGCCGCACCATCTGGCGGGCTGTATGGCAACCATTCATGTCCGGGATGTCCCTGAAAGTACAGTGCGGACTCTCAAGGTTCGGGCGTGCCCGGTGCGCAATTTGCGGGATCGCTGAGTAGCGGCGCACGCTCGTTTGACATTTGTCATTGAGGTCCGGTGACTCGCGGCACTACAGCGCGATTGCCGCCGGGCGCGACCATCGCATCATGACTGCTGTTACAGATGCTGGCTTTGGAGTAGAGCTCTCCGGGCTCGCGAAGTCCTACGGGCCGGTGCGCGCGGTCCGCGGCGTGGACCTGGTGATCGCGCCCGGCGAGACAGTCGCGTTGCTCGGCCCGAACGGGGCGGGCAAGACGACCACGATCGACATGATGCTTGGCCTGACGCGGCCGGATGAAGGCAAGGTATCGATCTTCGGCGTGCCGCCGGCGGTGGCCGTCAGGGACGGCTATGTGGGCGCGATGCTGCAGACCGGATCACCGCTTGACCACCTCCGGGTCCGGGAACAGGTCGCGCTGATGGCGTCCTACTACCCGCACCCGCTGCAAGTCGACGACGTGCTGCGGATAACGGGCGCTGATGAGTTCGCCGGGCAGTGGACCACGAAGTTGTCGGGAGGACAGGCCCAGCGGGTACGGTTCGCGGCCGCTTTGGCCGGTGACCCGGATCTGCTGCTGCTGGATGAACCGACGGCCGGAATCGACGTGGAGGGCAGACGCGATTTCTGGCAGGCGATGCGGGCGGTAACCGAACGTGGCAAGACCGTGGTGTTCGCCACGCACTACCTGGAAGAGGCTGACGCATACGCCGACAGGATCGTGCTGATCGCCCGCGGCGAGATCGTGGCCGACGGCCCGGCCACAGAGATCAAGGCGCAGGCGGGAGCGCGGAGCATCCGCGCCACTCTGCCGGGCGTCGACGCTCAGTGGCTCAGCGCGTTGCCAGGGGTGCGCACTGCGCAGCGACACGGGGACGCGGTCCTGCTGTCCTGCACAGACTCGGACGCCGCCTTGGTGGCCCTGCTCGCCGCCTTCCCCGCTGCGCGGGACATCGAGGTGACCGGCGGAAGCCTGGAAGAGGCGTTTCTGGAACTTACCGCGGCTGGCGAAGAAGTCGGCCGCCAGACCACGGAGGCAGCCCGATGACGCACTTCCGCTACGAGATCCTGCGCACGATGCGCAACCGTGTCTTTTACGCCATCACGCTGGGGCTGCCGCTCGTGCTGTTCTACGGAGTAGCGTCGGGCCAGCGCCACGCCACCTTCGACGGCACCGCCTTCCCGCTGTACTTCATGACCGCGATGGCGGTGTACGGGGCGATGTACGCCGTCGTCGCGCCCGGCGCGCGGATCGCGCGGGACAGGTCCCGAGGCTGGCTCCGGCAACTGCGGATCACCCCGCTGCGGGCCTGGACGGACTTGACTGCGAAGGTGGCCGCTGCGTACCTGTTGGCGCTGCCTACGCTCGTGCTGCTCTTCCTGGCGGGGGCGTCGCTCGGCGTGCATCTGCGCGCGAGCCACTGGCTGGAGTTGGCCGGGCTGCTCCTGGTCGGCCTGGCTCCGTTCGTGGTGATGGGGTTCATCCTGGGCTACCTGCTGCCCGTCGACGCGCTGGCGGCGGGACTGGGCGGCGTGGTTGTGCTGTTCGCGCTGCTCGGCGGCGTGTTCGGCGTCCAGCTCGCCACGTCGGGTCCGCTGTTCGATGTCCTTAAGTGCCTGCCTTCGTACTGGCTGGTTCAGGCCGGGAAGACCGCGCTGGGCGGCGGGGGCTGGCCGGCGGAGGCGTGGATCGTGATTGTCGCCTGGGTCGTGGTGCTCATCCCGGTCGCGGCCCTCGCCTACCGGCGATCCGCGAGCCGGGTCTGACCAGGCCGCCGGCCAGTACGCTCGTGACTGTGGACGGACAATTGCTGAAGCCGGCGACTGCGGGCGAGGCGGAATGGGTTGCCAGCCAGCGCAGGTGGACCTATGGCCGGAGCCGGTTCTTCTTGAGCGCGGTGCCGCTGTTGTACCTGATCTATGTGATCGTCGCGGTACACCAGAACTCGCGCGGCGCCGGAGCCGTCATTGGCTACGCCGTCCTCGCGGTCTTCGCAGCATGCATGCTGCTATTGCCAGTGGCGCTGCGCTTGGAGACGAGCGCACGCAGATTCTGGACCTGGTACGCCGTTCTGGCCGTGCTGTTCCTCGCTGAGCTGCCGTTCGCCCGCGCTGCGGCGTTCCTCTTCTGTTTCTACCTCGCCATTATCAGCGCGGCGCGGCTAGGCGTCCGGTCGTGGCCGTACGTCGCGGTGATGGCGCTTGCCGCGCTAGTCGTCCCGGTCGCGATCTCGCCCTGGCACGTCAGCCTCGCCGACTCCATTGACGACTTCACACCGCTGGCGATCCCGGTCGCCGCAGTCATCACCGGCGCCGTCCTCCAGGTGCTGCGCGGCAATATCGCGCTTGCCGAGGCGCGAGCCGAGGTTGCCCGGCTCGCCGCTGAGAACGAGCGCATCCGCATCGCCCGCGACCTGCACGACCTGCTCGGACACTCGCTCACGACGATCACCGTCAAAGCCGGCCTTGCGCGCCGGCTCGGAGCGGCCGAGCCGGCGCGGGCTGTCGCGCAGATCGCCGAAGTCGAGGAGCTGTGCCGGCAGGCGCTTACGGAGGTTCGGGCCGCAGTATCCGGCTACCGGGACGTAACGCTGGCGGGCGAGCTCGCCCGCGGCCGGGAGCTTCTGCGAGCCGCAGGAGTCGCCGCCGACCTTCCCACCGCCACCGATGCCGTCGATCCCGCGTATCAGGAGCTGCTTGGCTGGGCGGTGCGCGAAGGACTGACCAACGTAGTCAGGCACTCGCGGGCCGGCACCTGCGCGGTCCGGCTGTCTCATTGCGGCGTGGAAATTACCGACGACGGCGTCGGCGCCGCCGCGCCGGCCGGCAACGGCCTGAGCGGCCTGCGCGAGCGGGTAGTGGCGGCTGGCGGCTCGGTCGAGGCCGGGCCGGTCCAGCCGAGCGGATGGCGCCTGCAAGTGTCGCTGGCCGGCGAGCGGGCCACGTGACGATCCGGCTGCTGCTGGCAGATGATCAGGAGCTGCTCCGCGCCGCGCTGGCAGTCGTGCTCGAACTAGAGGATGACTTCGAGGTCGTCGCATCGGTCGGCCGGGGCGACGAGGTGGTCTCGGCCGCCAGCACGCACCGCCCGGACGTGGCACTGCTCGACATCGATATGCCAGGCATCGACGGGCTTGCCGCGGCCGCGGTGCTGGCTCAGGAGCTCCCGCACTGCCGGTCGGTGATCCTGACCACGTTCGGGCGTCCGGGTTACCTGCGTCGCGCGATGGAGTCGGGCGCCTACGGGTTCGTCGTCAAGGACTCGGCCCCGGAAGCGCTGGCCGCCGCGATCCGCCGGGTGGCGGCAGGCGAGCGTGTAGTCGACCCGGCACTGGCCGCCGCGTCGCTCGCCGCCGGGAACTCCCCGCTGACTGCCAGGGAACGAGATGTGCTCGTCGCGGCCCGGCCAGGCGCGACCGTGGCGGAGATAGCCAGGAAGCTATGCCTGTCCGAGGGAACCGTACGCAACTACCTGTCGTCGGCGATCGCCAAGACCGGGACACGCAACCGCGCTGAAGCTGTCAGTGCTGCGGACCAGAACGGCTGGCTGTGACCGGACGTTAGGCTGGCGAGCATGCTCAAACCCAATCGCTCGATCCCGCAGGCCACGGTGATACCGGTGCTGATCTATCCAGACGTGCGGGAGGCGGTTGCCTGGCTGTGCGCGGCCTTCGGATTTACCGAGCGGTTGCGGATCGGCGACAACCATCGTTCCCAGCTTGAGCTCGGCGCTGGCGCGGTAATCATCGGTGATGTGCGCGGCGACCGCTGCCCGCCGCGGCGGAGCGAAGTTACGCATTCGGTTACTGTCCGGGTAGCCGACGCGCGCGCGCACTGCGAGCAGGCCCGTGCGCACGGTGCTCAGATTCTCATGGAACCGACCGACTTCCCGTTCGGCGAAAGGCAGTACAACGCCGAGGATTTCGCGGGGCACCAGTGGACGTTTTCCGAAACGCTTGCCGACGTCGCCCCGCAGGAGTGGGGCAGGGTCTTGGCAGCCGATGAATAGCTGAGACAACCGCTGCCGGGGGGACCGGCCTAGGTAACTCCCTTTCACCGGAAGCGGGAGTAAGCGGCCTGCCGCATCGCCCACGTGATCTGGCCGGTAGCGGTTGAGGTCGTCAGGTCAGCCAGGCCCGTTCTGAGCCCGGCGAGCTCCGAAGCGCTGCACAGGCCGAGCATCACCGCGCGGTCGCTAGTCGCGGCAAGATTCATCCCGAACAATTGCGCGGCCGTCGCGGTGGGCACCGGTATCTCGGTGATCCTGGTGAAGCGTGTCCGCAGACCGCCCTCATCCGACAGGGGGGCCAGCAGCGGTCCGGCGCACATCCGCGCGCCGCTCGCGGCGACCATCAGATCGGCAAGCCGCAGATGGGCGCGTAGCAGCGGATGGCTGGTCTCGATCCATTCGATTTCGTCCACGACAACGATGCCGTCGTCGGTAAGCTGGCTCGCCCAGCGCACCACGGCGTCGGCGGGGTCGGCCAGATGTGCCAGCAGCAGCCGGCAGTAAATCAGGTCTGCGGGCCCGGCCGGGAAGGGGAGCGCCAGGACGTCGTGCGACGTGAACTCGGGGTGCCCGGCCGACGGTGCTTCCTCGTGCCTGGCCCTGGCGGCTGCCACGAAGCTCGCCGAGCTATCTAGTCCGATGGTCCGCCTCGCCCGCGTCACGTGCGCGACCATGTCGGTTGTGTAGCCGGGACCGCAGCCCAGGTCGTAAGCGAGTGCCGGTGGCCCAGTCACTGCATCAGCGAGCAGGGCCGACGAGGACGGTGCGTAAACCTCGTGCAGCAAGGCGAGCCGGCGGGCAGCGAGGTCGCCGTCGCCGAATGCGTAACGCCGGTGCTGCCGCCCCGCGCCCTGATCGGCTATGGCTGGCTTCCTGGGTCGGGGGAGATCACGTAGTCAGCCTACGCGGTGCCGGGGTGATCACCTTGCACGGTCGCCGTAGAAGGTAAACTATGACGAATGTCATAGTCAACGTCCCGTGGAGGGCCAGACGTGAGCGGAGTGCGCGACAGGATGGTCGCCGGAGCGGCGCGGTTGCTGGCGCAGCGCGGCCTGCAGGCGACATCGTTCTCGGCCGTCCTGGCCGAGACGAACGCGCCGCGCGGATCGATCTACCACCACTTCCCCGGCGGCAAGGAGGAGCTTGTCACTGCGGCGATCGAGGCTACGAGGCAGCGAGCTCTCAGCCTCATCGACCAGGACATGGGCGCGCCGGCGGTGGAAGTCACCGAGTCGTTCCTGGCCACCTGGCGGGGGCTGCTGACCCGCGCGCAATTCGATGCAGGCTGCGCGCTGGCGGCAGTCACCGTGGCGGCAGAGACCGACACGCTGCGCCAGCGGGCTGCCGAGGCCTTTCGCGACTGGCGGGAGAAGCTGGCATGCGCCCTTGAGGCAGGCGGACTGAGCGAGGCCGGCGCCGGGTCGACGGCCACTATGCTGCTCGCCGCCAGCGAGGGCGCCGTCGTCATGTGCCGCGCAGAGCAGGACATCCGCCCGTTTGACCTCGTCGCGGGACAACTGGTCGGCCATGTCCGTTCACTGACAGCCGCAGGGGCAGCGGACGCGGGCAGGGACGCACAGGCATGACACCGGGGGATACGGTTGCCATCGCGGCGCCTCAGCGAGTGGAGGACAGGGTAGTGAGGAGCGAGATGCGCAGGACCGGGCCAGTTGGCTTTGATCTTGACCTCACGCTTGTCAACTCACGGCCGGCGATCATGGCCGCCTGGTCCGCGGTCTCGGCGGAGCTGGGTGTGCAGATCGACCTCGCTGAGGTGGATCAGCGGATGGGCATCAAGCTGGAGGAGGAGGTCAGCTACTGGTTCCCGGCGGACGGGCACCAGAACGCGGCCGACAGTTATCGGCGCCATTACGTGCGGCTGGCTCCGACACTGACCTTCCCGCTGGCTGGCGCCGCGGAGTCGCTGGCCGCGGTCAGGCAGGCAGGGGAACGAGCAATTATCGTCACGGCGAAGCACCAGGTCTCGGTTCAGCCCAGCCTCGATGCCGTCGGGCTGCAGGCGGACGAGATATTCACGCACGTGCACGGGCCGGAGAAGGCTGCCGTGCTTGCCCACGTGGGCGCGGTTGTCTACGTCGGTGACACGCCAGCCGACATGGCAGCCGGGCAGGCCGCCAGCGCGCTCGCGGTCGGCGTTCCGACAGGATCGTTCACCTCCGAGGAGTTGCGAGCGGCTGGCGCGGCAGTGGTGCTCGGGTCGCTGGCAGACTTCCCGTCGTGGTATGCAGGCTTCCGCGACGACCTGACGCAGGAGCGCTGGGCAGATGACCACTGACATCCTGGCGCTGGCAGACAAGCTGTGGCGCGGTGAGGCGCGTACCAGCGAGTTCCACCCCGTCATGCAGGCCGGCACGATGGCCGAGATCTGCGAGGACGTCGCTTTCGTGCCCGCCTTCGCCAACGTGACAGCTATCAGGACGCCTGACGGGCTGGTCTTGGTGGACACCGGCAGCGTTTTCGCAGCTCAGGACATCCATGCTCAGCTACGCGGGTGGGCCGGTGAGCGGCTGCACACGGCTATCTACTCGCACGGGCACATAGATCATGTCTTCGGTGTCGGCCCGTGGGAAGCCGAGGCAGCCGAGCGGGGCTGGCCGGCCCCCATGGTGATCGCCCACGAGGCACTGCCGCTGCGCTTCGACCGGTACATCGCGACAGCCGGGTACAACGGTGTCATCAACCAGCGCCAGTTCGGCGCCCCCGGCCTGCGCTGGCCGACGAGGTACCGCTATCCGGACCGCACGTACTCGCGCGAACTCGCGATCGACGTGGGCGGCACCGCTTTCGCCCTGCAGCACGAGAAGGGCGAGACCGACGACCACACCGTCACCTGGCTGGCCGACCGCCGTGTGCTGTGCTGCGGCGACCTGTTCATCTGGGCGTCGCCGAACGCTGGCAATCCGCAGAAAGTACAGCGCTACCCGCTGGAATGGGCACAGGCGCTCCGCCGGATGCTCGCGCTGCAGGCGGAGTACTTGTTGCCCGGCCACGGACTGCCCGTAGTCGGCGCGGACCGGGTGGCCCGTACGCTCACCGACACCGCCGAACTGCTCGAGGCGCTGGTCAGTCAGACGCTTGCGGTGATGAACGGCGGAGGCCGGCTCGACGAGGCCATCCACACCGTCGCGGTGCCGCGTCACCTCGCCGACCGGCCGTACTTGCAGCCTGTGTACGACGAGCCGGAGTTCATCGTCCGGACTGTGTGGCGGCAGTACGGAGGCTGGTGGGACGGAAACCCCGCGACACTGAAGCCCGCCCCGGAGCAGGCGCTTGCTGCTGAACTCGCATCACTCGCCGGCGGGCCGGCCGTACTGGCTCGCCGCGCGCTCGAACTGGCCGAAGGGGTCGTAGCCGGCCTGGCGCCGGGGGATAACGCTGCGGCCGCCGGGCAGGACCCGGCAGCAAGCGACCCTCGGGTGGCGGGCCTGCGCGGCGGCGAGGACGGACTGCGTCTCGCCGGGCACCTAG
>Ga0335072_10015958_pt1 | contig 10648 bp, 10 predicted proteins | sample Lox_Sample_21_FD_206725 | JGI IMG/M metagenome (GOLD analysis project Ga0335072, IMG submission 206725) | Soil microbial communities from Loxahatchee National Wildlife Refuge, Florida, United States - Lox_Sample_2.1 | ecosystem: Environmental > Terrestrial > Soil > Wetlands | place: USA... | reverse complement strand
CGACGGCCGCCGCCCGGATCGAGGAGTTCGTCGCGATGAACCTGCTCCCCGACAGCGACGACGAACTGGAAAGCGACTGGCAACTCTGGCTGGAGTTCTGGGTCCAGGCCGCGCGGAACCCCGGCGTCGCGGTGCTGCGTCAGAAGAGCGACGAGCGCTGGCGCGAGGCACTGGTCTCGCTGGTGCGCTCTGGCCAGTCCAACGGTGAGTTCGCTAGCCTTGATCCTCACCCGTTCTCGATCGTGGTGTCGTCTTTGCTCGACGGGTTGACCATCCAGATCGCCCTGGATGACCCGGTAGTTGACCCGGTAAGCGCATTTGAGCTATCTATGCAGTTCATAGCGGAAAAGCTGGGGTTCGAATGGGCACCAACCGGGCGTGCCCATGCGAACGGCGCAGGAAGGTAGTCCAACATGTCTGGCGGACAGATCGACCTCATCTCGCTCAGCAAGCGCTTCGTCGAGGTCGCGGTCGACAACATCGACCTGACCGTGCCAAGCGGCGAGTTCTTCTCTCTCCTTGGCCCCTCAGGGTGCGGCAAGACGACCACGCTGCGTCTTATCGCCGGTTTCGAGCAGCCAACCGCAGGTCGGGTGCTGCTCGACGGAGTCGATGTCACGCACACGGCGCCGAACAAGCGCAAGGTGAACACCGTATTTCAGAGCTATGCCTTGTTCCCGTTCCTCACCGTGTACGAGAACGTCGCTTTCGGGCTGCGTAACACCGGCGCCGACAGGGCAACGATCAGGACCAAGGTCCATCAGATGCTCGAGCTCGTGAGCCTGACGCAGTTCGAGAAGCGCCGGCCAGGCCAGCTTTCCGGCGGGCAGCAGCAGCGCGTCGCGCTGGCACGCGCCCTCGTGCTCGACCCGGCCGTGCTCTTGCTTGACGAACCGCTCGGCGCTCTTGACGCCAAGCTGCGCCGGTCGCTGAAGGTCGAACTGAAGGCGCTGCAGGAGCGGGTCGGCATCACCTTCCTCTACGTCACCCACGACCAGGAAGAAGCGCTCACGATGTCTGACCGGCTCGCCGTGATGCGGGCAGGAAAGATCGTGCAGATGGGCGGACCGCACGAGATCTACGACGAGCCGGCCGACACGTACGTGGCCGACTTCCTCGGGGTGTCCAACCTGATGACGGTGACCGTAGTCGAGCGCGGACCAGGGTCCAAATGCGTGGTCAAGCTCGGCGAGTCGATGCTGAACGCTGACTACGGCGGCACGGACGCACCCGATCGCGCTCACGCGGTGATCAGGCCAGAGCGGGTGCGGATCGAGTCCTTCGGCTCAACAGGGCAGAACCGCGTGCCAGGCATGGTCGAGCGCCTCGTCTACCTGGGCTCGGCGACGCAGGTGCTGATCAGGCTGGCGCCAGGGCACCAGGTGCAGGCGCTCGTGCAGAACGACGGCAGCGCCGCCGACCTGTCACAGGGCACGCCCGTGCATGTGCACCTCGCTCCCGACGCGCTGCGAGTCCTGGCGGGCGCGGACCTCGCGGTAGATGATGACGAGCTTGAGGTGGCCTAGGCCAGCTCACAGGTAAAGCGCCTGGTGGGCGGCCGCTATGACGCTGGTGAGGGCCAGCATGGCCGTGAGCAGGCCCAGACGCTTGCGGAGAGAACCGAGCAGGACGAGCACGGCGAGCAGGTAGCAGTCGTCGATCGACCGCAGGTCGGCGTGCCCGGTCCAGATCGAGTGAGACAACACGCCGAGCCCGATCACGAACCCCGCGAAGGCAAGCCGCTCGTAACCGGGTGCCGTCGACGAGCGGAGCGAAGCGAACGCCGCCACGACGAACGCGATCAGGGTGGCGACTTCGGCAAACCAGATATAAGCCGCTCCGGTGGCTGGCCAGAGCAGTTCCGCGTTCAGCCGCAAGGCGCCGGCGAACTGGCCGAAAGGCCAGCCGTTCGCTGAGTTGCCTGAGAAACCCGATAGCGCGACGAACGACCCGGTGACGAATCGCAGTATGAGCTGCCAGCAGCAGAACATCACGACAGGGACGAGCCAGGCCAGATCCGGTGTGCCAGGCGAAGTCCGGCGGCGTGCCATCGCGGTCAGCCTGATGGCGGCCAGTGCCAGCGGCACGACCAGTTCGGTTTCTCGTGTCACCGCCGCGTACCCGAGCAGCAGGCCAGCGAGGAGCGGATGGCCGCGGCGGCAGGCGATAAGGCCGCCGAGCAGGCAAGCGGCGGCGAGCGGCTCGGTCAGGTCGCAGCCGACGCAGATGAAGAAGCCGAAGTAGCCGGGCAGCAGCAGTCCCCAGAGAGCGGAGCGCCCGGATTCGGTCGCGAGCGTACCGCCCGCCAGCCCGATCGCGCCGAGCGCCGCCACGTTGACGACGACGAGCGCGACGGGGACAAACCGATGCTGGCCAAGCGAAACCACGGCGGTCAGCGCCGGATAGCCGATCCGGTCGAGCCTGAACAGGTGATCAAGCGTGATGCCGAACGCCGTGCGGTGCAAGTTCGCCGGGTCGAGCGCCAGGCGGTAGTAGAACTGGCCGTCATAGCCGTCTGAGCGGAACACGAACAGCCCGGCAGGGACGTGGCGGGGGTCAGAATACGGCAGCGCCGCCCTGACGAACTTCGTGATGTCGCCGTCGGCAGCGAGCCACAGCCGCAGCGCTGCGAAGCACGCGGTTCCGCCAGCCGAGATCAGGCCGGTGACGACAGGTCCGCTGGCTGACGGCCACCGCGCCCGCACGGTCAACGTCCGGGCGGCGCTTATGGCAGGCGGCCCATCGCGACGTCCGACAGCAGGCCAAGCAGCGTGTCTGCCCCGCGCTCCCAGGTCGAGTCGGCCGCGACGACCTGTCCAGCGCCAGTCAGGGACGCCGACAGGGGCGGCGAGCCGAGCAACTGGCCGATGGCTGTCGCCCAGCCGGTCACGTCGAGCGGCGGCACGGTGAGCGCCGCTGTCCCCGCGATCTCCTTCAGCACGTGCAGGTCGCTCATCACTACGGGCACGTTGGCGGCCATCGCCTCCAGCACCGGGATTCCGTATCCCTCGGCGAGTGAGGGGAACGCGAAAACGGAGGCCGCGCGGTAAACGGCGGGCAGCAGCTCCTCAGGTACCTGCGGCAGCAGCATCACGCGAGCGCTCAGGCCAAGCTCGGCGATCAGGCCTGGCAGCGGATCGGAGAACCCTCTGTCGAAGTAGCCGACGATGACAAGTGAGATATGTTCGGGCAACTGGGCAAGCGCCCTGACCAGGGTCTGGTGATTTTTATGAGGCCGGTGCGCGCCGACCGTCAGCACGAACCTTTTCGGCAGGCGGAAGCGTTCACTTGCCGCCGCCACGCTCGCTTCCGTCACGCTGGCGAACTGCCAGCTATCGACGCCGTTCGGCACGAGAGCGGCGTGCGGTGCGTGCGGGTAGTGCCTGCGGATCTCGGCGAGGCTTGCCCTGGTAGGTGCGGTGATCGCGGCGGCGACGCGCAGCGCCGTCGAGGTCGCGGTACGCAGCCAGGTCTGGCGGATCCAGCCGCCGGCGAAGGCCAGGCTGTTCTCGATCGTGCAGTCATGCAGCGTCATGACTACGGGGCAGGGCCTGACCAGCGGAGTAAACGTCGGGTAGGGCACGTACATCACCGCGGCGTTCGCCTTCTTGATCAGGCGGGCCAGTTCGAGGCAGCGATGCGCTGCTCCGAGCGGGATATCGGTCTCGATGACCTCGGCGTGGGCAGGCAACTCGGACAGCGGGTAAATCTGCGGCCTGGCCGGGTTGATGAGGACGGCAAGATCCAGGTCGTCGTCGGACTTGCCGAGATGAGCCGTGAGCTTGAGTGCCGACCGCGCCAGCCCGTGCGCGCCGCGCAACCCGTTCACGCGCGCGTCGATGAGGATCGAGCGACGATGACTCGTCATGTAAGCACTCCGCTGTTCGGCTTTGCAGGGAAACTATTGTGCATGCACCATTGATGATCCAAGCCAGGGAACTGACCAAATCGTTCGGTAACACCGGTGCTCTCACCGGACTTGACCTCGATGTTCCCGCCGGAACCATCACCTGCCTGCTCGGCAGGAACGGGGCGGGAAAGACGACGGCCGTCCGCGTGCTCGCGACGTTGCTACGGCCCGACGCGGGCTGGGCTCGGGTCGCCGGTCACGACGTTGTCAGCGACGGGCACCGCGTGCGCGAGCGGATCGGGCTGTCAGGCCAGTACGCATCGGTGGATGAGTGCCTGACCGGCCGCGCGAACCTGGTCATGATCGGCGCGCTGAGCAGGCTGCCAAGGCGCGTGGCCCGCAAGCGCGCGGTGGAGTTGCTAGCGGTGTTCGATCTCGAATACGCGGCCAGGCGGCCGGTACGCACCTACTCAGGTGGCATGCGCCGCAAGCTCGATCTCGCTGCCAGCTTGATGGCAAGGCCGAGCGTGCTGTTCCTTGACGAGCCGACCAGCGGCCTTGACCCGTCGAGCAGGCTGACCTTGTGGGCCATCATCGGTGACCTGGTCGCGGCCGGCAGCACGGTGCTGCTGACCACGCAGTACCTCGAGGAGGCCGACCGGCTGGCCGACCAGATCTGCCTCATCGACGGCGGGCGCGCTACCGCGCAGGGAACCCCGGCCGAGCTCAAGGAAAGCCTCGGTGCCGCGCATCTGCTGCTGACAGTTGCCCGCAGGGAGTCGCTGGCGGCCGCGCAGCGCACGCTTGCCTCCTTTTGCTCAGGCATCGTCAAGGCGAGCGCGGCCGACCGGACCATCGAGATGCCTGTGGTGCCGCGCGAAGGCCTGGTCACGCAGGTCATCAGGGCACTCGATGAGGTTGGCGTGGAAGTGGACGACATCGCGTTGCGCCGTCCCTCGCTCGATGAGGTCTTTGAGTCGCTGACCAGGCGTGCCGCGTGACCTCCGGCCCGCCCGCAGGCGGACTGGTGCGGCTGAGGTGGGCGTTCGCAGACGTTTCTGTGCTCACCTGGCGGACGCTAGCAAGGATCGCGACGACTCCCGAGCAACTGCTGAACGTCACCGTGCAGCCGCTGATCTTCGTGCTGCTGTTCAGCTATGTCTTCGACGGCGCGATCATCCTGCCAGGACGCGGCGATTACCGCGACTACCTGATCGCGGGCGTCATCGCGATCAACATGGGCGGCACAGCGCAGGGCGCGGCGATCGGCCTGGCCGTGGACCTGACCACCGGCATGGTCGACAGGTTCAGGTCGCTGCCGATGTCAAGGGCCAGCGTGCTGGCTGGCCGCACGCTGGCCGACCTGACGTTGACGATCATCGCCGGTGCCGTCACCGTGCTCGCCGGACTGGCAGTCGGCTGGCGGGTTCACGCGGGGCCTCTGCGGATAGCCGAGGCGGCGGCCCTTGCCTTGCTCTTCGCTTACGCGGCCGCCTGGGCCGGCGCCTGCGTGGGACTGCTCGCCAGGGGAGCGGAGTCCGCGCAAGCGGTCGGGCTGACCCTGATCGTGCCGCTGTCGCTGACGTCGAACGCGTTCATCTCCACCGAGCACCTGACGCCCTGGCTGCGGCACATCGCCGACTGGAATCCGGTCAGCGTGCTCGCCGCCGCCTGCCGCCAGTTGCTCGGCAATCCTGACCCGGCGGCGGCGATCCCCGCCTGGCCTATGCAGCACCCGGAACTGGCGTCAGCGCTCTGGTCCGCGCTGATGCTCGCCCTGCTCGCGCCGCTCGCGGTCGCCCTGTACATCCGCCGCGGCCGCCGCTGACGCGAGCTCAACGATCGAACGGCAGTACCTTGAAGGCGGCGTAACGCCTGCTGAGCGGGGTTATCGCACGAAAATGCCGTTGATCGGTTGTCAGGATCTCATTCGTATCGAACCGGTCGGCAAGAACCACGTTCACGGCGTCGGTCAGGCCAACCGCGAGGTCACGATGTTTCCCGATGACCTGGTGAGCGGCTCGCAGGTCATCGACGTCAACGTCGGGGATGTCGTACGCCCCGCTGGCCAGGTCCTCGACAACCGCCATCTCTCTTACTACCCCCGCGCGGTCCAGAACCAGGTACCCGATCTCGGCCATGACCAGGGGCGAGACGACCGGCGGCTGGTCCGCGCTCAGGAGAAGGTCGCGGACGGCGGCGCGAAGAGGATGGGTAGCGATTGACCCGGCCAGATAGCCGGAAGTGTCGACGATTAGCCGTCGTGACGTCGTCACCAGTCGCCCTCCAGGCCGTCACGGCCAAATCCGCCTGACAGGAAATCGTCGGCACGATCGGCGATCGCCGGGTCGAGATCTAGCGAGGGCGGATTCGGCCTCGGATGCTGCGGTTCCTCCGCCAGCATCGTGTCGATGGCCTCGCGAATTAGCTCGGCCTCGCTGCGCCGACGCCGTCGGGCCGCAAGGTGCAGGCGTCGTTTCGCGTCCTCGCTGATGTAGACCGTCGTTCTCGTCATCACCATGACATATATGGTAACGTATACGTCAGGAGTTGAGGTAGGCGAGGACGGCTAGTACGCGACGGTTGTCGTCGTCGCTTGGCTCCAGGCCGAGCTTGGCGAAAATGCTTGTGCTGTGCTTGCTGACCGCCTTTTCAGAGACGTAGAGGCGCTGGGCGATCGCGGCGTTAGACCGGCCCTGCGCCATGAGCTCGAGTACCTCGCGCTCTCTTGGGGAGAGCGCTGCAACGGGCTCGTCGGCCTGTCGCCTGCGTAGCAGCTTGCCGATGACTTCAGGGTCGAGCACCGTGCCGCCGTTCGCGACCGTGCGCAGGGCCTCGACGAACGCCTCGTCGCTGAAGACCCGGTCCTTCAGCAGGTAACCGACGCTGCCCGCGAGGTCGGAGAGCAGTTCGCGGGCATAGAGTTGCTCGACGTACTGCGAGAGCACGAGGACAGGTAGTCCGGGAAGTCGCTGCCGTGCTTCGAGGGCAACGCGCAGGCCTTCGTCGGTGAAGGTTGGCGGCAGCCTGACGTCGATGACCGCGATGTCAGGCTTTTCTTCGAGCAGCGCCTTCAGCAGCTCAGGACCGCTGCCTACCGCAGCGGTGACCTCAATGTCGTGGGCGCGCAGCAGCCTGGTCAGGCCGTCTCGCAGGAGAAACAGGTCCTCCGCGATCACCACGCGCATGGGCGCCACTCTAGGCGGATACGGCGAGCGCGCAGGGCACCTCGATCGCGATGATGGTCGGACCGCCTGGAGGGCTGTTCACGGCGAGGATGCCATCGAAAGTGGCTAGCCGGCGCTCGAGGCCGAGTAGTCCTGAGCCTCGTTGCGGGTCGGCGCCGCCTGCGCCGTCATCGGTGACGGTGATCCGCAGTGCCCCGTCCGAGTGCCAGATCCGCACGTAGGCACGCCGGGCACCAGAATGCTTGACCGCGTTGGCGAGGACTTCCGCGACAGCGAAGTAGCATGCGGTTTCTACTGGCAGATCAGGACGGCCGTCTAGGTCCACCTCCACGTCGGTAGCGAGCGGCGTGTCGAGTGCGAGTGCCCGTACCGCGTCGGCGAGGCCGCGATCGGCGAGTACTGGCGGGCAGATGCCTCGCACCAGGTCACGCAGGTCGGCCAGCACCTTGACCGAGGTCTCGCGTGCTTCGGCGACTAGCGCGGCGGCGGCGGCCTGGTCGGTCGCGATGAGCCGCTCCGCGGCCCGCAGGCTCATGCCGAGCGCGACGAGCCTGGCCTGGGCGCCGTCGTGCAGGTCGCGTTCGAGCCTGCGGATCTCTGCGGCCGCGCCGTCCACGGCGTCCGCCCTGGTCCTGGTCAGGCGGACGACGCGAACCGCGAGGTCGGCGTCGGTGGCCGAGCGCAGCAGCGCCCGCGTCCGGTCATCGAGCGCCCGCGGCACCAGCCAGAGACCGAAGCCAAGCAGCGCCAGCCCTTCGATTCCGGCGAGGATCGCCGAAGGCCGGCCGTCCACCAAGACGACGCCGAACCGCACATCCGGTGTGTAAGGAGACGGCAACGGCACGTGCGACGGCCAGAACGCGCTGAGGGCGACTCCGTAGAGCCCGAGCAAGATGAACGCGGCAAACGCGAGATCCGCGGCCAGTGCGGGGAACCTGATTACGCTCACGACGGCCGCCGCCGCGGCCACCAGCGTCAGGCCAGGGCCCCACCAGGAAGCGCCGAACCAGCTAGTACGCCCGAGCAGCTCGATCACCATGATCGTCACGGGCACAAGCAGCAAACTCCAGCGGGGCACGCTCACCCCGCCCGGCTTCCTCCCTGGTCGCCGCAGCACGGCCCTGGCCCACGGGCTCGTGCGGTGAGTCCACCAGAGCAGGTACAGGCCGACCGCGATAAACAAGTACGCCTGGAGCAGCACGAGCTGCGGGTATGCCGCTCCGTTGCCGGTGTGCGCGAGGCCGTACCTTGAGGCCCACGAGGTTCCGCGCAGGTAGTCCCTGAGCCTCAGGAACCCGTCAAGGCCAACCGCGACCAGCGATAGCGGGACGACGCCCGAGGTGACGTAAGCAGGCGCGAACGTCCAGATCGCCACGGCGATCAGCGGAGTAGCCATCCCGAGTGTTCCGTCGACCGGTCCCGAGAGCCCGGCCAATGCCGCCACCGCGGGCAAGAGCAGGATTCCGAGCTCCAGCCGGCGCAGCCGGTCAGTCAGTGACAGTGACCGGAGTTCTGGCCTTCTCAGGCGGCGCGAGAGAACTCGCAGGAACCAGGCCAGGCAGATGACGGCATAGCACAGCACGAGCACGGGCATCGCGTCGCTCCTTCGCAAGGCGGTACGCAAGGCGGTACCGCCATGGTGGCGCACTCCGGCCTGCTCGGGAATGGTCCGCGTCCTACACCATGGGTAGGTCTAGGCCTACTCAAGGGACCGCATCCGCCAGCGGGGGCCCATGGCTGCCGCCAAAACAGCAGCGGGGCGCCCACGCTGTTAGACGCCGGCACCGCCACCCGGCACGAACCGGGCATTTCGGGCTACCGGGCGTCCCGCCGAACCGCAGGACCAGCCGGCTCACTCGAAAAGGCGCATCGTTGGCCATCTGATGCTGCTGGCGGAGCGGAGCCAGGGACAACGGTGGTCATCTGATGCTGTTGCCGTGACATCGCTGGGACTTTGTTGCTGTGGCGCCGGGCGGGCGTACAGCATCGTTGGTCACTTGATGCTGCTGGCGCGGCCGGGACGGCTGTCGCTTAATATAAATACAGTTATGATAATTGTAACGCTACAAAAGGAGGTCGAGTAATCGACGGCATGACCGGCGCCGAGCGGCCGCCTGACATGTTTGACCGTGAGTTCGAGTGGCGCGAGCTGATGGTGGTTTCCGTCGCGGAGTGGGACGAGCTTCAGGAGACCATCGCGGTGCTGACCTGCCACGAGCACCGTCTCGGACAAGAGGCCGGATCCGGTTCAGGCCAGGATGCGGAGGCGCTGGGGGTCGTAGAACGGGGCGATCTGCAGACGGCATGGCCACTCGCGGGAGTCTGACCGCACGGTGAAGTTGCCCGACTTGAGCCACTCGCCGGTGACGCCGTCGGCGCACGACACTTGCGCAAGCGCGACCGGGCCGCCGACCGAGTAACCGTAGGCGGCCGCCCGTACGTACCCGACCCGAGCACCGGAGAGGAACACCGGTTCGTTACCGAACAGGTCAGCCGTCTCGTCTTCGACGAGAAGACCCACGACTCGCTGCTGAGGCGGCCCGGCGGCCCGCACGGCAAGCAGCGCGTCACGCCCGACGAACCCGCCGGGCTTGTCCCACGCGACAGTGAACCCGAGCCCGGCCGAAATGGGGTCATCGGTGTTGTCGATGTCGATGCCCATGTCCCTGTAGCCCTTTTCCAGCCGCAGGCTGGACATCGCCGACAGCCCGACTGGCCGCAGGCCAAGGTCCGCGCCCGCCGCGAAGAGATCGCCGTAGACGCCCGCCGCGTACTCCGCCGGCACGTGCAGTTCCCAGCCAAGCTCGCCCACGTAGGTGACCCGCAGCGCCAGAACGGGCGCGTACCCCGCGTACAGCGAATGGGCCGACAGGTAAGGAAAGTGAGCGTTGCCGAGATCAAAATCGGTGAGCCGTGAGATGAGTTCCCTTGAAGCGGGCCCCTGCACGGTGAGCAGCGTCGTCCCCGACGTGACATCGGTAACAACCGCGACCTCGCCGGGCCTGGTCTCACGCCTGATCAGCGCGGGCACCCGGCGGTGAATGATGTCGCTCGCGACCACCATGAACCGGTCTTCGGCGAGGCGCGTGACGGTCAGGTCGGCGACGATGCCCCCGGCGGAATTCAGCCACGGCGTATAAACGATCCTCCCGACCTCGCGCGCCACGTCATTAGCCGACAGCCGGCTCAGCACGGAAGCCGCGTCAGGCCCCGCGACCATGAACTTAGCCATCAGGCTCATGTCAATCACGCCGACAGCCGAGCGGATAGCTGCGTGTTCCTCCCGCACGATCCCGAATGACGAAGGTCGCGAGTAGCTCAGAGCGGGCTCCGCGGAACCGAACCATTCAGCGAACTCCCACCCGGCCGACACCCCGAAGTGGGCACCCTCGGCCGCCAGCCGGTCATGCAGCACGGAACGCCGCACATTACGCCCGGTCCTTGGCTGCCAAGACGGCCACACAGCATCACCGAAAAGCACCCCGAGTTGTTCTACGGTCCGCTCGGCACGGAACTTGCGGGACGACTCGTAAAGCGCGGTCCTGTCGATCGCTACCGGCGTCGCATCGACCGGAGGCACGCCGTCCACGATCCAGTGCGCGATCATGTT
>Ga0335072_10015955_pt1 | contig 10650 bp, 7 predicted proteins | sample Lox_Sample_21_FD_206725 | JGI IMG/M metagenome (GOLD analysis project Ga0335072, IMG submission 206725) | Soil microbial communities from Loxahatchee National Wildlife Refuge, Florida, United States - Lox_Sample_2.1 | ecosystem: Environmental > Terrestrial > Soil > Wetlands | place: USA: Florida... | reverse complement strand
TCAAGCGTCGTGGAACTGGCATTGTCTGTATCGACCAGCGACCAGCCGGAGATGTGGGCAATTCGGGCTCGTTCGCGCATGGTTCCCACCACGTCTCGGGTCGCATACCAGATATCGTTGAGACGCAACACGTCAGAAGAGTCGCGGAATGCCACGTTCGGCGTTTGGGTTTCGACCATGGCATCGGGGCGCCAACGATGGGCCTCTGTGTAGAGAATCTGCTGAAAGCGCCGGACAGCTTCGATTCCAGCGAGTTCAGGGGGCACGGGAAGGCCGGGCATCGCCGGCGCCCATACCCAGTCTTCCTTGAAACCATCCACGCCCACTGTTTCGACGAGGTTACGGATTTTTTCGCGCAGGAATGCTTCGTAGGCAGGATTACCAAGGTCGGGGGCGAGGCATTTACCCCCGCTGGCGTGAATGCATAGAGAATCCGGCAAGCCGTCGGTTTGCGCAACGGGCACCCACAGCAAAACGTGGCGGCCTTTTGCGTGTTGTTCGGCAACGAATCCCTTCAGGTCGGGCCACTTCCGCGTATCGACATCGAAGGATCCATATCCCTTCTGCCATTTATCGTCGATGACAATGGTGCCCACGGGAAGATTGCGCCGTTCCAGCACAGCTATCCACGCTTCGTAGTTCCTCTGCGTCGATTCGGCATTGGGAGGTTTGCCGTAGGGCACCGCGGTGGAGGTTTGTTCGGCCCAGCCGCAGAAGACTGGTAAATGGTGCCATGGCACATCGGGAAAGCGCGGCTCCGTACCGAAGCCACTTCGCTTCATCCATGCGGTGTAGTGGGAAAGGGCATCGAGAGCGCTGTAGGCAAAGTGCACCGCGGCCACGGGCGAGTGGAACGCGCCGTCGGCCATGTCCTGAAGAGTCTGGTAGCCGAGATAATCGACCCACCAGGCTGCACCGGCATAGCGAGATCCCGAGTATTCGAGCGCTGGGAACCGGTATTGCCCGGGCGTGGTTCCGATGCCAATGCTGGCCCATTCACCGCCGCGATGAAACGCCATCATCAAAGGAGGCGGGCTGAAAAGGCCGGACATTTGCGCAGGACGGAAATCTTCTTCAGAACCCTCTCGCCCGCCTGCGCCGAAACCCAGGACCTGAGGCTCGGCGATCGAAAACTCCCATTGATTGGCGAGGTTGGGCGATGGGGTCCAATAGCGATCGGGCATTAAGGTCGTGTTCCACGCTCCCCCGTCGCTCTCGCCCTTATCCCATCGCCCGGGCCTGCCATCTGAAAAGAAGTAGCACCGGCCGAGTTTCCCTTTACCGGATGCAGTCTGATCGAACTCAAGATGATCGGAGTAAAGCCGCCAGTGGAACTCCCTGTGAGACCATAGCGAGCTCGTGGCCGTGGCTACGATTTCGTAGAGCGCGCTATTGCGATTGTCGACTTTAAGTGAATGGACCTGATATTGAATCGTGGAAAGGTGTTCGTGCTGCGTTGCCGAATCGATTCCGGATACGAGGGGAAAACGAAAGAACAGTTGCTCATTGCGGTAAACCTCAAGGGCAGGCACAGGACCGAGCTCGGTTTTGTCGCGCAGGCGGACGCGATAGGCCGGAAAGCTTGCCTGGAATGTGGCTGCATCGCCGATTGTCGGGGCGTGAACTTGCGCGGAGGATTGGGCGGACTGCGCTTGGCCTGTAGAAGCAGAGATTGAGAAACCAAGCAGACAAAGGACGCTGGCAAAGGTTCGGGTGGAACTGCGCCAGGGTTGCGCATTCGAAGCCGGGCGCACGGTTCCGATAACCACGGAATTCATCCCCATGAGGTTCTGATTCCCCCAATTGATTCGTGATGAATATACAGGAAGGTGACGGATCGAGGGCTAAAGGGTGATGTAACTCCGTGCCGAATCAGCGTGATTCGCGGAGACTACGGTTGTGTAGAATGCCCCGCGTGGCATAGACTCGCGGGAAGCCATAGAGCAACGAGCAGGACGGACGATGAAAAAGAGCACACCTCCAACGTTGAGTGAAGTCGCGCGAAGGGCGGGTGTTGGTACGACCACTGTTTCGCGCGTGATCAACGGCGGGGAACGTGTGAGTCCGAAAACCCTGGCGCAAGTGCGGCGGGTGATCGATGAGCTGGGATATATGCCTAACCAGGCCGCGCGCGTTCTGAAGGGCGACCGGACGAAAACCATCGGCATCAGCATACCGAGCATCGCTGATCCCTTCTTTTCCAGTTGCGCCGAGGCAGCCCAGGCGGTTGCAAAGGCCAATGATTCCTTGCTGATTGTGACGACGACACAAAACGACCCGCATACTGAGATCGAGAACCTGAACATTCTTATCAGTCACAGGGTGGATGGGCTGCTGATCGCCCCTGCCAATTCGCAAGGCCAGGCGTTGGGAGACCTGATCAACCGGCTTTCGGTCCCGGTGGTGACGATCGACCGGCCAGTGGCGAATACAAACGTTGTCTCCGTTGTGACAGACAACTTCAAAGGGGCACGAACTGCGACCCAGCATCTGATCGACCATGGATACAAGCGAATCGCATGCCTCACGGGTGAGAGCACGTTGTTCACGATTCAGGAACGAATCCGCGGTTACCGCGCGGCGGTGGATGCAGCGGGCCTCGTTTATACGCTGAACACTTCGATCAAGGATTACAAATCGGCTGAATACGCGATTGAGAGCCTTCTCGCGGGTGCGGAGCCCTTTGACGCACTCTTCACGCTCAAGAACAGCACGACCATTTATGCATTTGAGGTGCTGCAAAAGCTGAACGTTCCGATGCCTAAGGTGATCGCGCTGCTGGGATTCGACGATTTTGAACTTGCGTCGACGGTCCGGCCCTCGATCAGCGTAGTGCAGCAGCCGGTGGAGGAGATCGGCCGGGTAGCGGCAGAGCTGCTTTTTGAGAAGTTTCTGGGCGACAAGAGCACCGGGTTGCCTTCACGTTACAAGCGGATGCAGCGCGTGACCCTGGAGACACGTTTGATTCCGCGCAGCTCCTGCGGATGCTCTCCCGCGTCGACCTGACACAGAAGGATCGGGGTGCTTGTATTCCGCATCGGTCCCTTAACAGATTCCGACGACCGCTTGCTTCTGCGATGGGCTGAGGCCATCTCGGCGATCACCGAAGAGAAATGCGCAGGATTTTTGGTCGATCTGTCAGCACTAAGACATTCTTTTTCTTCTATTTACACATCCTTGCATCCTCTGGAACTCAGGTGCAAAGGATTCACCGCGCCGCTGGATTTCCGCAGTGGATTACCACGCAAAATGGAAGGCGGAAACGATACACGTCACAAGCGAATAGAGAGCCAGGAGGGGAACGATTCCATGAGCGCAAATGCGTCGGGCCTATGAGAGGACTTTTGAGCTCACGGTCGCGAATGAGCCCTAATTAGCGGGCATAGAGTTTGGCTGAAAATGAAAAAGTGCTTGGCTGGCGATAGTCAGATTGTGTATGGTATCGTTTCCAAGTGCATCGACGGGGTAGAAAGCACCTGGGAATCGGCGAAGCGAGTGAGGTTGCCTTCTTCGGCCGATTGAACCTGGTTCGTTCGACACTCATCGTTCGAACAACGTGTATTCGGTGATCTGGAATGACATCGGCAAATTCTCAGGCATTGACCATCGGCATCGATCTCGGAGGAACAAGTCTGAGAATAGCGGCGTATACGCCGGGGCAGGGCGTGCTCAGTTCTGTCACCGTGCGCACCCGGCTTGAGGCTGGTCCCGGCGCGGTGGTGGACGACATGTGCGCTGCCGCTGAGCAACTCCTTGATCAGTTTTCGAAGGGGCGAGAATTGGCGGGTATCGGAGTCGGTTCGCCCGGTCCGCTGGAACTCCCGGTAGGACGTCTGCACCACCCACCCAATCTCCCGGGCTGGGATGGCTTTCCTTTGCTGGATGAGATGGAGAGGCGGCTGAAGATTCCGGTGATGGTGGAAAGCGATGCAAACGTAGCAGCGCTTGCCGAATTTGATTTGGGACTCGGTAAGGAGCTGGGGGTCCAATCGTTGTGCATGCTGACACTTGGCACCGGCGTTGGAAATGGGATCATTTTAGACGGCAAGCTCTGGCACGGCTCGACCGGCATGGGCGGCGAAGCTGGGCACATCACGATCTATCCTGACGGCCCACTTTGCGGATGCGGGAATAGCGGATGTCTTGAGGCCTGCGCCTCAGCAACGGCGGTTTCAAATGCGGCGGACAAGTTGGTCAAAGCCGGGAAAGCGCCGGGATTGAAGTCGTTGCAGAAGAACGGTACGCTGACCGCGCTGGAGATTGCCGAAGCGGCGCGGCTGGGCGATGCGAATGCGCGGGAGATTTATGTGGAGACGGGCAGGGCCATCGGCATCTGCGTTGCTGCACTCATCAATGTTCTGAATTTGCCGCTGTATGTGATTGGGGGAGGAGTGGCAAATTCGTGGGACCTGCTTTCGCCGGCGCTGTTCGAAGAGCTGGAGCGGCGCAGCTATGTTTACGCGTTGACAGCGCCGGGCAGGGCTGCATCCAAAGGAATGCCGGGCGGGGGAACAAAGGTTCTTCCCGCCAAGCTGGGAGCAGATGCGGGACTCCTTGGCGCCTGCATTCTGCCATTGCATTCCACACGTACCGCCTCCGTGTCCGCGTGACGTAGACTGGTCAGCGAGCCGGGCTGGCAACCCGATGCAATCAAGTAACCGCAGTTGTGCTGACGCGTGCCGCCCTGGTGGCATGTGCCCCTTCGGAGCGAAATGGGAATGATTATCGATTGGAAGGCGGCTCTGACGGCCGCTTTTGTCTGCTGCCTTGCAGCAATTTCTCCAGCACAGCAAAACGAGGACTTACACCTGCGTGCTCCAGCTACCCCCCTCGTTGTGCATGATCCGTATTTCAGCATCTGGTCGGACGCGGATCGGCTGACTGACGGTCCGACAAAGCACTGGACCGGTGTGCCTCAACCGATTTACGGAATCGTCCGGATCGACGGGCACAACTATCGTTACCTTGGGGATGAAGACGACGAGATTCCGGCACTTGAAGAGACGGGACGGGAAATCACGCCGACGCGGACGATGGTCACCTTGCAGAGTGCGCAAGTCGAACTCAAACTCTGCTTTTTTACCCCGGCATTTCCTGGCGACCTGGGAGTGATGTCGAGGCCCGTGACCTATTTGTCGTGGCAAGTGAAGTCGCGAGATGGCGCAAACCACGAGGTGACGCTTTATCTCGACGTAGATGGAGCTATCGCAACGAATCACCGCGATGAGCCGGTTGTGTGGTCGAGAGCCCGGATCGCGGGAATGCATCTGCTTCGGGTTGGCTCGCAAGCTCAGCCAATGCTGAAACAGTGGGGCGACAACCTGCGCATCAACTGGGGTTACTTCTACCTCGCGGTGCCTGACGGACAGGGCCCGGCAACATTGGTTGCAGGAAACGCCGATGATCGCGATCACTTTATCTCGACGGGAGATCTGCCCGACGAAGACGACCTGGGGCAGCCGCGCATGCCGCAAAGCCGCTATCCCGCGCCGCCACTGCTGAATCTGGAGATGCGCCTGGGACAGGTGGGCACGGCGCCAGTGAGCCGGCATGTTTTGCTGGCATACAACGACATCTATTCCATTGAATACATGCAGCAAAAACTGCTGCCCTATTGGCGGAAGCAGTTCAAGACTTTTGCCGACATGCTGAAGGCCGCAGCGGACGACTATCCGGCGCTTCAGCGACGCGCCGAAGCGTTTGACACGGAGTTGACAAAAGACCTGGTCCAGGAGGGCGGGAAGGAATACGCGGATATTGCCGTTCTTGCTTTTCAGCAGGCGATTGGAGCGCACAAGCTGGTTGAGGATGCCGCCGGCGTGCCGTTCTTCATGCCGAAGGAGAATTTCAGTAACGGATCGATTTCGACGGTCGATGTGCTCTATCCGTCCTCGCCGATGTTCCTGTTCCTGAATCCGAAACTGGTTGAGGCGCAGCTTGAGCCGGTGTTGCGTTACGCGGAGACGTCTCACTGGAAGTTTCCGTTTGCGCCCCACGACCTGGGCGTCTATCCGCTGGCCAACGGACAACTGTATGGCGGCGGTGAAGTGAGCGAAGTGGACCAGATGCCGGTCGAAGAATCCGGCAACATGATCCTGATGCTTGCGGCGCTGACCCACGCCGAGCAGAATGCGGATTTTGCACGGCGCTATTGGCCGCTGATCACAAAATGGGCGCAGTACTTGATGGAGAAGGGATTCGATCCGGAGAACCAGCTCTGCACGGACGATTTCGCAGGCCATCTGGCGCACAACACGAATCTGTCGATCAAGGCAATTGAAGCGCTGGCCGCGTATGGGCAGATGGCAGAAAAACTGGGTGATCACAAGGCTGCCGAGCAGTATGAATCAGCAGCGAAATCGATGGCGGCCAAATGGGTGACCATGGCTGCCGACGGCGATCATTACCGGTTAGCGTTTGACAAGCCCGGGACCTGGAGCCAGAAGTACAACCTGGTGTGGGACCGCATCCTCGATCTTCATCTTTTTCCCGACACAGTTGCCGAGCGCGAAGTCGCGTTCTACAAGACGCGTTTGAATCCTTATGGACTGCCTCTGGACAATCGCGCCACGTACACCAAGCTGGATTGGACGATCTGGTCGGCGACGTTGGCCGGCAATTCAGAGGACTTTCAGACGATTGTGCATCCGGTGTTCGAGTTTCTGAACAAAACGCCAAATCGCGTGCCGATGACGGATTGGTACGACACCATTACGGCGAAGCAGGTGGGCTTCCAGGCCCGATCGGTGGTGGGTGGAGTTTACATCAAGATGCTCGACGACCCTGCCATGTGGCAGAAGTGGGTGGGTCGGGCCGCGAGCGAGCGCTGACTGCATCCCTGATTGTGCGGTGATTGTTTCTAGACCGGAGCATGGGCGCCATCGATATTATGGGCGAGTGCCGCACACTCCTTGAGATCACGGGCCAGCGCGTCCACGCGTGCGAGATCGCTATCCCATGCGAACATGAAGCGAGCGGCCCCGCCGATGAAGGTGTAGAACCTCCAACCGCGCTGCCGCAGTGAGTCGAGGATCTGGTTGGAGGCTAGAAGAAACACGGCGTTGGCTTCGACGGGCGCGGCAATTTGAATGCCGGGGATACCGGTGATTTGACCTGCGAGGTAACGGGCGCAGTGGTTCGAATGGGCGGCATTCTTCAGCCATGCGCCGCTCTCAAGCATGCCAATCCATGGTGCGGAGAGAAATCGCATCTTGGACGCGAGTTGTCCGGCTTGTTTGCATCGATAGTCGAAATCTGCCGCCAGAGCGCGATTGAAAAAGATGACTGCTTCTCCAACAGCCATGCCGTTTTTCGTACCGCCGAAACAGAGGACATCGACGCCGCTCCGCCAAGTCACCTCAGCCGGCGTGCAACCGATACTTGCGCAGGCATTCGCAAAGCGAGCTCCATCCATATGGAGATAAAGCCCGTGAGCCTTGCACATCTCTGAGACGGCGCACAACTCCGCAAGCGTATAGACACAGCCGATTTCAGTGGGTTGGGTAATGGTGACGACTCGCGCCTTGGGGAAATGAATGTCCTGACGCTTTGTGGCGAGTTCATGGATGGAGGCGGGCGAGATCTTGCCGCCGACACTCGGAGCAACTAGCAGCTTGGAGCCGTTGGAGAAGAATTCGGGTGCGCCGCATTCATCGGTTTCAACGTGGGAAGCATCACAGCAGATCACGCCATGGTAGGACTGGCAGAGGGATGCCAGCGCGAGTGAATTTGCGGCCGTCCCATTGAAGACAAAGAAGACTTCGCAGTCAGTTTCGAAAAGCTCGCGAAACGCGTTGGATGCTTTGGCGGTCCATGGGTCGTCGCCATATGCAGTTACATGGCCATGATTAGCGGCCTCAGAAGCGGCTGCGGCGGCGGGACAGATTCCGGCATAATTGTCGCTTGCAAACTGCTGAACGAGATCTTCCGCAGGGATACCAGTCATTCGTCAAATCACACTTTCCTGAGAGATTGCCAGTTTTGGGCAGGCAGGGACATCCGACAGGCTCTCAACAAACTGTTTTGGTACGAACCTTCATGATAAGGCGCTCGGGGAGTGACTTCCCGTGCTGACGGACACGGTCGTATACCGGGGGCATGATCGCGTGGAGTTCTATTGTTGTTCGGGAGCCATTTCCTCCATCGTAAAGATCAATTCGGCTCCGGTTCCCAGACGGATGCTGTGTTCGGTGCTCGTGATTTTGGCGCTGCAGCCGGGTCCGCCCACCGGTTCAAGCTTTATTTTGGGCATACGAATCACGATGCCCGGGGCGACAGTGTGGGGCGGCCCACTGGGATTGAGATTGTCGTCAAAGATAAACTGGCCCGTCGCCGCAGCGGCATTGGATATCGATCGACCTCCTCCTGCAACTTCTGTCGGGAGGGCGTCGTGGGAGTGGCCCGACTCATCCGGAGGCGCTGCTATACCAATGAGACGAAGAGTAAGAGGCTGTCCAGGATGGCCTGTACAGTCGGCGTGATCAAACTGGATGGACAATTCAGAAGAGGGCGGATTTTTCGACGAAGTGGAAGAGACAATCCGACCGTACACGTTGGCGTCTTGATCAATCCTGCATTCCTTGCTCACCCATTCGTGAGCCGACTTGAGCCAGATCTTTCTGCCGGGCTTCAGCTGCGAGGAATCGAGTGTGTAAAGCACTCGTGCCTCAATGGTCGTATCCAGCGGACGATCTCCCGGATCTGCGAGCTGGCATTCCGGGGAAGTTTGATTTGCCGCGGTCAGAGTTTCTCCCTTCGATGAAGGCCTGCCCTCTGCGTTGATCGGTTCAAACTCCACGAGTCCGTCGCGATAGTCGAGGTGGAGAGTAAATTGGCGCAGGATATCGAGGCCCATCATCCCCGCAATCTGGAAACCGGCATTCTGGTCAACAACAGTTGGATCGAATTCAATAATGTGACCTTGATGAATCTGCGGCTGGTTAGGGAGCTGCATGTCAAAGACTTCGCGAAAGAACTGGACCCTTCCTCCGGAGGTCGTCTGCTCTGTGTTGGTGAAATCCACTTTCATTTTGGAGACAGAGTGCGCGGCGTCTGAAGTCATGGCGCTATTGCGCATGCCAGTGGCGAGGATGAAGAGCTTCTGCGAATTGTCTTTGAATGTTACAGGCGCCAGAAAGTACTGGCGACGTCGATAGACGGGAGTGAAATTCGCCAGTTCGGCAACATTGGGACGATCGCCGGGCAAAACCCCCGCTTGCTTTGGCAAGGGCGACAAGGTTAGTTTTTGCAGCCGGAAGTCGAGTGTGACCATCCAGGGAGAGAAGATGTCGGTGCCGATGAAACCATCGGACTTCTCGGCGAACGGCGTGTTGCTAACGCCTACGATGCAGTTGTGGAACTCGAGGGTTCCGATGCGCAAACTGTCGACGTGGACGGTGCCGGGAGGGTCGTTGGGACCAGGCTTGAATCCATTCTGGTCAGCGGCGGCCTTGCTGATGTAGAGGCCCGAGGCTGCCGTGTCGACAAGCAATTTTAGTTTGCTCTGGGAAAGCTGCACTTCAAGCTTGTAACCCTCGATTTGCCTGGGGCCGAGCATGGAGGGTTCGAGCGGGAATTCGGCGGACGCTTCGGTTGGCAGGCCCTGGCATGTCTCGGAGTGTTCGTGGAGCAGCGGCATCAGGCCGTGAACGGTCGCTTCGGCCTTTTTCCTGGTGTCTGCATCGATGCCCGACATGGTCTTAAGCGAATCGTCGACGCTCTGAATTTCCTGAGCGGGCGATACGATGCCCTGCCAAGCGCGCTGGATATCTGGATTGGTGGGATCGATGTCGTATGCGCGCTGAATCTCCGCGCGTTCCGATGCGTACATCGACTCGATGCGCAATAAACGGCTGCGCACAAGATGAGCGAAGGCATCGCAGGGATCTGCAGCGATGGCTTTGTCGAGTGCCTTGCCGGCAGGTCCGGGCTGCCCTTCGCGAAGTTCAACTTCAGCCGTCGCCGTAAGAGCAGGAGCGGAGTTCGGATTCGCGGCAAGGAAGGAATTTGCCTGCGTTTCGGCCTGCGCAAGCTTTCTCTCCTGCAGCAATGTGTTGACCAGCGCCGCAGATAATCCGGCGTCCTGTGGGTGCTGGGCCAATTCCTGGGCATAGAGGTTTTCTGCGGTGGCGTAATCGGCATTGTTGTAGGCATTCTCCGCCGGACTCTGATCGTGGGCAGGAACGGCAGGGCACGATGGCGCCTGGGCGATAGCGGATACGATGGAACCAGTGAGAAAGATTGCGGCACAACCGGTCCTTGAACAACGGCGAAGAGTGCGGAGAATGAGAGACATAAGTCCGACCTAAAGAGAGGATTCCAGCATCATGGGGAGTATACTCCGGCGCTTTATCGGCCCGGAATCCGGTTCTACAACACTTCATTTTCAGGTTGTGCTGAACATGAGGGTTATGGCGTTCGTTTGACAATGGAAGAATTGCAGCAGCAGAATCTGACTAACAGTTCAGCGAAATGCCATTTATGGGAATTTGCCACGCAGGTGGCTATCCCAAGCTGCGCCTGAGATTCCCGAAATCGGCGGCGGAGCCGAATACGCAGGAGCGGCCCGGCAAGCTGGGTACAGGTGAACTGTTGGGATGAGGCGATGTTCCGACGCAATGCAGTGAGTGCTGGTTTTGCCGGGGTTTTTCT
>Ga0335072_10015954_pt1 | contig 10651 bp, 11 predicted proteins | sample Lox_Sample_21_FD_206725 | JGI IMG/M metagenome (GOLD analysis project Ga0335072, IMG submission 206725) | Soil microbial communities from Loxahatchee National Wildlife Refuge, Florida, United States - Lox_Sample_2.1 | ecosystem: Environmental > Terrestrial > Soil > Wetlands | place: USA... | reverse complement strand
CGTCACGACCAGCGCAACGATCCAGCGGTTACGCGGAAAAGGGTGTTGCTGAGCGGCGCGCGTCGAAGAGATTTTGGGAGCGGCTGCCATCGGCTTAATCCATTAACCAAATCGCATGTGTCTTTAACTCTTGTGAGCTGGATTGCTGAGCCATACTGTGGCCTCGACGTTCATGCCAGGCCGGAGGCGATGATCATCTTCGGCGGGATCAATCTGGATTCGCACCGGCAGGCGTTGTACTACTTTCACATAATTCCCGGTCGCGTTTTCGGGTGGCAGCAGGCTGAAACGGTCACCGCTTGCGCCGGGCATCGCTTGGACGTAGCCGTTGTAATCACGGCCGAACGCATCAACGTGAATCGTCACCGGCTGCCCATGATGTATCCGGCGCAATTGCGTCTCCTTGAAGTCAGCCGTGATCCACACGTCTGGCTCAACGATCGCGAACATCTCCTCACCGGGTTGCACCCGCTGTCCAACCTCGACGGTTTTCTTGCCGACAATTCCCGGCGCGGGCGCAGAGATTTTCGTGTAGCTGAGATTGAGTAGCGCCTGATCGAGTACCGCCTGCGCAGCTTGCGCATTAGCCTGTGCCGTCGTGATTGCACGCTGTGCCGAACCAGCCTGTTGCTGGTTGGCGTCAACCTGCGCCGCGCTTACGAGCGCGGTCGCCGTATATTGATCGTATTGCGCCTGAGACACGACCTGAGCCTTGAGTAGTGCGGTATAACGCACGGCATCGCGTTGCGCTCGGTAGTTGGAGGCCTGCGCTTCATGGACTGCCGCCACCGCTGCCGCATAGTTCTGTTTGGCGGCGTCTACCTGCGCCTTAGCCTGCGCGACTTGCGCGCGTGCTTGATCGACGGCAAGTCGGTAATCCCTTGGGTCAATCTCGACTAGAAGCTGACCCGCAGTGACCCGCTGATTGTCCTCAACCAATACTCGCTCGACCGTACCGTTGATGCGCGAACTGATCGGGTCGATATTCCCATCAACCTGCGCGTCGTCCGTGGACTGATAGGATTGGATATAGTTCCATCCGCTATAGCCCACCGGAATCGCGATCAGAGTAAACGCCGCCAGAGCGAGGATTCGCGCGCGGCGGGGGATTCTTGCGAGAAACGCAGGCGGCGAAGATCCATCGCCAGCTTCGTCGTCAGCAACGACATCAGCATAGTCTTCAGGCGATTCGTCAGCCTCCAGTGTTCTAACGGGAGAGCCTTGATCATTTTGATAGGCACGATAGCCAACGGGACGACTCGAATTAGGGTCGTTCAGTTCGTAATGAGAGTCCATGTTCGCCTCAATTCATATATATCGTATGTAATCTATACACTGTATAGTCAGACGTAAAAAAAATTAGCGCTTGAGTCCGCGCGCGATGGTCTCCACTAAGCCGTCAATCACTTTGGCTCGCGGTGACCAGGGAAAGTCCGGATTCGCCACAGTCAGGGCGGAAAAGCCATTACCGGCGACGATCACAATCTGGGTCGCGACCTCGATCTCCTCGGCGGTCGCGGCCTCACCCATAAAATTTGCGACCAATTCCTGTAGAACTTCTCGTGTGCGCAGTCGTACCGCGTCTCGGCGCGGCATCGAGCCATGCGCTCGGGTGGGCGCCAAGAAGGTCGCCCGATAATGATGGGGGTGCTTCACCGCAAAATCGATAAACCCTTTGATCGTGTCACGCAGAACTTCAGCCGGGTCTTTGCGCGATACCTTCAGACGGTCCAGTGCCCTATAGAGCTGGGTGAAGGCCTCTTCGCAGATGCAGTCCAGCAGGTCGTTCTTGTCTTTGAAATACAAATAGATTGCCATCGGCGTATAGCCAATCCGCTCCGCAATTTTCCGCATCGAGACGTTCTCATAGCCCTCGGTGCCGAATAGCTCTGCCGCCGCATCCATGATTTCGCGGCGCACCGCCGCCTTTTGCGCTGTGCGGCGCTCATGCGGCGTGATCATTGGCTTTGTCGTCGTCGGAGCTGCGCGCACTACACTATACACCGTAAACTGACGTACACTGTATAGTTACGTGTCCGGGCCGTCAAGTGCCGTTGTCAGCCTTCTTCAACCCTCGACGGCATCCATCGCCGTTCGACTCACAACCCGCAGCCGCAGCAGGGTTCTCCCGCTCGATACGGACTGCGCCTTCTTTTGCTTCGACTTCACGGCCGTGGAAGCGAGCCCATACCTGTGTCAACTCGACGCCCAACAGGAATACCAACGCTGAGTAATAGGTCCACAGCAGAATCAATGCTAGCGATCCCGCTGCGCCATAAACACTGGTTTTGCCTAGATGGCCGAGATAGAAAGCGATCAGAAATTTGCCGATTTCAAACAGCGTTGCGATAAACAAGCCCCCGATCCAAACGTCGCGCCACTGAATATACGCATCGGGCATCACCTTCAGGACCGCGCCGAAGACCAGTGCAAAGGTCAGCAGCGAGATGGCGAACGTAATAAGATGGACCGCGTCGGCATAGGGCAGCATCCGCGCAATAGCAGTCAAAACCGAGGTAGCGGCAACCGAAACAATCGCGAGTAAGCCGCCACCGAGCAGGAGCAGCGCCGAGCGGACACGTTTCATCAGGAAACCGCGCATCCCCCCGGCGAGAACCTTCACTTTCCACGCCCGATTTAGACTTGCCTGAAGTTGCAAGAGCACACTCATCGCGGATAGCACCAGCCCTACGATCCCCAATACGGTCGCGATAATGCCGCTCCGAGTATTGTTGGCGATATTCGCGACCATTGTTTGCACCTCGGCAGAGGCCGCCGCACCCATCGCACTGCTGAGACGCGCCTGAATCTGCCCGCTCGCCGCTTCTGGGCCAAGCACCAACCCTGCCACGTATATGATGATCAGCAACAATGACGGCAGCGAAAAAAGCGTCGCGTACGCCAGCGCCGCCGCCATCGTGGGACAGTCGTCGTCGGAAAAATCCTTAAATACTTGCGAAAAAAAAACTTTGGCTTGCGCGAACATCCCGCCTCTCCTGTTCGCCAGGTTGGCGCGTCTAACGAGATGCAAGCACGTTGCCGACTGCTACGCCATTAGCTGAGCGCCCCGGGTAGACGGGTCGACGACCGGCAGTTTTGAGTTGATCGTCGTTGGAGCGCCGCTCTTAGCGGCGTCCGTAACCACGCCCAGCGAGACACTCACCGATTGCGATGATCACGGACGAGGTTTGGCGCCTTCGGATGCGGATAGGGATGCGGCGTATGCACCATCTCGCGATGGAAAGCGCGGGCGCGGGTAATCGTGTCGCGCGCGATCGCCGCCAGTTGATCCTCGGTCGCGTAGTCGAAATTATCTTGTAATCGCTGCTCGATATCGCCTCCGCGCTCCGGCTGATGCTCGATGTACCAGCGCGCCGTGCGGCGCAGCGCTTCTGCCGCCGGAATCGGATCGCTATAGCCTAACTGCACCTTGATCTTGTGTAGGTCCATCAGCTTGTGATGGGGCGTAATTTCGAGACTGATGCCACGCGCCGGGTATGCTACCTGTGCAGGCAGGCTGAGTATCTCAAACTTATGATTCATCTCGTCGGCGATGAGCTCAACGATCTGGCGAACGGTGAATTGATGCTCGTCACCGCAATTGTAAATTTGTCCGGCCGCAGCATCGGGTTTATCAACGGCCAGGAGCACGCCATGCGCGAGATTCCCCGCGTACCCGTGCGTCATCAAGCCAAGGCCGCCCTCTGACAAAATGATGAACGGCCGCCTATCGAGCACGCGTCGAATCACGCACCATTCGCGCGGGATCAACTGATACGGACCGTACACATAAGGATAGCGGTAGACCGCGCCGTTCGGATGAGCTGACAGCACAGCATCTTCGGTACTCGCGATCAGATAGGAAAAGCGATGCTCCTCTTCACTCGCGACCTTCGGCAAACTCTCCTGGGCCGGAAGGGGCAGTCCCGGCGGAAAGTTGGCCTCCGGATGAAAATAGCCGCGATAGGCCGGTACACCACCGATCGCGAGGAACTGTCCCGTGCGTCCGGCCAGTGTCTCCGCGATCACGCGGATACGTCCGTACGTCGCGATCACGACGTCGAAAGTGCGGCCCGGAATCGCAGCCTCTAGCGTTTCACGAAAATGGGGGTCGGCATGGATATGCTCGATCCCCTCTGGAATCTCAGGAATCTCGTGGGTGCCGCGATGAAGAATTGCGACTTCGTAACCGCGCTCGCGCAGTCCGTTAACCAAAAACGGTCCGCTCGGACCAGTTCCGCCAATCACCAAGGCTGTCTTCATCTACGCAGTACTCCCAGAAATCAGGCGGCCAATCGCACGGCCGTCATTACTATTTCAAATTGAAACGCACGCCGCAGATATTGATTTGATCGTCGCTAAGCTTGCGGCCTCGTTTTGCCGCCGCCTGCACGACACGATTGCGATCAGGTACGACAATATCGATCGCGCTGAGTCCTTCGCCACGCCCATCCGTCGCTTCGACAAAACGCACGCTAGCGTTCGCGAGCGGCATCTCGAAATGCCCGTCAACGCCCTTGCGCAAGGGAATCTCCGCGATACTGCTCCAGCGTTCTGCCAGGCCCTTCGGATCCGCCGCCTGCAGCTCGACTGCCGAAAAATACTTGACCACGTCGGTACGCATAGCGCTGATCCACCCGCTTCCGCCCGCTGGCTCCCAATGGCCTTCCGGTTCGCCCTTCGCGTCCCAATCAATCTCGAAAAATGCGCCGCCGGTGTCCGCCGGATGGAGCTGCATGCCGTGGAAATTCCTGCCCTCATGCTCCCAGGCGGTGCGGATGTTCAGAGCCCCCGCTCGTGCCTTACGGGCCAGTTGCGTCTCATGCGAGTCGCATTGGCAGATAACCATGTAGCCGCCGTCGCCGTTGCGACGTTTGAGATAACGGCCTGCAGCAGTATTTTCCTTGATTGGCGCGACCACCTCGACAAAGTTGCTGCCGAACGGCATCAGCGAGTTTTCGAGGCCGAAGGTTGCGACTGCTGGATCCTTGAAGCATACGTCAACGCCAAGGATCGCTTTGAAATCATCAATTACAGGGGCGAGTTTTTCAGCGACGAGACAGATCTGGCGCAGGCGAATTGACATGACTACCTCCTTGATGCGGCGTAGGGCCAGCGCCACATCGTGCCGAACATATAGCTAGTCCCGCCGCGAACCGCCAGCGTCACATTACGCAGCTAAGAGCATCGCTAGAGAACAACCGAGCGGCCACGTGTCGCGATTAACTATTATCTCAACGGCCCTTGAACATAGGTTTGCGCCGCTCACGCCATGCACGATGGCCCTCACTCTTGTCCTCGGTCATCTCCAGTGCGGCGAATCGATAGAGATCGCCGAGTGCGGCATTCGCCAGCGGCCCTTCGACTCCGAAATTATAGGCCTCTTTCGTCAGCCGCGCTGCGAGCGGCGGCAGCGCCGCGATATGTTCCGCTACTTCGAGCGCCTTTGCCCGCAACTCCGCATGCGGCGTCAGCCATTGCGCCAAGCCAATCCGATGCGCCTCGTCGGCCTTGAGTGGAAAGCCGAGCGCAAGGCGCATCGCGTTGCCCTTGCCGACCCAGCGAGCGAGCCGCGCGGTCCCGCCTTGCGCTGGCAGGATTCCGAGACTGCTCTGCGGGAGCCGCCACTCGGCGCGCTCCGACGCAACAATCACGTCGCAGCAATAAGTGAGAATGCAACCGATTCCGATCGCATAACCGTTGACCGCTGCCACTAGGGGCTTGGCGAAATCCGCCACCATCTGGATCGGCGAGGATCGTCGCTGATTTGGCAATGCCTCGATAAAATTGCCAATCGATTTAATCGTATGCGTCGCCGGATTCTTCAGATCGGCTCCCGCGCTGAAGGCACCGCCCGCGTCATCGCCGGTGAGGATGACACATCGAATCGAGTCATCGTCTTCGAGTTCAAGCAGTCGCTCGCGTATCCCGTTCTGGAACTCGGCACACCAAGCATTGCGCGCCTCAGGACGACTGAGAGTCAGAATCGCAATATGGCCAATCCTTTCGCAGAGCAACGGCATGATCGCTTCCTCCAGTTTTCGTTAGCTAGCAGAATCGAAGCCAAAAATGAGCTAAATGGCAAGCGGCGGCGAGTTCTCTCTTGGTCGCGCACGCAAGCCTTTGCTCTCAGCCAGCCTAATCTTCTACATTAGCGGCAATTCAAAACGCGATTGCTCAGGAGAAACATTATGAAAGTTGGCATGACGCTTCAGCTGACCAGCTTCGGTAACAAGCCCGACAGCGAAACCTATCAAGACGAATTGTCGCTAGCGGATATGGCCGAAGGCCTTGGCTTCGATTCGGTCTGGACTCTCGACCATCACTTCACTGGCTATGTGATGTCACCCGATCCGACGCAGCTGCTTTCCTACGTTGCAGGACGCACCAAGCGGATTCAGCTCGGCACTGCGGTGATTGTGCTGCCGTGGCATGACCCCGTCGAGATTGCCGAGAAGATCGCATTGCTCGACGTCATCTCGGGCGGGCGCACAATTTTCGGCTTCGGCCGTGGCGCCGCGACGGTCGAGTACAACGGCTTCCGTATCCCAATGGAGGAAGCGCGCGATCGATTCGTGGAGAGCGCGATCATCATTCGCAAAGGCCTTACACAGGAAAGCTTTTCCTTCGACGGCAAGTACTACAAGATTCCGGAAATTCAGATTCGGCCCCGGCCGATCTCGCATCCTGAGGATCGTTTCTACGCTTCCACCGTCAGCCCTGAGTCGAGTGAGATCATGGCCAAGCTCGGGTTCGGCGTGTTGATTATCGCGCAGCGCAGTTGGGCCGATACGGCAGCGGACTACCAGCGCTATTGTGCGACGGCCGCTGCCAATGGCTTCCGTCCGCGCCCTCCGATCGGATTGCTGAATATTCTCGTGGCCGATGATCCACGTGAAGCCGCCGACCTTGGCAATGTTCACATGGAAGCGATGTGGGATTCAGTGGATCGCCATTACCACTTCTCGGACGGCCATCTTACTTCCGTCAAGGGCTATGAATATTACGCGAAGATGGCCAAGACCTACTCGAAGCTGAACGCGGACGCGGAAGCGAAGGTCAAGGCTGTCGAGTTCTACCGAAGCCTCCATGCCGAAGGCACGCCGGCGCAGGTGCTTGAAAAGCTGCGCTACGTCCATCAGACGGTGCCTCTTGAGCATGTGATCGGCACGTTCGCATTCGGTGGATTGCCCTACCCTAAGCTTGAGCGCAGCTTCAAATTGTTCGCTGAAAAAGTGTTGCCGGTGCTACATAATGACCCGGCTTTTCAGCTGCCCGCCGAGCATTCCCGAGAAGCTGCAATGAGCGCGAGTAAGTAACCGACGAGATATACGATCGGTAGCTGTTTAAACGGGGCGGCGATCACGTCTATCAGCGATCGCCGCCCCGAACGTTAATTTCAGCTCAGCCGAATTGACGCGCAAGAAACGGGCGAGACCTTAAGAGGTTGGCACTTTCACAACGCTTGGCACGTGGTTGCCCCGCCGCGACAATATCACTGCAATCGCAGCTAGTACGATCCCGGCCAGGAACAGGATCACTACAAGCCACAAATAAGTCTCGATTTCAGTGCCAATCAGCGCCGCCAGCACAAGAAGCGCACTGACCCATAGAAAGCTTGGCTCGAAATTAACTCCCGCCAGAAAACACGTGACCGCGAGAACCAGGACAGTAGTGAGTGCGACAGCGTCTGTCGACATCTGCCCGCGAGCATGCTGCATGAAGAGAATTTTCACCGCTATAACCGGTCCGATCCAATGCGGTATCTGGCGTAGTAGAATCGGCCCAAATGCTGGACTGCCCGGCCGCGAGCGGATCAATTCATAGACAATACTCAAGACCCCGAAGAGCGGAAACATCGCACACCAGTAATACAGAGCCTTTACGCTGGAATAATTCGATAGAAAAAGTCCGATCATGACCATCGCGCCGAGTATCCCAACGACGAGTAGGTGACGAACGAGCATCCCGCGCAGCCGGCTCGTCCAACTAGCAAACGCTTGCTGACTTGGTGCTACGGGCGGCGCGGTGGTCACAGCAGATGCTTCTGCTACGGTTTCAGAAACGCTGGATTCGTTCGGGCTCACGATGGGATTAGTAAACATTCTCCTTGCAGATTTTTTAATGGCAGCGCGCCGAGATGAACGAGCGCGCGCGATAAGCCCAACTATACGCTAATTTGCAAGCGGCATTCACTTTACTGCCAGGCGTTGGCGCCACTATCTAAAGTAGCGCGATAAAGTCTTTCACGAGTGTGATCGCCAGGCTTAAGTTGTCCGCTTCATTTCGGCCGCTGCTGGCCCGCGGCCTGAACGAATGATCACCGTCCTCGATCCATTCGACACGAATCTTCGGCGACAGCCGATAGCGTTTCACATCGCCCGGCGATCCGAACGGGTCGCGCGTTCCCTGCAAAATCAAAGCGGGCGTGTGCAGAAACTCCAGATGCTTGGTGCGGTTCCCCGTCGGTTTCCCCGGCGGATGGAACGGATAACCGAGGCATACAAGGCCCCGAACTTCGGCCTCATCCGCAACTATGCTGGCGATTCGTCCGCCGAGTGATTTGCCACCGATTACCAATCCTGTACTGCCGCCGAGTTCCGCGATCGTATCACGCCACGCCTGCAACAGGATCCGTTCCTGGTCTGGCGCTCCGCCTTTCCCATTCGCGCGCCGCCGCTCCATATAGGGAAACTCGAAGCGCACCACTTTGACGCCGTTGACTGCGACGCCTTGGGCGATCGCCGTCATGAAAGGCGAATCCATCGCCACACCTGCACCATGCGCGAGTACGAGCGTGATTTTCGCCTTTGCTGGCCCGTCGGTTAGGAAATTCGGCATCGTGGCGACGACTCAAATGTTAGTAATAACCGCGATAGCCATAGTCGTTACCATAATAGCCATTACGATAGTCACGTTCCTGTACTTGATTACCGACCAGATAGCCGGCTAGTCCGCCACCTAGACCGCCGATTACAGCGCCAGTACCCGGAGCGCCGACGGCTGAGCCGATTAGTGCACCGCCGCCGGCACCAAGTGCGGCGCCGCCAACAGTACCAGTCTCACGCGGCGTGAAGCCGCCCGCATAACATCCCATCAATGTTGCGATCACAAAGGCGCATATAAGTGCGAGAAGCATCGATTTAAGCTTCCGGACTATATATAGTATTTGCATAGCACTCTCCATACCATCAATAGATGATACGAAGAGGACCGAGATGTGGTTGCAGACGGCTTTGACGAGTTAATTATCCTTGCCATTAGCCCCTTTCTGACTAGCCTGAGTCGCCCGAACCTCAGCTTCCAGCGCCCGCAGCACTTCCGGCTGAATATTGTCCGAGCCTCGCTCGGCAATGTGCTGCGCGATGCGCGAGCCGATCGCGACTTTCTGCTGGCCAACCAACTCGGCATAGTTGACACGCGCATGTTCGAGCGACTCTACGCGGTTCCCGTTTGAGCCCTGAAAATGCGGCATCACGTAGCGGGCGATCATGTCGTACGAGTTCTGCGTCGCCTCCCAATTCGCCCAGTTATGGGCGAGCAGCAAAAAGCATCCGAAGCCGCCGGATTGCTGACGCAACCGTTCCAGCTGCGCGATGCAGTCATCGGGCGTGCCGATTGCTGCCATCCCGCTTGCGATGATTGCGTCGATCGGGTCGTCGCCACCGACCGGCGCGAGCGCCAGCGCCGCGACTTCACGGAAATAGAAGAGCCATTTTTCGAGGCCGAAACGGACATCTTCACGCGCCTTCTCGCGGGTCGCGGCGACGTGAATCGGTCCCACCAGGCGCCACTTGTTGCGATCAACGGCGGTACCGCTCGCCCGCGCCATCTCCTCGCAAATCGCCCAGTTTGAGGCGAGCGCATTGAAGCCACCTGCCGTTGTCGCCCCAATCGAAAGCAGGCCCACGCCATGCTTTCCGGCTGCGCGCGCTCCGGTTGGCGATATCTGGCTTGCCACCGCCATCTCGACGGCTGGGCGCGTATACGGCGGCAGATGCAACCGCGCGTTGTTAAGAGTGAACCATTCGGTCTTGGCACTGACCGTCTCGCCGTGGAGCAACGGAACCAGCACGTCGAGCGCCTCGTCCATGCGGTCGCGCTGGCTCGCGATGCCGATTCCCATCATCGTGGCGTCCGAGGGCAATGCGCCAGGACCAACCCCGAACATCACGCGCCCACGGGTGATGTGATCGAGTTGGTTGATACGCTCCGCCAGCATCAGCGGATGATGATAGGGCAGCGACGCCACGCCGGTGCCGAGCCGGATATGCCGCGTACGCTCAGCGGCCGTAGCGATAAACAACTCCGGGCTTGCGATTATTTCGTAGCCGGCCGAATGATGCTCCCCGACCCACAACTCATCGTAACCGAGTTTGTCCATGTGCTGCGCAAGGTCAAGATCGCGTTCGAGCGCCAGCGTCGGGTTTTCGTCGAGCGGATGAAACGGCGCCATAAACGCGCCAAACCGGAGCTTGGGTTCTGCCATAGATCTTCTCCTGCACCACTTATCCCACGAAAGGAAATCACTTCCTACCTCAAAATCTCAGGCCAACAGTTGCAACGTCACCTGGGTTCGGCAAAAACTGTCTCAGCTTAGTGTTGAAACATAGTTCGAGCTGAGGCATTGAGTCTGCGATGAACGGCGTAC
>Ga0335072_10015953_pt1 | contig 10651 bp, 7 predicted proteins | sample Lox_Sample_21_FD_206725 | JGI IMG/M metagenome (GOLD analysis project Ga0335072, IMG submission 206725) | Soil microbial communities from Loxahatchee National Wildlife Refuge, Florida, United States - Lox_Sample_2.1 | ecosystem: Environmental > Terrestrial > Soil > Wetlands | place: USA: Florida... | reverse complement strand
GTCGGCAAGTGGCACGTCCGCGAGTGGCGCGAGGTAACCCCGCAGTGACCTATGTGTTCATGGCGGTCCACCACCCGGCCGACGGGCACCTCGAAGAGTGCCAGGCCAGCATGACGCGGATGGCGGCCTCCCTGGCCGGAACCGCCGGGCTGCTGGAGATCGGACCGTGGGTGGACCGGGCCGGGTCGCGGGTCATCGGGATCTCCCGGTGGGCGTCGAAGGCCGCCTTCGAGGCCGCGATGCCAGGCAGTGGCGTCCCCGGCGACGTGGTCCACCCGGGTGAGCGCCAGCCGCGCGAGTACTTCCACCTGCAGTCGGCCGCGGACGAGGGCAGCCGCTGGCACGACCTTGCCCCCGAGCTGTACCCCGAGCCCTACGCCTACGCCGTCGTGCCCGAGATGCCCGAGGGGATCGTCCCGTTCGCGATCATCCGCGAGGACGAGGGGATCACGGTCGTGCTGCCGCGGTCCGACGCCGACAGCGCCGGGCTGCGCTACCACCACGTGTCCGCCCGGATCAGCCTGCGGCTGGCCTCCGGCCTGGCCGCTGTCGGGCTGACCGCCACCGTCAGCGGCGTGCTGGCCGTCGCCGGGATCAGCTGCAACGTGATTGCCGGGGCGGCCCATGACCACCTGTTCACTGACTGGGACCGCCGGGCGGAAGCCCTGGCGCTCCTGCGCGCCCTGTTAACCGGGAAGATTCTGTTACCAGGCCGCGGCTACCCGCGCAGGCGCAGGCCCCGGGGGGTGGGGCGGAAGCCAGCTGATTGCAGCGCCCGGGCCAGCGGAGTGTCGCGAACGGCCTCCCCGTCCGTCTTCTCGACGGTGATGCGGCCGAGTGCGCCCTCGCGGACGGCGGCGGCGAGCGCCGCCGCGCATGGTTCGAGCAGCGTGGGGTCTTCCGTCCAGGACAGCAGCGTCTTGCCGCCGCGTTCCACGTACAGGACCAGCCTGCCGTTCGCCAGGACGACAAGCGCTCCCGCCTTGCGGCCGGGCTTATGGCCGGTGGCGGCCTCGTCGGGGCGCTGCGGCCAGGGCAGGGCCGCACCATAGGGCTGGGCCGGGTCCGCCGCCGCGAGCACGACAGGCGCCACTGCTGGCCCGGCCGATGGCGCGGGCGGCCCCCACGGTAGCGGCGGTGGCGGCGGGAGTGGCTCCGCCAGGCGCGGTCCCGGCGTCACCAGGTCGCCGGCCAGCGCCCGCATCCGGTCCACTGCCCCCGGCAGCGCGAACTGCGCCGCGCCTAGTCCCTCCACGAAGTAGCCACGACGGCACTGGCCAGTCTCCTCCATGGCGCGCAGCACGGGGTACACGGCGGCGAAGCCGCCGGGCACCCGTTCGGCGGCGATCGCGCCCCGGGTGACGATGCCGTGCCGTTCCAGCAAGGTCAGCGCGAGCGCGTGCGCTCGCATCGTGGCCGCACTGCTGCTCGCCGGGCCGCCGCCGCTCTCAGGGCTGCCTGGCGGGCCGCCCGGGAGACCGACTCGGCCGGGCAGCAGCGACCAGCGCCCGGTCACCGTCGGCGGCCCGGTACGCGATGGCATCGACGGGCGTCGCGGCGCGCTCCCGTAACCGCCGCGCCGGTAGCTGGCCCGGCTGGCCGGCCGGGGATTGAACACGCCGCCGGTCGCGCCGCGAGACGTCAGGGAGCCAGCCGGCAGGGTGGCCTGCCGGGCCAGGCCGCTCCCCGACGGGGCGCTCGACCGCCGTGGCTGGCCCCCGCTACCGAGCAGGACGCGCAGCGGGGCGAGCGTGTCGTTCGTGACCATGCCCGCCCACACCAGGTCCCACAGTGCCGTGACGAGCTCGCCGTCATCGGGCGGATGGCCCCCGCCCAGCGCGGCCACCCGGTCGCTCAGCATCCGGAAGAACAGCCCGCCCCCGCCGTCCAGGGCCGCCAGCACCGCGTCGTGCAGCGGGGTCATCGTCAGCTCGCCCGGCTCTGGCAGCAGCACAGGAGCGCTCTCCGCCGGCGTGAGCACCAGCCAGCCGTCACCGGTGCCGACCGATCCGGCCCCCGTCCACGTGACCTCGCCCGCCGAGGTCAGCTCGTCCAGCAGCGCGGGAGAGTAGCCCGGCACCCGGCCGGGCAGCACCAGGGACTCCAGCGCCGACGCCGGGACCGGGGCACCCGCCAGCCGTTCGACGGCCTCAAGCACCGCGTCCGCGTTGGCGTACCGCCGCCGCGGAGGCTGCGAGGGAGCGGAGACAGTCGGCTCGATCCCGTGCCAGGCGGGCAGGAACGTGCCCAGCGCCTCCGGCGGGACCGGCTCTACTTCCTTGCGCAACCTGGCCAGGCACCGTCGCCGCAGTAGCCGCAGTACCTCCGCGTCGCACCACTGGCTGCCGTGCCAGTCCGCCGCGCCCGCCCGGTCGGTGACCGGGGCCGCGGTGAACTCACCCTCGACAACCCGGCCGTCCGCGGCCAGCCGGCGCAGCGTCATCGTCACTACCGCCACGCCCAGGCCGTACCGTTCCGCCAGGGCGCCGGCCCGGAACGGCCCGTGGCTGCGCGCCCACCGCACCACCAGGTCGCTCAGCGGGTCGGGCAACGGCTCGGTGAACGCCTCGGGGATGCCGACGGGAAGCGCGACGCCTAGCGCGTCCCGCAGCCGGCCAGCGTCCTCGATCGCCGCCCACATGGCTTCCCCGGCGACCCGCACCTGGATGGCGCGACGGGTCGTCGACAGGCCGGCCAGCCAGCCGTCGACGTCCGCGTCGGCGACGCAGCGCGACGCCACCTCCGCCGCGGTCAGCGGGCCGGACGTGCGCAGCAGGTCGAAGACGCCCTCAAGATCCCGGCACCGCCGCCCGGGGGACAGGTGCTGCAGGTCGGCCTCGACCTCCGCCACCACCGCCGGGTCCAGCAGCTCACGCAGCCCTTCAGTGCCCAGGAGCTCGGCGAGCAGCGAAGGATCGAGGGCCAGGGCCTGGGCGCGCCGCTCGGCCAGCGGCGCGTCGCCCTCGTACATGAAGGCACCGACGTACCTGAACAGCAGCGACTTGGCGAACGGGCTCGGCGCTGGCGTCTCCACCTCGACCAGCCGGATCCGCCGGGCCGCCAGGTCCCGCAGCACGTCCACCAGCGCGGGCACGTCGAAGACGTCCTGCAGGCACTCCCGCACCGTCTCCAGCACCATCGGGAACCCGGGGTACTGCGCCGCGATCTCCAGCAACTGCGCGCTGCGCTGCCGCTGCTGCCACAGCGGCGTCCGCCGTCCCGGCTGCCGCCGGGGCAGCAGCAAGGCCCGCGCGGCGCACTCACGGAACCGCGACGCGAACAGCGCGCTGCCGCCGACCTCCGCCGTGACGATGTCGGCCACGTCGTCCGGCTCGACCAGCGCTATTCCCGCCGCTGGCGGCTCATCGGAGTCGGGTACCCGGATGATGATGCCGTCGTCGGTGTACAGCGCCTGCACGTCCATCCCGCCGTAGCGCTCTCGCAGCCGCGCGGTGATCGCCAGCGCCCACGGCGCGTGCACCCGGTCGCCGTACGGGCTGTGCAGGACGACCCGCCAGTCGCCGAGCTCGTCGCGGAACCGCTCCACCACCAGCGTCCGGTCATCCGGCACATGCCCCGTGGCCTGCCGCTGGTCGGTCAGGTAACGCATCAGGTTCCGGGCCGCGAGCTCGTCAAGCTCCGCCCCGCGCAGCCGGGCGATGGCCTGTTCCTCGGGCAGCTTGACCAGTGAGCGGATCGCCGCCCCGATGGCCTTCCCCAGCTCGGCGGGGCGGCCGGGGGCGTCGCCATGCCAGAACGGCAGCTTCCCGGGCTGCCCGGGCGCGGGCAGGACGAGCACCCGGTCCGGCGTGATGTCCTCGATCCGCCACGACGAGGCTCCGAGCACGAACACGTCGCCGACTCGCGACTCGTACACCATCTCCTCGTCGAGCTCGCCGACCCGGCGCGGCTGCCTGCCCCCTTCCGCGGCGGGCAGGAATACCCCGAACAGGCCCCGGTCCGGGATCGTCCCGCCGCTGGTCACCGCCAGCTTCTGTGCTCCGGGCCTGCCATGGATCACCCCGGTCACCCGGTCCCACACGATCCGGGGCCTTAGCCCCGCGAACTCTTCCCCCGGGTAGCGGCCGGCGAGCATGTCCAGGACTGCCTCCAGCACGGGCCGGGTGAGGCTGGCGAACGGAGCCGCCCGGCGCACCACCTGCTCTATGTCGGCTACCGGCCAGTCATCGAGCGCGGCCATCGCGACCACCTGCTGGGCGAGCACGTCGAGCGGGTTGCGGGGGATGCGCAGCTCCTCGATCTCGCCGCCCCGCATCCGGCTGGCGACCACGGCGGCGGACACAAGGTCGCCCGCGTACTTCGGGAAGAACACGCCGCGCGAGACATCGCCGACGTTGTGCCCGGCGCGGCCGACCCGCTGCAGGCCGCTGGCCACCGAGGGGGGCGACTCGACCTGGATCACCAGGTCGACCGCGCCCATGTCGATGCCGAGCTCCAGGCTCGACGTGGCCACGACGGCCGGAAGCCGGCCGGCCTTCAGCGCCTCCTCGATGTCGGAGCGCTCCTGCCGGGAGACCGACCCGTGGTGCGCCCGGGCGATCACTATCTCCGGGCCTTCCTGGCCCTGGAGCACGGCGCGCTCGTTGGCGAGCTCGTTCAGCCGGCCGCACAGCCGCTCCGCCAGGCGGCGCGAGTTCGCGAACACGATCGTGGACTTGTGCTGTTCGATGAGGTCAAGCACGCGCTCTTCGACGTGGGGCCAGATCGACCGGCGCGCCACCGGGTCCTCGCCCGCCTCCTCGGAAGGGAGTCCCTGGGACGTTTCCAGGTCGCTCATGTCCTCGACCGGGACGATGACCTCGAGCTCGATCCGCTTCGCGCTCGGTGGCTGCACGACCGTGACCGGCCGGGTCCCGCCCAGGAACGTGGCAACCACCTCCGGTGGCCGGACCGTGGCCGACAGCCCGATTCGCTGAATGGGCGGTACGCCCCCGGAAGGGTCCTTGAGCGCGTCGAGCCGTTCGAGGGACAGGGCCAGGTGCGCGCCCCGCTTGTTCCCGGCGACCGCGTGCACCTCATCCACGATGACCGTCTCGACGCCGCGTAGTGTCTCGCGCGCCTGCGAGGTGAGCAGCAGGAACAGCGACTCCGGTGTGGTGATGAGAATGTCTGGCGGCTTGGTCGCCAGCTTGCGCCGCTCCTGCGCGGCGGTGTCCCCGGTCCGTACCGCCACGCCGATGTCCGGCTCGGGCAGTCCCAGTCGCCGTGCCGCCTGCCCTATCCCGGACAGGGGGGATCGCAGGTTGCGCTCGATGTCCACCGCCAGGGCCTTCAGCGGGGACACGTACAGGATCCGGCACCGTCGCTTCGGGTCCGCCGGCGGGGGGGCAGACGCGAGCCTGTCGATCGCCCACAAGAACGCCGATAGCGTCTTGCCCGACCCGGTCGGCGCGATGACCAGCGTGTCCTGGCCCTTGCTGATGGCCTGCCACGCCTGCGCCTGCGCCTGCGTCGGCGCGGCGAACGCACCCTCGAACCACGCTCGCGTCGCGGGTGAGAACCCGTCAAGGGGGTCGAGAGCGGTTCCTGGCGTCATCCTTCCATCATGCAGCGTTCCACCGACATTCCAGCCACCCGCGCTCGTCGCCAGGGCCCGGCGCAGATGATGAGGCACACCGTGATGGTCAGCAGCGCCGCGACAATGCCGAAGGCCCACGGGAAGACTTGCCGGGCCACCGTGGCGTAAGGCTCGCTGAGCCAAGCCGCGCTCATGCCAGCTCCGCTCGTGACGCTGACCTGGTAGGAGCCGGCTCGCGGGATCGTGAAGCTCATCACCCGATCGCAGTCCCACGCGCCGAGAAACACGTTCGCGGGATCTTCGGGCGTCAGGACCTGCGGAATCGCCCGCACCACGACCCAGCCCGCCGGCCCGCTGACCGACACGGCCGTGGGATCATCCGGGAAGCCATCGTCCCCGGTGTCCTGGGAAATGTCGTAGGTGCCCGCGCCGAGCCGGATGACGGCCGGCCGCTGCGCGCTCACCACCCGCACCGATGACAGCGCCGCGACCTCGGTCGCGGTGAACCCGGGGGCGCAGATGAGCAGGATCCCGGCGGCGATGACCAGCAGCCTGGTGGCGCCCCGCTGCTCCCTCCATAGCAGGCTCAGGCGTCCTGCCGTGTCATGCCGCCGCAGCTGTCCCACGATGAGCCAACGATCGGCGGGCCCGTTTTGTTCAGTCCTGAGGAGACCTTGACAGGACAACGGAATACCGGGAGCTTGCTGAGGCATGAAGTTCACGGGCATGCTCAGGCTGGCCAGTGCCGTGGCTCTCGCATCCGGCTCGGCCGTGCTGGGCGGCTGCGCCGGCCACGGCCCGGTTATCCCGGCTGCGAAAGCCAGCACGGTGCGGACGGCCGCGCCCTCCGCCGTGCCGCCCTCCACCCCGGCCCCGACGCCGACGCCGACGCGGAAGCCGGCGCCAGCCGGGCCGGCCGCGCTGCCGCTCGCGCCCGCCGGCGACGGGGCGCGGCATCAGACGGACGTCATGCCGAAGACTGACGACGCCGCGTTCCGTGACCTGACGACCGACCTCTGGCTGGCCGTCACCACGGGGAACCCGTCCTACGGCCTCCCGGCTTTCTTTCCCGAGGCTGCCTACGAGCAGGTCAAGGCCATCACGGATCCGGCCTACGACTGGCGGACCCGGCTCTGGTACGACTACACGATCGACGTGGCGGCCGCGCACCAGCTCGCCGGCGGCGACGCCCGCCTCGTCGCGGTGGTCGTGCCGGCCCAGTACGCCACCTGGATTCCGGTCGGGGCCTGCTACAACGACATCGGCTACTGGCACGTCCCCGGTGCCCGCGTGGAGTACCGGAAGGACGGCCGCCTGGAGTCGGTCGGCATCGCGTCCATGATCTCCTGGCGTGGCGTGTGGTACGTCGTGCACTTTGGCGGGGTCCAGCGCACCGGCGGCGGCATGATCTTCGAGCCAGCGGCCGGGCAGGGCATCCCGGGCCCGCCGGGCGGCTGCTAAGCCGTGCGACTTAGCCCGGCGACTAGGACGCGTGCGCCGCCGAAGCGGTCCCGACGGACTGGTCGAGCTGTCCGGTGCTGGCGCGGACCTCGCACACCACCGTGCGGGTGCCGGCCTTCCAGGCGACCTGGCCCGGGTAGACGTAGTCCTGCGTCAGGCTGATCGCCAGCTGGGGGTTGAGGTAACCAGCCAGGCGCGTTGAGCAGCCGGACGCTGCCTCCTGCTGCAAGACGGCCGACCCCGGCCAGGACCCGCCCGACAGCGGGAAGGTGGCGAAGACTTCGGCGTCATGCGGGGAGTTGCACGAGGCGAGAGAGGGCGACGACTCGCTCGGCACGTTGTTGACGCAGTCACCCTGATGCAGGCTGAACACGGCGGCCTGCACGTACGTGTACTTGACCTTGACGGGCCTGTGGAAGCCGTGGGTGAGCACGGCGACCGTGCCCAGGGTGCCGCCGATGGCGAGCCACACGATCGTGGCGAGCAGCCCGGTGACGGCCAGCTCGCGCCCGCGCCGCCGCCCGCGGCGCGTCGTGACCAGGCCGGCGATGCCCAGGCCGATGCCCAGCGGGATGACGGGCAGCACGCCGGTCACGAGGGCGGCGACGGCTGACCAGCTGAGCGGCGCCTTCTCGGCGGGACCCGGGTAGTCGAGCGCGGGGCCTGAAGGCGGCTCGTCATCGGCCGTGTGATCCGGGGGCGTGTCGTCCCGGGCCTGCTGGGTAAGAACGTCTCGCGGCTCCTCCGGGGGACCAGGAGGGGCCGGCTGCGGGGAGTCAGCGGGGGCCGGAGGAGAAGGCTCTGGGGGAGTGGCGCCGACGGGTGCCTGAGTGCCGCGTACCGCCGGGTCGGCCGTGGGAGAGGACTCGGCCGTGGGAGAGGACATCGCGCTCCTGCTACTGCGATCCCGCGCGCGGGGTGCCGCGCCGGGCTGATCTTTACCCACACCGCGACGCTCTCATGCGTATCTGTGGATAACCTGAAGACGTGCGGCTAACGGTGTTCTGGGAACGGATGGCAGAGTTCTTTGGTGAAGCATACGCCGGGAGTGTCGCCAAGGACCATGTGCTGTCCACCCTGGGCGGGCGGACCGTGGACAAGGCTCTCGCCGACGGCGAGGACGTGAAGGCCGTCTGGCGGGCCGTCTGCGAGGCATTCAACGTGCCGGACCGGCTGCGCTGAGCTCTCCGCCATCCTGATCTAGCCGCGCTGGCCAGGACGTGCGCACTGGGGCGCGCCGTGGATTACGGTACCTCTTATGACCAACCCACCGAGCGACCCATGGTGGCTCTTTCGCGATAACCGTCCCCTTTCCACATATGTCCACTTGGATTCGGCCGCGGCGGGAAGGTCATCCCGCAAGACGCTTAGCACGGTAGCCGGGTATGCCGAGCGCGAGGCCGTCGCCGGCGGGCCCGTCGCCGCGGCGGAAGCCGTCCGCGTGATCGCGGCCGGCCGGACGACGCTCGCGGAGCTGCTGGGGGTTGAGCCTGGAGGGATCGCGTTCGTTGAGAGCGCCTCGGCGGCACTGGCCGTACTGCTGCGGGCGTGGCCGCTGATGGCCGGGTCCACGGTCGCGGTGCTGCCGAGCGAATGGGGACCGGCCATAGACGCGTTCACTGACCGGGGGCTACGGGTCGCCCAGCTCGCGGTGGACGGTTCCGGGCTGATCGACCTGGACGCGCTGCGCCATTTCGTGGCGCTGACGCCCCCCGCGTTCGTGCACCTGATGATGGTCGCGTCGCACCGGCCGCTCGTCCAGCCGGTCGCCGAGGCGGTCTCCATCTGCCAGGCGGCGGGCGTGCCGGTGTGGGTGGACGCGGCCCAGGCACTCGGGCACGTCAGCGCCGCGTGCGGCGCGGACGCGATCTACGCGACATCGCGGAAATGGCTCTGCGGGCCGCGCGGCGTGGGAGTCATCGCGGTCGCGTCGTCCTGGTGGCGGCGGCTGCGGCCGCGCGCGTCAGAGATGGACCGCGAACAGGCCGGGCCCGAGGACTCGCCGGTCCTGCTGCTGGAGTCGCGCGAGGCGCACTACGCGGGCCGGATCGGGCTGTGCGCGGCAGTGGGGGAGCATGTCGCGCTGGGACCGGACACGGTGCGGGCACGGCTGGCTGAGGTGGGACGCCTGACCCGCCAGGCCCTGGCGGACGTGCCTGGCTGGGAGGTTGTCCCGGCGCCCGAGGGCGCCGCCGGGGCGTCGGCGATCACGGCGCTGCGGCCGGTGGCCGGGCAGAAGGTCGCCGTGGTGCGCTCGATGCTGCTAGCCGACCACCAGATCGTGACCACGGCCGCCGTCCCGGCCCGGGCTCCCTACGAGATGAAAGAGCCCTACTTGAGGATCGCCCCGCACGTGGACGTCACACCGGAAGACCTGGCCATGCTGCGCCGGGCGCTGCCAGCCTCATAGGACATTGGCCGGGCTCGTTCGGGCTAATGGGTGGCCGCGCCCGCGGGTGCCGTGGCGCGCTTTACTTCGAGCACGCTCGAAGCGGGAGACTGAGCCCATGACATCCACTCGACTGTCCATCGCCGAGGTTGCCGAACGCACCGGCCTGACGCGGCATACGCTGCGCTACTACGAGCGAGACGGGCTGATGCTCGGCGTGGACCGGGCCGGCTCAGGGCACCGCCGCTACTCCGAGCGCGACCTCGGCTGGATCGAGCTGATCACCAAGCTAAGGGCGACCGGCATGCCGGTCCGTGAGGTGCGCCGGTACGCTGAGCTGGTCCGGGGCGGGGACGGCAATGAGAACGAACGGCTCGCGCTCCTGCGCGCGCACCGCGAGCGGGTCCGCGTCCAGCTGGACACGATGGCTGCCTACCTCGACGCCATCGACACGAAGATCGGCTACTACGCCGACGCGGCGCAGGCCTGCGAGTCACCGGACAGCTACCTCAGTTCGCCGCGTCCAGAAGCTGCCGCTGTTCCGCGCTGAGCTCCAGGTCGACCGCGGCCAGGCTCTCGTCGAGTTGCGCGACGCAGGACGCGCCGATGAGCGGCACGACTGGCAGCTCGCCGCCGATGAGCCAGGCCAGCACCACCTGGTTCGCCGTCGCGCCCGTCTCCTTCGCCACCTGGCCGAGGGCCGCCAGCCGGGCGCCAGTCCCGGGGTGATCGTAGGCGCGGTCCAGCTTCTTGCCGGGACGGGTGTACGCGCCGTTGAGCAACGGCGAGTAGGCCACCAGCGTGACCCCGGGCTCGGCCCGCAGGTAGCTGAGGATCGGCCCGTCGGCGACGCCGATCTCCCCGTCGGGGGAGAAACGGGGATCAGGAATGTCGGTTCGCATCCGCAGGTAGGTGTGGTGATACTGCAGCACGTCGGCCTGGGCGGTACCGGCGGCGGCCGCGAGGCCTCGTGCCCGCTCCACCTGCCAGGCCCAGTGGTTGCTCAAGCCGACCAGGCCCACAGTGCCTTCGGCGGCCAGTTCCCCGAACGCGGCGACCTGCTCCGCCAGCGGGACCCCGGCCTGATCGGGGACATGCGCGTAGTAAAGATCGATCCGGTCGACGCCGAGGCGCTGCCGGCTGCCCTCGCTGGCCGCACGGATCGCCGTCCGCGACAGGCCCTCGCGCGGGGTACTGAAGCCGGTCGCCGGCGCGACGGGCCGTGCTCCGGCCTTTGTCGCGATGACGACGTCGTCGCCGAT
>Ga0335072_10015952_pt1 | contig 10651 bp, 6 predicted proteins | sample Lox_Sample_21_FD_206725 | JGI IMG/M metagenome (GOLD analysis project Ga0335072, IMG submission 206725) | Soil microbial communities from Loxahatchee National Wildlife Refuge, Florida, United States - Lox_Sample_2.1 | ecosystem: Environmental > Terrestrial > Soil > Wetlands | place: USA: Florida... | reverse complement strand
CGAAAGAATGCCAGGGTGGCGGGATCGTGAAGCGCCAATACTAAATACGATCCACAGGTCGCGCGAGACTCCCGGATTTTGGAAAGAGGCTGTTGACGACTCCATGCGCAGCACGCTCATGGGGTGGAGCGACGCAGCGCGGCGAGCGGGGAGGTAGCACGCCAGGAGCGCAGCGGCGAGCAGGATGGCTCCGACGGTGAGAAACGCCGTGACATCGAGCGCCGGCACGCCGAACAGCATGCTCTTCATCGCCCGACCCACAAAATACGAGCCGTGCGGCGCTCTGTATTTGGCGGGGGGCGCCGAATTTCAGCCTTCGTCCGGCTCCGTCCGGCATGCGATACTTTTTGTGGAATGTTTAAGCGCGTCGTCCTCAAGCTCTCCGGCGAGGCCCTGGCCGCAGGCAAGGGTTTCGGAGTCGATCCGGTCCGAATCCATGAAATCGGCGGCGAAGTCGCTGAAGTCCACAAGATGGGCGTCGAAGTCGCGCTTGTGATCGGCGGCGGCAACTTCTTTCGCGGCGTGGCCCAGCAGGCTCGCGAGATGGACCGCGTCAGTGCGGACAACATGGGCATGCTGGCCACGGTCATCAATGCTCTGGCCATTCAGGACGCGCTGGAGAAGCGCGACGTTCACTGCCGCGTTATGTCGGCGATTGCCATGGATCAGGTTTGCGAACCGTACATCCGCCGGCGCGCCATCCGCCATCTTGAAAAGGGGCGTGTGGTGATCTTTGCAGCCGGCACGGGCAACCCGTACTTTTCCACAGACACGGCAGCATCCCTCCGTGCCATGGAGATCAAGGCGGACGTGCTGCTGAAGGCCACCAAAGTTGAGGGTATTTACGACGCCGATCCGGTCATTCAGCACGACGCCGTCAAATTCGACCAAATCACCTACATGGAAATCCTGCGGCTGGGGTTAAAGGTGATGGATACCACAGCGGTAAGCCTCTGTAAGGACAATAATCTCCCCATGATCATCTTTAACCTCAACCAGGCCGGTAATATCCGCCGGGTAATTTCAGGGGAAAAGGTGGGCAGCCTGGTAACCGCATAAGGCCGGTGAAGCCGGACGAAAATCGGCGCCGGCATCGCAGGAAATACGACTTCGGCCGGATTTTCTGCGTCCAATCAATACCAGGCATGGCAGCAGGAAATATCGTCTGAGCGCACAGGTCCAGGTCGTACCTCGCCTCACGTCGTCTTCGGACGCGAGCGGCGCGGTTCCTTCACCGAGCCCGAAACCGACCATCATCCGTTCCCGCAAGGAAAAACTGCCCGCGCTTACCGGCCTGCGCGCCTTTGCCGCTCTCAACATCGTCTTCTTCCACTTCTCCAATCCCAAGTGGTTCGGCCCGTTTGCTCCCATCGTCGACAACGGCTACACCTCAGTGAGCTTTTTCCTGCTGCTCTCGGGATTCGTTCTGGCCTACAACTACTCCGATCGCGCGCAGCACGGTCAGCTGAGCACGAAGAGCTTCTGGATCGCTCGCATTTCGCGCCTGTATCCCATCTATCTGTTCGCGCTGCTCATCTCCACCGGCATGCTGCTCGACGAGTGGCACGCCCGGTCGCACGCCCAGTTTGCCTGGGGCGTCTTCCTGACGCCGCTGCTCATGCAGGGCTGGAGTCCTTCGCTCTCCACCTTTTGGAACACGCCCGCGTGGACCATGTGCACGGAGGCATTCTTCTACCTCATCTTCCCCCTGGTGATTCTCTGGAAGCGCCCCAAACGGCTCAGCGCGCTCGTTGGACTTCTGGCCTGCCTGTGGTGCCTTGGCATGCTGATGCCCTCGCTCTACATGCACTTCCATCCCGACGGCGACCTGCACCCGGGCCGCTACACCGACGGATTCTGGATGCGCGCGCTCAAGTTCTCGCCTCCGCCGCATGTTCCGGCTTTCCTGTTCGGCATCGTGCTCTCTGACGTCGACGGGCTGATCCCGCGTTCCTCGCGCGTGCGTATGCTCTTCGGGATCCTCGGCATGAGCGGCATTTACTGCATCCTCTACTACGGCGATCACATGCCGTACCCGCTGATGCACGACGGCCTGATGATGCCGCTCTTCGCCCTTGCCGTCCTCGGCCTCGCGGGGCATAACTTCATCGCCAGCTTCTTTGGATTCTTCCCATTCGTGGCTGTCGGCCAAGCCAGCTATTGCCTGTACATCCTGCACTTCAATCTCTGGAACCTCATTCACAACTCCCACATCCTCGACCGCACCGGCCTGGCGCGCTTCGATCCCTGGCTGAGCTATGCGCTGCTGGTCGCAGCAGCCGTGCTGGCGATGCAATTCATCGAGCGCCCGGCGCAGCGCGCCATCAAACGGGTGTTCGCGCACGCCTGACGCCGCTCAGGCCTTCACCCCGCTCGCCGTTATTCCTCGCATAAGCTTTGTTTATTCGCGCAGAAGCGCGACTGCGCTGCTTGTAATTTCCCCGCTTCTGTGACAAAAATAAAAGACCATCTTCCACTCAGCGTGAGCGGAAGAGCCGCGCATACTCCTTCCCAGTGTGAAGGACAGTTTCATTCGCGGCGTCCTTCCTCGTCGAGGACCCCCAAAAAGAAATAGCCGTGGTCGAACGCAGCCTGGCTGCGCTCACACACGGTTTCGCGGATCGCGGGAGACAATCGCGACCGATCGAGATCTTTATCTGGAGGTCGTACGGCCATGAGAAGTCGCGCAACTCGAGGTGTACTCCAATCTCTGCTCCTGCTGCTGTCAGCCGCTTTCTCCGTGCATGCCCAAACCTTTCGTGGAGCCATTAACGGAAGCGTCGCCGATCCCAGCGGCGCGGTTTTGCCCGGAGCCACGGTGGAAGCCGTGAACGCCAGCACCGGCATCTCGTGGAAGGCCGTCAGCTCCAGCGGCGGAGAATTTGAATTCACCGGTTTGCCCACCGGCGCCTACAACATCACCGTCAGCGCCTCGGGATTCAAGACCGAGCAGATTGCGGGCGTCCCCGTTTCGGCCGGTACCGTCTACACCCTCCCCGTCAAACTCAGCATCACCGCGCAGTCGCAGACCATCGAGGTCTCGGCCAGCGCTCTTGCTCTCGACACAACCTCGACCGTTCAGACCACAGACATTCCGAGCGAAACCGTGCAGGACGTGCCCATGAACGGCCGCGACTTCACGCAGATGATCGCGGTGGCGCCGGGTTACGCCGGCTACTCCGGCGGCGGCTATGGCTCGGTGAATGGCACGCGTCCGGACATGGTGAACTGGCAGATCGAAGGCGCCGACAACAACGATCTCTGGTGGAATATCCCCGCAGTGAACCAGGGCGGCGTCTCCGGCATTGCCGGCATCACCTTGCCCATCGACGCAATCGATCAGTTCTCCACCGTGACCGAAGCCGGGGCCGACACCGGCCGCAACCCCGGAGCCACGGTCAATCTCGCCATCAAATCCGGCGGCAATTCCTTCCACGGCACCGTGTACTACTACAACCGCAACGAAGCGCTCGCGGCGCAGTCGCCGCTGGAGGCCAGCAAGCCCGAACTGCGCAACCAACAATATGGATTCTCCGCCGGAGGCCCCATCTGGCGCGATCACGCCTTCTTCTTCGTCACTTACGAACAGCAGAAGTTTGTCATTGGCACCGCGCAGCCTTCCACGGAGCCCTCGGCCGCCTATCAGGCGCTGGCCCTGCAGCAGCTCAATGCGTGGGGCATTGCTGAGAGCCCGGCTGCCGCGAACCTGTTGAATGGCAGTGGAAGCAATCAGGGGCTGTGGCCGTCGTCCGCGCTCACGGGCCCGGCAACGCCGTTCAACTACACCAATCCCGGCAACGAGAACGGGTACAGCCATAACGGCCTGATCAAGCTCGACTACACGCTGAACGAGAACAACAAGCTTTCCGCCAAGTGGTACGTGGGCCAGGGCAATCAGACCGCTCCCACGGTGTCTCTGCTCGCACCGTACTTCGAAGTTGCGCCGATCCACGTGCAGAACTACTCGCTCACCTGGAACTCGGTGTTCTCGCCGCGCATTTCGAACCAGCTCTTCGCGGGCGTGAATTACTTCAATCAGGCCTTTTCCGACGCCAGCAACAACTACAATCCGATTGCGCTCGGACTGAACACCGGCGTGACCAGCTCCTCGCTCGCCGGAGCTCCGCGGATCGAGATCGCGTCGCCCGCCGCCAGCAGCGGCCTCGGCGCATCCGCTGACGGATTCGACTATGTCGGCGCAACGGTTGAATCGGGCCGCAACGACATCACCGGCCATCTGGACGAACTGCTCTCGTGGACACTCGGCAAGCACGAGTTCCACTTCGGCGGCGAATTCCGGCAGGCGCAGATCGATGACTTCTACCAGTCCGGCCAGCGGGGAACCTTTGTCTTCGACGGCACGCAGGGCCCGTGGTCGGGCAGCCAGGGCACAGCGTGCGATGCGCTGGCTACCTCGGCTCCATTGTCCGTGCCTTCCACAAGCGACCCCAACCACGTTTATGCGCTCGCCGACTTTCTCGCCGGGTGCTTCGACTCCGGCGCGACCAGCATCGTTCAGGGCGATCCGAAGCGCCAGGTTTTCGTGAATTCCTGGGCTCTCTTCGCCTCGGACAACTGGCAGTTTACGCCGCGCCTCAACTTCAACTACGGCCTGCGTTACGAGTACACAGGGCCGATGCACGATCCGTGGAAAGATCTGACGACCTTCCTGCCGACGGCGCCTAACGGCATCGCTACGGCCGGCGAGACCATGCAGTTCCTCTATCCGCAATGGTTCGGTGGGGTCAGCCCGCGCCTGGGATTTGCGTGGCAGCCGATGGCCGATGGCAAGACTGTCGTTCGCGGCAGCTATGGCCTCGGATTCGACAGCACCAATCTCGTGAACTTCCTCAACTCCCGCTTCTCGTCCAACGGCGGGCCCTTCGGCGTGCAGGATAATCCCGCCGGCTCCGCTCCGGTGGAAGATTCGGCTCCCACGGCGGCCACGATTCCGTCCAACGGTGGCGCGATCTTCCTCAACGAGAGCGATCCCAGCAATCCCTGCGTGTCGAATCCCAACGCGTCCGGCTGTCCGTCGGTGAATCTGTTCTCCATCAGCCAGAATCTGCGCTCCGGCTACGTCGAGAACTACACCTTCAACGTCCAGCACAGCTATGGATCGTCTCTGCTGGCGCAAATCGGCTATGTAGGCAGCTCGGGCCATCACCTGCGCAACCTGGTCGACATCAATCAGGCTGCACTGGGCAGCGGCGGAGCGAATGCCAGCCGTCCCTACGGGACGATGTTCCCGAATTACGGCGTGATTAACCAGATTCAGTCGGAAGCCACGTCGAACTACAGCTCGCTGCAGGCTTTGGTTCGCGCTTCCAACTGGCACCACCTTACGGCGCAGGGCGCTTACACCTGGGGTCACTCGCTCGACGAGGCCAGCGAGATCTACCTCTTCAATCCGCAGAACAGTTTGTGCTTCAAGTGTGAATACGGCAACAGCGACTTCGACGTGCGCAATACTTTCACCGCCTATCTCACCTACGACATTCCCGGTGGATCGGCTGGACCGAAGTGGCTGACGCATGGCTGGCAGCTCAACAGCCTGATGAACTTCCACGGCGGACAGCCTTTCACGATCTACTCGAGCGACTCAGCCAGCAATGCAGCGGGGCAGAGCGGCAGCGGCACCGGCGAATATGCCGATCGCGCCGACAAGGCGCAGGGAGTGAGCCCCTACGCCGGCGTCTCGCACGCCGTACAGAACTACCAGGTGAACTGGATGAACCCGGGCGCTTATACCTCCTCGCTGCCCAACGAGTTCGGCACCAGCCAGCGCAACGATCTGCACGGACCGGGCTTCGAAGACGTCGATTTCTCAGTCTTTAAGAACACCCAGGTCGCCGAGAGGGTCACCGCTCAGTTTCGGGTGGAGATGTTCAACGTCTTTAACCATCTGAACCTGGCGCAGCCGGGCGATGGATACTGCACCGACTCAAGCACCTGTGCCATCGGTGCGACGGTCGGCGCTAATTATGGCGCACCCGGCATCGGCGCAGGCGAGCCGTACAACACGCAGCTCGCGCTGAAAATTTTGTTTTAGCCTCCCTGAAGCCCGTGGTCCCGTCTCCGGCCACGGGCGCTTTTTTCAGGGCTCGTTCGCAAACTTTGAGCTATAACAAGGGCATTCCCCCGCCCCTCGCTGCATACAGGTGATTCGCAGAATATGAGTCTTACCCGTCGTCAGTTTCTGATGCGCGTGGGCCAGGCCGGTGGATACGGCGCGGCCTTTTCCATGATGCAGACCCTGGGTCTGCTGGCCGTCCCCGAAGCCGAAGCGGAAGCCAATCGCCTGCGCCTTGTCGACGGGCAGGGATCGAAAGTCGTCATCCTTGGCGGCGGCATCGCCGGGCTGGTGGCGGCGTACGAACTGGGCAGGGCCGGATGGTCGTGTACGGTGCTCGAAGCCCGCGAGCGTTGCGGCGGCCGTAACTGGACGCTCCGCGGCGGAGCTGACGTCGAGTTCACCACGGGATTCAAACAGACCTGCGCATTCGACGAAGGGAACTACTTCAACGCCGGTCCCGCGCGCCTTCCCGCCATCCATCGCAACATGCTCCGCTACTGCCAGGAGCTGGGCGTTCCCCTCGAAGTGGAAATCAACTCCTCGCGCGGCGCGCTCATGCAGGCCGACAAGCTCAATGGGGGCAAGGCCGTCACCGAACGGCGCGCTGTCAACGACACGCGCGGCCATGTCTCCGAGTTGCTCGCGAAAGCCATCGACCAAGGCGCTCTCGACGAGGAGATCACCGCTGAAGACCGCGAACGCATGCTCAGGTTCCTGCGTGAATATGGCGACCTGCAGAAGGACTACACGTTCCAGGGCACGGCGCGCTCCGGCTTCAAAGTGCCTCCGGGCGCGGGGAAAGCCGATCCAGAGCCGATCGACCCGCTGCCCATGCATGCGCTACTCGACGCCGATCTCTGGCAGGGCATGCTCGCTGAAGAAGTGATCGACTGGCAGCCGACCATGTTCCAGCCCATCGGCGGCATGGATCGCATTCCTTACGCGTTCCACAAAGCTCTCGGGCCGGTGATTCGCAACGGCGCTGTGGTGCGCAGTCTGCGGCAAACGCCCAACGGAGTCACCGTGGTCTATCGCGAGGCCGCCAGCGGCGCCAACGAAACCGTGACCGCCGACTACTGCATCTGCGCGATGCCCCTCACGCTGGTGAGAACTCTTGACGCGGACTTCAGCCCCGACGTGCGCAAAATTCTCGATGGCGTGACCTACGACGCTGCGTACAAAGTGGCGTGGGAGGCTCCGCGCTTCTGGGAAAAGGAGTACGGCATCTACGGCGGGCTTTCGTACCTTCAGCAGACCGTCGGCATCGTTTGGTATCCAAGCGCGCGTTTGTTCTCCGATACGGGTATTGTCATCAGCGGCTATTCCATCGAAAACGGGACGCCCTTCGGGGAATTGCCCAACGTCGAAGCCAAGCTCGCCGCCTCGCGCCGGGCCATCGAGCTGCTGCACCCCGGACATGGCAAAGATCTTTCCAAACCGGTGTACATCAACTGGGGTAATATTCCGTACAACCTGGGCGCCTGGATCAGCGGCTTCGGCCGCGGCCCGGTGAAGACAGATGCGCTGCTTGTTCCCGACCGCCGCGTGTACTTTGCCGGCGATCATACCAGCCAGCTGGTCGGCTGGCAGGAAGGAGCGGCGCTCTCGGCCTATCGCGTCATCAACCAGCTCGGCGTTCGCATTCAATCAGGAGACGACCTTGTTTCTTAAGTCCGCGGTTCCCGCATTGCTGGCCGCCGTACTTCTGGCCCTTCCTCATGCCGTTTCGGCGCAGACGACCATCAGCCGCATTCCGCTGCCGAACAACTCGACGTTCCCCATCTCAGAGGGCGTTTGGGTCGGGGACACGCTCTACCTGAGCGGCACGATCGATCCTGCGGCGATGAAGGGCACACCGGGTGACACGCAGACGCAGACCACGAATATTCTCCTGGCCATCCAGAAGACTCTGGCCGATCAGCATCTCGGCCTCGGGGATATCGTGATGATGCACGCCTACCTTGCCGGCGATCCGGCGAAGAGCGGAAAAATGGACTTCGCCGGATTCATGGCTAGCTACTCGCAGTTTTTCGGTACCAAAGATCAGCCCAACAAGCCGGCACGCAGCGCGATGCAGGTCGCGGCCCTGGCTGCGCCCGGCGCGCTGATCGAGATAGAAGTGATTGCAGCACGCAGCCCCTCGGCCACAACCATGCGCGCAGCGCTGGGGCGGTAACGCGGGGGGCGGGCCACGGTTGGAGCAGGGAAGTACGGGTCCTCATTCGCAGTCAGGAGGCGCACATGAATCGTTCGTTCTCTCGCCGCTCATTTTTTGGTATGGCCGCCGCCGCAACCGCCGTCGCGGCTGTGCCCATCCTCACCGAGCCGCAGCTTGCCCGTGCGCAACGCCGCCGCATCGCCCATGACTACGGTCCGGACTCAGTCCGCATCGACGCGAATGAGAATCCCCTGGGGCCATGCAGCGGAGCCTGCGCCGTCATGGCGAGTCTGCTGCCCGAGGGCGGACGCTATGACATGGAGATGACCGACAAGCTCGTGGCCACCTTTGCCGCGCAGGAAGGCCTCAAGCCCGAAAATGTCCTCGCCTACGCCGGATCGAGCGAGCCCCTGCACTACACGGTGCTCGCGTTCACCTCGGGGGACCACTCGCTGGTCGTGGCCGATCCGAGCTACGAGGCGCCGATGTACGCCGCGAAGTTCAGCGGCGCGAAGATCGTCAAGGTTCCTCTTGCCGCGGATTACTCCCACGACGTGCGCGCTATGGTCTCCGCCGACCCCAGCGCCGGCGTGCTCTATCTCTGCAATCCGAACAATCCCACCGGGACGATCACCAGCCGCGCCGATATCGAATACGCGCTTGCCAACAAGCCCAGGGGCTCCATCCTTCTGATCGACGAAGCGTACATTCACTTTTCCGACGCGACGCCCAATCTGGATCTGGTAAAAGCCGGCAAGGACGTCATTGTTCTGCGGACGTTCTCCAAGGTTTACGGTATGGCGGGCCTGCGCTGCGGCTTTGCCATCGGCCGACCCGATCTGCTCGCGAAGATCCAGGCCTACGGGATGAATTCCATGCCGATCCTCGCCGTCGCAGCGGCGACCAGCAGCCTCGAGACGCCGGATCTCGTCCCACAGCGCCGCAAGATCAACACCGACATCCGCTCCAGCGTCTTCGAGTGGCTCACCGCCAACAACTACAAGTTCATTCCTTCCCAGGCCAACCACTTCATGATCGACACGGGGCGCCCCGGGCACGACGTGATCGCCGCCATGGCGCAGCGTAACGTCTATATCGGGCGCGTGTGGCCTGTCTGGCCTACGTACGTGCGCGTCACCGTCGGCACGCACAGCGACATGGATAAATTCCAGACTGCCTTTAAGGAAGTGATGACCGGGCCCACGGCCTCCGCTCTGCGATCGTACGATCCGGCGGAGCTCGCCGCGATGGGCACGCGCGATCTGCCACGGCATGCGCGCGGTTTGGTTGCGAGCCGGGTCTGACTGGGCGCGGAGCCTCGGTTGCTCGCGGCTCCGCCGCCACCTATCCCTCGTTCCCGAACCCCGTCTTGAGCACTGCCCGATTTCGCCCGCCGCTCTTTGCCTGATAGAGCGCGAGATCCGCAAGGGAGAGAAGCTCCGTCTCTGACGTTGCATAATCCGGCGCCACCGTCGCTCCGATGCTGGCCGTCAGGCGAATCTCTATCCCGTCTGCCACGAACGGGTTCGCCTCCATAGCCGTCCGAATCCGCTCCGCGCTGTTCAGGGTCTCCTCACGAGCGCAGGACGGCAGAATCACGAGGAACTCTTCGCCGCCGTAACGCCCGGTCATATCGTACGGGCGCGTCGCACGCTGGATGCGCCGCGCAATCTCGCGCAGCACAGCGTCGCCGGTCAAATGCCCGTAGGTGTCGTTGACCGGCTTGAAGTGATCCACGTCGAGCATGAGAACCCCCATCGACGCATGAGTCCGCAGCGTTCGCTCCATCTCGCTGTGCAGCAGATCGAGCAGCGCGCCGCGATTCCAAAGCCCGGTCAGCGAATCGTGGGTCGCCTGGAAGCGCAGCTTCTCCTGTGCGGTCATCAGGTTCCGCTGCAGCGAGAGGATCCTGCGGCCCACGCGCAGCCGCGCGTGCAGCTCCGCTTTGTCGAAGGGCTTGGTCAGATAATCGTCAGCGCCCGCTTCAAGGCCCCGTACCACGTCGGTGGTGCAATCGCGCGCCGTCACCAGCAGGATGTACTGATAGGGTCCCCGACTGGCGGCGCGCATCCTCCGGCAAAGCTCCGGCCCATCGATGCCGGGCATCACCCAGTCCAGGATCATCAGTTGCGGCGGCTGATCCTGGCGGAGGATCTCCCAGGCGCGATCGCCGTCTTCGGCTACCTTCACCCCGAAGCCCCACTCTTCGAGCCAGATCCGGAGAATCTTCCGGAAGACCGGATCGTCTTCGGCGATCAGGATTGTCTCGGAGCCCTGCAGAGCCAAGTGCTGCCCGCCGTCCTCCATCACAGGATTCAGATCGCCGAGCGTCATCGTGTCGCTCCAGGGCGCGCCGCCACCGCGTGCTCCCGGAAGGGAACCGCCGGCCTTGCAGGGATTTTCGGTAACATTGCCGG
>Ga0335072_10015951_pt1 | contig 10652 bp, 7 predicted proteins | sample Lox_Sample_21_FD_206725 | JGI IMG/M metagenome (GOLD analysis project Ga0335072, IMG submission 206725) | Soil microbial communities from Loxahatchee National Wildlife Refuge, Florida, United States - Lox_Sample_2.1 | ecosystem: Environmental > Terrestrial > Soil > Wetlands | place: USA: Florida... | reverse complement strand
GGCTGGCGACGCCGAGCTTGCGATAGATCGTGCGGATGTAGGACTTCACGGTGTTGGGGCTCAGGTAGGTCAGCCGCGCGACGTCGGCGTTGCTCATGCCCTGGGTGATCAACGCTAGAATCTCCGCCTCGCGGTCGCTGAGGCCTTCACCGCGACCCGGCCAGTCCAGTCCCGGAGCACTGCGCGCCCGCGCTCCCACGTCGCTGACGACGACTTCGCCGGCATGCACGGCTTCCAGAGCGGCGACCAGCTCGCGGGCGGGCAGGGTCTTGGACAGATACCCGTGAGCGCCATGCTGCCGTGCGCTGTCGACCAGGTCGGGGTGAAAGTTCCAGGTGTACACCACAACTCGGTGTGCCCGCGGATTGGCAACCAGGACCCCGATCTCTTCGTGGTCGGATTCGGGCTGGGCGAACGAGTCGTATAGGACGATGTCGACCTCGTCTTTGACGGCCGTCGTGGAGTCGAGTTCTGCGATCACGATGCGGTCGCGGTAAGGCTCGAGCATGTTGGCCACGCCCTTCACGACGACGTCGTAGTCATCGACGAGCGCGACCGTGATCGGCCCACGGGCGGCAGGTGGTGGCGGCATGCCGCAGAGATTACCTCCCCAGGCATGCCGCAGAGATTACCTCCCTAGGGGTGTATTGCTACACCCCTAACGGGTGGTCGACTGGGACCAACGTCGGGGGTAACCGAATCATCACTGAAGAGAGAAGGCACATCATGATCGTTCTCGGCCTCATCCTGCTGGTCCTCGGATTTCTGCTCAAGATGTCGATCTTGTGGACGATCGGGATCGTCCTGCTCGTCATCGGCGCGATCCTGGCAGTCTTGGGCAGCACCGGACGCGCGGTCGGGGGCCGCCGGCACTATTTCTGACATCCCGCTGACTGACATCCCGCTGACCCCGGCTTTGTGCCGCACGTCACACAAACACGTTTGCGTGGGCGCCGCCCGGGTAATTCGACATAAGTAAGAGAGGAGCACGAAATGCCCATCTGGGAATGGATTTTGATTGCGGCCGTCGTCGTGATCGTGGTCGCGGCGCTGATCGTCGCGGCCGGCGTGCTCGGAAGTCGCAGGAAGACAGCGCGACTCAAGCAGCACTATGGCCGGGAGTACGAGCGTTTGGTCTTTGAGTCCGGAGACCAGAAGGCGGCCGAGAAGGAACTCACCGAGCGGGAACGCAAGCGGGACAAGCTCGACATCGTTCCGTTGACCCCTTCGGCCCTCTCGGATTTCACCACGCGCTGGCACCAGGTGCAGACCGGGTTCGTGGACAACCCGGGAACCGCCGTCGGCGTCGCCGATCGGCTGGTGACCGAGGTGATGCGCGAAAGGGGCTATCCCATAGACGATTTCGATCAACGGGCAGCTGACATCTCGGTAGATCACCCGCAAATCGTGGAGAGCTACCGCGCCGCGCACGGAATCCATCTGGCGCAGCAGCACAGTGATGTCAGCACCGAGCAGCAACGGGAGGCGTTTGTGCACTACCGCGCGCTGTTCGAGAAGTTGCTCGAGACGGCAAACAATTGACAACGCGGCATAGGAGGTAAAGAAATGACAACACGCGATCGCCCGATCGAGGTAACCGATTCATACGATGAGTCCCACGCCCCCGTCGCGGCCACCCCGAGCACGAACGACCAAGCGGCGCAACGGATTGCGGATGACCCGCAGACAACTCCGACCGAACCCATGCGTCCGACCGTTCGGCCGTCAAGCGAACCGGCGCCAGCCGTCGCGGACCAGCGGGTCGCGCCGGCCGACGGAGTTGCATACAGCGCTGAGGCTCCGGCGATACCGGCGGATCATCCGAGCGTGGAACACGAATCAGTAACGGAGGAAGACCTGTTCGCCGACGACGAGCTCGCGGAATTGCGTGCGCGGTGGGCTGGCGTGCAGGCGGGCTTCGTCGATGATCCCAAGGAGTGCGTCCAGAAGGCCGATGTCCTCGTCTCTGATCTGGTCGAACAGCTCACATCTGGTTTCGCTCAGGCGCGTTCGCGCCTCGAAGAGCAGTGGGCCCGTGGCGAGCAAGCGTCCACCGAAGACCTTCGCCTGGCCCTGATGCACTACCGCGAATTCTTCGAGCGACTGCTTGCGGTGTAACGCGTGTCGCCAACGTGCTCTGAGGGCGAGAAAAGCGCCGAATTTTCGCCCTCAGAGCACGTTGGACGAACTCCTTGAACTGGCAACAAGCGCCACGAATTTCCCAAGTCGAGAGGCCAGAATACGTTCTCAGGCATATCGTGTTAGCGAGCCGTATTCCGGGAGGCCAGCATGGAGGGCGTACCGTTCGGACGCTACCGCTTGATACAGGTTCTGGGCGCCGGCGGCATGGGCGAAGTCTGGCGGGCTCATGACACCGATACCGACCGAATCGTGGCCATCAAAGTGCTCCCCGCGTACTTATCCGGCGACGAGACATTCAAGGAGCGATTCCGTCGGGAAGCGCATGCCGCAGCACAATTGAACACTCCGCACGTGATCCCCATACATCACTTTGGGGAAATCGACGGCCGCCTGTACGTGGATATGCGCCTGATTGAGGGCCGCGACCTGCAAACGGCGCTGGAAGACGGCCCAATCGCTCCTGCGCGAGCGGTCCGCATCGTCGAGGGCGTGGCGAAGGCTCTACACGCTGCACACAAGGTGGGCCTGGTGCACCGCGACGTAAAACCGTCCAACATCCTCCTCGACGACGACGAGTTCCCCTACCTCATCGACTTCGGAATTGCCCGCAGTGCCAACGACTCCCGGCTGACCAAGACCGGCAGCATGATCGGCACCCTCCAATACATGGCTCCGGAACGGATGGGCAGCGGGCAAGAAGATGCGCGCGCGGACATCTACGCATTGGCCTGCGTCCTCTACGAATGCCTCACGGGCACTCCACCGTTTCCTGCTGACAGTCCGGAGCGGCTCATGATGGCGCACCTGAGGACTCCGCCGCCGCAACCGTCGAGTGCGACGTCCGAAGTTCCCGCGCAATTCGACACGGTGATCGCGACGGGCATGGCGAAAGAACCCGATCAGCGGTATTCAAGCCCGATCGAGCTGGCGGATGCCGCCCGCGAGGCGGTGACGGTGCCAATTCCCCGGCCAGCGCCGAGTCCTGCGCCAACGCCACCCCCGGCGCGGTCGAAACCCGGTCCTGCCATGGCGCCGGCGGTCGGCCAGGACAAGCCGTCGCAACCGCCCACCATATTGGCGCCCGCGGAGACCCAGCAGCGCCCCGAGACGCTTCCCGCTTACGCAGCACGAAGAGAACCTCCGCCCGCGACGGCGCCCGCGCACGAATACCCTCAATCACCGGCCGGCGGGCGCGGCATCAAGATCGGTCTTGGGATCGGCGCCACCGTTCTGCTTCTCGTCGGCGTTGCAGTCCCGTTGCTCGTGTCTGGTTTGCAGAAGTATCGGGCGGCGAACCTTGCGGGCTCCACGGACAGGAACCCCACGTTCATGTTTGGGCTCGCTTTGCTCGGCATTGCCGGGTTGATCGTTGCCGTCAGTTTGGTGACGCTGATCGCGAAGTCGACGAAGCGTGGGGTGAGGGCCGTCGTGGGAATCACCGTCGCTCTTCTCCTGAGCTTCGGTCTTGCCGCGGTCCTCATTGTCACGAAGGACCACAACAAGCACGAACACTGGCTGGGTTCGAACAGGGAGGGTTCGATCATCTTGAACCCGTGGTTCGTGATGTTGATCTTTGGAGTGATCTGTCTCGCTGTCGCCGCTGTTGTCATCGTCGCCAGCTTGGTGATTCGGATAGCAACTCTGGGCCGTCGCGCCGTCAGTTCAGGACAGCTGCAGAGCGGCTCCCGGTCGCCGGGGGAGTCCTTCTCACGCGTCGGAGCAGAGCGCCACGACACCAGCTCAAGCCGCTGACGATCGCTGTTCCCTCCCCCTGCCGGTACTCCTGGGGCGGATGTGACAGTAGAGCCGCAGGTGTCTACGCCGTCAACGCCAGGTGACTTCCATGCCGCTAACGGCCAGCCAGGCCGACAGGTCGTAACCGTGGCTGGCCAGGCCGTCGACGGCATGCACGGCGCGCCGCACCGCCCGCTCGGCGACGTCCGGAGCCAGCAATCCGTGCCGGACGGCGTCCAGCAGCTCGTCGATATCGGCCAGCTCCGCTTCCCGGCCGGTGCGGACCTCGATGTCCAGGTAATGGTCTTCGGAATGCCACACGTCCGGGCCGGGCGTGTATTCGCCCACGTCGAGGTAGAAGTCGTGGTCGCGTTCATGGCCAGGGTTGAAGTGAAAGACCGTGGCACGCAGGCCCAGTGATGGCAGCAACCACGACTCGAGGTAATGGAACTGGGCCCGCCCGGGCGTGGGCCGGGCAACGTAGAGCCCCCACGGCTGCACCACGTATTCGTCGACGCCCCGCACGATGCCCTTGGGATCGGTGTTGGTGCGGGCGGTCAGGTCGAACGTCTCGTGCTTCGGCGGATGGATGACGTCACGCCCTATCGCTTCAGCCGGATCTTCCAGCGCACGAAGCAGAAATAGAGCAGCGACAGCGCACCCAGCATCCCCATATCGAAGAACCAGACCTTCGGTATGTGCTCCCAGAATCGGTCTTGGGGAAGCACCGAGCCGGGCACCAGCGTCCGCAGGTCGACGGTCGACGCGGCCGCCGCGTACCCCCACCGGGTCGGCATCGCAAACGACAGCTGGTCGAGCCCGAGTCGTCCGGTCACCGGCACCATCCCGCCGCACAGCACCAGCTGTGCCATCACCGCCACCACGAACAGCGGCATGACCTGCTCGCTCGAGCGGACCAGCGCCGAAATGGCCAGTCCGAGCAGGGCCGAGGTCACGCAGGTCGCCGCGACCGTGCTGAACAGCTCGCCGGTGGCCGCCAGGGTGCTGTGGCCCATCACTACCGCTCCGCGACTGGGTGTGCTCTTGCCGAGCACCACGATCGACGTGATGATCGCCGCTTGTAGGATGGCGAAGCCGCAGAACACGGCCGTTTTGGCGAGCAGATAGGCGGTGGTCGACAAACCGACCGCCTGCTCGCGCTGGAAGATGGCGCGCTCGCCGACCAGATCGCGGATCGTCAGTGCGATTCCCATGAACGCCGCCGCAGGCAGCAGCAGGCTCAGGATCTGCGCGGACTCGTCGGGCGTGCCGGCGTGCTCCCCGGGCATGCGGAATCCGTTGGAGCCGGGAACCGTCAGCGCCAGCGCACCGAGGATGAACGGCAGCAGCGCCAGGAACACGAAGTAGGCACGGTCGGCGACCACCAGCCGGACCTGCCGCCGGGCGATCGTCGAGATCTGACGCCGCAGACTCGTGTGCACCGGCTTGCCCAGCTCGACGGGCTCGGTTCTGGGCACCGGGGTCTTCGACGGCGTCTGGTCCCGGGCCAGGAACCGACGGTTGGCCTCGTCGGGGTCGGCGCCCACCTTGGTGAAGATCTTGGCCCAGTTGGTGGTACCCATCGCGTCGCCGATGCGGTCCGGCGGCCCGCAGTAGGCCGTCTTCCCGCCGGGTGCCACCAGCAACAGCTGGTCGCAGATGTCCAGGTAGGACAGCATGTGCGTGACGACGATCACCACGCGGCCGGCGTCGGCCAACTGGCGCAGCATCATCATGACCTGGTGGTCCAGTGCGGGGTCCAGGCCCGACGTCGGCTCGTCGAGGATCAGCAGCGACGGTCCGGTGAGCAATTCGAGTGCCACCGATGCGCGTTTGCGCTGCCCGCCGGACAGCTTGTCGACCCTGGTGTCCGCGTGTTTCCTCAGGTCGAGTTCATCGAGTACCTTGCCGACGACGGTGGCGCGGTCCACTTTGCTGCTGTCGGGCGGCAGTCGTAGTTCGGCGGCGTAGCCCAGCGCCTGCTTGATCGTCAACTGGCGATGCACCACGTCGTCTTGCGGGACCATGCCGATCCTGCTGCGCAGCGATGCGTATTCGGCATGAATGTCGTGGCCCTCGAAGGTGACCGAGCCCGCGGTGGGGCGGGCGTAGCCGGCGATCAGCCGGGCGAGCGTGGTCTTGCCCGCACCGGATCCGCCGATGATCGCGGTGAGCGTTCCGGGTCTGGCGGTCAGCGAGATGTCGTCGAGCAGTTGTTTGCCGCCGTCGACGCTGTACCTGACCCCGCGCACCTCGAGACCGCCGGTGCGGGTCTCGGCCTCGGCGCGGGGGACCAGGGTGCTGTTGGTGAAAACCATGTCGACGTTGCCGATGGTGACCACATCGCCCTCGGACAGGATCGCCGACCCGACCCGGGTTCCGTTGACGAATGTCCCGTTGATGCTGACGTCGCGGATCTCGGTGCCGAGCGGCGTCAGGCACAACGTCGCGTGTTCACGCGAGGCCAGGACATCGGAGATCACGATGTCGCTGTCCTTGGCGCGGCCTATGGTGACCGTGCCGGCCCCTTTTGGATGCTCGGGAGCGTCGGCGGAGCGCTGTGAGAGCCGTTTCACGAACCGCGTCGCGAGGTTCGACACGTCGCCCGGCTTGACGTCGATCAGGGTGAATTCCGCCGGTGCCTCAGACTTCGACGCCGGCGGAGCCGTCTGACCGGCGTTGACCACGGTGAGCTCTTCGGGCGGTGTCTGTTGCTTCCGGGGTGGCGCCGGCCGCCTTGGAGGCAGTTGTGGCGCCTTGCGCTGCCCCGACCCGGGACGCCTGGGCGGGGGCGGCTGCCGGGGCGCCGGTGCCGGCGCCGACGTGGGGCGGCCCCGGGGCGGGGTCCCGGCTTGGCCCCCATTCTGGCCGCGGGGCGGCGCGGGCGGCGGCTCCGGCGTCGTCGACCAAGACAGCGTCGGCGGTCCGGAATCATGCGCTGACCTGGGCCGCGGCGGCCGGCCGAGCTTTCCCTGCTGCGGTCCGATCTCGAAGGTCAGCCGCGGTCCTTGCGGATTCCCGACGTTGACGCTCTGGCCGTCGCGGATGTCGAACACGGGCATCCGGTAGCCGTTGACGTAGGTCCCGTTCAGCGAGCCGTTGTCGATCGCCAGCCATCGGCCCTGATCGAAGCGCAGGATCAGGTGTTCGCGGGAGATCCGCGGATCCGCGATGCGCAGGTCGGCGTGCGCGTCGCGTCCGACGACGACTTCGTGACCTGCGGCGAAGGACTGTTGGGACCCGTTGTGCCGGACTGTCAGCACGGGCGGGGCGGGTCGAGTCACTACTTCAGTATCGGCGTGTTGTCTGAGAGGGCTCCATTGGACTCGCCTGTGAAGCTGCTTTGTTTCAATTTGGCCACTCATAGCCGTTTCATAGCGTGCATCGGTCTAGCGCCCACCCGCATCGGGCATATTCGAACGGGATGGGGTTCCGGACATGGGGTTTCCGGGCTAGGGCTCCGGAACGTTTGGCATGCCGAGAAACAAGGGGGTGACGGCAGATGGACGAGCCAACAGGAGGTACCCGGCGGCTGGGCGGGGGGCGGCGGCTGCTGTCCAACCCCGGTCTTGCCCGCGCCGCAGTGCGGGCGGGCTTCCAATCGCTGCCCTCGGCGACCGGGCAGCTGTTCCGCCGTGTCCCACCGGTGAGCTCGACCCCGAACGCGGACGCCGAGCAGGCCCCGGTCGAGGCGCAACGTGGCGAGGCCAGTGGTTCGCGCATCGCCAGCGGCGCGCCCTTTGCCGGATACACGATCCTGCGGCCGCTGGGCGCTGGCGGGATGGCCGAGGTCTACCTCGCGTTGCACCCCCGGTTGCCTCGTCGCGATGTGATCAAAGTCCTCGCCGAGGCGGTCACCGCGGACGGCGAGTTCCGCGAAAGGTTCAACCGGGAGGCCGATCTCGCCGCGACGCTCTGGCACCCGCACATCGTCGGCGTGCACGATCGGGGCGAATTCGACGGCCAGCTCTGGATTTCCATGGACTACGTCGAGGGCACCGACGCCTCGCGACTGGTGAAAGAGCGCTACCACGAGGGAATGCCGGTCGAGGAAGTCTGTGACATCGTGCAGGCCGTCGCGGGCGCGCTCGACTACGCCCACACTCGCGGCCTGCTACACCGCGACGTCAAACCCGCCAACATCCTGCTCGCTCATCCCGACGACGGGGAACGCCGAATCCTGTTGGCGGACTTCGGGGTAGCCCGCCACCTCGGTGACATCAGCGGAATCACCGAGACCAACGTCGCGGTCGGAACCGTCGCCTATGCCGCGCCCGAGCAGCTCACCGGCTCCAACATTGACGGGCGGGCTGACCAATACGCTTTGGCGGCAACGGCTTTCCACCTGCTTACCGGCGCGCCGCCGTTCCAGCATTCCAACCCGATCGCGGTGATCAGCCAGCACCTGCACGACGATCCGCCGCGGCTGAGTGATTTCCGCCCCGACTTGGATCACCTCGACGAAGTGTTCTTCAAAGCGCTGGCCAAGAAACCCGAGGACAGGTTCGACCGCTGCCGAGGCTTCTCGGCGGCCCTCAGCGGGGAGTTGGACGACGTTGCCGGGGACCCGCGCGTTTCGGCGCACAAACGCTCGCCAGGCCGCGGGCTCGCGACGCTGACCCACCGGTTTTCGTCACGAACCCGGTGGGCGACCGCTCTGATCTGCGCGGTGCTGATCGCCGTGGCGGCGACCTGGTCGATTCTGTACTCCTTCCAGCCCGACAGCGCTCCGCCCAACCCGGCACTCGCGTCGAGACCGTCGGCGCCTGCCCCCAGCGCTGCTCCGGCCGCCCCCGGGGGGCCGGCCCTGGACGGCACCTATCAAGTGACCTACGACCAGAGCAAGCGGACCGGCAACGGCGTCCCGATCCGTCACGACGGCCCCGCCACCGACTGGTGGGCATTCGACTCTGCGTGTACCACCAACGGATGCGCGGCCAGCGGGACGCAGCTGGACGACGCCAACCACCAAGTCGCCAGCACGACCAACGGAGGCCAGACCGACACCCTGCGTTTCGTCGGGGGATATTGGCAGGGCACTCCGCAGCAGGAGCGGGTGGGCTGCACCCAGCCGAATGGCCAAGTCACGGCCACCCAGCAGGAGACGGTTGCGTGGTCGCTGGCGCCGCAGGCCGACGGCACGCTGCGCGGCACGAAGATCGAGACCGTGCTCAGCAACGAGTGCGGCGCACAGGGCGCCGTGGTGCGAACGCCCGTGGTGGCGACCCGGGTCGGTGACGTGCCGAAGGGCGCGACCTTGGCCGATCCCGCCCAGGTGGTCAACGCCGCCGTCACACCGGCCGCCCCTTCACCGCCCGTGCTCGGCGGCGTGTGCAGCGATGTCGGCAAGCTCGGCTACGACCCGACCAACAACGAGCAGGTCGTGTGTGAGGCCAGTAGCTGGGCCAAGGCGCCCATCACGACGGGGGTGCATGCCGCCGGCAGCTCGTGCGACCGGCCGGGCACCTCGGTGTTCGCCATGTCCACCTCGAACGACGGCTACCTGCTCCAGTGTGATCCGGTGACCCGGATGTGGACCCGACCCGCCGGATAGACCAGGCTGAGCCGGCGTTAGCGTCGCCGGGCTGTCGGACCCCGCCTCTACTCTGGTGACATGGCATTCGCCACCGAGCATCCAGTAGTCGCGCATTCCGAGTACCGCCCAGCCGCAGAGGACGTGGAAGGGTTGGTGCGCACCGGCGCCCGCTTCGACGTGGTCAGTCCGCACGACCCGGCCGGCGACCAGCCGGCCGCCATCGAGGAGCTGGAGCGACGCATCCGGGCGGGGGAGCGCGACGTGGTGCTGCTCGGCGCCACCGGCACCGGGAAGTCGGCCACCACCGCCTGGCTGATCGAACGCCTGCAGCGGCCCACCCTGGTGATGGCGCCCAACAAGACGCTGGCCGCGCAGCTCGCCAACGAACTGCGAGAGATGTTGCCGCACAACGCAGTCGAGTACTTCGTGTCGTACTACGACTACTACCAGCCGGAGGCATACATCGCGCAGACCGACACCTACATCGAGAAGGACAGCTCCATCAACGACGACGTGGAGCGACTAAGGCACTCCGCGACGTCGTCGCTGCTGTCGCGGCGCGACGTGGTGGTGGTGGCGTCGGTGTCCTGCATCTACGGCCTGGGCACCCCGCAGTCCTACCTGGACCGCTCCGTCGAGCTGCAGGTGGGCGCCGAAGTCCCGCGCGACGGGCTGCTGCGGCTGCTGGTCGACGTGCAGTACACCCGCAACGACCTGTCCTTCACCCGCGGCTCGTTCCGGGTGCGCGGCGACACCGTGGAGATCATCCCGTCCTACGAGGAGCTGGCGGTTCGCATCGAGTTCTTCGGCGACGAGATCGAGGCGCTGTATTACCTGCACCCGCTGACCGGCGAGGTGATCCGCCAGGTCGACTCGCTGCGGATCTTCCCGGCCACCCACTATGTCGCCGGTCCGGAGCGGATGGCGCACGCGCTCTCCACCATCGAGCAGGAGCTCGCCGAGCGGCTCGCCGAATTGGAGGGCCGGGGCAAGCTGCTCGAGGCCCAGCGGCTGCGGATGCGCACCAACTACGACATCGAGATGATGCGGCAGGTCGGGTTCTGCTCGGGCATCGAGAATTACTCCCGCCACATCGACGGGCGCGGTCCGGGTTCGCCGCCCGCGACGCTGCTGGACTATTTCCCCGAGGACTTCCTGATGGTCATCGACGAGTCGCACGTCACCGTGCCGCAGATCGGCGGCATGTACGAGGGCGACATGTCGCGCAAGCGCAACCTCG
>Ga0335072_10015949_pt1 | contig 10652 bp, 11 predicted proteins | sample Lox_Sample_21_FD_206725 | JGI IMG/M metagenome (GOLD analysis project Ga0335072, IMG submission 206725) | Soil microbial communities from Loxahatchee National Wildlife Refuge, Florida, United States - Lox_Sample_2.1 | ecosystem: Environmental > Terrestrial > Soil > Wetlands | place: USA... | reverse complement strand
GACACTGACCGTGACCGACGACGGCGATGGCCTCCCGGCCGGCCACACCCCTGGCGCCGGTATCCGCGGCATGCGTGAGCGGGCGGCGCTGATCGGCGCGACGCTGAGCATCGATGGCAACCCCGCTGGCAACGGCTGCCGGGTCCGTCTCGAAGTCCCGATCGAGGACGGCCGATGACGCCGCTGAAGACCCGGGTGCTGCTCGCCGACGATCACGCGCTGGTCCGGCGCGGTCTGCGGCTGGTGCTCGACGCCGAGCCGGACCTCGAGGTCGTGGCCGAGACCGGTGACGGCGCCGAGGCCGTCCAGCGCGCGCTCGAGCCCGAGGTCGATCTCGCGATCCTCGACATCTCGATGCCGCGAATGACGGGACTCCAGGCGGCGCGGGAGCTCCACCGCCGCCGTCCCGACCTGCGCATCCTGATGCTGTCGATGCACCAGAACGAGCGGTACCTGTACGAGGCGCTCAAGGCCGGCGCATCCGGATACGTGCTCAAGACCGTCGCCGATCGCGACCTGGTCGAGGCCTGCCGGGCCGCGATGCGCGGCGAGCGGTTCCTCTACCCCGGTGCGATGACGCCGCTGATCCGGGACCTGCTCAACGGCGCGCGCAACGACGCCCCGGTGCGCGAGGACCCGCTGACTCCGCGCGAGACCGAGATCGTCAAGCTGATCGCCGAGAGCTACAGCACCAAGGAGATTGCCGAGGCGCTCGTGATCAGCGAGAAGACGGTCGATCGCCACCGCACGAACATCCTCGAGAAGCTGGGCATGCACGACCGGGTCGAGCTGACCCGGTACGCGATCCGGCACGGGCTCGTCGAGCCCTGAGGCGGAAACGATGAGCTTTCGTGCGGCGACCGCGTGGTCGCTGATCTACGTTGCCGCGGCGCTCGCGTTCGGAGCCGCGCTCGGGATCTTCGCGGGCTGGAACCTCGGGGCGCAGTTCCTCGCCGGCTACGTCGTCGAGAAGAGCCTGTCGGTCGACAACCTGTTCGTGTTCGTGGTGATCATGAGCACGTTCGCGGTGCCCCGCGAGTCCCAGCCGCGCGTGCTCGGAATCGGGATCGCGCTGGCGCTCGTGCTTCGCGGGATCTTCATCGCGGCCGGCTCCGTCCTCCTCGCGACGTTCTCGTTCATGTTCCTGGTGTTCGGGATCGGGCTGATCGCCACCGCCATGCAGCTGTTCCGCCACCGCGACGCAAAGCCGTCCGTGAGCGACAACCCGGTCGTGGCGTTCGCGCGCCGCCGGCTACGGCTCACCCCGCTGGCGATCACGTTGGTGGCGATCGCGACCACCGATTTCCTGTTCGCGCTCGACTCGATCCCCGCGGTGTACGGAGTCACCCAGCACGCCTACATCGTGCTCGCGGCGAACGTGTTCGCGCTGCTCGGCCTGCGGGCGCTGTACTTCGTCGTCTCCGGCCTCCTCGATCGCCTGGTGTATCTGTCGACGGGGCTCGCGGTGATCCTGACGTTCATCGGCGTCAAGCTCGTGCTGCACTTCGCGCATCTGCATCACGGCTCGGTCCCCGAGATCTCGACCGGCGTGTCGCTCGCGGTGATCGTGGCGGTGCTCGCGCTCACCACGATCGCGAGTCTCGCGCCCGAACGGAACCGCCGCGAACGCCGCGAGGCCACATACACGCCTGACCCCATGGTGAAGACAGCGCTCGCGGGCGATCCTCAAGGAGATGCTCGCAAGGAACCCGATCCCCATGCTGGGAAGCCCGCGACGGTGGGCGCTCGTCGCGGGCGTGGTGGCGGCGACGGTCGCGACGTTCGCGATCCTCGGTGGACCGCCCGATCCCGAGCACACCCTGCGCACCGCCGGCTCGACGCTCGGACCCTGGACGTACGGGCTGGTCGGCGTGATGGCGTTCCTCGAGACCGGCGCCGGCATCGGCCTGATCGCCCCCGGTGAGCTCGCGGTGATCCTGGGCGGGGTCGCCGCCGGCCAGGGCGAGATCGAGCTGGTGCCGCTGATCGCGGTGGTATGGGTGTGCGCCGTCGCCGGCGACCTGTTGTCGTACGTGCTCGGCCGCCGACTCGGCCGCGAGTTCCTGCTCGCGCACGGCCGCCACATCAGGCTCACGCCGGAACGGCTCGAGCAGGTCGAGCGGTACTTCGCCAGGCACGGCGGCAAGACGATCCTGTTCGGCCGGTTCATCGGCTGGGTCAGGGCGCTCGCCCCGTTCATCGCGGGCGCCTCGCGGATGCCGGCGCGCCGGTTCGTCCCGTCGACGATCGCCGCCGCCGGAACGTGGGCGGTCGCCTGCTGTGTGCTCGGGTACGTGTTCTGGAACTCGATCGATCACGCGGTCGATCTCGCCCGGCAGGGTTCGCTCGCGATTGCCGCGGTCGTGGCGCTCGGCGTGATCGGGGTGTACGCGGTCAGGCGGTGGCGCGGGCGCCCGGCCACCGATCCCGGGCGCTAGCGAGGCCGCGGCATTTGGGCATCGGCGCGTGCAGTAGGCTCGCCCCGATGACCCCTTTGAACGCTCAATGGCGGCTCGCCGCAAGACCGGTCGGCCTGCCTAAATCATCCGATTGGGAATACGTCGAGGAGCCCGCGCCCGAGCCGGGCGACGGGCAGGTGCTGGTCGAGCTCGAGCATCTGTCGCTCGACCCGGCGATGCGCGGCTGGATGAACGAGACCCGCTCATACGTTCCACCGGTCGGCATCGGCGAGGTCATGCGCGCCGGCGGGCTCGGGCGCGTCATCGATTCGCGCCATGGCGAGTACGCGGTCGGGGATCGCGTGTCCGGCATGTTCGGCGTCCAGCGCTATGCGGTCGCCGACGGCGGGGGCGTCACCCGAGTGGACACGACGCTCGCGCCCCCGCCGGTCCATCTCGGCGCGCTGGGCATGACCGGCCTGACCGCGTACTTCGGGCTGCTCGACATCGGGCGCCCCGAGCCGGGGCAGACCGTCGTCGTCTCGGGAGCGGCCGGCGCGGTCGGGAGCGTGGCCGGACAGATCGCGCGGATCAAGGGCTGCCGGGCGGTCGGGATCGCCGGCGGGCCGGAGAAGTGCGAGTGGCTCACCCAGGAGCTCGGCTTCGACGCCGCGGTCGACTACAAGCGCGACGACCTGCGGGCGCAGCTGCGCGAGCACACGCCCGACGGCGTCGATGTGTACTTCGACAACGTCGGCGGCGAGATCCTCGACGAGGTGCTCCGGCGGCTCGCGTATCGCGCCCGCGTCGTGATCTGCGGCGCGATCTCCCAGTACAACGCCGAGCAGCCGCCCCGGGGACCCGCTAACTACATGCAGCTGCTCGTGATGCGCGCGTCGATGACCGGCTTTCTCGTGTTCGACTTCGCCAAGCGCTATCCCGAGGGCGTCGCCCAGCTCGCCGAGTGGCTGCACAGCGGCCAGCTGCACGCCCGTGAGGACGTCGTACGCTGCGGCCTCGAGAAGTTCCCCGAGGTATTCCTGATGCTGTTCCGTGGCGAGAACACCGGCAAGCTCGTGCTCGAGCTGGCCGAGGGCGAGGGATGAGCGCGCCGCTCGGGTATGAGCTCCGCTTCTGGCCGGAGTTCGCCCGGCTCCTCGCGGATACGCGGTATTGGAACCCCGAGCACCGAGAGCAACGGCAACCCGTGCTGCTGATTCCGGGATTCCTCGCCGGTGACTCCTCGCTGACCGTGCTCGCCGGGTGGCTTCGACGGCGAGGCCACGAGGTGCGCACGAGCGGCATCCGGCTGAACGTCGGCTGCGCCGGCCGCGAGGTCGAGCGGCTCGGCGCCCTGCTCGAGGCGTTCGACGAACCCGCGGTCGTGATCGGTCAGAGCCGGGGCGGGACGCTCGCCCGCGCGCTCGCGGCCCGGCATCCGGACCGGGTGGCGGCGGTGATGACGCTCGGGTCGCCCGTGCTCGACCAGCTCGCGATCTCGCCGTCGGTGCTGCGCACGGTGCGCTCGGTGGCGTTCCTCGGTGACATCGGGGTCCGCGGCCTGTTCACGAACGAATGCCGCGACGGCGCCTGCTGCTCGGAGTTCCGCGCTCTGCTCAAGGCGCCGCTGCGCGAGGGCGCGCCGGCAATCGCGGTCTATTCGCGCAGCGACGCGATCGTCGATTGGCGCGCATGCCGGGACCCCGCCGCCGAATGGGTCGAAATCGACGGCAGCCACTGCGGAATGGCGGTCAACGTCGACGTGTACCGCGAGCTCGAACACCTGCTCAAACGATCCGAAGCCCAGGAGGCGCCGTGCAGTCTATGAGCGCCCAGGACGCGACGTTCCTGCACGTCGAGAACGACGTCACGCCGATGCACATCGGCGGCGTCAGCATCTTCGAAGGGCCGCCGCCGTCGTTCGCCGAACTGACCGAGATGGTGCGGGGGAAGCTCCACCACACCCCGCGCTACCGCCAGAAGGTGCGCTTCGTCCCGCTCGGGATCAGCGAGCCGATGTGGGTCGACGACCCGTACTTCGACGTTGCGTACCACCTGCGCCACACCGCCGTGCCCTCCCCGGGCTCGAGCGCCCAGCTGCGGACGATGGCCGCGCGCGTGTTCTCGCAGCATCTCGACCGCGCCCGGCCGCTGTGGGAGATCTGGATGGTCGAGGGCCTCGAGGACGGGCGCTGGGCGCTGCTGTCGAAGGTCCACCATTGCATGGTGGACGGCGTCGCGGCCACCGATCTGATGTCGGTCATGTTCGGCGACGACGCGGACGCGGAGGCGCGGGCGCGCGACGATTGGCACCCGCGCCCCGAGCCGTCGAGCGTCGAGCTGTTCGTCCGCGGCGCCTCACACCGCGTGCTGAGCCCGGCAGGGCAGGCGAGCGCCGCGATCCGGGCGCGGTCCGAGCTCCTGCGAGGCACGGTCAGGTTGATGCGCGCCGTCGCCGCGGCGGCGCCGACCCTGCGACCGTCGACTTCCTCGCTGACGGGCCCGATCGGCCCCCACCGCGTGTGGAGCTGGGCGAACACCCGGCTCGGCGACGTCAAGGACGTCCGCGCCGGCCTCGGCGGCACCGTCAACGACGTCGTGCTGACGATCGTCACCAACGGCTTCCGCGAGCTGTTGGCCGAGCGGGGCGAGAAGATCGGGCCCGGGCGCACCGTGCGCACGATGGTGCCGGTCTCGGTCCGCCTCCCGGACGAGCGTGGCGTCTACAACAACCGCGTGTCAGCCGTGTTCGTCCGGCTCCCGGTGGGGATCGACGACCCCACCGAGCGCCTGCTCGTGATCCGGGAGGAGATGGACGCGATCAAAGCCTCCGGGCAGGCGGTCGCCGGTGACGTGCTCGCGCAGTTGTCGGGATTCGCGCCACCGATGCTGCTCGCGCTCGGCAGCCGGACCATGACCCGCTCCGCACGGTTCAACATGGATACCGCGACCACCAACGTCCCCGGTCCGCAACGGCCCGTCCACGCCCTCGGGCGCCGGCTGCTCGAGTCCTACCCCTACGTCCCGATCGTCGGCACGATCCGGATCGTGGTGGCGATCTTCTCCTACGACGGCGGGCTGTACTTCGGCGTCACCGGCGACCGCGATCACGCCGCGGACGTCGACGTCCTGACCGCCGGCATCGAGTCCGGCCTGGCCGAGCTCCGCGGGTACGCCACCGCAAGCGCAACCCCGGCGTAGCGCGCCCGCGCTGCCGCCGCCGCGACCTGCATAACACGCCATTTCAGCCCCGACCCGAGAGCCGTGACGTACTACGCATGTGGGGCACGCGTAGCACGTCACGGCCACGACATTCGAGCTCAAATGTCGCGTCAAGCATGTCGGCGAGACGACGCCTTCCGCAGACGCTCTACAACCGGCACTGGGACTCCGACGATCGCCGGCTCGCGCCGCTGTTCGAGTTCGGTCTCGGGGCCGGCCAGCCGACGCCCGCCCCCTGGGCCGAGCATTTCGGACAGGAGGAGGCCGAGCCATACCTCCGGGCCCGGGAGTCATGAACAAATTCGCGCACCTGTGATCATGCGCGTATGACTGGAGGGTGGAGTCTCAAGGCCGGGCTCGCCGACCTCATCCCGAAGTGGTCGGTCCCGGCGGCGATGCGCGCGATCCGAGCCATGGTCTGCGTGTGCGGATTGTTCGCCTTCACCGACAAGGTCATCGGGAACCCGCAGATCGCCACCTTCGCGGCGTTCGGCAGCTTCGCGACGTTGGTGCTGGCGTCGTTCGCGGGGACGTGGCGCGACAAGCTGCTCGCTCACCTCGCGCTCGCGCTCACCGGGACTGTGCTGATCACGATCGCCACGATCGTCAGCTCCACGACCTGGCTCGTCGCGATCGTGACCGTGCCCGCGACGTTCGCGGTGTTCTTCGCGGGCCTCACCGGCCCCAACGCCGCCTCGGGGGTCACCGGCGCGCTGCTCGCGTGGGTCCTGCCGGCCGCGTCCGTCGGCACGATCAGCATGGTCCCCGACCGCCTCATCGGATGGTGGCTGGCGTCGGTCTGCGGGACCGCCGCGGTGCTGCTGTTCTCGCCGCGATCGGGCGGCGGCAACCAGCTGAACGCCGCGGCGTCGGCGCTCGCTGGGAAGCTCGCAGACGTGTTGGACGGAGCTGTCCGCGGCGAGCTGGTCAAAGAGGACGTCGCTGCGATGGTCGCCGCCAAGCACGACCTGATCGCCCAATTCACGTCGACGCCTTACCGCCCTACGGGCCTGGCCGCGACCGACCAGGCGCTCGCGAACTGCGTCGAGTTGCTCGAATGGGCCGAGGCACTGATCTCCGACGCCGTCGAGGAGCAGCACGACCTCAGGAACGCACCGGCGCCCGACCTGGATCTCATCGCCGCCTCGAGCTCGGCGCTGCGAGACACGGCCTCTCTGCTGGCGGGCGGCGACGGGCGTCCCGACGTCGACGGGCTCGAGCGCTGCCGGGCGGTCGTCCTTCACGAGATCATGAAGTCGACGTCGCCGCCCGGCAACTTCAAGCAGGCCGCCCAGATCTCGTTCCACGCGAACGCGGTCGCCGTCGCGGTCCTCGGTGTCGCGTTCGAGACGCTGGTCGCGTCAGGCCTCGCGGATCCCGCGTGGCTGGAGGCCAGGCGCGCTCGCTGGTACACCGGATCGAACGCCGCGGCGCGAACCGTGCAGCGAGTATCGGACGTGGCCACCGCTGCACACGCCCACGCGAGCCTGCGCTCGGTTTGGTTCGTCAACAGCATTCGCGGTGCGGTCGCGCTCGCGGTGGCGGTCGCCGTGGCCGACGTGACCACCGTCCAGCATGGCTTCTGGGTCGTGCTCGGGACGCTGTCGGTCCTTCGCTCGAACGCGTCGGCCACTGGCGCCACCGCGGTCCGGGCGATCGCTGGCACCGCGCTCGGGTTTGTGATCGGCGGTGCGCTCGTGGTGGCGATCGGCGGCGACGAAACCGCGCTCTGGATCGTGTTCCCGTTCGCGGTGCTCGTGGCCGCCTACTCACCGGGAACCGCGCCGTTCGCCGTCGGCCAGGCGGCGTTCACGGTGTTGATCGCGATCCTGTTCAACCTGATCGTTCCGGTGGGATGGAAGGTCGGCGTGGTCCGGATCGAGGACGTCGCGCTCGGCTGCGCGGTCAGCGCCGTGGTCGGCCTGCTGTTCTGGCCGCGTGGAGTGTCGTCCGTCGTCGGTGACGACCTCGCGGACGCGTTCCGTTCGGGCGCGTCATACCTGACGCAGGCGGTGCGCTGGGCGACGGGAGCGCGGGGTGAGGAACCGGATGCCGGGGCGCCCGCCGGGACCGCGGGCATCCGGCTCGACGAGGGCCTGCGCGGGTTCCTCGCCGAGCAGGGGAGCAAGCGCATCGCCAAGCAGGACCTGTGGCGCCTGGTCGGCGGGTCGCTCCGGCTCCGTCTCACCGCCCACGCCGTCGCGGAGATGCCCCCGGACGCAACCGGCGTCGACGAGGCACGCGCCGTGCTCGAGCGGCGAACCGCGACGCTCGCGTCCTGGTACGAGGAGCTGGCCGAGCAGGTCGGCAGGCCGGATCACCGGGCGGTGTCCGAGCTCCAACCGCCGTCCCTGGCCGCGGCGGGCGTCGTCGACGAGACCTCCGGGTCCTACTACGGCGTCTGGCTGTGCGAGCACCTGGACCACCTGAGCCAGCACACGGTCGACCTCGTCAAGCCGGCGGTCGCGGTCGCGGATCTCCGCAGACGCCCCTGGTGGCGCTAGCTCGACATGGCAAACGTGCAAGTACGCAACCTTCCCGAAGATGTCCACCGCCGTCTCAAGGCGCAGGCTGCGATGGCCGGCCAGTCGCTGAACGAGTTCCTAGCCGCGCGCATGGCCGAGATCGCCCGGACACCCTCGGTGTCGGAGCTCGCCGAGCGCATTCGCCGGCGCGGCCCGTACGAGGGTTCGTCGAGCGCGGAGCTCGTCCGCGCAGACCGCGAGGCGCGGTGCCGCCCCATTGCTGCTGACAGGCGACGGCGGACTAGCTGCCCGTGCCGGCGCGCTGCTGGGCGCCGATCACGTAACGGTCACCCGTCAGCCCCGCAGCCCAGCGCTCTTCGATTCGTCCGAACCGCCATACCGACAGCGCGATCGCCCAGGTGAGGACGAACATCGCGACGATCACGAAGCCGAGCAGGTTGATGTTGATGGTCTCGAACCAGCTCCAGAACGAACCGGACAGGTTGAGCTCGGAGGCGATCAGCCCGCCGAGCTCGATCGTCCCGATCACGACCGCGACGGCGACCGATAGGCCGGTGATCGCGAGGTTGTAGAAGACCTTGCGGACCGGCTTCGAGAACGCCCAGCCGTAGGCGAAGTTCATGAACGATCCGTCGATCGAGTCCATCAGCGACATGCCGGCCGCGAACAGGATCGGCAGGCACAGGATCGCGTACCACGGCAGCCCTGCGCCGGCGGCGCCGCCGGCGAGCACCAGCAGCGCGACCTCGGAGGCGGTGTCGAACCCGAGCCCGAACAGCACCCCGATCGGGTACATCTGACCCGGCCGGGTCACCCTTCGGTTCAACCGACCCAGCATCCGATTCATCAGCCCGCGCTTCTGGAGCTGCTCCTCGAGCTCAAGCTCGTTGTAGCGGCCGGTTCGCATATCGCGGAACACCTTGACGATCCCGACCAGGATGACTACGTTGATCGCGGCGATCGCGTACAGGAACGTGCCCGACACCAACGTCCCGATCCCGTTCGTGACCTGGTGCAAGTTCGAGTTGTCGTTCTTGACCGGGCCGTCAAGCGCGCGGACCCCGATCGAGATCAGAAACGCGAGCGCGAACACGATCGTGGAGTGGCCAAGCGAGAACCAGAATCCGACGCTCAGCGGCCGCTTCCCCTCGGACATCAGCTTGCGCGTGGTGTTATCGATCGCGGAGATGTGATCGGCGTCGAACGCATGGCGCAGGCCGAGCGTGTAGGCGGTCACGCCGATCCCGATCGTGAATGCACCGGCGGTACCGAGTCGGTAGTGCCGAGGCGCCACCAACGAGATCAGCGTCACGAACCCGAGCACGTGCAGCCCGACGACGACCCCGGCCATCATCAGCAAGCTCCGCTTCTGAGCGCCGGTCAGCGATGCCCAGAGCGAGGTGCGGCCAGATGCCAGCCGGCGCGGATCGCGCATCCGCCGCAACGTACTCCCGGCGCGCGGCTTAATGCAACCCGCTGGTAATTACGATCACCTCTCGGCGCTGCACTCGTCACACAGGCCGGCGATCGGGAAGTGCGCGAACCGGGCGGTGAACCCGAAGTCTTGCTTGATCCGCTCGCGCAGCGGGTCGAGGCGGGCCGGCGCGACAGTGGTGACCTTCGCGCAGCGCTCGCAGTAGAGATATTCGACCTCGGCCCCGCCGACCCGGGTGTACAGCCCCGCCGAATGACCGAGGTGAACGTGCCGGATCAGCCCGTGCTGCTCGAGCACCTCGAGATTGCGGTACACGGACGACTCGTCGATCCCCAGCTCTCTCGCCAGGTCGCCGGCGGCGACGGGGCCAGCGGCGGCGAACAGCGCCTCGAGCACCAATCGCCGTGGCGTCGAGAGCCGGAGCCCGGACGCGCGGAGCGCCTGCGCCGCCTCGACGACATCGTCGACCGCGAGCGGCGGGACATTCGGCGAAACCGTCATGGCCGGGGAATTCTCACGCTCCGGGCGCGCCGAATGTCGAGCGAAGCGTCCGGACCAGCGCCCGGGCGCGATCGGTCCCGCGCCGCCCCGCCCACGGGTGCGGCCCGCGAGCCCACGGATGCCACCCGAGCGTGCCGTAGTGCTCGCGCACCACCGCCTTGAGCTCACCCCGGTGTTCCCCGCAGGCGTAGCGCTGAGGCCCGTACATCCCGCGCCCGTGCCAGGTCAGCCAGCGGCCGGGGTCGGCGTCGAGGTACTCGCCGTGGCGGAGGTCGAGCAGTTGGCGCTCGAGCGCGACCTGGGTCTCGGGGTCGGGACGCACGCCGCAGATTTCGCACGTGAACACGACCGACACGGGCATCTCAATGATTGTCCCACCGTGGCTCGTAGCCGCTGGCGAGCGTGCCGCCCGGCGCCCGCCACTCCGGCTCCCGGTCGTAGTGGCGGCGAATGGCGTGCCGGCGAAGCGACCGGAGCACCGGCCCGTACGTGAACCGCGTCACCCGTGCCCCCAGCACGCCGAGCGGGTTCGCCTCCATGAACGGCATGAACTTGTCGGGAAAGCCCGGCATCGTGCACGCGGTACAGATGCCGCCCACGTTCGGGCAA
>Ga0335072_10015948_pt1 | contig 10652 bp, 7 predicted proteins | sample Lox_Sample_21_FD_206725 | JGI IMG/M metagenome (GOLD analysis project Ga0335072, IMG submission 206725) | Soil microbial communities from Loxahatchee National Wildlife Refuge, Florida, United States - Lox_Sample_2.1 | ecosystem: Environmental > Terrestrial > Soil > Wetlands | place: USA: Florida... | reverse complement strand
GTGCTCGGCAGCCGGGCCTTCCGGGCCTGGCACTAGCTGGCGCCTGGACGGACACCGGCTGGCCGGACACGATGGAGGGCGCCGTCCGCAGTGGGCTGGGCGCGGCCTGGAAGGTGCTGCGCGAGGTGGCAAACGGCGGTGTTGCAAACAGTGGTGCCGCCAACAGCCGTGCCGCAGACAGCCGTGCCGCAAACAGCCGTGCCGCAGACAGCGCTGCCGGTGCCTGGGTCGGCGACGCCGTCGACATCGGCACCGGCGTTTGCAGCGCTGGTGTTTGCAGCGCTGGTGCTGGCAGCACTGGCACCGGCCTGGCGCCAGCCCGATGACCGGAACTGCAGCGGACCTGGGCGCCGCTCAGCGAGTCGCTGCGAGCGCCGTTACTCAGCGCGCCAGCCGGATCCTGCTGGCCCGTCAGGACAGTTCGGGCCGGTGGACTGGCCGCTCGGTGGGCGACGTGACCCTTGATGCCGAAGCTCTGCTGGTCCGGGAGTTCCTTGGCGTCTGCCGTCCGGAGCTCGCCAGGGCTGCAGCCCAGCAGATCAGGTCGATGCAGCAGCCGGCCGGGAACTGGATCGGCGGGGAATCCGGCGACCTGGCCGCATCCGTGCTCGCCTACCTCGCGTTGCGCCTTGCGGGCGACTCGCCCGACGCCTACCACCTCGCAGTTGCAGCGGCCTGGATCAGGGACGCGGGCGGGTTCGCCGCCGCAGGCCTCATGACTGGAGGCTGGCTCGCCGCGTTCGGGCTAACTGGGTGGGATGAAGTGCCCGTTCCCGGTCCTGAATTGGTTTACCTGCCCGCCAGGTACGCACCCGGTGACGGCGATTGGACGGGCCTTAGCCGTCACGCAGTGGTGACGCTGACGGTGATCGGGACGCTCCGCCCGGTCCGGCAGCTGGCGGTTGAGGTCAGCGAACTGCGCCCGAGGGGGGTCGCCAATGCCGGGACGCCGGCCCGGGTGAGCCTAATGCCGGTGAGCCCAGTGCCGGTGAGCCCAGTGCCGGTGAGCCCAGTCCCGGCGAGCGTGGCTCAGCGGGCCGCGCTGCGCAAGTGCGGTCAGTGGCTCATCAGCTGGCAGCAGCGGACCGGATTGCCCATGGGGAACCGGCCGTACAGCGCGCTGTCGCTGGTCGCGCTGCGCGCGCTCGGCTACCCGCTCCAGCACCCGGCCGTGGCCGGCGGCCTGAGCTGGCTCGACTCCGTCACGGCACGGCCGCGGCAGCAGACGGGCGCGGTGACTGCCCCGGCGGGCAGGGCGGATGGCCCGGCGGGCAGGGCGGATGCACCGGCGGGCAGGGCGGATGGCCAGGCTGGTTCGCCTGACGCACCAGCAAGCACTGCTGGCGAGGCCGTGGCCGTCGAGGCTGGCGGGGCGGGCGGGCAATGGCGGATCGCCGCCATGCGACAGCCGCCTGTCCGCGATACTTCGCTGACGGTGCGTGCGCTCGCCGAGGCCGGCCTCCCGCCCGATCACGCGGCGATGATCGCGGCCGGCAACTGGCTGCTGGCGGAGCGGATCACGGGTCGCAGCGATTCGGCCGGTCCGCACCCAGGCGCGGGCCCGTCCGGCTGGTCGTTTGGCCGCGACGGCTATCCGGTCGCGGCTGACACCGCCGAAGTGCTGGTCGCGCTGAGCCGGATCGAGCTTCGCATTATGTCTGCCAACCTCGCCGTCACCGCCGCCATCCGGTGGCTCAACGGGACGCAGGCGCGTGACGGCAGCTGGGGACATTCGGCTGTAACGACCGGGCTGGTGGTGCAGGCGCTGGCCACGCACTGCGCACCAGACGCCAGGGCACTCCGGCGCGGCGTGGTCTGGCTGCTCCGGGAGCAACTGGCCGACGGATCGTGGCCCGGCCGGTACGGTGACGGGGAGTTGCGGGCCACGACAGAGGTGCTGGCAGCGTTGCTGGTAGCCGGCGTGGTTCCCGCCAAACCGGTGATCGGGTCGGCAGTCGGCTGGTTGCTCTCCAGGCAAAACCCGGACGGCGGCTGGCCCTCAGACTCGGCGCTGCCTGATCGCGGAGATCTGGCCGGGCTGCGGCAGCTACGGTCGGATGCTGCGGGCACAGCGCGCGCGGCTGCCGCATTGCTTGCGGTTAGCTGGTCCGCCAGCACGGGCTCTGTCACTCACGGTGGCGCGGGTGCAGGCGGCGGTGGCTTGGGTGCTGGCGGTGGCTTGGGTGCTGGCGGTGGCTTGGCGGCTGACGCTGCTGCCGCCGCAGCCGACGCCGGCGCTGACTGGCTGATGCGCGCGCAACGGGCCGACGGCGGCTGGAGCGACCGCGCCGACCCGCCCGGCAAACCCGCCGGCCGCAGCTCAGCCCGGCGCCGGGACCCACTGCTGCCAGGGATGCTGCTGCCGGTCGCGGCGCTGGCGCAGTACGCAGCCAGTTCCAGTGCTGCCCCCAGTGCCGGTACGGCTGCCAGTCAGGGCACAGCCAGTCAGCACCAAGCTGGTCAGGGCGAGACCGGCATGCCGACGGTGCTAGCCGGACAAAGCGCGCCTAGCGCCCCGCCGCCCGCTAGCGTGTGATCACCGCAGGCCAGACAGGAGCGAGTAACCGGCCAGTTTCGTCCTGCGACCTTGCAGAACGTCTTCAGGGTCCACTCAGCTAGCTGTTTCATCATCATTACCGCCGCAGATCAATGGCTTGCTGCGGATACCGATTCAGCGGCTTAAGCGTGCGGGCAAACCGAGATCAGGTCCGCGGGTCAGCCAATTGCCTGCAAGGAGTGCGGATGTTCGTTACCTACCTAGGGCGTGAGCTGCGTCGCCGAGCGCGACAAGCCAGCATCATCGCCATCGGCCTGGCGCTGGGCATCGGCCTGGTCATCACTGTGACTGCGCTGTCCAGCGGCGTGAAGAGTGCCCAGAGCGAGGTCCTCCATTCGCTCTACGGCCAGGACACCGATATCACGGTCACCAAGGCCCCGGCGGAGGGTAGCTTCTCGGCCGGCGGCGGCGCGCGGTTCCGCTTCGGCGGCGGCGGCACTGGCTCCCGGCCTAAAGCGGGCACGAAGGTCACTATTGACAACTTGACCAGCACCGGCCTTGGCTCGCTTACCTCGGCCGACGTGACATCGGCAGCCAAGCTGCAGAATGTCGCCGCCGCGGCAGGCGGCCTGACGCTCACCGACACGAAGGACAGCATCACGATCCCGAGCCAGAGCTCCAGCTCCGGTGGTGGCTTCGGCGGCGGAGGCGGCGGCGGTGGTTTCGGCAACTTCCACCCGCCGACGACGATGAGCGTTGACGGGGTTGACCTCAGCGGCAACGCAGCCGCGCTCGGCCCGCTGAGCTCCGCGAAGCTAGCGTCTGGCCGAACTCTGTCTGCGAGCGACGCCAACTCCAATGTGGTGCTTCTGGACTCGAATTACGCCACGAGCAACAAGCTCAAGGTCGGCTCCACCGTCACGATCGCCAAGACCAGCTTCAAGGTGGTCGGCCTGGTGAGCCAGTCGGCCAGCGGCAACCCGCCTGATGCCTTCATCCCGCTCGCCCGTGCGCAGGCTCTCGGCACCTCGGCCGGCAAGAGCCTGAAGGGTGATGTCAACACGATCTACGTGGCTGCCAGCAACGCACAGGACATCACGACTGTGTCCAAGGAACTGTCCGCGCTGCTGCCCAAGACGACCGTGACCAACCAGAATGACCTGGCCAAGCAGCTCACCGGATCGGTGGCCAGCGCCTCCAGCCTTGCCAGCAATCTGGGCCGGTGGCTGGCCATCGCGGTGCTGGCCGCGGCGTTCCTGCTGGCCAGCCTGCTGACCACGTCGGCAGTGTCGCGCCGGGTCCGCGAGTTCGGCACGCTCAAGGCACTCGGGTGGACGAGCCGCCGCATAGTCGGTCAGGTGGTCGGCGAGGCAATCACCATCGGTCTCATCGGTGGTGCCGTCGGTGTGGGGCTCGGATTCCTCGGCTCGGCCCTGGTCGGGCATTTCTCCGGCACGCTGACCGCAGCCGTCGGACCCACCACCGGGAGCGCGACGCCTGGCGGGGCCCGGACGTTCACCGGTGGCGGGTTCGGTGGCGGCGGCGGGTTCGGAGGCGGTGGCGGCGGGTTCGGCGGCGCGAACCGGTTCCGCTCGGCTTTCGCGTCCGCCAATCCGACCGTGCATGTGCATCTGACCCCGGCGGTCAGCGGCGATGCCATCGCGGCCGCGGTAGTGCTGGCCATCGCGGGCGGCCTGATCGCCGGCATGTTTGGCGGCTGGCGCGCGGCCCGGCTGCGCCCGGCAGCAGCGCTGGCGAGGGTCGAATGAGCGCCCAGGCCGTGCCGGGCCGATCGGGGCCGGGCCAACCGGGTCCTAGCCGACGAAGCTCAGACCAATTCACTACCGGGGGATCTGCGGCCATCCAGGGAGATGCGTGATGTACAAGCTGACCGGCGTTACGAAGGATTACCCGAAAGGCCGTGGCGTTGTGCACGCGCTGCGGGGCGTGGACCTGACCATCGATGATGGCGAGTGGCTGGCCATCCAGGGCCCCACCGGGCACGGCAAGTCGACGCTGCTGCAGATGCTCGGTGCGCTGGACCGCCCGACGTCGGGCAGCATCCAGTTCGGCGACCAGGGCACCGACATCACGCAACTGCGGGAGAGCCAGGTCACCAAGCTGCGCGCCCAGTCGATCGGGTTCATCTTCCAGACGTTCAACCTGGTGCCGACGCTGACGGCGCAAGAGAACGTGGAGGCCGCCCTGGTGCCGCTGCGTGTGCCTACAGCGGAGCGGCGCAAGCGGGCTGCCGCCGCGCTAGCCGATGTTGGTCTTTCCGACCGGGCGCGGCACCTGCCGTCCGAGATGTCGGGCGGTCAGCAGCAGCGCGTCGCCATCGCCAGGGCGCTGGTCAAACAGCCGAAGGTGCTGCTGGCTGACGAGCCGACTGGCAACCTCGACGAAGGCACTAGGGACGAGATCATCGGGCTGCTGGAAAATCTGTGGCGGGACCACCAGCTCACGCTGGTGATCGTTACCCACGACAGCACGGTGGCTCGCCGGGCGCAGCGCCTCGGCATCATGAAGAACGGGAAGCTGTCCATCAAGCAGGACAACAGGAAGCAGGCCGCGGGCGCGCCTGGTGCTGGTCTGCAGCAGGCCCCCATGTCTAACTAGTCCCAACGTCCAACTGGCAAGATCGCCTGCCGAGCCGACACGAGCCGGGGCTCGGCAGGCCATCCGGCCCGCAGTCAGGTAACGGCATGGACTGGCTGCGGGCCGGGTTTCGCTATATGCCTCCTTGATCGATGTTGATCCTGGGGGCCCATAGCCCCCCTAGATTCACATCGATCAACGTGACAACGCCAGTCGAGTGACCCTCGGCCTCCCGCAGCCGGAGCGTCCCGGCCGGCTGCTGGTCGGGTCGGGTGCTCGTCACGAGTACGGAATCGGCAGCTCGCACCAGACGACTTTGCCGGCGCCCGCTCGCCTGGCGCCCCAGCGCTGGGCTAGCTGGCTTACCACTTGCAGGCCGCGCCCGCGTTCGTCTGAGTCGTCCGGGTGGCGCAACCTCGGCAGTGCCGCTGAGTCGTCGAGCACTTCGCAGACCAGGCCGCCTTCCAGCACCAGGCGGAGACCGATCTTGCCCTGCGCGTACCGCACGGCGTTCGTGACCAGCTCGGAAACCAGCAACTCGGCAGTCGGCACCAGGTCAGTCAGGCCCCAGCGTTTCAGCGGCCGGCGGATGAGCGACCGGGCCTTACTGGCCGAGGTCAGCTCAGACGGCAGCGTCCAGCTGGCAACGTGGTCGGACGGGATCCTCCGCAGCCGTGCGACCAGCAGCGCGATGTCATCGCGGTGCTCGTCGGCGTAAACGCCTGCCAGCGTGGCGTAACACAGGTCATCGAGCGGCTGCTCTGGCGAGCCAGGGCCGAAGATATCCCGTAGCCGGCGGAGGCCTTCGTCAATGTCCCTGGTCCGCTTCTCCACCAGCCCGTCGGTGTAGAGGACAAGCAGGCTGCCGTCGGCGATTTCGAGCTCGCGGCTCTGGATCAGGCCGGTGCCGACGCCCAGTGGCGGAGCAGGCAGCACGTCGAGCAACTCGTTGGTGCCGTCCGGCCGCACGAGGAGCGGTGGCAGATGGCCAGCCGAGGCCACCTCGCAGGTGCCCGCCACTGCGTCGAAGATCGCGTACACGCAGGTCGCGAAGTGCGGCTCGCGGACGCCGAGTTCCTGCATCAGCTCATTCAGCTGCTGAAGCGTCTCGGCGGGCGGCAACTCGAGCATCGCCAGGGTATGAATGGCGGTGCGCAGCCGTCCCATGGTGACCGCGGCCCGCACGCCGTGGCCGGCTACGTCCCCGACGACGAGCGCGACCCGTCCGCCCGGCAGCGCGATCGACTCATACCAGTCGCCGCCAACCTCGATCAGCTTGCTTCCGGGCAAGTAACGATGCCTGACCTCGACCGACGACGGAAACGTCAGCCCCGTCGGCAGCATGCTGCGCTGGAGAGTCAGTGCGGTAGCTCGTTCCCGGCTGTATCGCTGGGCGTTGTCCATGAAGATCGCGGCGCGGGAGGCAAATTCCATCCCGATCTCGATGTCGTAGGCATCGAACCGCCGGAACCCGACGCGGCGCACGCAGACGAAGAAGCCGAGCATAACGTCCCGGGCGATCAGCGGCAGCAGCAGCATGGACACACCGGACAGCAGATCGGCCACCGGCCGCCGGATCCAGGCGGCGGCCATCGACTCGGCGCTGTCGCGGCCCATGACCTCGCAGACCGGGCGGCCGGAGTCCATGCACCTGGTGTATGGCGTGCCGGCCGGGTAGCGGAGGATCTCGCCGGTGGGGAACGCGGCGTCCCAGGCGGCGTCACCATCGTCGTGCGCGACGGAGAGCCGCCGGACCAGCTGAGTGCCGTCGAGGGACTCCGACGGAAACTCGTCCTCGCCGACGAGACTCTCCATGACGACCAGGCCGGCCGCGTTGCAGAAATGGGGCACGATGATGTTGATCAGCTCGGGCGCCATCTGGTCGATGTCCAGCGCGCCGCCGATCCGCCGGACCGCGCCATCCAGCATCAGGTGCCGCATTACCGCCGGGTCGAGGAAGCGCTCCTGCACCGGAGGTGCGATCCGCATGATGACCTGAGCGGCCAGCTCAGGATCGGTCGACCTGATGGGCTGGACGGTGACCACCGCGTCGGCGGTCGCGCCATTGGCGGTGCGGAACGACAGTACGGTCGTGCTCTCCCGATTGGAGCACGCGGCATCGATGAGCCCTTGCAGGGTCGCGGCGGCCGGGCCGTCGGGCAGGGCGAGCAGAGTGCCGAGCTCGGTGCCGATCAGCGCTCCGGGCTCGCCGGACAGCACGTCGCCGGCGCCGCGGTCATGCTGGCGGATGCGGCCGGTTTTGTCGATCCCGAGCATGAGCGTTCGGGTCGAGGTGTTGGCCAGCACCGCTGAGACCTCTGCCGCCACTGCGGATGCCACCGAAGCGCTCCTTTCCGGCAGAGCGGACCACGGCTGGTCCCCTCATTATGGAGCAGCTTTGTGCTAATCGAGAAAGAACGGCCGTTACCACGCAGCCTAATGGCTATTAGGCATCTCTTGGCGGCTCGCCGTGACCCGCGTTGGCGCGGCCCCGGCCCCAGTAAGCCTTAGGCGATATCTGGTCCTGCGGCAGCCCGCGAGACGCCAGCCGCTCGCGCAGCGCAAGCACGACCGACGCCTCGCCAAGCAGGTAGGCGTGCCCGCGGCCGGGCGCAAGCTCGACGTCGGTGGCTTCGGCGACCAATTGCGAGGCGACGGGATCGCCAGCCTTGCGAGCGAGCCGGTGCAGCCAGCTGACCCTGGTCCGGGCCACCGCGGAGACTTCCTGCTCGTCAGCAGCTTCAGGGACCTCGAGCACGAGGGTCGCCTCCGCGTCGCCGGGCAGCGACTCGGTCATCGCCAGGATCGCAGGCAGGGCGGCCTCGTCCCCCATGAACAAATGCCAGTCAGCCTCTGGATTCGGGAAAATCTTGCCGCGCGGGCCGATGCCCTCGATGTGGTCGCCCGGCTTGGCCGACCGGACCCAGCGCTCGCCGGGGCCGTCACCATGCAGGACGACGTCGATAGTGAGGAGGCGATTGCCCGGGTCGAGGAACCGGATGGTGTAACGGCGCCGGACCGGCTTACGGCCTTCGGCGGCCACGAGCAGCATTACGTCCTGACCCGGCGCATAGCTGAATCCGTCAAGCTCTGCGGCGGTCAGCTCCAGTCGTTGCATGTGCGGCGTGAGCTCGGTCGAGGATGCCACCTCGAAATGCAGCTTCCTGGTCTCCGCGAGCGGGCCGGTCAGCTGGGCGAACGGGTCGTCGAGGCTGGCAGCAACGGTCTGCGGCACGGCATCGGTCATCGAATCTGGGGCCTTCCTTTGACGGTCGGGAGCCTTTTTGGCTCGCGGCGACGTTCCTCCGGTCCGCGGGGCTTCGCCCGGCGCCGTCGGCTGGTCTCGGTCAGCCGCCGGCTGCTGTGGATCAGCCGTCGGCTTCGCCCGCGGCTCCTGCTGGCGAGCCGTCGGCTTGCTGCGGTGCGGCGTGAGCTTCCGCGGTGACGAGCGCGAGTCCCCGGCCGGTGGGTGGATTCACCGCACCGCGCGTGAATCTACCTGTCTCGCCTGGCAGTCGCGGCGCCCCGGCTGCCAGATACCCAGCGTATGCCAGCAATCTGAGTACCACACGAGGCTGGTATCGCCCAGCGATTGCGGTCAGAATGGGGGCGATCGATGACGATCGACGGGGCCGTGGGTCTGGGGGAACGATGGGCGAGGCGACAGGTGCCCTGACTCGTGTGCCCGATGACCTGGGACTACCCGTGTCCCTGCCGCCGGTGATCAGGCGCGTCGTCTCGCTTGTGCCCTCGCTGACCGAGACCGTGGCAGCGTGCGCACCAGGTCTGCTCGTCGGCGCTACCGACTGGTGCACGCATCCGGCCGATCTGGCCGTGACCAGGATCGGCGGCACTAAGAACCCGGACATTGCCAGGATCGTGGCGCTGCGGCCGGACGTAGTGCTGGCCAACGAGGAGGAGAACAGGCTGCCAGACCTGGACGCGCTCCGCTCGGCCGGCCAGGCCGTCTGGGTTACCAGGATCCGCGACCTGCCGGAGGCGCTGACATCGTTGCGCCGGATGATCACCCTGGCGTGCCGCCAGCCGAAGCCAGCCTGGCTGGATGCTGCTCAGCAAGCCTGGCAGCACCCTGCGGCGGCCGACCCCGTAGCCGGGACGATGGCCGCAGTGGTGCCGATCTGGCGGCGGCCGTGGATGGTACTTGGCCGGGACACCTTCGCCGGTGATCTGCTGGCCCGGCTTGGCATCAGCAACCTGTATGGCAGTCACGAGGACCGGTATCCCAGGATCGACGTCACCGAACTGCGGTGTGCCGGTGCCGACCTCGTCGTGCTACCGGATGAGCCGTACCGGTTCACCGCGTCGGATGGCCCGGAAGCATTCCCCGGAAGCCGGACTGCGCTGGTCAGCGGGCGGCACCTGACCTGGTACGGGCCGTCGCTCACCGAGGCTCCCGCCGTATTGCGCCGCCAGCTGGCCGCGGCCAGGGTCCGGTCCGGATCGCTTCGCTGACAACATGACGACGCCCCCGGAGCAAATGCTCGCGAGGGCGTGCCAGTGCCGGTGCGAGGTCGCCTCTCGGCGAGTGGCACATCGCGGCTCCAGCCGGACGGTATTCCGCGATGGCGGTAGTTGCGGCCCGGGGGACACAGCGCACCGACGAGAGCTAGAACCGATCCGGGGGCAGCGCTATTCCCGCCGGTTCCCGTCACCCGGCAGACTTCTTCACTGAACGCGGCAGGCCTGCCTCGATCACCGCCCCGACGATAATGAGTACGACGCGCGAAACCCCGCAGTCAGGCAGGCAGGTCTGAATGGCACGTGACGAGGCGCTCATCGGGTGCATCGGCAGGATCATCATTGCCACCAGGGGCCAGGCTGGTCCCGGCGAGGTGATGGTCAGTGTCAGGGGCGGCTCAGAAGCGCTGATCGCCTGGTCAGCGGAGCCGCTGCCGAGAGGCACCACAGTGCTGGTCATCGAGTCCCGCGGGCACCGCGCTGTCGATGTCAGCCCGTGGGCCGACCCGCTGGAGGAATTCAGCCTAGAAGGCGGTGCCGCCTAGCTTCGCGAGGAACATACTGTGATAAGCCGGCACTGCGCCGGCACGGGGCCAAAACTGGAGATGAGAGAGATGTTCGGTTACCGGGTGCCTGCGCCGGACCAGGCAATGCTGGTCTCGGGCGGTCGGTATGGGCAGAAGGGCGCGCCGTTCAAGGTCGTCACCGGGCACGGTGCCTTCGTGCTTCCGTTCTTCCGCAAGACGCGCTACCTGACCCTGGCCATGCGCGAGGCCGAGGTGGCCGAACAGTGCGTAACCCGGCAGGGGATCACGCTGAATGTCCGCGCGGTCATCGCCTTCAAGGTCGGCAACGACACCGAGAGCATCGTCAACGCCGGGCAGCGCTTCCTGTCTGACCAGGATCAGATGGCGACGCTCACCGGCCGGATCTTCGCCGGTCATCTCCGGTCCATCATCGGCTCGATGACGGTCGAGGAGATCGTCACCGAACGGCAGAAGCTCGCCACCGAGGTGCTGGACGGGTCGAAGGTGGAGATGGCCAGGATCGGCCTGAGCGTCGACTCGCTGCAGATCCA
>Ga0335072_10015947_pt1 | contig 10653 bp, 17 predicted proteins | sample Lox_Sample_21_FD_206725 | JGI IMG/M metagenome (GOLD analysis project Ga0335072, IMG submission 206725) | Soil microbial communities from Loxahatchee National Wildlife Refuge, Florida, United States - Lox_Sample_2.1 | ecosystem: Environmental > Terrestrial > Soil > Wetlands | place: USA... | reverse complement strand
ATACAATGATTAAGATATGTACAATTAGAAACAATGATACCCCATAGAACTACCAACCTCAAGCCAACTTGATCTCCACACATGATTAATTCAATTCTCTCTAATGAACACTCTCCAGCTAAAATGTTCTGAAATCTAGCATTCTATCGCAAATCATTGGATCGACATCCCTATCCCGCAGTGCGGAGTCCGGTCCGAATTCTAGGCTTGATAGGCCAAATGTTCAGGCTGTACCATTGCTCAGGGACTTCTAGACGTTGCAAAGGGACTTCATGCTCAGCGGAGACATGGTTACGAGACAGGATCGCGTGCGGTGAGTCTGTATGCCTATCTTGCTACCTGGCTTAGCGACCCCATAAGAGGCATATAAACCCCTACTTCCATTGGAAACATCTTACCTCCTTACATAATTGCTACGAAGGGGTGTCCAGATAGAACGTCTCTAGAGGACTTCCAACTATCTGATTGATAGGTTCGGAAATCAATAAAGGAAGTTGTTTATACAACCCACACTGCTTCGTCCTGTCGTCCAAATCCTCTCGTTATAACTTTTTTTACTAGTCGATTCAGTTTGTGTCGCCATCCTAGTTTCTCTCGTCTTTCACCACATATCATCGTTTCTGATTGTTTCATTCCGACTCCAATCCCTACCATCTTCTAGTCCTCCTCCTTCATTTGCAAGACGACAAGGAGACAGTCCCACTGATAAGCCACGAAGAGTGGCTCTGTGTTTGTTCGGGTGACACGGTGTGCTAGCTGAGAACTGCTGTGGGAGAATTGGATATATGGCTACTTCAAGTTCTCAACGGCACGAATCAAAGGCAGCCAACGAATGCAACCAAGCATTCCGCTGCTGCTCTTAAGGAAAGAGCAGTTCTAAGCTGGTGGCCCTCAACACTGAGGCAGTTGTTCTGCGGGGAGAAAGCAGGTGTCAGTAACGAGGCCGGCCAACTCCTACACTGAGGTTACATGATGCTCAAGAGTCTGTTTAGCTCAAGATAAGACCACTAATGATGGCCGCGAAGAAGGCTGCTTTCGCTGAGGAGCTTTGTTGTTTCTGATGATCCTATTTGTTGTTGCTACTTGAGCAGCTGTAGTTGCCGGTATACAGAGCTGGGAGGAACCTGATCATAATCATGAAACTGCTAGTAAGTGTCTATCCTGGTTCCTCGCTGTGTTGGAGTGCTATTTTCCCGCTCACACGGGTTCTCTATGTGGGATCTCTGTGCATTTAAACAATCTACTGCAATGGTTGAGTTGCATCTTTCCTAAACCAACTGCTACCGTGTCCTATTGATTTGAAGAGAATGAACCTTTTCACAAGCGAGAAGTTGGAGCTCAGAAATAGCTTCACATGCCCCACTCGCGGTTGAAAGAGATGGGGGGCGGGAAAACTTGCAAGGCGACGGGGTACAGAAAACGTACAAGGTAGTGCACTAACATTGAACGTAAACTTGATCCACGCTCCAGATTATACAAGGTCATAGCTACCTAAATGGAATATTGAATACCGCACTTTAGCAAAAGCCGCTGGTACTCGTGGTCTGTTTCGCAATTGACTCCGTGTGACAGTGGTAGAGAACTGGATCGTAGCTGTGTGCAGACTTTTGTATCCACCCAACATCTTGTTGATGAAAGCAACTTGTCACACATACAGCTCATAGCTGTCATGCAGTCCTCACGGGTTAGTGGCCAGATCCGTGGTATAAAATTACAGATTCTGTTTGATAGTATGTACTGCGGATGATATGGTTTCATCAGATAGAGGGATTGAGGGCAATCCTTGAAATGTATACATAGTCTGAAATCTTGGCTATTGAAGATGTTTTCTATCGGAATGTAAATTCCATGGATTCCAATCAAATTGTCATGCGGGGATGAAAATTTGATTGCATACTGGCTGATAGCAATAGTAACGGAGTTCGAAGTCTCGGTCCCTTTAAAATTATTGTTTGTAACATTCGGCAGGTCATGTACATATGGAGGCATTTATCTGATACCCGTGCCAGATCAAAACCAGGGATCACAGTAGTGCTATCGTGCTGGGCCATCTGACGGCATGAAAGTGACAGCTCACTAGAAGTCGAAGGAGCAAACTATCACGTAGTAGCTATGACAATGAATTGCGTGCCATAGTGATGCATCGTCCTGGAAATTGTCCGGACAAGGATAATGACAATGTTGAGGCTCCATTTTCATATTGGGGCCATTTTTGCGAAACGCACCACAGTCTGCTACCTGTTGGTCGCGAAAGCCAAGGGCAGGCACATTTTTCGGCTACGCTGCCGCCCCTGAGAATTAGAAAAATGGAGATTAAAACCATTCATAGGGTGGACATAGATATGGATGAGTTTCCCTAGAGAAGGGAAGAACAAGGTAGTCTTCAATGATAAGATGCCAATACAGAGTGATGACTGTAGGGTATCTTGGCACCCTTACCCAGAAAATAGGCCGACGCAGGTACAGGAAACGTGCAGCCAGCCATCCAATGAATTGAAGATGATCGCCATGAAACGTCGTTCCAATGGTCCAACGAATTGCGTGGCCGCCCCCATTCATCCCTGCTGGATTTAAGATTTGACAAGGGGCGAATCTGCCCTCCCCCACTGATGGGACAACCGTTGCCGCTGGCCTCAGATCCATCTTCTGACGCTTTATGTTTGCAAGATTTCCGTTGTAGATCTCTTTACTCGTAGTCCTTTGTTTCCCACAAGCACAAATGGGAAACAATGCGAGGCCACCGAGGCCACCGAGGCCCGTAGTAGAGGGCGAGGATACTATCCAAGTAGCTCTCCCACAGTATAATAGAACTGCGTCGCTCTGACCATTTTCATGGGCATCACAAATGCGCAAACACCATACGAGTCCTCGCAAGATACTAAGAGAACATGATTGAGGGCGAAGTAATTGCTGTAAAAAGCAGCTGCCCGAAATTTAAGTCGTTTCATCTTAAGCATCCATCCGCGTCTGTCCGCATTCGGCAATTAGGGAGCTAAACCTGCACAGACCCCTGTTCATCACCGGTCCCACCCCCCATTCTACGAAGTACTCGGATCGGGAGATCTTCAACCTCTCTTTCTTCTCTTCTCTTCTCTTACCTCACCTCCCCTCACCTCACCCAACACTCTTCTACATCGCCACCACCCTTCCTCTTCCCCTACTCATTCCTTTCTTGCTGTTCTGCAGCACTTACACTCCTTCAAGTACACTCTTTTTTTTCGGTCTAACGAGCAGTCCGGTTTACTGTCACTCACTTCAGTAATCACTCACCCGCTGTCACCGACCAGTTCTACGAATACCACACTCATTCATTCATCATCGCCGAGCGACCACAAGTACAGCAGTGCTGCCAACTCTTTCACGATCTTAACGACTTCAATTGCTTCAAAGACTTGCTGTCGCTTTATCATATTCACTGCATACGTTCTTTGGTTGTCAACATAACGGCACGATCACAAGGAGACCGAGTGTAACAACAAACACAACAAGGATACATTGACATTGTGACAAGTACATTATCCCTTCACTTCTCTTCTGTATTGATCTGAAATTGCAAAAACCCAAATTTCAATTATCGAATCTTATATACTCACTTTCACAACTAACAATCATTTAGGATGCGTTCTTCAACCTTCCTCACTATTCTCGGCGCTGGTTTGGCTATCGCCTCTCCACTTCTCAAACGGACTATCGTGACTGAAGTCGAGACCGATGTCGTCTACATTTATGTCACTGAAACCGCACCAACTGCTACTACAAGCACCGATGCAGTTACCACGGTAAGTTCTTCCATGGCTGGGTATCTAGTCATCAAACTCTCTGACGTTTCCTTTCCACCTCTCAACCTTCATATTTTCTGTGGCCAGCGAAGTGAACCCCTCGCAAATATCACCTCATAATCTTTAGCTCATGTAACATACACTAAATTATTGCAGGTCATCACTTTAGAGGTCATCCCCACTCAGGCCTTTTCTTCCACCTCTTCATCCTCAACCACTTCTACTTCCTCCACTCCTACTACTACATCAACTCCACCGCCCCCTACCACCGAGGCCGCACCATCAACTACCACTACCCCTCCTCCAGCGGCTCCTACCACCGAAGCCCCCGCTCCAGCAGCTGCTTCATCCGCTGCACCTAGCCCTGCTCCCGCTGACAATGGTGACAGTGGTCTCCCCACCGGCACTGACTTTGAGAGCAGGGTTATCTATCAACACAATATTCACCGCCAAAACCATACTGCCGACAATGCTATATATGATTCTACTATGGCTAGTTACGCTCAGACAGTCGCTAATAGCTGTGTATATGCTCATAACCTGTATGTTTCTCATGTCTTTTCACTACGGCGCTAATCGCATATAGGTCACCTGGTGGAGGAGGATACGGCCAGAACATTGCCGCCTACGGAGCTACCGGTGATGATGACCTTGGTGCCGCTGAGGCGGTTGCAATGGCCATTACCGATATGTGGTATAATGGAGAGGTCAATAGCTACCTTCCCTCTTACTACGGTCAAGCCAACCCAGACCTTAGCACCTTTGAGTCATGGGGCCACTTCTCTCAAGTTGTCTGGAATGGAACCACAAGCGTTGGTTGTGCTTCAGTGTTATGCGCTGACGGCACTATCTTCCAAGGCTTCCAAACTTGGTTCACTGTCTGTAACTATTATCCTGCTGGTATGTCCACTATGAATCGTTTCAAGTTTCGATGCTGACAACATACAGGCAACATGGGCGGTGAATATGGTGCTAATATCTTCCCACCCACTGGTGCAGAAACCGTCACAGTTTGAATTGAATTCCTCCTTTCGCATACGTGGCGTTCATCATTTTTCGACCGACGAACGGCGTTGCGGATAAGCTGGGTCACTTCTTGTGAATTGCATATATCTTAGCTTCGAAAGCGTGCACCTTGTATTAACAAACTTCTTGACGACTGAATGTCTCGTCCGGACGTGACACTATCTTGGACCTCACCCAGAGCACAGCATTTTGGCACACCCCTTGGGGGCAACGAATTCTTTGCTCTTGCTTGTCATCTGCATTGACTGCATCTCGAGTGTGCAATCCGTCGTCATCAATCAACAATTTCACTTCTTTGTACAAACAATACTCTTTCACTTGACTCCCTTGCTCAATGTTCTCTCTCTGCCAGATCGCAAACCACATTTGCAAGCACCATTTGGGATCTGGAAGTTCGATTCGCCAGTGTGTCGCACGAGATATTGAACTCGAATTGTGAAGGGATTTTACTCGAGACTTTAGAATGGGCTCTTGAGACAACTGCTATCCTGATTGGAGATATGTAGTGAATTGAAATCAAAAGTCTGCTGCTGTTATCATGTACTTCTTTGAACGTGACATGTTTGCATATGCTTTTGCCTCGCTTGGGAACCTTCCGAATTACATAGTCAAGCCGCTTCCATTATTGGCTAGATTAGCGCCACTGACAGATCTACGCCGGGGATGGGATCGTCCGATATCATCGGAAATGCCAGGTACCGTGCGTGTGTCGTAGTTCCTGATTTTATCACGGCTGGTCCAAGAGTATAATCTGTCCTTTCAAATACATATCTTCTTTTCTGCCTCCTTTTAACCATCACAGCCTTCACTGCTTACATACTCATTCCTGACCCTATACCTGTCTCTCTCGAACCTGCTACTTAGACACTACGACGCATAGAGAGTGCGTCAAGCTCCAAGAAACTAATATGGCTGCATCAATCGACCCGGCAACGCGCAAGAACGTCCTCAAAGTTGTCTTCATATCTCTTCTTCTCGATCTTGTATGTCTCATGCGCCCACCTGCTCTTCACCTCCAGGGGCTAATTTCCATCGCAGATCTCCTTTACGTTTATTCTACCCCTCTTCCCCAAACTCCTTGAGTTCTATCGACAGCTTGAAGCTCCGACACCGACTTCAAATACTCTGCTCTCGTATATCCTTCGCTCTCTCAATGCATATAAAAACTCCTTCTCACGACCCATCGACAGCCGTTATGACATCGTTCTACTGGGGGGAGCCATGGGCTCCTTGTTCTCGGCTCTGCAGGCCATTGCTTCGCCTATAATCGGTATACTGTCAGATAGATATGGGCGAAGGAGAGCTTTGTTGATATCAATGTGCGGTAATATTGCAAGTGTCTTGCTTTGGTTGTTAGCGACGGACTTTAGGACATTCTTGGCCAGTAGGATCGTGGGAGGATTGTCGGAAGGGAATGTCCAGATCGCAACGGCCATTGCGACTGATATTAGCAGCGAGAAGGAGAGAGGATCCACAATGGCGCTGGTTGGTGCCTGTTTCTCCGTAAGTGGTCCCATTCCAGAGTCTAAGCAACGTGTAGAGAACATTACTGACGGCGAGTTCCATAGATTGCTTTCACGTTCGGCCCAGCCTTGGGAGCATATCTGAGCACAATCAGCACAGTAGCAGCAAACCCATTCGCGACAGCGGCCGGCTTCTCCCTATTCCTCATCGTCGTCGAAACAATCTACCTCTACGTGTACCTGCCAGAAACCCTCCCCTCTCTCGCCGCTCCAACCGCGAACGACACCTCCAAATCCAATGGCGGCACCAAACCCCCCACCACAAAAGCCACCCGCCCGGCCGCGCCCACCAAGCGCACCAACTCCCACTTCATCCTCAACTTCACCCACCTCGCCTTCATCCTCTTCTTCTCCGGCATGGAATTCTCCCTCCCCTTCATGACCCACGACCTCTTCGCCCTCACCGCCTCCGGCAACGGACGCCTTTTAGGCTTCATGGGGCTCATCGCCTCCCTCCTCCAAGGCGGCCTAACCCGGCGCCTCCCTCCGCTCTTAAGCGTAAAAATCGGCGTCCTCTCCTGCCTCGCCTCCTTCTTCCTTCTAGCGCGCCTCACCACCCTTCCCATGCTCTACACCGCTACCGCCCTGTTGGCAGTAACCACCGCCACCGTCGTGACCGGGCTGAACGCGCTTTCGAGTTTCGAAGCCGGAGAGGGCGAGCGCGGGGAGAAGTTGGGGAATCTGAGGTCCTGGGGCCAGATTGGCCGCGCCACGGGCCCGTTGGCCTTTTGCACCCTGTATTGGTGGGCGGGGCGCGAGACGGCGTATACGGTGGGTGGGGCGGGCATGTTGCTTGTTGCCGGGTTGGTGTTTGCGGGTCTGGGGACGCCGGCGGGGAGTGAGAAGGTCAAGATTAAGGATATTAAGACGGCGGAGAAAGAGTCGTGATTTATGATTGTTTGTCTTATTTCTGCAAGAGCTTTTTGTTGCTGGGAAGGATGTGTAAGAGATGTTGTATATGGTATTCCTTGAGCGATTTTGTGATGGCATCTGGGAAGGCGGGGTTCGGATATGTGTCACGGGTAGAGAAGAGTGTGCATTATCATAACTATATATGTAGATTATATCTATATATTTCAAATCAAGTTATTAAATAGAGTCATACGGAAGCAAAGATATCTAAATATTCATTTCACTCCTGCTAAACATTAATACTCATAATCATGCCACCCATTCATCTACGCAGCATTCTCAGCCCCTTCATTCGCCAGCTCCGCTTCGGCATCCGGCATCTGCTCACCCCCCTCAGGACCAGGACCAGAGGTCGTCGGCAGTGGCGGCTCCCCCAGCACCAAGCCCTCCATTTCCTCCTCCAGCCCCTCCTCCCGGCACACCCCACCCTCACAAACCAGCACCTTAACCTTCCCCGCAGCCGGGAAGGTCACGTCCCGCAGCAGCGGATTGCGTTGCTTGAGCCACGCGCCCGTCGTCGGCGAGACCTTGAGGATGGTGCTTAGGCCGCCGCGAGGCGCTGTCGCGAACGAGGTCGCTATTTTATCGGCTGCTTCGCTGCTGACGCCAGACTCGTCCGCTGGGTCCAGCGCTGGGCCTTCGATGACCATGACCCCCTTGACGCCTAGCCGGCTAGCTACGATGCCAGGCATGAAACTCCCAAACCCCCAGGGGTATTGCAGGATCTCAGCCTCGAAAGCGACGATGGTCTCTTTCGCGCGCTCGCTATAGCCGCCTTCGCATTGGGCTTGTTGGTCTTCGGGGACGTCATCGCCGAGGAGGCTGGACAAGCGGAAGAGATTCGAGGCGCTGGTGCCGTTTGTGGAGGGCTCCGAGGTGTCCATGCCGTCTTTGAGGCGCAGGATGGTGTGCTTTGCGTTGGAGGGGGTGGCGAAGAAGCCGCCGCCGGGGGAGTTGGTGGAAAGGCCGGTGTCGAAGAAAAGGGCGCGCTGGGTTCCTGGTTGGGTGTTAGTCTAGCTATTGAAAGAGTTGGTGGAGTGATGGGAGGATGCATACTTTGTAAGTCGTTCGCCCACCGCAACCATTCCTCTTCGAATGTGGCTTCGTAAAGATCGAGCAGGCCTTCGATCAGGAAGGCGTAATCATCAGCAAAGGCTCCTGTATCGCCAGCCACGCCGCCCCGCCATACCCGCTTCAGCGTCATTTGGTGGGGATTATACATTGAGTGCTTAATGAACTCTCCTGCCTTCTTAGCAGATGAAATGTATCGCGCTGCACGTTCCGGATCAAACTTAGAGATGGCAGCTGATGTGCGTGCCAAGGCGCCAATAGCAATACCGTTCCAGCCAACGACAATCTTGTCATCGAGAGCAGGTCGCACACGCTCAGTATCTCGGTGTGCCTTCAGCTTACTTCTGCTTTCCTTGATAATTCTTACAACTTCCTGTTCAGACATGCCGAACTGGGTAGCGAGGCTCTTTGGGGTAGAGACAATAGATAGTACATTCTGGTTGATGAACTCGTCATGCACATCATTTTCTGGCGAGACATTCCCATGTGAGCAGATTCCCCAAAAAGCAGTGCAGATTTCCGCGGCTGGATTCCCGAGAATGGTGTCCACTTCCCTGCTCGTCCAGACATAAAATGCACCTTCACGCTTCTCGACATCACCCTTCCGATAAAAGCTATCTGCATCCTCAGAACTGTAGTAGCCTCCATCCTTTGCCGCCAGGGCATCGGTCGTCAAGTATTCTGCAAGATCATACATAACACCTAGAAATTCGGGATCCGAAGTGGCTAAGAAAGCATCAAGATAGACGTGTAAAAGTTGAGCATTATCATATAGCATTTTCTCAAAATGGGGCAGTGACCAGTCAGCCGTGACAGAATATCTTGCAAAGCCATGGCCGATGTGATCGTGGATACCGCCGCGGGCCATGGCTCGGAGAGTCGAAATGGCCATATGTTGTGCTTGGGCACACTCCTCGGCGCCTACGGTATCAATTTGAGAAATTCGAAGAAGAAAAGAGAGCTTAGTTGGCGTAGGAAACTTGGGTGCTGAGCCGAATCCGGAGTTTTTACGGTCGAAGGTAGAAGCAAAGTGTTCATAAGCTTCCTCTAGAATTTCTAAATCGAGGCCGTCTGCTCCTTCGCCGAGTCGACCGCCAAATGTGCCTTCTGCAGCGAACTCCTTCAGCTGCTGCAGTATTTGCGCAGAATCTTGTCGGCAGCGATCTTCTTGCTCTTTCCATACGGAGCTCAATTTCTTTAGGATTCCTAAGAAATCAACTTGATCTTCGAGAGCAAGTTGCGGCGTATTGCTATGTGGTCCTGGCCAATATGTACCTCCGAAGACGGGCTCCAGAGTAGGTGTAACGAAGACATTCAGCGGCCAGCCACCTGATCCTGTTGTAGCTTGAACGAAGTTCATGTATATTCGGTCGATATCTGGGCGCTCCTCTCGATCGATTTTGATCGGTATGAAGTCGCTGTTTAAAATTTGTGCTACTTCTTCATTCTCGAAGGATTCTCGTTCCATTACATGACACCCTGTTTGGTTAGCGTCATGTGACAGATGTGGAAAAGAGAACAAGGTATAGCTTACAATGACAAGCACTGTAGCCGATGCTCACAAATAATAACTTATTTTCACTTCGAGCCAACTCAATAGCTTCGTCACCCCATAATTGCCACGCAACAGGATTGTTCATATGTCCACGAACCTATTTATATGAGCGATCAGCACCAGTACTTTACTCCTACTCCGATGTTGTCCGCAACGTCCCGAAGTATAGGTGTTGAAAGTGTATTAGTGACAACTTACATAGGGACTTCTACTCTCCCCGGCCATATTAACAAGCTGAATCTTCTCTTTCTTTGCTTCCGGCTTCTCCATGGCTACTGGCTTCCTATCGCTCAGTACCTGTCCATCAGCCAAGCCTGACCCCAATCCACTGACTTGAGCGGGTACTTCCGAGCCTCTCGTTGCTGCTATTCCTTGCTTAGCCTCTCCATCTCCACCGCCCCCAAGTGTCAACACCATAGCTGTGCTTATCTTCTTCACTCAACACCCTCCCTCTCTGACATACAATACTCCAGGGCAAGATGTAATATATTCTAAACACCCGAACGCGTGATGAGTTGAATTTGTAGCTTTGTGACCCGGGTGGCGATTTCGCCAAGGGAAGGTTTCGTTAAGTCGTATAAAAGGGAGCCCGCCCGAAGGAAGATATGCGACTGGGAAGGCCTTGCCGTGACCTGTAGAGCGACCCTAAATTTGTACCTAACGATGGACTGCGTGACCCTGGACAATGTAGATCTGGAAAATCTAATCTGATTGTGAGTCAAGGCTTGCGATCGTCTCGTATTTGGAGCTGTTGTAATTCTGGAAGAAATTGTAGTCCGTGAGAAAG
>Ga0335072_10015946_pt1 | contig 10653 bp, 10 predicted proteins | sample Lox_Sample_21_FD_206725 | JGI IMG/M metagenome (GOLD analysis project Ga0335072, IMG submission 206725) | Soil microbial communities from Loxahatchee National Wildlife Refuge, Florida, United States - Lox_Sample_2.1 | ecosystem: Environmental > Terrestrial > Soil > Wetlands | place: USA... | reverse complement strand
CGGCACTTCAGAAGCCACAAGAGGATTCAATCAGAGCCAAGGCGATCCACCGAGCGCTTTCTATCGCCGTCAATTAAGCCCAAGGGCGGCAACCGTGTCTTTCACAGCAAGTACGGCAGCAGCGCCGACACGCGGCTGGAATACGCCTCATAAGTTGCGCCGAACTGCGCCCGCATCCACTTCTCCTCGAGGCGCAGCTTGTACCAGAGCGAGATGGCGATCAGCGCGAGCCCCAGCACGGCGCGCAGTTCGGCAACGGCCAGAACTGTGCCCAGGAGGCCGGTGAGAATGCCGGTATAAATGGGGTGGCGCACCAGCGCGTAGGGACCGGTAACGATGAGTTCGTGATCTTCCTTGATCGTCACCGAGCGGCTCCAGTTTCGACCGAGATGCACCCGCGCCCAAACGCAGAAGAGCAGTCCGACGAGGGTGATGGCGAAGCCCAACCAAAACGTAAACCGGCCCTGCGGCCATAGGTGCAGGTTCAGCCACGCGGCCGGGAGGGGAAAGCTTATCAGAACCAAGCCCGCACCGAACATGAGTACGCGCAGCACGCGCGAGCCTATGGGCTCGAGGCGCTGAGTCGCCTTTACCCTGATGGCCATGATCTGCCAGTAGACAAAAAAGGCGATCCACAGAACCGTAAACAGATAATCGTAGACCAGGCGCATCGGTTCCTCCACACGGCAGGCCGAAGACAAGTACGACGGCAGCGGCGATGCAGTTCCCCATCCGCTGCGAAGCTGCTTGACCGGCTCCGCTCGGGTGAGATACTCGCATCGTACCCCGCCCTGCGGCCGAGCAGGCTGCTATTTACTTGAACGAGGAGGTTCCGTATGCCCGTTCCCGCCGCTGTAGCCGCTGCCCAAGAAAACTACCGTTTCAACTCGCGCTTTCTGAAGCAGACCGTGGGCGACCTCCCGCCCGAGGAGTGGCTCAAGCGGCCCGGCGACAAGACGAACCACATCGCGTGGATCGTGGGGCACATGACGCTGGGCCGGAGCCGGGTGCTGCACTTCATGGGAGCGGAGTGGTCGCGACCGGCGCTTGAGATCTTCGGGCGCGGCAAGAAGTTATTGGAGGACTCCGCCTACCCCTCGCCCGATTCGCTGCTCAGAGCCTGGGGCGAGGCCGGCCACGCCATGGCAGCCGCATTTGAAAAGGTCTCGGATGAATTTCTATCCCAGCCCGCGCCGGAGGGTCCGCCCAGTCTCGACGGCAAAGTCAGCGGGATCGTCAACTTCATGGTTATCCACGAGACGTACCACCTCGGCCAGGCCTCTTATCTGCGCGGCTGGCTGGGGCACAAAGGATTGATGGGGTGATGGCAGCGGCTCGGTTCCGCTTCCGGGGCTGAGGCCCCGTCTCGGCATTGCAGCGGTTCAGCAGCCTGAAGGCCGCTGCTGCATCCCAAGAACTGAAGCGTCACGCATGAGGCGGCTTACTGCGCGCCGTCGGGCAGAGTGATGGGCGTGGCCTCGATGAGCGCTTCGATGGGCTTGAGCGCTTCAAGCACGCGCGCAGAGACGGGTTCGTCGACCTGGACCACGGCGAGGGCCTTGACCGGCTTGGCCCCGGTGCGCTCGCGGCCGAGGGCGAAGTTGGCGATGTTGACGCCCTCCTGGCCGAGGATGGTGCCGATTTTGCCGATGACGCCGGGCACGTCGTAGTTACGGCAGACGAGCAGATGGCCTTCGAGCGGGGTTTCGATGTCGATGCCGTCGAACTCGATGAGGCGCGGCTGCTCGCCGTGAATTACGGTGCCGCTGGCGCGGTGCGAGCCTGCCGATCCATGCAGCGCGACGGTGAGCACTGTGGCCGCGCCGCCGCGATGGCTCTCGCGCTTCTCCTCATGCACGCGGATGCCGCGCTCGGCGGCAACAGCAGCGGCGTTGATGCGGTTCACGCTCTCCGAGCCCTGGAGCAGGCCGGCGATGGCTGCGTTGCGCACAAGTTCCGTTTTCAATTCGGTGAGCGTGCCGCCGTAGATAAGATCGATGGCTTCGAGGCCGTCTTTGCCGGCCTGCGCGAGGAAGGCGCCGAGGCGGCCGGCGAGATCAATGAAAGGCGCGAGCTGCACGTACTCCTCGTGGCTGAGCGAAGGCAGATTGACGGCGTTCTGGGCGACGCCGAGCTTGAGATATTCGCGCACCTGCATGGCGATCTGCACGCCGACAGCCTCCTGCGCTTCCGCGGTTGAGCCGGCGATGTGCGGGGTGAGGATGACGTTGTCGAGGCCGGCGTAGGCGAGGTTTTTGGGCGGCTCCTCGCGGAAGACATCGAGCGCCGCGCCGGCAATATGGCCGGAGCGCAGGGCAGCGACGAGAGCCTCGTCTTCAACCAGCTCGCCGCGGGCGCAGTTGATGATGCGCGCGCCGGGCTTCATGGCAGCCAGGGTTTTGGCGTTGATGACGTTAGCCGTCTGCGGCGTGAGGCCGACGTGGAGGGTAAGATAGTCCGCTTTGGCGAAAACCTCATCCAAAGGCAGAAGAAGAATTCCGTTTTCGCGGGCGACGGCGGCAGAGACGAAGGGATCGGCGCCAATGACCTCGAGGCCGAAGCCGCGGGCGCGCCGGGCCACTTCGAGGCCTACGCGGCCGAGGCCGAGAATGCCGAGGGTTTTACCGCGCAGCTCGGCGCCCTGCAGATTCTTCTTATCCCATTTACCCGCGTGCATGCCGCCGGTGGCCGCTGGAAGCTTGCGCGCGAGGGCGAGCATGAGACCGAGGGTGAGCTCGGCCACAGCCACGGCGTTGGCGCCAGGCGTGTTCATCACCACGATGCCGCGGCGCGTGGCGGCTTCGGCGTCGATATTGTCCACGCCCACACCGGCGCGGCCGATGACACGCAGCTTGCGCGCGTGGCTGAGCAGCGCGTCGTCCACCTGGACAGCGGAGCGCACCACGAGCGCGTCGGCCTCGGCGAGCGCGGCGGCAAGACCGTCTTTCATCTGGTCGTGCGCAATGACTTCCCATCCCGGCTCGGACGCAAAGACGGCCAGCGTGGCCGGCGAAACTTTTTCTGCGAGAACGATCTTCATGGACTTCCCTTTCTGTACCGCGTCCGCTGCCGGCGCATTTTCGAATTCGTCGAAGCGGATGCCCTCCTGCTCGCAGAGCAGATCGAACATGCGCACCACGGCGGCATGCGGCTTGCCTTCGCCGCGCTCGTACTTGGTAAGCGAGTTAGGGTGCACACCCAGCCGCTCGGCCATCTGGTATTGGAAGAGGTCGAGCTGGCGGCGCGCGATCAGGAGTTTTTCGGCGAATGTAAGTTCTGGCATGCTGATTTTCCAGTGTGAAGCGGAGTTAACGGAGCTGGCGGGGTTGGCGGAGTTAGGAGGCGTCCGGTCTTGCCAACCGCGCTAATACGCGCGAGCTCCGCCGGTGCCGCTCGCTCCGCTTAGCCTTTCACTGCCTCCGCGTAAACGCGCTGCGCGGCTTCGACGGCCTGGCCATAGATGACCGGCAGGCCGAGGGTGTCCTTGGCGATGTGCTCCATGGCGCCGAGCAGGGCCACGGTGTCGAGGTAATCGAAGAAGCCGAGGTGGGCCACGCGGAAGATCTTGCCCTGCATCTCGCCCTGGCCATTGGCGGTGACGAGCGCGAAGCGCGCTTTGAGCCCCTTGACCACGGCCCCCGAATCCATCCCCTCAGGAACGGCAACAGCGGTGGCCGCGGCGGCGGGCGCTGTGGGCGCGAAGAGCGTGAAGCCGAGGGCAACCAGGCCCGCGCGCGTGGCGGCGGCGTTGACCTCAGCGTTGTTGACCAGCGCGATGCGGCCTTCTTCGAGATCGCCGCCGGCCTGGCCGGCAATGTAGTCGAGGGCCGCGCCGAGGCCGGCGACCAGCGCGACCGCGGGCGTGTAAGCGCTCTCGCCCTTGGCGGCGTTCTTGCGCTCCTTGCGTAGATCGAAGTAGTAGCGCGGATTGGTGCTGGTTTCCATCGCCGCCCAGGCGCGGTCGCTCACGCTGAGATAGGCGAGACCGGGCGGGATCATGACTGCCTTTTGCGAGCCGCCGATGAGGACGTCGATGCCCCAGCCGTCGACGTCGAAGTGCGTGGTGCCGAGGCCGGTGATACCGTCGACGACCAGAAGCGCGGAGCTGCCGGATTCGCCAATCAGCTTGGCGATGGCTTCAATGTCATGCCGCACGGCGGTGGAGGTTTCCGTGGCCTGAACGAATACGGCTTTATGCTCCGGCTTGAGCGCGGCGCGGATCTGGGCAGGATCGAAGGTTTGCCCGTAGGGCGCGGAGACGACCTCCGGCTGGCAGCCGAAGGCTTTCACCAGGCCGGTCCAGCGCTCGCCGAACTTGCCGGCGGTGAGCACCAGGACGCGGTCGCCGGGAGAAGTGAGGTTGGTGACTGCAGCCTCCATGGCGCCGGTGCCGGAGCTCGAGAGGAGCAGGACATCGTTTTTTGTGCCCACGAAGACCTTGAGCTGGGCGAGAACCTTCTGGAAGAGGGCGCGGAATTCAGGCGTGCGGTGATGGATGTCGGCCGCAGCCATGGCAAACTGAGCGGCCGGGAGCAACGGTGTGGGGCCAGGAGTATAAAGGCGGATCTTGCGGATCATGTATTTCCTCTCTTTTCCTTGCTTTGGAGCGGAATCGTGGCCTAGTGAGCTGCAACGCAGAGCCTAATAATCACATAATACACAATTTTGTTGTTTATGTGATAGCAAGAAAGCAAGGATTTCACGAATTGGCCGCTTTTCGATCTAACGATTCCGGAATGGAAAGGAAAAGCGCCTGAAAGAAACCGCAGGAGATGCAGCCGCTTTCAGGCGCGGTTGCGCCTGGTTTAAAGGGGCTTAGCGGCCACCGCGCATGCCACCGCCGCCGAATCCGCCTCCGCCGTGGAACCCGCCGCCATGGAAGCCTCCCGCGATGTTGGTTCCACCGTGGACTCCGCCGTGGAACCCTCCGCGGAACCCGTGACCATAGAATCCCGGATGGCCATAGAAACCGCGATGACCGTAGCCGTACCAGCCGCCACCCCACCAGCCTCCGTAGCCGCCCCACGGATAGAAGCCCCAGCCGAACGGGCTAAAGAACGGATCCCAACCGATGAAGGTGTAATCCCACGCCCACGGATCCCAGTACCAACCGGGGTAGAAGCCGGGCGCGTAGGCGTACTCGCCCGCAATCTGGTTGTTGGCTTCAGCCAGGTACTGCGAGCGCAGGCTGCTCCAGTTGTAGAGCTCGTCATTTGCCGGACGCGGATTGAAGTCGACGGTCTTGAGCCGCGGTCCCTCGGTAAGCGCCAGATCGTGATGATCCTTTACCGCCTCCCACTTGCCACTGGGACGTTCCACCTCCGCCCGGCCTTTGAACACCAGCACTTCGGGAGTGTTGGCGTCGAACTCGTAATAACCGGGCTTGATGAGTTGCGTGGTCACGCCGCCGTCGATCACCTGCACGCAGTTTTGCGGAAAGATCTGGTCTACTTCCACGCCAGCGCGGCCGCCCTCGAGCTCAACCTGGGTCCGCGCCAGATCCGGCGAGACCATCTTCACTTCGCTCTGGTCGTCGACACGCAGATAAATGCCGGGCGTGAGCAGAACCTCAGCCTTGCCCGTTGCCGTGGACAGTTCGTCGCCCGCCTTCAAGGCCGTACTGCCCACGTTTTTCTGATTCAATGGCGATCCGTCGAGGCGGACTGCGCCCTCAATGTAGTTCACAGTCCCCGGGTGCGCCGGCTCGGCTGCAACCGCGGGCGCGCAGGACGATGCGCATAATAGACCCGCAGCCAGCAATGCGAATCCCGTTATCGTCGTTCCTGCCATCGTCGACCTTTTTACCGTCGATCCTGTTACCCTCCAGACCCTCATTTTTCTCACCTCTTAATTAATTAATGCGAAGAGCGGTTGAAAGTTCCGGCGGCCTCGGAAGTGGTTTCGGCGTTGTGAAAAGCAAAACGGGTGCGGTTCCGGCGAGGGAACGCGAAGGCGGCACGGTTTAGAATCGGCTGATGAGGAGAACCGCAAAAGTATGGAAGCGGGAGCATTGGAAGCCCTTATAAGCCAGCAGATCGTCACATCTATGAAGGCGCATGACGCGGAGCGGACGGGCACGCTGCGGCTGATCAAGAACGCTCTCAAAAACAGGTCGATTGAAAAGCGCGCGGCGCTCACGCAGGCGGAAGGTGAGCAGACGCTGGCCTCGATGATCAAGCAGCGGCGCGACTCGATTGAGCAGTTTGCCCGGGGCAACCGGCCCGATCTGGTGGCCAAGGAAGAGGCGGAGATTGTGGTGATCGAGGAGTTCCTTCCCAAAGCGCTGGATGAGGCAGGACTGGCCGCGCTGGTCGCAGAGGCGCTGGCCGAGCTGGCCGCGCAAACGGGCAAGAAGCTGGGACCGAAGGAGATGGGATCGGCTATGAAGGCGGTGCAGGGAAAACTGCAGGCCACGGGGGTCCGCGGCGATAGGCGCACGGTGAGTGAGCTGGTGAAAAAAGCCTTGGCCGAGTGAGAGGCAGAGGTCAGGGGTCAGGCGTCGAGGGCCTAGGCCGAGTGACTTGGAAAAGTGGGCGGACTGGAGAAACGGGAGGTCTGGAAAGCAAGATTCGTAGGCTGAAAGGCAGAATTGCAGAGTTTCCCGGGCACAGACGAAACTTATCCTTGGGGTTGGGGTCAGAAAGATCAACCCTCCCCCGGGGACGGCTCTCTTGTGTGAGCCGCGGCGTGGCGGAGGCTGGCAAGACGCACCGGCACAAAGGGAATTTGCGACGCGCCGCCGGAAAGGGAATATGACACCTCGGTCGGATATGCGCGGAACGGCAACGGTGAGTCCTGCTGCCTCCACAGCGTCGAACTTCAAAATCATGTGGGCTTTGGCGTTGACAGGCGCCGCGCTGGCTGCAGCGCCGGCGATGCGGGCGCAGCAGCCCTACGCATATCCTTACGGCGCACCGGATGCGAACGGGCGGGCACAATATGCGCAACCGTATCCGCAGCAGGGACCTCAGCCGTACCCGCAGCCGAATGCGCCGTATCGCTACCAACAGCCGCAGTACGGCCAACAACCTTACGCGCAGCCGCAGTATGCCGAGCCGCAGAATGCGCAACCGGCCTATCCGCAGCAGCCGAACCTCTACGGGCAACAGCCGGATCAATATGCCGACCAGGGTCAACAGCCGTATGGTGAGCCGTACGATCAGCAAAATGGCGAGGCGCCGGACATGGGCGCGCCCCAGGCTGGGCCCACGCAACCGCCGATGAGCGCGGCCGAACTCGAACAGCTTCTGGCGCCGATCGCGCTCTATCCCGACAATCTTCTGGCGCAAATCCTGGCCGCGTCGACGTATCCCGCGCAGGTGGCCGCGGCCGACCAGTGGCTGCACCAGATGCAGGCACAGGGCTACAGTTCGCCGGACCAGATTGCCGGTGGAGCTGAGGCGCAGGGCGAATGGGATCCAAGCGTAAAGGCGCTTACGGCGTTTCCGCAGACGCTGGACATGCTGAACCAAAACCTCCAGTGGACGACGGCGCTCGGCAACGCGTACTACAACCAGCCGCAGGACGTGATGCAGACGGTGCAGGTGCTGCGCCAGAGGGCGCAGCAGGCCGGAAATCTTGAGAACACTCCACAGGAAGACGTAAACGAAGATCAGGGCTACATCGACGTGGCGCCGGCGAATCCGCAGGTTGTGTATGTGCCGGCTTACGATCCGTGGGATGCATACGGCGCGCCGATCGCGCCCTATCCGGGCTACTCGGTCCTGGGCGCGCTGGGCTCTTTCTTTGGCGGAGCGCTGGTGCAGTTCGGACCGGGCGTTGCCGTGGCGGCTTTCGACCGCTTCCCGTTCGGATGGATGGGATGGGGGTTGAGCTGGCTCTCCCATGCAATCTTTTTCAATCACTCTGCGTATTTCACGCACAGCACCTCGGTGGCGGACTGGGGATTTCCGCACGGCGGCGAGCGGGCGTTTGGGGCGCGCGGCTACGGCTATCGCGCAGCGCAGCCCTATAACCGGTACGGCGGCGCCTACGCCACCGCGCGGGGCACAGCGGAGATGCACGGAGGCTTTCGCGGCGAGGGCTCGACGATGAATAACGGCGCCGGGAATTACGGCGGCCGGAATTACGGCGCTGGGCGCGAATTCGGATTTACCCATCCTGAGACGCCGGGTCCGCAGGCATACAACCGCATGCCACAGACGATGAGCCGTCCCGAAAACTACGGGCAGCGGCCGCAGGGATATGCGGGGGCCGGCAACTTTGTTCGCCCCGCTTACCGGTACGGCGATGCGGGCCGTCCGGCGACGGGCTACGGGTATTCCGGGTATCGCGGCCAGACCTATCAGGCTCCTTCGTATCGCGAGCCCGCGTTGCGGCAGCCCTCGTATCCAGCCCAGCGATTCCGGTCTCCGGAGATGAATTCCTCGCGCGGAGTCGGTGGCCGGAACGAGGACGCTTACGGCAACTTTGCACGCAACGAACGGTCGGGCGGATTCCACCCGTTTGGCGGCGGACGCGCACCAAAAAGCTTCCGCGAACAGGGCTTCGGCGGCGGTCATGCGCCGAAGAGTTTCGGGCATGAGCGGGCGCCGAAGGCTCCGAAAGAAAGCCACTCCGGCGGCGGCCACGGGCACTGGCGTTAGCGCTTTTCCGCGGCTGACTTGGTCGTTTCTGGCTTCGGTGCCGGGTGGATCATTCTTGAAGAAAAATCCACTTGGCAGACTTGGCTTCGGGACACAGGAACTACGGAACCGTTGTAACGGATTCTCGATTCAAGAATTGCCGTGGTCACGGTGGTACCGGGCCGGGCGGCGTCTTCTCCAAGAAAAACGCCCCTTCTGAACTGAGCAAAATCGAACCTGCATTTCTCCGCGCTCACGCGCCTGACTCCCTGTTTTGACTCCTTGGTTCATTCCCCAGGGAGGTTCCGATGATGAATTTCATGATAGCCGGGCCCACTAATGCTCCCCGCGTGCGCAACCGGCGGCTTTTGCAACTGCGGCTGGCCTTTTCGATGGCGGCCGCGGTGTTTTTTCTCTTCCAGTCGCTCAACGCCGACTTTCTGCGTTCGCCGGTCGCATCTACGAACATCTTTCTGCACGTGTGCATCGCCATCTTCGGCGTGGCCTGGCTGGTCCAGTCGTTTGTGCTGATCCGTCAGTTGTATCGCGAGGATTCAAGGTAACGCTGAGCCAATCGCGGGCTCACCTGCCGCCGGCGATGCGGCGCGGGTGCGCTTCGTGCAGCTCGCGGTACAGCTCGTCGACCTTGCCGCGGGCGGCGTCGAGAGCCTTTTTGCCACGGGACGTGATGCGATAGAGCCGGCGTCTGCGGCCGTCCTCCGGATCAGCGATCGATTTGAGCAGGCCGGAGCGCTCTAGTCCGTGCAGCAGCGGATAGAGCGTGCCAGGGCCGATGCGGTAGCCGTGATGGGCCAGCTCGTGCTTCATCGCCAGGCCGAAGATGGGCTCATGGGCGGCATGCAGCAGGACGTGCATGCGGATGAGTCCGTGAAAAAGCTCCTGCTCGCGGCGCGCCACAGACATTAATATAACGCGAAGAGGGCAGCAGCTTGCGAAGTATCGAAATTCGATATAACCTTGCCGGTGAATGGCTGCTCCGACCGAGCGCGTGAGCTGGATTGGCGGAATGAAGACCGCGTGGGCGCGCGGCTTTGGGCTCGGCTGTACGCTGGGGTTGACCTTGCTGGCGAGTGGGACGTTGACGCGGGCGCAGGGACCACCGTACCAGACCGACGATCCGGTGCCGGTGGATTTGCATCACTATGAGTTCTACATCTTCGGCGGGGTGGATGGCACGACGGCGGAGATCGATTCCACGGGACCCGCCTTTGAATTCAACTGGGGCGCAATCCCCCGGGTGCAATTGCACGCGATTCTGCCCTGGGGCGTGGTGGCGCCTTCAAACAATCCTGTGTATCTGCCGGGCGGAACGGGAGGGACGTACTTCGGGCTGACGGACATGGAGCTGGGCGCGAAGATCGCCTTCATCAAAGAGACGAAGCGATGCCCGCAGATCGGCAGCTTTACCATGTTCGAGATGCCCACCGGAAGCTACACAAAAGGGCTGGGCGTGGGCAAGGTGTGGTACAAGCTGCCGCTGTGGCTGCAAAAGAACAGCGGCAAATGGCTGTTTGACGGCGGCGCGGGCTACCAGGTGGTTCCGCAGACCGGATACCGCGACTTCTTCTACACCGGCTGGCTGGTGAAGCGCGAGCTGAGTGAGCAGTGGGAGCTGGGTGCGGAAGTGTTTGCGCATGGGCGCGAGGGCTACGCGGCGGCGCAGACGCAGGCTTCCACATTGATGGATGTGGGCGGCTATTACCACTTCAGGAGAAATACGAACGAGCAGATTCTGTTCTGTTACGGGCACTCGGTGGCGGGGCAGACGGAGAACTACGCTTACGTGGGTATGTACTGGACGTGGGGGAAGGACGAGAAGAAAAAGGATTGAGGCTGGGAGGCGTCAAAACGACCAACCGCAGATCCTTCGCTGCGCTCAGGATGACAAGCCGGATGGTTAGGTGAGATTTAGAAGCTTTCCAATGCATGGAGGACACGCGTGGAAATCACGGCGCGCGGTTTGTGGACGCTGATTCATGGGATGGGATTTGGAGGGCTGTTTCTGCTGGCCGGCTCGGGCGCGCTGGTGGAGGTTTACCGCCGGTAC
>Ga0335072_10015945_pt1 | contig 10654 bp, 14 predicted proteins | sample Lox_Sample_21_FD_206725 | JGI IMG/M metagenome (GOLD analysis project Ga0335072, IMG submission 206725) | Soil microbial communities from Loxahatchee National Wildlife Refuge, Florida, United States - Lox_Sample_2.1 | ecosystem: Environmental > Terrestrial > Soil > Wetlands | place: USA... | reverse complement strand
ATGGGCTTTCGGATATTCCTACATGGCATTTTACGTCAAGTTACCGTACAATGCTTGCTTTACAGATTCTACTATAGCAATTTGTAGCACTGTTCCTGAGGTGGCACATCAAAAAACCCAGAACACATGACCCTTCTTCTCCCATTCTCTTGCAAAATATATCCAGTTTCGACTTACAGCCGCCGCTGAATCCCTCAAAGCCATCTTTCCTATCGCTTGTGCTCTTTCCGTCCAGAACGCTCTCAAAAACTCCAAAGCCTGTTCGCAGTTCGAGAACCCCGTCCCTCGCATTGCCTGCTCTAATTTTTGCACGACCATATCTTTTTCATCAGCCTTCATAGCCTCAGTTCCCGCTATAAATAACGGCCAAACGAGGTCTTGAGCAAAGACAGGCTTGTCCATCTCCATGGGCGTGAGAATCCGGAACAGTTCTGCAATCGAAGTTGTGATTTGTGACTCGACGGAGGAGAGTTGGGACGAAATTGAGGTGAGGGGGTTGCGGGAGCTGAACAAAGCGCGGTATGAGTAGATGAGACCTGCATGATAGAAGCTGTTCACTATACGGTTGAATTGCAGTCGCCCTTCTGGTGGAGAGAATTTAAGGGTTGTGCTCAACATCATTGTACGAGCCCGTGCATGTTCAAATAGCTGTTGAAACCCATCAGGTGAGATTCCAGAGCTATAGACTGATTCAGAATCTTGGAAGGCCTGCCGCTCGAGTCTAGTTACCATATGGAGAAGCTTGAGAAATTCAGCGAAAGGTCCCCCAGGTTCTCTAGTCGGGAAGTCCTCGTCGTCGTTAGATAGCGAGAAGCTTGTGAGCGATGCAAAGGTGTGTGCAATAGATAGTTCCTGTTTTAGAAAAGCAGTTGCCGGTTCCATTAAATCTTCGGCGAGAAGGTCTTTGGCTTGAGATGCAAGCACCGTGCGTGCGGCGTTGAGATGTATGCGCCAGACAGAAGAATCTTAGAAATTGTAAACATCCTATCATCATTCAGGAGACATGAAATTTGAGTCATTTACTAACCAGGCTTGACAGTCTCTACATTACACAGCACCAGCATTGCCACTAATAATGAGTTATAACGACGCCTGGCATGACTAACCACAAGACTTGTTGATGTTTTAGCCTGATCTAAGGACCTGAGAGTGCGTAATTCTTGAGCGAGCAGCTTTAATGCTTGGTTGCCATACAGTTTGGAATAGTCGGCAGCCTTTCTTGCCTCGGCCTCTAATAATGCAGACTGAGCCATAGCAGATATGTGCTTAGAGGCAAAAGTAAGAATCGATAGTAGTACGAGAGGAGACTCCATAGCCATTGGTATGATGATATCACGCCATGGATTGTCTGAAGAGTCTGCCCAAGTCATGTTTGCCGCGACAACTTGGTTGTAGTGATGGAGAAGAAAGCGGACATTCTGACTTTCAAGAGGCGGAGATGTGAAACTCTGCATGGATGGCAGCAGGGGAATTTGAGTGAGTGATGTGCTCTTGTGATCGACAATCGTAGAATGTTGGAGATCAGGGTAGTCAGGGATTGAGCGGGTTTGTTGCGGCAATGGCACGCTCCTCCCAGCCAATCTCCCTCGACTGGCAACACCTTGGTCCCATTTGAGAGCTATACCATAGCCAGAGCATTGAATATTCTTCTTTATGCACTTCTTACAAGTAGGAAGGCTTCGGTCACACTTGATTCGTCTTCTATGACAAACTCGGCAATCTGAATGTGTGAATCAAATATGTACAAGATGCTAAGCATGTGTATGGCACCAAGTTATCCACGGAGTGCTTACCTTTTTGACTCTTAAAAGATTCTTGTAAATCCATGGATAGAGTTCGTCTAATATCCGGCTGCACCATGTCTAGGGCCTCTAGGATTATCGATACTCGTAGGTTAAGGCTCATTAATGGGTAATAGAAGGTACAGTCTAGGCGAGAGACATATCGTCACCGATGTGTTCCCTATCCAATATAGTATGACAAATAGAGGGATAGCAAGACTGAGTGTCAAGACGACAAACGTGAATGGAGATCTTTCAGGATGCCGCCGACGCGATAAGGAGATCGCCTCTTCGGTTAGGACTGCCCTATCGGGATAAGCTCAACTCCCGTGTTAGCCTTTTCTACACGTGCTTGCGAGTTGAGGCGTGAATTTCTTGATAGCTACAATACTGATGATGGTGTACATGCTCTTTCTCTCATCAAATTCAACACAAAGTATAAGCTCTCTATCGGTAAATTCCGCCCGTGATCCAGTAATTTTGTCTGCTTGTCCTTCACGCTAACCCTTGACAGGGGTCTGCACCATTAACGTGACAAGGGAGAGTGCTACTTCAGCCGCAGCAAGCACCGTTGTCTCCCCCGGATTGTCGTATATTGGGGCCACTTCCACAACATCCGCCCCAACAACCTGCAAGCCCGTCAGGCCGTCCAATATCGTGAGTAATTCACGGCTAGACCAACCACCTGGCTCAGATGTGCCAGTCGCTGTTATAAACGATCAGTCAGCAATAATTGTCAAAAAAATACCCCCAAATATCAATCGAGGTAGAAGAGGTCGGAAAGATGTCGAAATTTGACTTACCGGGGGCGAAGGCTGGATCAAGAACATCAATATCAACGCTGATATAGACCTTGGTGTTTCTAACTCTCTCCTTTAGCTTCTCGATGACTCCATTTGTACCAATACGGTCAATATCTCGGGCTTTCACCATAGAGAAGCCACACCTTCGATCATTGCTGATATCCTTCTTTGGTCGAATCACAGGAGCTCGGATCCCGGCGTGAATTGAGGAATTCAGAATTAGGCCCTAGAAAGCGTCAGAAGCGGACTTTCCCAAGTCTATTGATCAACATTACCTCTTCATGTGCGATGTGTAGAAAGGTACCGTGGTTGACACCCCTGTGAAAGCAATGTCAGTAATAGATCGTTCTATCCTATGAGCTAGAATGAACCTACGCATAATGAGACAACCCGCCACCTACAACAACAGTTAGCATCTTCTCGTCATTTTAAAACTGCTTGAAGACTTACCTAATACCTCTGGATCCCATGTGTCTGCATTGCACGTCGTATCAATAGGCCGAATAGGACATAAAGCAGGCCACAAGCAAACTCACCTATATGGCTATCGAAATGAATCACAGAAACTGGCCCCCAGTTTTCATAGGTTGATCTTAAAGCCGAGAGAGTCGTGGTATGATCTCCTCCCAAAGTCACAATACGTGGTATATTACTTTGTGCTTTAGATTGAGCTTGCCGTCCGGAGATTACCTAGTGTTTTGTTAGGAAACAATTGTATTTCGGCTCGAGAGACATACTTTATGAGCCTTATCCAGCTGTTTCAGGGCAACCGTATTGTCTAAGAAGGTCAAAGGTGCATCACCGCAATCCACAATTTTAGCCCATGACATAAGAGTATTATCTCCTATATAACGGTTAGCATGCGTGTGACATTTACGTCCAGTCACATATCATATGAGCAATAATGCAATCCACAAACTCAGAAGCGATATTTGGAGAATAAGATCATACCAGTATAAATATTCCATGCATCTTCCGGGCTTATCCGCTGTGAGCCTCTCCTAATTCCTGCCGGTCCAAACCGAGCTCCAGGTCTACCGGTAACGCTCTATATCGCAGAATCAAATATTAACCCGGGGCAGCCTATCAAAAAGGAGTAACAGGGTTCAAACAGCAATATACTCACAGTGTCAAAAGGCGCGCCAAGAATTGCTATGTCGTAAGGCACTTTCTCTGCTTCTGAATCGACAAAGCAGTTCACATAGGGCAGGTTCGCATAAGTGCTCAAACCAGAAAACTGGCTCCCAGAGGTGATATCGATGAACTCATCGGTGGTGCTGCTACAAGAGCGGCAATCGAGTGGAGCCAAAGGCTGCTGCGAGGCATCACGTGCAGACACAAACAGTGCGAGAGCTGCTGCGGAGAGATAAGAGAACACGGAGGAGTTCGTCATGATGAGAATAAGTTTCATGTGAGATGGAAGGAGGATTTGGACGATTTTCGAAGCTACTTATATCTTCATTGATGCTTAAGAAATAGGGAAACTAATCACATCCGAATTGCGTGCATGAGTTACTATTAAATAATAACCTCCACTCCGCAACTAGTCCGGATGATATTAATTTCAATGCACAAAAAAAAAAAATAAAGACATGAGCTGTCACAAAACTTCGTTGATGCAGATGAAGAGTTCTCAATCGATAGACTATTATAGGAATAGCGCCAAGTCGCGCCACCGGAGTTCCCCACAAACATTTTCTCAATCGAACTGCCTTTTTAGGAATAGCGCCTGGACAGAGCTTTCGGGCAAGTTTTTTACTCCAGTTTTCTCAATCAACCATCCACATCGAGTAAGGCGCCGAACTCCGCAGTCGACAGCGAGATATGGGGTTACCCAAGGACCAGTACTTATATAGAAGGCCTCCTTCCCGCCATGAAGCCCCGCCATAAGCATTGCGATACTCATTTTCCCCTTGCTCGACTCGAGAGCGCGAGATTACGACAACACTTTTTTCTAAAATTAAAGCAATAATCCTCAAGATGACTCTAGCCGACATCAAGACCTTAGAGAAGAGTGGATGGGAAGACGTTGAGCGAAGCTCTGACATCGTGTCTGACGATGATGCGCAGCTCAAGTCTATGGGTAAGACTGCGCAGCTAAAAAGGTGAGTTCATGGAGTTCTACCACGCTTGTGAAAATGGGCAAACTGACCCACGTTGAACAGAGTGTATAACTTCTGGACGTGTGAGTACACATGCTAGGAAGTGCCCTGCCGTCATTAGAGATCATAATTCTGATCGTGAATGATATCAGTATGCGCATACCAGATCATGATTATGTGCACCTGGAACTGCAATGTCATCTTGTACGGCACTGTGTTCGACTTAGGAGGTGTGTTGCCCTACTAAACTGCTCTCGGACTCCACTTATACGCGTTGCAGGTCCAATGTCCCTAGTGTGGGGAACGTAAGTACAAATCCTCGAAATGTCAACCTTTGAAATACTAATGTCAAACCAGTCTTGTCGTTGCCGTCGGACAGACCATTCTGATGGCTTCCCTTGCCGAGTTCTGCTCCATCTGGCCAACCGCAGGAGGTCAGCAGTACTACACTCAAGCTCTCGCAACTGGCAAACTGCGACCATTTCTCTCCTATGTTGTTGGCTGGGCCGTGCTCTTTGGCGAGATCTCTATGAGCTCAAGCTGTGCTCTCAACAGCGCTGGCATTATCGAAAGCTTTGTTGGTGCCACGCACCCCGACTTTGTTTGGCCCTCCTGGTTGACATGGATTATCTATTCGTTATTTCTCCTTGGGCCATTTGTTCAGAACTTCTTCCCTCGTTCATTGCCCGCTTCCAATGTCCTCGGTGCAATCTGGACAATTGGTTTTGGTTTGGCCTGGGCTGTCACCTTTCTCATTTTGGCGCCAAAGCAAGACGCGGAGTTTGTTTTCGGCTTGTTCTTGAATAACTCAGGCTACACAAGTAACGGATGGGTTTTCATCATGAGCCTTTATACGCCGATTTTTGGCCTTTATGGTACTGATGGAATATTACATCTTGTTGAGGAGATAGAAAATCCTTCCCGCGAAGCGCCGGTAAGTTCATTATATCTAGCTAATCTAGTATCCGTGGCTAAAAGTCCATAATAGCGCGCCATTGTAGGGTCTATGATATTGTGCAGCTTGACCTCTTGGGCGAGCGTGTTGGTCATGCTTTTCTGTGCGGGTAATTGGGAGTCTTACCTCGGAGACACGTAAGTGCAATATCATCAGCATCCCAATGAGAGAGTATTGATTAGCTTCTAGTCAGCCGTATATGAGCTGGTTCATGGATATTTTCGGCAGTGTATACGGCGGAGGGGTGTTTTGTGCTGTTGCAACAATGGGCATCAACGTGCGCTCTCTTCTAAGTTTTCCATGAATCAATTTACTGACTTTTATGACATAGTATTTTGTTATCGTGGGTACGAATACTGCAGCATCACGTCTGGCATGGAGTATGGCTCGTGACTTCGCCTTCCCTTTTTCGGAATGGTTTGCGAAAGTCAGCCTAAGGTTTGGAATCCCAGTCCGCGCCCTTACCGGAGTTCTTATTCTTGATATGATCCTCGGCCTGATCGTCCTCGGAAGTGATTATGCCTTCCAAGCCATCGTTAGTTGCGGCGGAGTCTGCATTCAGATTGGATACGTGATCCCAATCATTATACTACTTGTCCGAGGACGCAAAATTTTACCACCCCATCCAAACTTTGATCTGGGCAGATTTGGACTCCTTGTCAACATACTATCAGTTGGGTGGTCTTCATTGATCATCACGATGCTATTTTTCCCGATGTATGTGCCCGTTAACCTGACAAGCCTTGGTGAGTAATATCTTTTCCATGCTCCTCTTAACATCAGAAAAGGAGCTGGGCTAAACTTAATTCATAGGCAACATGAACTGGTCAATTGCGGTAATTGGAGGCGTTATATTGCTTCCAGGTATGAGAAAATACCTCCTTCCTTCTGCGGTAGTATCAACTAACAAGTCTGGAAAAGGAATCTACTGGATTTGGCGAGCTCGACATAAATACATCAAAGATGGTAGCTCCATAATTGAGGACAACGTGAATGTTGTTGAAGGAGTTCAACCTAGTGGAGTAGAGTTTAAGATATAGCCTTATGGGGAGGACATCAATTCACTGTAAATTCATGCCAACTTAAAAGGTCATGCGCGGGGTAGTTGCAAAGGCCGGCATAATCGTTTATACATGATTTTGACGCTATGTATCTTATTGGATGATGGATATTAGTTCTCAATAGACATCATTTTCAAGGCATCTAATTCACATTATCAACACGTGTATTTGCTATAGAAGCTATCGCCCTTGATAACATATTGAGGACTTGTATCTTAGTTTGGTACCTCCAATGATTGATCTAATAGAGAAAAGTGTAACCTTCCATCAGTTGGTTAGGCCGCATCTTGTGAACATTGTTTGAGGCTCTCGAAGAGTCCTTGCATTCAAGTATTATTAACCACAGTTTCGGTCTTAATTTCAGAATCCGCCTGTGCCATTCTTAATCTCCTAATAACCTCGCCGACACTGTTAGAGATTGCTTCGTCCGCATTCTCTCCTGTTTTCACCGAAATTATATCCAATCTGGATATTAATCACTAAGAATATGGAAAAAGAATGGTAAGTGTGTTCTACGTCTAATTATCCAACTCAAAATAAACTCCTCGCCCCCAACGCTCAGAAGCCCTGTTCATCTTCTCGTCTCAACTTTGGTACGTAACAGCAACATTATCCACATATATATTCACATTCCCATTCCCTCTGAGAGGAGTATAGCGGAAGTCCAATTCCAAAACATAAGTCCCTGTCGCTGTGAATGTCGCAATCACCGTTTCCTAACTGCTGGTATTAACAATTCCCGAATCGGCCGACAACAAAGTCACTGATGTGACGCCATGATTAATCTTCCTTATGATCGTGGACCCTAAACTCATAATCCAGAGACACGCTATTCGTCGCTCCTGCACATGTCGTGAGCGCTTGCTGCACGAAAGCGTTCGTACCCGCTTTGACGCTCACATCGAGCTTGTATGTGCTCTGATCCCTGAGCGTGTCGACTGTGGATATGTCGGTGGTGGAGGTCCATGGGTAGAGGCTGCCCGATTCAAAGTGGTCGTTGGTGATGGGTGTGGTGAAGGCTGCAGAGGGGCAAGTCTCGACTGTAGAGGCGGGAACAAGAATTGTTGTTGTGGTCATTTCGGGGACATCATTTGTGGAGACGACCTTGGTAGTTGTGGTTATGGTGAACGGGATGGTAGTGGTTACCCAGATATGAGTAATTGCCGTTACTGTTATGCTAATAGTGATAGTGTAAGCTGTTTTGATAGTGGTAGTCACTCTGGTCTTAATAATGGTGGTATACATTTGGGGGATGGTGGTTGTATATGTAGTGTACGAAGTGGCTGTGGCTGGGACACCGATCACTGTAACAAGGCTTGTTGTAAATGTTGAAGTAGCTATGGTGGATTGCGTGGCAGTGGTGTCTATATCCATTATAGTTGTCGCTGCTGCTCTAAGAGTAGTAGTAACTCCCTCATCCACGGTGGTGGTCTCAGTCTCGTAGATAAGGGTGGTCGCGTCGACATCCATAGTGGTAATGGCTACCACATCTACGGTAGTCGTGGCCGCTGCCCGAGGACGGTAGTATAGTTGGGCCAATGGTCGTTGTTGCATCGACATCCACGGTGGTTGTGGCTGCTACGTCCACAGTTGTCGTCGTGGCTGCTCCAAGTGTGCTGATAACAGTAATGCTAATGGTTGCTGTGCAATCGACATCCACGATAGTGGCAGCTGCAACATCTATTTTAGTCGTTGCTGCTGCCCCGAGGGTGGTAGTACAATCAACGTCTATCGCGGTCGTCGTCTCTATATCCATAATGGTTGTGACTGCTACATTGAGGGTGGTTGTTGACGCTGCTCCAAGGGTGCTGGTATAATCATGGCTAATCGCGGTGTTGGCAGTTAAATCCATAATTGTCGTTGTAACTTCTCTGATAGTATCTTCATGTCACGATATAACCCTGTTAAGGGGTTGTTTGATAGCTGGCTTACTCCTGATCCTTGCCGAGAGGGCGGGGAACTACTATAAGTCTATGGGCTGGTCCCTGTTCTAAGAGATAACCTAGAATCAATACATTCAATAATCCTCATGTTCATGTGCTCCGCCTGTAAATCTTGACAATTCATCAACAGTTGTTGTTTTGGCCACACCTACTTTTGTGGTGGCATCCACCAGAGCGGTTGAAGTCCCTATGGAAGCAAATATAGTAGTGGCTGCTTCGTCTACTGCAGTTTATCGCGGCTTCCCCATTTTGGTAGTAATATCGACGCCTACCACTGTAGTTTTTGTGAGCGAAAGGGTAGTAGCAGCTACTAGCTCCACTGTAGTTGTTGCCGCTGCTCCAAGTGTCATGGTGGCAGCAACGGCAGAGTAAGAGGATGCGATGACGCCAATGGTGGCGGTAGTTGCTGCAGCGTCTCAGAATCGTAGTAGCATCCACGTCTTCTCTAGAGGTAGTAACAACACCGATCATAATTGCCGCAGCCGTGTAGATCTCGACGGTCTGCGTGTAGGCTACATCAGATGTGGAAGTGGCTGTGACACCTGGTAATAGAAATACCAAAGATATTTGTTGCTGAGATTCCAGTAACAGTAGTGGCAATCACATCATGCTTAGACGTAGCAGTGACATCGTTTACGATGGTGCCGGTAAGGCTCGCTGTCACCGTAATATACGATGTTTGACAATGGTAGTGAATAAGTTGGCCAACTCGGTTTGGGTTGAGGACACAATCTGGGAAGCTGTAATGTAAGGTGTTGCAGTCGAAGTGTAAGAAGTGAAAGTCTGCGAGGTAGTCACGAAATCTGTTTCCGCGGTAGTGATTAGAAGGTCTGTCTCAGAAGTAGTAGTAACATATAATATATCTGTAGAGGTAGTTGTGAATGATGTTTCTGTAGATGTGGTGAGGAGATCAGTCTCAGTAGTAGTTGTCAGAAGAGGCGTCTCAGTCGTTATTGTAAGATAAGTTGTGTCAGTTTCAGTAGGGACCAATGTTGTGGCTGTAGATGTCACAACGGTGTCCGTCTCAGTGGTGGTGGTGGTCAAAAGAACAGAGGCAACCGTCTCAGTAGTAGTTGTCAAGAGATCAGGCTCCTTTTTTGTAGTAGAATAAGCGGTATCAGTCTCAGTTGTTAGGAGGAAGGTTTGTGTAGTCATACTATACAGATCCGTCTAGGTCAATGTTAAATCGTAGTCTGTGTCCGTACTCGTGGTCAGATAAGCGGTATCTGTCTCTGTAGTTGTGAAGGAGGTTTCTGTTGATGTAGTAAGAAAATCAGTCTCTGTACTCGTCGCCATATAATCAATTTCGGTTGCGATTGTTAGGAAAGCAGTGTCCTCTATAGTCGTAAAGGATGTCTCCGTTGATTTGTTAAAAAGATCAGTCTCAGTAGAGACTGTGGTAGAGAGAGTGGCTGTAGTCGTTGTCGATAGAATTTTGTCACTACCAGTGGTAGTATACGAAGTCTCCCCAGATGTAGTTAGAAGATCCGTCTCGGTAGAGGCCGTAGAGAGGTCAAATTTAGTTGAGGTAGTTAAGAAGGCGGTGTCTACGATTATTATAACCAAGGAAGTCTCCGTAGATGAAGTAAGGAGGTCAATTTCGGTTGATCCCAAGATACATACCAAAATACCTAAGGCCATCTCAGTAGGAACCAGACTGCGTGTTGAAAGTAGGGTTATCATCATCGACAACCTTAGGTGCTTTATGATGTATATTCTGATCAAATGGTACTTGTTCGAAACACGGAATATTGGGCTAATCGAGATACCATTTCATTGACATGGGAATTCCATAGATGATTTCTTTTACCACGGTGACCGTCTTTTCAACAGTCAACCGATTGAGCATACTTAATTCACCCTCATTGTCGGAAAGCCCTCCTTCCGTTGAGGGAGTGAATCGAAAGAGGGAGTTTGTGGCAACATTTTCAGGAGCAAAACTTGTGTCCTTTCAACTAAATCTGAGACCGCAAAGTTCGATAAACGTATAATCTTCTCGTATCTAGATG